>Ga0080064_1000205_pt1 | contig 175260 bp, 183 predicted proteins | sample Subgrocontami54m_FD_69260 | JGI IMG/M metagenome (GOLD analysis project Ga0080064, IMG submission 69260) | Subsurface groundwater microbial communities from S. Glens Falls, New York, USA - GMW46 contaminated, 5.4 m (SPADES assembly) (version 2) ...
CTGGATTTTGTTCCCCCCGGGGGTGGGCCGGGAACCAGACATAAGGGTTAACCTGGATCCCGGCCTACGCCGGGATGACATACGGGGAGGAGCTTCATAATTCAAGGTAGGGTTGCAATCTTCTCGATAACCAGTAGCATCAAGCGGGGAGGACACGAGAACACTATATGGTACGAACGGAGGACTTGGATGAAACTAGGAGAATTGTTGTGTGAGCTCACCAAGCGACGCCACGTTAGTTTGACGTGGGACCGGAGAACGGCAGGGTATGGCCTACACCCGGCTCTCGAGGTCAAGCTCATCGATGGAGAGCGTGCAGAGATACACTGCCTAAACCCAGATAATGCAACAGTCTGGCTCGAAGAGCGAAGTAGTGGCAACGACGATTGGGTTCCCGTCGCGAACATCAAAAGCGTCGGAGATTAGCAGCAAACCGAGAAGGTGAAACTGCGCCATGGAAAGAAGGTGCTTGGTGGTCATTCAATGGGACGTGCTTGCCCAACTCTGCGAACCCTTCATTGGCGGCGCGGTCACTGCCAATCAATTTGCTGAAGCACTCCGTGACTTCCTCTACCTGGCAAGGAGAGAGGCAGGAGTGAGTGAGAGAGAGCGAGGCTATCTTCAGGTGGCAGAGCGGGCGCTCGAAGCGCTCGATGCTGCGCGGACAAGGGAGCTCCGGCTTCTCATCTTCGAGCAGATTCAGACGCTACACGGGCTGGCGCTCGAACTCGCTGAACACATAGTGAATCCCATCGTACATCTCTAACCAGGGCGACCCCGGTCGCCCTCCAACCAAAGTGATTTTTGCGAAGATCTTTTTGCGAGGAGGGAGAAGGATAGGGAGAAAAGAAAACTAGAAATGCACCACAGCGCGGAGATGTTTCTGGGCCCATTTTCTTCGCCTTACCGATACACCCCGTCGTGTGTACCAACCTCAACAAACATCACCTCTCCGTTTCCCAAAGACAGAAATTTTACACGGTATTTCCTAGTGATAGAAAATGCCCAGTGTGGTGCCTCTTTCCCGTGAAGCTTATGCGTATCGAGGCGAGCGTCAAAAGGATTTGCTCGAAACTTTGCTTCTGCCTCTTTTGCTTTATCTTTGAGCTCAAGGGGTAACTTTTTGTACTGACGCTCGAATTTTGGGCTCGTCCGTATTTCCATGGCTAATCAAGATCAGCCAGAGACTTGATGGTCCGAGTTTTTCCCGCCTTATACTCATTCATCGCATCCTTCACCATCTTATCAGCCCGCAGGGCTGCCTTGCCCTTGAGCTGGAAGGTGGGAAAGCTGTCCCAATCAATCTCCTTTGCAGACTGCCGATCAAGCGACTGGATAGCGGCAACGCGGAAAAATTCCGCTCGGCTGGCAAAGCCCCGTTCCCGTACCGCCTTCTTCACACGCAGATCAAGTGTTTTTGGAATGGTAAAATTGACGATGGCCATAGGTTTTGTGATATATCTGATACATATCTATCTTATATGTGGAGACGAGCGGTGTCAACGAGGCATTACATGTGTCACACTGAAAGTGGCAAAACGAACAAGTTCAATGTCAACAAACTCCTACGATCGTTGGAATTTGTTGACATCACCGACTTTGTGCCCTGTTAACTTTGTGAGGAAAATTACGAAGACACGCATATTGACTTTTGTCTACATGCTTGCTAGTCTATCTGTTAGCAACAAGCACTGCCTTTGTTCCAACGTTTGAGCCTTATTTTAGGGTTCAAACGCTGGAACAGAGGTTACATACTAGGTTAACTGGAATTACAACAGGCACATGCGCAAGGGTGTGCTTTAGGAGGCGATTCGAAGTGAAGAGTTTGATAGCAAAAATAAACGGCGAGGAGCTGCCGTGGCGCGAAGCCATCAGGGAATTCGTGAGTGGAGTGGCAGTGCCCATCACCGCGTTCCCCGGCATGTCGGTGCAAGCGTCCGTCATCGACTTCGACGGGACGATTCTCACCGTGATCGACGGAGGTAACGCTCCGCGCTTCATCGTGAAGGGCAAGATGCCGGAAGTGGAGTCGTCGCGGCCCCAGCTCGAGGACAGGGACGTCTTCATCGCCCACAGCAACGAGCTGAGAAGCATCTTCAGCATCATGATCCAGATGATCGAAAAGGAGCTGATCCAGGCGCTCGTGATCCTGATGGAGCCCCAGGGCCTGCGCCCCACGGTCTTCAGCAGACTGGACCCCAAGGTCCCGGCGATCATCCTGCGCAAGGAGGAGGACGGCTATGTCCTCACCTGCCAGAACCCCACCAAGTGCGAGGGGTGGGGGGACTTCATGAAGTGGCCGGGCTCCGAATAGGCCGACGATCTACCAGGCGCCGCCGAACGCGGCCCCAACTTTAGGGGCGCAGTTCGGCCCCTATCAAAGTCATTTTATTGATGGTTTTGATAGGGGAAAAACTATAGCATGCAACACTGGATTGCCCGCCCGAACGTACCGTTCGGTACGGGCGGGCTTCGATTACTCGCAAAGACGAAAAAATCTAGATACCGGCCTCCGCCGGTATGACACCGAGACCTGGATCCCCACTTTCGTGAGGACGGTCCATTTAGGGCCGGTTTGCTTGATTAGAGCCATTATGTTATTATTGTAGCCATCATGTTATCAAAGAAGAAAAAAGGGGAGCTGATTGAGACGGTGCAAGTACACAAGACGGACACGGGTTCTTCGGCGGTACAAGTGGGGATTTTGTCCCAACGCATCACTGACCTGACCAAACATTTGAAGAAAAACAAGAAGGACTCGCACTCCCGCCGCGGATTACTGCAAATGGTAGCCGACCGCCGCACGCACCTCAAGTACCTCCAGAAGAACCAACCGACCGCATACGAGAAAGTGATAAAAAAGCTGGGATTGAAGTAAGGAAGAGATCTCACCCAAGCGGTGGGATTTTTTTCTGGTATACTGATGTAATATAAGAGTAGTTGGTAGATTGTAGACGGTAGTTAGTATGGGTCCGGTTTTCTACAAACTACAAACTACAAACTACTAGCTGCTAACTACTGAATTTCCATGTCCATCATCAAACACAAAAATCAGCGCGTCGGAGTATTCATCGATACAGCCAACCTGTATCACAGTGCTCGCAATCTCTACAATGCACGCGTCAATTTCGGAGCGATCCTTGAAGATGCGCTCGCCGGCCGCCAACTCATTCGCGCCATCGCATATGTTATTTCCACCGAAAGTGGTGAAGAGAAGAGTTTCTTCGAGGCGTTAGAAAAGATGGGGATCGAAACGAAGACAAAAGACCTGCAAATATTTTACGGGGGAGCCAAGAAAGCAGATTGGGATGTGGGCATCTCTGTCGACGCTATTAAACTTGCACCAAAACTCGACGCCGTGGTGATCGTCTCTGGCGATGGCGACTATGTGCCGCTGCTGACGTATTTAAAGGAAAACATGGGGGTACAAGCAGAGGTCATCGCTTTTGGCAAAAGTGCTTCTGGGAAACTCAAGGAAGCGGCAGACGACTTCATCGACCTTTGTGAGCAACCAGAACGCTACGTCTTCTCCGTGCGACCGCCCTTCAAGCGCAGGAGTAACCCAAAAACTATTCGCCCCCAATAGTCTGCATGCAAAAAAGAGAATTCTCACTCAGTCTTCAAACCACACCATCAGTAGATGGTCGTCCGACCACCGAAAGCGGTTTAACGGCCAGAAAGATTAGTGCTATCTTTACCGATATGGCCGACCAAGCGAATGGGTCGGTGCTGATGCGACTCGGGGATACGACGGTGCTTGTTACCGCAGTTATGTCTCCTCATAAAAAAGAGGGGACTAATTTTTTTCCTCTCACCGTTGAGTACGAAGAACGCTTCTATGCTTCTGGGCAAATCCTCGGCGGCCAATATATGCGCCGCGAGGGCAAACCTTCGGAAGAAGCAACGCTCTCCGCACGCGCTATTGATCGCACTATCCGACCCCTATTCAATCAAAAGATCCGCAACGAAATTCAGGTGGTCATAACCACCCTCTCCATCGACAACGAAAACGACCCCGACATTCTTGGTGTTATTGGGGCGTCGCTTGCTCTCTCTGTTTCTGATATCCCTTGGGATGGACCTGTGAGTGCCGTGCGCATCTGCGCAAACAAAGAAACGGTGTCAGACACCGTTTCCAATTCCAATCAGTGGGTGGTGAATCCCACGCACACAGAACGCGAAAACACGCCACTGGAGATGCTTGTGTGTGCAAAGGGAGGTAGTGTGAACATGATCGAAGCGGGATCACATGAGGCGAGTGAGGCCGACATCGAAGAGGCCCTGCGCCAGGCGCTCGTGGTGACCGCGCAACTCGAAGCTTGGCAGCACGAGATTGTGCAAGCGATAGGTAAACCCAAAACGGTAGTTGCTACCGAAACCGTGAGTAGCGAAGTCGCAGAATTCTTCGTAACCGAGATCCAACCTCGGTTGGATACGGCAGTTTTCTCTGGCACGTCAGGCAAAAAAGCGATTGAAGCACTAAAGGAAGAGTGGGTGTCCAGTGCTCGAAAGAAATTCCCTGAAGCATCCTATCCAACGCTCGGGGCACACTTCGACGAAGCGGTTGGCACTTGTCTCCACGAAGGAGCCGTAGGTGAGAACAAACGGGCTGATGGTCGAGCGGTGGATGAAGTGCGCCCACTCTATGCGCAAGCAGGAGGATTCTCTTCCGTAGTACACGGCTCTGGCCTCTTCTACCGCGGCGGGACCCACGTTCTATCTGTCCTCACTCTCGGTGGACCGAGAGACTCACTCCAACTTGAGGGTGCCGAGGTGACCTACCGCAAACACTTCATGCATCACTACAACTTCGCGCCCTTTTCTGCTGGCGAAACGGGGAAGATGGGTGGCCCAAACCGCCGCATGATTGGACACGGGGCCCTCGTCGAGAAGGCGCTACGGGTCACCCTGCCGTCGAGAGAACAGTTTCCCTATACTATTCGCGTGGTGTCAGAATCACTCGCCTCAAACGGCTCCACCTCCATGGCAGCCGTGTGCGCGAGTACACTGGCGCTCATGGATGGAGGAGTGCCTATTACCAGGCCGACTGCGGGAATTTCTATAGGGCTCATGATGGAAAAAAGTTCCAAGTTCCAATTTCCAATTTCCAAAGAGATTCAGGATCCCAAACTACAAACTACTCACTACAAACTACTCACTGATATCCAAGGGCCGGAGGATGAGCATGGGGATATGGACTTCAAGGTTGCCGGTACCCGCGAGGGGATTACGGCCATCCAGATGGATGTGAAGGTGGACGGGATTCCTTTGGCGATTCTCGAGGAAGCGTTTGCTGCTGCCAAGAAAGCGCGGCTGCATGTTATCGACGCCATAGAAGCAGCTATCCCAAGCCCCCGCCCCGAGCTACAGCTCTCTGCTCAACATGTAAGTACGAACTCATAGCGAATAATAATGGCGTCACGAGCACCCCGAGATGCGTAACGAGGCGAGAGTAGACCACCGACTGCGTACTCGGCGGTACGCCGAGGTGGTCTACGAATCGCCGCAGTAGCATATCGGGGTGCGCAGTAGCCAAACGGCTTGATGTATGAGTATTTCAGTCACCGTGGTTATTATTCGCTATGAGTTCTGCCACATAATTGACTTCCAGGGCCACCAACGTACAATAAAGCCATGAAACATGGAGGCAAAGCTAGGGTAAACAAATGTACGAAGAGGTACATACTCTCCCCACACGACACAGTGTCGAGTGGTTGATCCAGAAATAATTATGCCGCAAATTTCTTACATCGAATCGTTGCATAAGAAAGTTGTCGGCGCCGCCTGTGTCCTCGAAAACGAACAGAAAGAAATTTTGATCATGAAGCCGAGTTACCGCGAGGGCTGGCTTATCCCCGGCGGGGTCTTGCTACCGATGGAATCCCCTAAGGAAGGGTGTGTGCGAAAAACCAAAGAAGAGGTGGGTATCACGATCGTCGAGCCTACGCTTATCGGCGTCACCCACAGCTTGCGCCGCTCCGACGAGAACGAACGCTACGAGTCCATTCACTTCATCTTCTTCGGCGGCATCCTCACTCCCGAGCAGATCGAGGAGATTCACTTGCAAGAAAAAGCGTTCGAGCAGTACCGATTTGCCCCGCTTGAGCGGGCGAGAACACTTTTAGATTTTCCTTTGAACGACCGCGTGGCCCAGTCACTCACCGCCCTCGACCACCACACCGTGGCCTATATTGAATTAAAGCAGGAGTAGTATCAGGCTAGGCATTAGGCGCTAGGCTTCCCGCCCGTACCGAACGGTACGTTCGGGCGGGTAGGTGTTAGGAAACACAGAGAAAAATCATCCGGCTTTTTTCCAGAGGATTTCGAAGAGTTGCATATTTGTTTTCGCAATTTCGTGGGAGACAATGACCACCATGTGAATCTCCTTCTTCTCAAGAGTGAGGAAGTGCACCGTATCCCCATAGACAGTAATGTCGCCATGGAACACTTCGTCGCGCGGCAAAATACGCACGTCATAATTGGGGTGCTTGCGTTGTAGATCTGCTATCCAGCTCGTGGTCGCAATGAGGCGCGTGCGGATGCCCTTCTTAATCTTATTTGGTTCCCAGAATTTCTCCACAAAGTCGTAGTCGGCCTTGTACCATTCATCAATAGAGCATATGGAGACGTCCACAACCTCCTTCGTCATTTTGTTCATACCAAATTCCCGCCAGTAAGCACGAATAGCGGGCCACCCGGTAATCAACTGCACCGAGATCTCACTTTTGGCCCGCGCAGTGCCCCGCAGACTATGGAGGAAGGGAATTAATTTCTCGATGCGAGCCACCTGCTTGTCCGCAAGATCACGCAATATGTCGGGAGAAGTAGGGGAGTAGGCGTACCGCTGCTTACCGACGGGTGCGCGTGTTACGAACCCAAAGTGCTCCAACTCCTGGAGTGCTTCGTACACGAGCTGTCGAGGTATCCCTGTTGTGCGAATTATTTCCGCTGCGCGCATGGAGTCCTGGCGCAAGAGGGCGATATAGACGAGCCCGGCCCGCTTGGACAATCCAAACTTCTCAAACACCTCAAACAGCTCAGTCTTCGGAGGTTGTTTCATATCGTCGTATATTTTACTTACACCAATGATCCTCTTTTTTGCAATTCCCGTCAAGCTCTTTTACTGTAGGGGCATACCAATCAATACATGTACATATGAACACTACCAAATGGATCTTTGGCGTACTTATCATTGTAGCGATAGGCACGCTCGTATACACATTTCGACCCGCACCACAGCCAACCACCCCTATTACTATAGGCTTTATCGGGGCACTCTCGGGTGACGCAGCTGCCTACGGGGAGTCAAGTCGGGGCGGAGTGATGCTCGCCGTAGAAGAGATCAATGCAGAGGGCGGTGTTAACGGCCGACCACTGCAGGTCGTATATGAAGACGGGAAGTGTGCTGGTAAAGACGCCGCCTCGGCTGCGCAGAAGCTCGTGGCCGTGGACCGTGTGAAAATGATGGTGGCCGGGCCCTGCAGTGGTGAAGTGTTTGGCTACGCGCCTATCACCAATGCCGCCAAAGTGGTGACTATTTCACCGTACGCCTCGAATCCAAAGATTTCGGAACTGGGAGACTACGTCTTCCGCAACACTCCAAGCGACAGCTTTATCGGGGCGGAGCTCGCACGACTGGTAGCGCGCGATCACAAGGCAATTGCAGTTGTGAGCGAAAACACCGAGTACTCCCAAGGGATCCGTGAAGCGTTCGCGGCGGCTTTTCAAAATCAAGGTGGACGCGTGATCGGCGACGAAGTAGTACCACCCAACACGACGGACTTTCGCTCCGCGCTCACAAAAGTGCTCCAGAACAAACCGGAAGCACTCTTCTTGAATACTCAAGCAGGAGGCGGAGCTGCCCGCATGGCAGCACAAACGCGCGAGCTCGGCAGTAACGCTCAATTCTACGTCGTGTACTTTACTGGCGATGATTACATTGCATCGGGGGCGGCAGTAGACGGAACGCTCTTCGTCGACACTCCGATAGTTGCCGACAGTTCCCGTGGAGCAACATTCCTTCGGAAATACACAGCTCGTTTTGGGAAAAAACCAAGCTACCCCTATAGCGCTGGCGCCTCGTACGACGACGTCTATATCCTTCGAGATGCGCTAATACTGTATGGAGAAGACACCGAGAAGATTCGTGACTATCTGTATACACTCAAAAGCTACAGTGGTGTCATCGGGACCTACGGCTTCGACATGAATGGAGACGTCACCAGCCTCACCGCATCCTTTGCACATTTAAAAAACGGCACATTACAAAAAGTGTTGTTAAATGAAAACTAGCTAAACCCCCGAGATCCAACCTCGGTAGATACAACCGAGGTTGGATCTCGACGTGGGTCGTATGAGCCTCCCAGAGCACTCCAGGGTTGAAAAATAGTTAGTCTAATAGCCGTAACGATCGTCACAGAAGTTAGACTAATTTTATCCCTGCATTTATCGCTACCTCTCGCTACTGCTTTTGACAATGCGCGCGCTCTCGCCTATTCTTAGCTATGGATTGGCAAAAGCTATCGACGAAGACAATCTGGAGCGACCGCAACCTCGCTAAAGCGAGAAAGGAGCTGGGGAATGGCAAATAGAGATTGCCCACCTGGTAAGAAATTCCTGGTGTACATGGGGCTGGTGGAAGTGCGCCCAACCGAAGACGGCTTCTACGGCCGCTCCTGCTGCTGGCGCCTTGAAGCGGCTGGAGAAACTATGGACGTTCTCAAGGCTAACCTCAAGAAAAAAGTGGAGGAAAGAGCTGCGCAAGCCACCGCGGCCCGCAACAACTTGGAGCTTTTTGCAGAACATGAGAAAAATGGGTCGCGACATGGACACGGTTCGGTTCAACTCGTTGACGATGTTCAGCCGCAGCCAGTCCAAGGGCTCGTCATGGTGGGAGGCTAGCGAACTTCATCCTGAGCAGCGGCAGGTATACGGCCCGCCTGCACTGCGATCAATGGTCGCGACACACCCCAAGCTGGGTGTGTTTTTTCATACCATAGTGTCCACATAGTCCTTTGGAAAGTTTCGTCGCGAGGGTATACTATAAAGAATCATTCCAAGGTTTTTCTCTATGCCTCCCCAAAATCAACAACAGCAGCCCATTGACCCCGCTCAACCAGCGGCATCAGTCACACCTGCGGTATCTGCACTCACGCAGGCGCAGCCCTTTCCAATAGCGACCCTACCAGGAGCACCCGAACCTTTGCAAACTCCCGTGTATGGAGTAGCTCCCCAGGGAACGCCCACAGCCGCACCTGTCAATGCAGCGGCGACCGCCATGAGTGCGCCAACTCCCCTCATAGTGCCCGCACCCGCTCTTACTCCCATGTTCACCCTCGGGCAAACGGTCGCGGAGCAGACGATCAGTGAAGAAGAGCTGAAGCGCCAAGCCATGCTCGCCATGGAAGGCGAAGCGGGAAAGCGCCAACGCGAGCTCGAGGAGCAGAAGAAGAAAGAGGAGGAGATGCGCGCCAAGCTCGAGTTTGAGAAAACACAACTCGAAGTGAAAGTGCGCGAGCTCACCAAACACAAAGAAGCATTTGAAATTGAGTGGATTAAATACAACAACCAGAAACAGCCCCTGGAGAACCAAGTGCAGCCGATTAAAGCAGAAGAGAAGGCGGCCGAAGATGAAGAACGCAAGATAGAGCAAGACGAGGCCGTGGCGGTGAGCACTCCCGGTGTGCCCGCTGCCAAAATCCAAGAAGTAGAACAAAAACGTTGGACCATCCAGGAACGTCGGCACCATGCCGAGGAACAGAAGTGGGCGTTTGAAAAACAGATTGAACAATTGAAGACCTCGATGGATGCCCTCGGTAATGAATACAGAAAAATCTTAAGCGATGAAGATGCCCTTAAGAAATCGATCCGCGATGCAGATGCAGCGATAAAAAACTTAGCGACTCCTAAAACTAGTTAATGCCAGACGTTCTCACCCCACAACAAACACCGGCCAACCCAGTAGCATCCAGCACACCACCTCCTGCGCCACTTTCAGCACAACCCACAGCAGCTCAACCAAATATTGTTGCACTACGTGCCCTTGCCAGCCAAGCCATGGAGGGGGATGCGCATCGCCGGGAACACGTACTCGAAGACCTGGTCGGCGCGGGCAGCGTGGCCGCGGGCACAGAAGATCCAGCTACAAAAGGAAAAGCGGGGGACCTTTCTATTTTGCTTGCTCGGCAGCGGATGCTGGCCGAATCAGCGATGGAAGGTGAAGATCGAAAAAAAGCCCGTGAAGCCGAGGAGGCGATTGCGAAAGCGGCAGCGGAAGCGGCGCAAAGAAAAAAAGATGAGGCAACGCGCTTAACGAAGATAAAAGCTGACGAGCGAGCAGAGTTGCAGCACATCGCCGAAGAAGCGCGCACCAAGCAGCACAACGTGCTCGAGTCGCAGAAAACGACCGTCGATGAGCTGGTGCACGCTCCGGCTATGAGTATTCGACCCGTCCGCACCTTCAAAGAAGACATGAACGCCGCCATCAAAGGCAACAACCTCTCCCTAGTGAGTATTGCCATCAAGGAAGATGAAAAGCGTCGCAGGGAGGAGGAGGTAGTGGTTGGAGAAACAAAGCAAAGTCACTGGTTTGCCATTGTGAGCACCCTCCTTATCCTTGCTGGATTAGGGATAGGAGGGTATGCAGTATACGTGACCTACTTTACTACAACTGAAGAGACAGCAGCCCCCACTAGCCCGAACTACACCTCGCTCGTGTTTGCAGAAAAAACGAAAGTTGTGCCGACCAACACCTTGAACGACACCCAACTTGTCTCTCTCCTTAAAAACGAAGTACGCAACTTAAACGCCTCCCTCGGCACTATCGAGGATGTACACTTTGTGGATACCAAAACAAATCCGGAATCTATCAGTCTGCAGCGATTTATTAGCATCTTGCAGGTGCGGCTTCCCGACAGCTTGCTTCGCAACGTACAAGCGCCATTTATGTATGGCGTGCACTCGGCATCGGAAAACGCAGGCTTCCTCGTCGTGAAGCCGGACAACTATGACCGCACGTTTGCAGGATTGCTCGAATGGGAACCAACGCTGGTGCGCGACCTGTATGTGATTCTCACCGGCGTCACCCCTGAGTCAGCACTCTTGCAAGCACGATTTAGTGATGTGTTGCTCAAAAATGTAAACAGCCGAGTGGTGCGCGATGCGAACGGAAAGATTGTCCTACTCTATGCCTTTTTTGACAAAGACACGTTGCTCATTACCGCGAACGAAGCAACTTTTGTAGAGCTCCTGACGAGGCTCACGACCCCGAGGCCAACATTACAGCGCTAAAATAATTTCCAAGTCCCAATTTCCAATTTCCAAGAGTATCCAGCTTCTCTTTTGGATATTGGAAATTGGATATTAGAAATTACTTCCTAGCATTTGCTGCTTTTGCCTCCCTTTGGTACAATCCAAGGTTATAGATAGACAAACTCCATAATCCACACGCCATGACACTAGAAATCGACACATTCAAAAAGAAATTACTTGAAGAGAAAGCGCGCCTTGAAGCAGAGCTTAGTGGGGTGAGTGTGCGTGCAAATCCAAAGGATCCCAACAATTGGGAAGCAGCGTATGAAGCACCTGAAGAACTTACAGAAACACATGCCCCAGATATCGACCCCATGGATGTAGCAGAAACGATTGGCAATTACGAGAAAGGTTTCGCCCTCAACAAAACATTGGAAGCCCAGCTCCGCAATGTTGTGCACGCACTCGAAAAAATTGATGCTAGTAGTTACGGCTCTTGTGACGTATGCCACAGTATGATCCCCCTTGCCCGCCTCGAAGCAAACCCGGCTGCAAGTACGTGCATTGTGCATTCTAAATAATACAGTAGGCAGTAGACGGTAGTTAGTAGATTGCAGAAAATTCATCTATATTAAATTTGCATTCTACCAACTACTGCCTACTAGCTACTGTCTACTATTTGTATGTTATCCAAAGTCTACGCGGCGCAGGTGCTCGGCTTGCAGCCGTTGCTCGTGACGGTCGAAGTAGACATCTCCAAAAGTTTAAAAGCGTTCACTATTGTCGGATTACCCGACAAGGCAGTAGAAGAAGCAAAAGACAGAATCTCCGCAGCCATCAAGAATGCGGGGTTCCCGTCACCCCATAAAGGGAACAAGAAAACGGTCGTCGCCCTGGCCCCCGCTGATATCAAGAAGGAGGGGCCAATTTTTGATGTGCCGATTGCCATAGGGCACCTCCTTGCGTCTGGAGAAGTGACCTTCGACCCGAAGGGCAAACTGTTTGTGGGTGAACTCGCTCTCAATGGCGACATCCACCCCGTGAAGGGAGCTCTCATGATTGCGCGACTGGCGCACAAGAAAGGGTTCACAGAACTCTTTATCCCGGCAGAGAACGCGGAAGAAGCAGCTTTAATCGAAGGGCTCACAGTGTACCCATGCGAGACCCTTTCGCAGGTGGTGGAGCATCTGCAGGCGGCAGGAGAAAAGACAAAAATCAAAAAAAGGAGTCGGGGAGATGCAGAGAACCTGGATCCCGGCCTACGCCGGGATGACACAATTTCAAGAATGATCGAGGCGCAGCCGAGGACTGAAGTCAAGTACGAGCCCAATACTGCAGCGCTTGATTTCTCGGATGTGCGCGGCCAGGAGTCAGCAAAGCGCGGGCTCGAGATAGCGGCCGCGGGTGGCCACAACATTGCCATGTACGGGCCACCGGGGACCGGAAAGACCATGCTCGCCAAAGCATTCTTAGGCATCTTGCCCCAACTCGCATTTGAAGAGATTCTCGAAGTCACCGGCATCCACTCTGCAGCAGGGCAGCTCCTCGGCACCCTCATCACCCAGCCCCCGTTTCGCTCCCCGCACCACACCGCCTCGCACGTGGCCCTCATTGGTGGAGGAGCGAATCCGAAGCCGGGGGAGATTACACTGGCCCACCGCGGGGTGCTCTTTCTCGATGAATTCCCCGAATTCGATCGGCGGGTGATTGAGGCGCTGCGCCAACCGCTTGAGGACCGCGTGGTGCATGTATCGCGCGCCAGAAGCTCTGCAAAATTCCCGGCCAACTTTATCTTCATTGCCGCTATGAATCCGTGCCCGTGCGGCAACAAAGGGATGCGAGAAAATATGTGCACCTGCTCCATGAACTCGATCCAACAGTACGAGCGCAAGCTCTCAGGCCCCATCATCGACCGCATTGACCTCTGGCTCGAAGTACCCCATATAGATTACGAAAAGCTCTCTGATAAAACGCTTGCGGGGGAACCGTCGGAACACGTGCGCACGAGAGTCGAGGCAGCTCGCGCACGCGCAAAAAAGCGCTTCCGAAGTGCACTGCTGCCACACAATGCAAATAGCGATATGGGCGTGCGTGAGCTCGAGCAATTCGCGGCCCTCACCCCTGCGATCAGCAAAATGTTTAATGAGTCTGCGCGAAAGTTAAGCTTGTCTGCCCGCGCCTATCATCGTGTCATTAAACTCGCCCGTACCATTGCCGATCTCGCCGAGAGCGATGACATCCAACAGTCGCATCTCCTCGAAGCGTTGAGCTACCGCCCAAAACTACAAAATTTGTAATCTATGATTTCTCCTTAGACGACTTACGGCATACGATTTACGAAAAAATACAGAGCAATGAAATTGTGAACGGGCGCTCGACTCGAAGTCGTGGCGCCCGTTTTTGTGACCAGTTAACCCCCTGGCGTGGGACGCGAGAGATCATACCATCCCTAACTAAAGTCTTCCGAAAGGATTTCCAAGGAGAGACCTTGCCACCGCTTTTAGCGGGGTCCCGCCAGAGGCGGTGACAAAGCCAAGGACTCACCTTGGAAACCGAGCCCAAGCGGAAGGGGTTCATTGGAGATGGTATCAGCAGTCATGGAAGGTTCTAGCGAAGACCCATCTTGTACGCCTGGAAGACTACCCCATTCGGATAGAGTCGTCCCCCCGCATCAGTGACTGGCCCTGCTGCTCTCGATTCTGCTCGCTTGTGGCCGCGGGTGAACTTCTCCCGCCAATCCGCGCCGAGCAGCTTCTCGATGTCGAGGCGATAGGCCTTCGCCTGCCTCGCCATCCCATCGCAGTTGTACTCCACTGACTGCAATGAGGCCCCGAGATTCTTCCTGGCGGCTGTGGCATTCTGCCAATGCCGCATAAAGATCTCTTCTCCGGGGCTGAAGTTGCCCACGCAGTCGTCAACCCGGACGGCGGCACGGCTGAGCTCATTCCGAAGCTCACCGTCGCTCATCTGAGCGTTGGCGGGGGTGGCGAGGACAAAGGCAGTGCCGAAGGTGAGAGCGAGGAGCGCAAAAGCGATCTTGTTCATCAAACTTCTTTCCTTTCTCAATTGTGATACCGGAGTTGCAGGAAGCAACACCAGTGACTAGGTTTCATCAGCTATTATATAACATCTTATAGCAGAAGTCAATAGTAAGAAAAAGCCCTTCTTTGGGGCCTTTTCTGCTGTTTTCACCTTTTCTATCAAAATGGATTCCTAGCCCCGCGGACCTCGAAGTGCAAGTGGGGACCCGTGGAGCGACCGGAATTGCCAAGGAGGCCGATAGTTTGGCCTTGCGCAACCGAGACCCCTTCGCGTACCAGATTCTTTTGTAAATGCCCGTACAACGTTTGCGTCCCGTTTGCGTGACTCACCACGACATAGTTGCCGTAGCCACCACCCCAGCCCCCCTCACGGCTGATGATGACGACACCATCTGCAGCGGCAAGCACGGAAGCACCACGCTCTTTCGCAAGATCGACGCCATTGTAGCCGTGTAAGCCTTGTGTCCGACGACCGCCCGGAAGGGGATTGCTGTAGTAGCCCGCATACGAGGGGCCATTATAATTCCTTGCCGGGTTCGCAGTCGCCTTCTTGGTAACTTTCTTCTTCACCACAGGAGTTGAGATCTCTCCATCGGGAATGATAATTTCTACACCAAGAGTAAGACCCCCCGACAAGAGCTCGCTATTGTACGCAGTAATTTCTTCGACGTCTCCCTTGTACTTGAGTGCGATACTTTTCAGCGTATCACCAGCTTTCACAGTATGCTTCACCCCAGAAATAGGGAGGATGACGAGCACTTGACCCTCTTTCAAGGGACTATTTCTGTTGAGACTATTCGCCCAAAGAATGGTGTTCACAGAAACATCAAAGGTTTCGGCAATATCAGCGAGCTTGTCTCCTGCATGTACTGTATAGACACTAATCTGGTCGCTCATGCCCGACTCACCAGCGACGTCGGCCATGGTGCCTAGGGGGCCAGAGTCCGGAAGCAGTGCGTCCCCACCGACCACAGTAATGTCACCGCCACCAAGGGCCACAAAGGGGTCAGGATTCGTAGGTGCTTGAAGGAGGGGAAGCGTCTGCGAATTGTGGGCGGGGCGGGACGTCACTTGCGCCGAAGCTCCGGAGAAGAAAGAAAAAGCTTGTACAGAAAGCGTACCACCAAAAAGAAGCCCGACAGTGAGGAGGGTGAGGAGTGCTGCTCGGGACTTGTGAGAGTCGCCTAAAGAAGCTATGGAAACCGATCGATGTACACGATTATCACGATCGGCCTTGGTGGAGGTATCTAAAATAGTGCTACTTTAAAGGGATTTCTTCCGTTCGAGGTGTGAGCCGTCAGACATAGCGGGCTCAACACTCCCCCGATGCCTTACGGATCGGGGGAGCCGACGGTAACGTCGGCTCGAAACACAGCCGTACAACCAGTAGCCCCAGTGTACCAAAAGCCGACCTCCTCTGTAACCCCTTTCCGCAACAGCCTGTGGATAGAGAAAAGTGTCAAAAGACCCAGCTCTGCTACACTACAATGATACTAATTTCTCACTTTTTATGACGCGTATCCAAAAATGGGCACTTGGGTTTGGTGTTTTATTTCTCCTCGTCTTTGTTGTCACCAATATTCCTGCATTCAACGATGCAGAGGGTCGCAACTTTGGTCTCTTTGCCATCAATCCCATCGACAATATCGTACATTTACTGACTGCAGTCCTCGGTCTGCTCGCGGGGTATTTTTCTGCGCGCTGGTCGGTGTGGTTTTTCCGTCTTTCTGGACTTGTGTACGGGGCAGACACACTCACAGGGCTCTTTCTGCAGAGAGGGTTCCTCGACGGAACGGTCTTTACCCTCTCTGGTGGCTCACCTGACTTCGGTCTGACCAACATCGCCATCAACGCTCCCCACATAGCTCTGACTGCAGTGATGCTCTATGTTGGATTCTCGTACTATCGAAAACTGTGCGCGGCAGAAATGAGAAGAGTGTAGTTATCTTACCAAGCACTCAATGCTTACCAAGCTAAGAACCAAGAAGTTTGGCCTTACCCTCGCGGTGATTGTTGGCCTACTTCTAATCCCTTTTCTCACTATCAAGACAAATTGCTCTGGTACTGGATCTGACGCGCCTGAGTCGTATACACTGGGCGATACTCCCGAGAGCTCTACCGTATCTCAAGAAGAACGAGACCAGGTTACTACCGAGTTTCCTCAATACTCTGCAAGAAAGAAGGAGCAAACGTACCTAACGTTGTCAGAATGGTATCAAGTGTACAACTATAACGAATTTGGGACTTTCCTGCAGAGCGGTGGCAAGCAGACCGACTTTCCTTTTTTGGCTTCACTCAAAAACTTTTGGTGTTACTATGACATTGCGCTTAGGGAAAGCAGCGGCGAACCTTTCAACTGGCAGTACAACTTCGTGACGTGGGTCATTGGGGGCAACATGACTCTTGAGTACGCAATCAAAGCAGCGTACGAAAACAGCATAGGAGCTGTGACGCAACTGCTTGCAGGAAGCGACACCGAGGTCGACCGCTACATCGCCAACTCCTGGAACTCGTATGCAGAAAGAATGTATCAAACCACCTGGTATCATTACCCCTACTTCACCGATGTGAAAGGCATCTGGATCCAAACCCCACTCTTTGATAAACACTTTGTAAGGAACCTGGAACGGAAGCTCGCCTTTTCTCTTGCTTACCTCATTAAAGGGAGTTACGGAAAACTATGGCTCTTGACTGCTGTGCAGAAAGAGAATAAAACCTTGAGTATCGTGCAAACCAAAAACAGACCCCCAATCGAGCAAGAAAAGATAGCATTGTTGAAGACAGTCAAAGAAGATACCTATCTGATAGAAACTGAAAGGTATGCTGGTTTTAAAGAGGCACTACTCCAGCTTCTCGCAGAAGACGTTCGATTTATAGAGATTCAAGGCCATAACAGCATCGCTCTTTCGTATCTATCGAAAAACGGCGCAACTGAATTTTTGAAAGATACCCCAGTTCGCATCCTCGATGTGCGACCCCTCTTCTTTCATCCCGAAAACTACACCCACCGCGTCACTCTTGCAGCAAAAGTTCCTGGACTGAAAGCTGTACTCACCACCATCACTACGAACGGAGATCGTTTCGAGATGATCTATGACTTCTAATTTCTTGCGTACGAGTACTCATTTCCTGAGGACGCATAGGAAACTTACGTATCTCTTCGCCTGCATCATTTTGCTTTTTGCATGGCTCGGCTTCGTTGATGTGTTTCTGGAAAAAGAAGATGCGTACACAGTAGCCCCAGCGAATACCAAGTGGGTGCGGGTAGGAGAAAATAGCATCGCCTATCAGTATGTTGCAGCCACAACATCGCCTGCTCCGACCGTGCTCTTCATAGGCGGCACCACTGCGTGGAGCGGGGTATGGAAAACTACTCTCCGCGACTTGGGTGGGAAATACCATGTGTACACAATAGACCTACCACCGTTTGGATATTCAGTCGTGGATGAGAAGTATCGATACAACCTCTCTCGTCAGGCAGATACAATTAATGGATTTTTACACCAAGTGGACGCGAAGCAGACTATCCTGGTAGCGCACTCGTATGGTGCAGGCCCGGCCATGGAAGCGGTGTTCAAGGAGCAATCGCTCTATCAAAAATTGATCATTATCGACGGGGCCATTCATGTCCATGGAGACAAAGAAGTTAACGCGTTGGCACGGAACGTCTTCAGTATTCCAACATTGCGCTACCTGATGACCAGTGCGGCACTCCATGTGCCAGGCTTCGTGAAGGCTTCTCTGCAGTATCTGGTATACAACAACAGCAGCGTCACGGATACGTGGGTGAACATCTACAAGCAACCTTTACACGTCGACAATCAGAGCAGAAAGTTAGCCGCCTGGTTTTACGATTTCGTGTTTGAAAACGGTCCAGGCCTCTCCCATGATGCAGAAAACTACCTGGGACTCAAGCTTCCCGTAAGAATAATCTGGGGGCGAGAAGATAACTTAACTCCTTTAGATCAAGGACTTTATCTAGCTAAAATTATTCCCAAAAACAAACTCATCGTCCTCGATTTGGTGGGACATATTCCCATGATAGATAATCACGAAGCATACCTGCAGGCATTACAGGAGCACCTCACTCAATAGATTTATATTTATTGTAAAACGTATTTACAAAGAGTTCTTGCGGATCGTACTGTTGCTTGGCCGCAAAAAAAGCGGCGATCTCTGGATATGATGTATGCAGCTGCTCGCCCGTGTAATGCAACTGGTATGGCAAGAAAAATCTGCCGTGGAATGCAGTGGAAAGGCCGATGAGTTCTTGTGTGAGCGTGGCCATCTTCTCGTTTCCAGCGGCATCCGTGGTTTGGTTGAGGTAGAGCACGACCGCAAAGGCATCCGCTGGGGCATACGTGAGGTAGTTGTCCTCCTTATGCACGACGCGTACCGAGGCGTTCAAGAGGTTCGCGTTATTCTTTCGCAACACACCGCGCAGAGCATCAATGTACGGTACAAATTGATCGCGCGGAATGAAGTACTCTTGCAGAATATCGGTGTCGTTTTTGAGATTGTTGCGGAGATAGGGGACCGAGTCGTGCATAGGGTCGTTGCGCGAGACCAAACACGCTTCGCCTTCTGCTTGGGCTTGGGCACGTGGCTTGACCGTACACGTTTCTAGGCGCGGCTCGATATACTTCTCCGACCACCACTTGAGACGAGCGGCAAGAGGACCGTGCTTCGAAAAGTTCACGACGAGACGCCGTAACTTCACTGCGGCTACCTCGTCGCCGAGCGGGGCGATCTCTGTGTTGACTGTTGCGCTTGTCTCCTTGTACGTATACACAATCATCTCTTTCAAAAAAGAACTGGGAGAAGTAGAGAGGTGGCCGTACATAAGGCCGTACGCGGGATCGGGTTGAATCTTTTCGGCAAAAAGCTTGGGGAATTCCGTGTAGTCGATGATGGCACGCGCTGTCTGATATGCCACGTTCGGCACCACATCGATTTTTGCGTCGAGGATCACCCCGAAAAGCCCGTAGCCGCCAATGGCAAGACGAAAGAGTTCAGGATTCTCGCTGCGACTAGCAGTGCGGATAGAACCGTCGGGGAGTATAATGCGAAACGAGCGAATCGTTTGTCCCAAGGATCCGGCGTTGTGGTCCATGCCGTGTGCATTGACCGAAATAGAGCCGCCCACCGTAAAAATGTCGGTCGACTGCATCGCCTTCACTGCAAACGCAGGCTGCAGAAACTTTTGGATGTCGTGCCAGGTCGCCCCTGTTTGCACCGTCATCACCTTTGCCCGTGCATCGAGTGAGACCTGATTGAACTGCGTCATGTCGAGCACAACCGCGTTCTTGGCAAAAGCGTGACCGCCCATACTGTGTTTCACTCCGGCAATAGAAACCTTGAGATCTTTTTCTTTTGCAAACTCCACTGCCAACTTGATGTCATTTTCGGTGCGCACCTGTACAACACCAAAGACTGCTGTGCTGTCGAGACAACTAGCGTCATTAACGCGGCCGCCCTTTTGCACCCAAGGAAGCGTCGATGTGAACCAAGATTCCGCGGTGGCTGTCGACGTGGCCGCGTCTGCGTCCGCGTTTTCAGGGAAAAGCGGCGGGCACTGCTTCTGCCCTTCCGGCTCAGCACTATAGTATAAGATTCTGTTTGCGATAACGAAGACAGCAATCGCTGCAGCAGCGAGCACCCCTTTGCCTCGCCGCCCCATCAAGTGAGAAATCTTTTTCATACCACCCAGTATATCGCACGTCTCTTGCATCGGCGAGCCAGACAGAAGCGAGCTCATGCCATGAAAATGGGCTACGAATCGCGACGGCGAGGAGTCAGAGGCGATTTTTCACCAGAAAAATACGCCGTACCAGTTTCAGGGCATGAGCGAGCGTACTTTAGACTTTGAGGCGGGAGAAGATATCGGCTTCGACTTCAGCGCGGTCGCGGCCGTAGAGGAGGCGGGACAATTCTTTTAATTTTTCGCGCACCTCTCTACTTCCTTTCGGTGGGAAAATGAGCTTCATGCTGAAGGGGCGGGCTGGCTGACCGCCCACGAGAACCTTGGAATGGGCGTACAGGTTGTCGAGCGTGATCATGTCTCGGGGTGTAAAGACCGGCTCAAACTGCTTAGCAAGCACCTCCGTATCGGGCGCACCAACGCGCAAAGCAAGCATGGAGCCCACGTTCCCAAAAACAGCATCTCGGATTTTCTCCTGCAATTGTGCGATAAACTGGTGACCGATAATGAGGTCGAGGCGATACTTACGCGCTTCGGACAAAATAGTAGCGATGCTATCCGTCGTAAAGTTCTGAAACTCGTCCATGTAGAGGTAGAAGTCTTTGCGGTCTTTCTGCTCCTGGTCCACCCGACTAAAGGCGGCCATGAGGAGCTTGCCTACGATAATCATACCGAGGAGATTGGCATTCAGGTCACCGATGAGTCCTTTTGGCAGGTTCACGAAGAGAATCTTGCCCTCGTCCATGATCTGCCGGAAATTAAAGGCGGACTTGGGCTGACCGATAATGGGCCGCATGTAGTCGTTGTTTACAAATTGCGTAAACTTGGAGGTAATATAGGTGGTCATGTTGGGGAGCGAGCCCTCACCGGTGCGCTTGGCGGCGTTGGACCAGAACTCAATTACGAGAGGGTCCTTACTCGCGGCAAGCTTGCGATTGCGAAACACGTCGTCCGTAAACAAACGCTGCACCTCCATGAGAGTGGCGGGCTCATTGGCAAAATCCTCGGTGAGCAGCAAGAGGGCGTTACGCAAATAGAGTTCAAACATTGGGCCACCGGTGGACTTCAAGTCGTAGAGGCGATCAAAAATACCCATGATTTCATTGATGACGAAAGAGCGCTGCTCCGGGTGGTTCGTATCGAATTCGAGCATATTGAGACCCAAGGGGCGCGTTGTATCACTAGGGTCAAAAATGATGACGTCGTTGATGCGCTCTTTGGGTACAATGGCAATCATGTCGTTGAAGAAGTCGGTGTTCGGGTCCATAATGCAGAGTCCTTTCCCGTTCGCAATATCCTGGGCAGCCATGTAGGCGAGCGTCACCGTCTTACCAGTACCCGTCTGCCCGATGATATAGAGATGGCGGCGGCGATCATCGTCAGACATGCGCACGAGCTTCTTCTCGCCGCGGAAAATACTTTCTCCCAAGATGATCCCTTCTGTGGGCAAATTCTCAGGCGGCGGGGCCTCTTTGTTTTTGAGCCACTTCACATAGGGAATAGCGCTTGAGAGCGTGGGTAAATGGAAAATACTTGTGATCTCTTCGGTATTCAAAATCATGCTTTGTTTGCTATCAAACTCACGGAATGCGAATTGATAGAGGAGCCCTTTGCCGTCTTTCGGTTTGATATACTCAATGCTATTGCGTTGCGGGGCGGCAAACTGCGAGAACGCACTTGCGAGCGAGAGCAGGATATCCTCCGCACGATCTTTGCTCGCGGCCGCAGTCACGATGCGCACATTCACATTGAAGAGCGGCTTCGCCACTTTCTGTTGGAGTGCCTTGACGGCATCGTCATCAACAATAGGAGTTTTGAACTCATCTTTTTTCTCACTCTGGCCCGGGAAGAACAGCTTCTTGCCTGTTTTTGCAAACGCTTTTGCGTCGAAAAGTCTGTCGTTCATCACGTCCGAGAGTTTGCTACCTTTCCGCAGTGTATTGATGGAACTGACCACTGATTTTTTCAGACGCTCATCGCCGGGCACTGCCACAATTTGTAACGCAGCCCCTTCGCCATTGGACGCAAGTTTGGAAAAAGAGCTCAAGATGGGGGCAAAACTGTCCGACTCTGCTTCTTTGTAGGTGCGGATGGGTAAGATGTAGCTTTGCTTCAGTTGCATATAGGCAGCAGATGCCTTGCAGCCGGAGGCAAAGATCGTATAGTCGGGGACCACCTCGATCTGCGCATCCAAGAAAACACCCTGCACTTGGCGAGAGAAATACTCCACGTACTCCCGGGGCAAAGCAGCGTAGAAGTAAATGTCTTGGCCTATATGATGCACGGCCACTTCAAACACAAACGGCTGCTTCAAAGCAGCGAGTGACGAGAGAAGCTGCTCGGAGAGGGCGATCTCCTTCACGACCTCCTGGGGCTTGCCCTCTTCCTGTTCTTTGCGCGGAATGCGGATGAGGAGGAGTTGGAGACTGAGGGTGTCTTGCTGTACAGCCTTTTTGCGCCTTTTCCAAACGAAAGTCACCACCATAAAAACCACGAGTGCAGCGAAGACGTAGAGATAGAAGGTGGGGGGGAGCATGGTTGGGAGTAGTAGATAGTAGATAGTAGATAGTAGATAGGGTTGAACCCGAATTTCTACAAGCTACCAACTACTGTCTACCAACTACTGCATTATGCAACAACTTTGTGTTTCTTGAGTTCTTCATACAGCTTGTCCACGAGGGCGTCGTGGAAGGCGTCGAGGATAAAGGGATCTTCCTCAACGACTGTTTTGATTGTCTTTGCGAGGCCCTGTTCGAAGACTGCCGCAACGAGCGTGTTGATTTTCTGGACCGTGTCATCATCGAGCGTATCGAGGTATGTGGGCGTAGCGGACTTGGTAGAGGCCACGGGAACTGACGCCGGGGACGGGGCTGCCGCTTGCGGATCGGATGCGGGGACACCAGAGCCAGGGGCTTGGCCGATCGCCTCGCCAATCTTCTCCGCAATAACGTGGCGCACCAACTCCTTTTCTTCCACGATACCATGCTGCCCCTCGAGCAGGCGGCGTTTCTCTTCAATTTGCCGTGAGAGCTGGGCTATCTCTGCTTCCACTGCTCCGCGTTGTGTTGGTTCTGCCATAGGGACAGTATAGAGGTGAAAGAGGAAAGGGAGAAGGGGATAGCGGGAGCATAATTTCCAATTCCCAAGGTCCAATTTCCAAAAGAATCCTAACCTACCTTGAGTTACAAAACTCGTCTTTGCGAGCGCAGAGCGCGAAGCAATCCAGGAATGATGGCTCTCTTTCTGGATTGCCACGGGCTTGCGCCCTCGCAAAGACGCTCTGACGAGGAGTTTCGTAATTCAAAGCAACCTAAGATTTAATTCATTGGAAATTGGAACTTGGATATTAGAGTTCACGCCAGCTGTCCCCACCTTTTTCTTGACTATCACTCGTGAACGCGGGACAATTGTGGTAACTACTTTTTTGTAGTATTTAAATTTCATGGCAGACATCCCAGGTGCTTCAAGTATAGACACAGCAAAACCAAAGAGTGCCGCAGAGGAGACGCGCGAGCACTTGAAGGCAATCGAAACACGGCTTGCCGAACTTAAAGAAAAAGGGTTCCAGCGTGATGCGAACGAACAGTTTGATATGAAGCGCCTGGAAGCTGAAGGGCGGGATCTTGTCACTACCCCTGCCGGGCGTCTTGCAGCATTGCAAAACTTACCTGCCCGTAGTGCTCTAGAACAGTTTGAGATGAATCAATTGGCAATCGAGATCCGTGATCAGGGAACAGCGACTCCTGATGCAGCTGCTACTACAAATGGAATTACCCTCGGACCCGTGGCTCCTAGCAACACTCCTTCAGGGCCGAGTGCTGCTCCCGACACTACGCCTAGCGTATCTCCGACTCCCGCGGCAATCACCCTTCCCCCACCCGCGCCAGTTCCTGATGCACAGACTCCTCCCACACCACCAGAAATGTCTGAGGAAACGAAGAAACTGTATCTCGGCAGCTTGGCGGGCAGAAAAGAATTAGACCTACTCCCCACGGAAGCACCCAAAGAATATATAAACGATCGCTACGGCTCACCCGAGCTCGCCGGGCTCCACGCTGATCGTTACTATATACAGATGGATCATGACCGGGCGCAAGTTGCATACGATGAAAACCCAAATCCCGAAACGCAATCCCTCCTTTCAGAAATGAAGGGGCACCTTGCAAGGAACGGAATTGCAATCAAGACAGAGGAGGCGCGTTTGATCGCGGCAGGTATTGTGCCAGACAAAGTAGCGGCAGATCGCACAAAAGCAATTGCGGAAGAAGCGAGCACCTACGGCTTACGCCCGGAGACCACTGAAGAGACTGTACCGGGAACAACAATTGAGACGGCGGCTGAAGGGAATACGGATGATGCAGATGTTCAGGAGGCGTTGGAAGACATCGAGGAGATTAGAAACCAGATTCAGGAAAACAGACGCGCCCGCCTACGAGCCATGCGCCTTCGTACCGCAGAGGGGCGAGCAGAATTACGTCGTCTCCGCGAGGAAGCTACTGGATTAAAGCAAGACCTCGCTACTGCACAAGAACGGCTCAAACAAGCACAGGAGATAGCCAGACTGCGCACAGACTGGGAGGCCACCAATGCACAGATTGAAAAAGCACTGAAGTTACCCAAGAATGCTGCACAGGCAGCACAACTTGATGCATTAGAAGAAAAACTTGCAAAGATCGAGGAGCAATTGGATGCATTTGAAGTCCAGGCAGACGCCGAAGAGCCACAATTTGAGCAGACCACAACTCGTAGCGCGGAATCACAAGACAAGCCCACAGACACGCCGCGACTCCGCGAACTGCGCATGCAGTTACGAAATGCAGAAGACGAACTTGCTCTTCTCCAGCGTACCGTTGACTCGCGAGAACGTTCTCGCGTGCTTGCCACTCAACAAACAGTAGAGCGGTTACAACAAGAAATTCGCACCGAGGAGCGCAATGGCCCCGCGCGAGCTGTTCGTATTGCCGAGCTAGAGGAACAGATTGCAGCTCGTAAGCAATTAGTAGGACAAGCGGTAAACGATGGCGCTTCGAATGAGCAGGTCGCAAACCTGCTCGCCCCCATGCGTGACGCAGAACGCCGCCTGCGTAACTTGCGGAACGGTCGTGCAGAAGATTCGACCGAGAATCCTGACGGTACTCCCCGCGCCGAGGGACCGGAGAGCCCAGAGATGGCTCGTGCGCGGGCTGCATTGCAAGCACAAAACGCCGGGCTTGACCAACGCGCACAAAACTTGCCAGGGAGAGCCTGGGAGTGGGTGAAGAATGTGGCAGATGATTATCGAAAAATGCCCTTAGGATACAAAGTTGGTTTGGGTCTAGGCTTTTCTGCTCTGGCTGGAGCGACAACCGCTATCGGGGCCCCCCTTGCATTCCTCGGACTTACTGGTCTCGCTGGGCAACAAGCGTTAAGTAAAGTTGGTACCTATTTCTTCCTCGAAGGGTTGGCGAACAGCACGCTAAGCAAGTTACACGGCGGGGCAGACAATGTGCCTACATGGCAAAAATACGCAGGTGTTGCTGCTGGCATCGGCGGAACTATCCTCATCGGCGAAGTTGCTGGAAAGGTGATGCATAATCTTTTCTCATCGGTAGGTGATTGGTTTGGTACCACGCACTTTGCCCCCGTAGAAGGCGCACGTTCCATGTACCAGCAACTCTTCGTTGACCCAGGGCAGCACGCACACGCGGCTGAACATGCGGCGGGCGGACTCGGTGGACATGCCGCAGGGGCAGCAGCTGGTGCCCATGCTGCAGAAGCAGGGGCGGCCGCAGCAGGGACTCCTGCTGTCGAGGCACCCGGAGCTGCGGCAGCGGGAGCTGTGCCTGGAGGCGCGCCCCATCCAACCCCAGGTGGTCCTGAGCTTGGCGGAGATAGTGGTTTGCCAGTAGAGAAGGGTATCCCAGACACAGCCAAGCTTCCTGGAGCCAGTGGTATTCCTGCGATCCCCAAGCCTGAACTCGGGGGTGATAGTGGCATAGATACAGACAAGTTATACAAATATCCATCAGACGGGCTTCCTGGTGCCCAGGGTGGAGCTGGTGAACTCCGCGGCGATAGTGGATTACCTCTTGGTGCTGGAGCGCAACAGGCCGCCGAGAGCGTTCCGCATGTACGTGATCTCGCTTGGAACTACAAGGCGCTCGAAGACGCAGCCCTCAAAAAAGGCCAGACGCCTGCCTTCCTATATGGACTTATGAACAACAATCAGCCCATTGCAAACTATGCGCAATATGTGGCAAACCTGCCGGCTGGCACGGATGTCAGTCATGACGTGAAGAACTCGGTCGCTGCGTGGCTGAATGCGCACGCTGATCTATTGAAGAGTCCAGGGACCACAGTGGCAGAGGTCGCTCGCCAAGTGATGCAAAACATTCGTAAATAAATAGCCATGCCTACACCACAAAGTTTACGCGAGCTTGTCCTCAAATATCTCGACATTGCCCACTTGCCAGATGCTGACCAGCAGGAGATTTTGGCCGGCATTGGCGAGAACGTCATTAAGGCGATTACGATTGCTATCCTCGGCAGTATTCCCCAATCTGCGCACGAGAAGTTTAAAGAGCTCCGCGCGGCAGGGGATAATGAAGTGTTAACGCAGTTTCTCAAACAGTATATTCAAAACTTAGAAGAACTCGTAGAAGAAGAGACTCGCCGCTGCGTGGAAGAGTTCAAGCAGATCGTCTCGTCGTTGCCGGTACGGAGTTAACATGTTTTTCCCGACGCACGAGCAGGATACGACCTCCCCGTCGTTTCACTCCTCTTAAGGTCGGACCATGCTCGTGTAACGCTCTGGCAAAAAACACTCTACCGAGTGTTTTTTTGTCTTTGCGAGCGTAGCGAAGCAATCCAGAAATGAAACTTGAAAAGAGTTCGCCTGGATTGCTTCGCCATGCTCGCAAAGACGAAACGTTTATAATTTCATCCAACTACCAAAATAGCGTATACTATTTCGACTATGTCGCACTTAGACACTCTCAATCCCCAGCAGCGCCTTGCCGCGGAGCACAAAGAGGGACCGCTGCTGATCGTCGCCGGGGCGGGGGCGGGGAAGACGAAAACCATCGCCCACCGCATCCGGCACTTGGTAGAGCAGGGGGTGCCCGCCCACCAAATCCTGGCCATCACTTTCACAAACAAAGCAGCGCGGGAAATGCGAGAGCGCGTTGAGCTGCTGCTCAACTCTCAAGGCAGTGGGCAGTGGGCAGTGGGCAGTAACAGGGATTCACTGCATGTGACTACTCCCTACTCACTACTGCCTACTGCCTTCCCTTTTGTGAGCACCTTCCACTCTCTCGGGGTGCAGCTGCTCAAAGAAAACGCGCAACTCCTCGGTACCACCCGCTACTTCTCTATTCTTGATAAGAGTGAAACACTGTCTTTAATCAAGCGCGCCCTTAAAGACCTGGGCCTGAACCAGAAGGAAGAGGAACCGAACAGACTTCAAGCCATTATTTCGCGCGAGAAAAACAAGCTCACCACCTTTGCAGATTTCGAAAAAAAGAAAGCAGAAAGTTACTACCACGAAACAGCACTCAAGGTGTGGCGGAAGTACGAAGAACTCCTCGTTGCACAGAAAGCGTACGACTTTGACGATCTGATTTTAAAACCAGTGCTTATGTTTCGCGCTCATCCGCACGTACTCGAACGCTATCAAGATCGGTGGCGGTATATTCATATTGATGAGTACCAGGACACCAACGTGGCCCAGTACGAGCTCTCGCGGCTGCTTGCGGAAAAATACAAGAACATCTGTGTGGTGGGGGACGCTGATCAATCGGTGTACGGATGGCGCGGCGCAGACTACAGAAACATTCTTGATTTTGAGAAAAACTTTCCGAATGCAACCTCTGTGCTGCTCGAAGAGAACTACCGCTCGACGAACGTCATCTTGGAGACAGCCAACGCAGTCATCAAGAAAAACAAACTACGCAAAGAGAAGAATCTGTTTACGAGGAAAGAGGGTGGCGAGAAGATCACTCTCTACGAAGCGTTTGATGAATCGGATGAAGCGCGACAGGTAGGCCGCACACTGGAGAAGCTCCTGGCCTCGGGTACGGCAGCAACCGACTGCGCCGTCCTCTACCGCGCCAACTTCCAGTCGCGCGCACTAGAAGAGTCACTGCTGCTGCGTGGCGTACCCTACCAAGTGCTCGGCACCAAATTCTACGAACGTAAAGAGGTGAAGGATGTCATCGCCTTTATCCGCGCGGCACTCAATCCGAGCGACTTTGAAGCGTGGTCGCGGATTGTGAACATCCCGCCACGGGGGATCGGCAACGTAACCTTAGAGAAAATTAGCGCCGGCCGCGAACATGAGTTACCCGAAAAAATGAGGGCGAAGATAAAGGACTTCCGGCTTCTCCTTGATCACCTCGGCACGGTGATTATAGAGGACAGACTCTCGGAGTCGATCAAGAAGATCATCCGCATGAGCGGGCTAGAGAAAATACTCTCGGAAGGCAGCGACGAAGACCAGGAGCGACTTGAAAACTTAAAGGAGCTCGTAACCATTGCCACCAAATATGATGTGTTTATTCCCGAAGAAGCGCTCGATAAATTCCTCACCGACACCGCCCTCATGTCCGACCAAGACAGCATCAAAGACCCTGCCAAGGCGGGGAGCGGAGTAAAATTAATGACTATCCACGCAGCAAAGGGGCTAGAGTTCAAACATGTGTTCATCACGGGCCTCGAGGAAGGGCTCTTCCCCCACGAGCGCCTCGGCAGCACGCGGCCACCACAGGAAGAAATGGAGGAAGAGCGGCGCCTCTTCTACGTGGCCCTCACGCGCGCGAAGGAAAAGCTCCATCTCTCCTATGCCATCTGCCGCACCATCTTTGGCTCACGGCGCGTGAACATGCCTTCCTCATTTCTCGCCGACGTGAGTGACGACGTCATTGATTTCACAAGCGGAGCCGGGAATACTAACACTGGGAGCCGCAACGGCGGCTGGGAGGAAGACATCATCTCCTGGGATAGTTTGGGGAGGAAATAGAAAGCTTCTTAGTTGCGTTAGCTTCCTAGCTTCATTAGCTTTTAATACGACATGCGACCAAAGAAATCACTAGGGCAAAATTTTTTGATAAACCAAGGGGTGGTGAGCAAGATTGTCGATGCCGGAGACGTGCACACAGATGATCTGGTGCTGGAGATTGGCCCTGGGAAAGGAGTGCTTACCGAGCGGCTTGTTGCGCTTGTGGGGAGGATAGTGGCTGTCGAGAAAGATGGCGCATTGTTTGCACTGTTGCAAGAAAAGTTTGCAAGTGAGATTGCATCAGGGAAACTTGACCTCATACACGGCGATATTTTAGATTTTAGAATTCCAGCCTTTTCCAAAAAACAAACCGTCTTTGCGAGGCCGCCAGGCAGAAGCAATCCAGATCTGGATTGCTTCGGATTACCTCGCAAAGACGAAAGAGGTGAATCTGGTCATTTAAAACCCTACAAACTCATTGCAAACATTCCGTACAATATTACCGGGGCAATCTTGGAAAAATTCCTGACAGCGGAACAGCAACCAGAGCGCATGGTACTCTTGGTACAGAAGGAGGTGGCGGAGCGTGTGGTGGCACGAGACCATAAAGAGAGCCTGCTCTCGATAAGCGTCAAAGTGTATGGCATGCCGCGCATCGTGGCGCGCGTGAGTGCAGGGAGCTTCTTCCCCGCACCGCGCGTAGACTCGGCGGTACTCGTGATTGAAAATATTTCGAAGAAGTTTTTTACTGGTTTTGAATTGTCACTCCCTTCTCCGTATGTCATGCCCGCGAAGGCGGAAAGCCAGACCCAGGGTGCGCACCTGGATCCCGGCCTGCGCCGGGATGACACCAATACAGAGAGTGCAACCACTGAACATGAACAGCGATTCTTCGACTTCGTACGCACCGGATTCACACACAAACGGAAGTTACTTGGCAGTAATTTGAAACAGTATTTTCTAACGCCGGAAGAGTGGGCGAATGCAGCAAAAATAGCAGCAATTTCGCTCAAATCTCGTCCCGAAGAACTCTCTCCAGGAGCCTGGAAGTCTCTTTTCTCTCTACAAAGGTGAGACCTTTGTATAATGGCTCTACATAAGCATAGAATTGTCCATTGCTTATCCACATAGTCGTGCACTTTTTCATAGGGTTTGGGGGGGCTGAATGCTAAAATATCCTTATTCCTCCGTATGGAACAAGAACCGCGTAAACAGTGGCCGATCTTTTTGTTTGTAGGCGTTCTTCTCGTGGCCGGCGTTTTGAAGTTGCAGGCAATTTTTTCACCCGCAGACAGTTCCGTAGATGCAGCCGCGAGCGAGGTAGCCACTCGCGCAGAGGGGACTGTTGCTGCAAATTTCGGGCAGGCTGATTGGACCATTGCTACACCGGAGAATCCTGACTTATCGAGTACGCCGCAGATGAAAAGTTACCGTGAGACCGACCTGCAGGTAGGAGCCGATGCAAGTCCAGTTGCCATCCGCCAATATGCAACCGATCTCAAGTACGCGCTCCAGCCGTACAGTAATCCCAAACTCAAAAGCGAGGTGCAAGCAACGATGGACGTGTACGAGGTGGGAACGGAGGGAAGCTCTGACGCTGTGGCCACACTGGAAACCAGCAAAAGTAACCACACTGTGGCGCTCGCGGCGCTCCTTAACACCACAGTCCCCCAACTCTTCTTGCCCTACCATCTCGCCCTCGTGAACTCCGTGGCGCGCATGGGGTACCTCACCGGCAACATGCAGCGGGTACAGATCGAGCCCCTGCTCGCTCTCACGAGCGCTCGTATCTTTGGACCAGAAGCAGAGCGTTTTGCCAAAGCACTGCAAACCATCAATAACGCTTTGCTCTTGAGTGGCGTGCAGTTTTCCGCAAACGATGGGATGCAGATTTACATCAACGTGAGCAGATAAGTACCATGCGCGCTCCCTCTCACAAAACAAAAAAAGTAGAAGAGTCCCAGAGATTACCCTGGAGCAACATTTTTTCCAGCATTCTTGTTCTCATGGGAATCACTTTTGTGCTCACAGGGAATGCACAAACCGTAAGTCTCACTCCTGGCCCTGTGGGAAGCACTGCTTTTGATCGCGTCGACACGCGCATTCGTCTTGGCGGCAGTACAACCCCAAGCCCAGCAGTAATTCCTTCCCCAGCAGCGATACCTCTTTTCCCCATACCCGGTGGAAGCCTGCCTGCAGATGGAACTGACCCATCTTCTCTGGGACTTCTCCCAACATTGAATCTGACCCCGCCTTCAAGTGTTGCGCCGGGCACATCGGTAGCAATTCCCGGTTTCCCCGGTTTTTCGCCAGCTTCTGGGCCAGCCCCATTTGGTTCCACTGGTTTCTTCCCAGGCCTCTCTTTACCAGGCGGGTTACGAAGCCCCGGAAGCACAGGAGCACTTGGACCAGCCCTACCTGCACCAACAACACCAACTCCTACTGGCGCAGTCTATCCAGCCGGATACATAGGGCCACTTCCTGAGGGCGCAACTCGCGAGCCAGCCGCACCTGGTGGCAGGGGTGGAGGGGGAGGGGCCGCAGCGGCGGTTCTTCCGGCGGTGGCGAACGCTCTTGGAGGGAAAGTGGCAGCGGCACTCGGCCTCGGGGGGCTCGGCGGCGGCGCGAGCTGCAGCGTGGGAGGCAGCGGCGGCCAGATTCCACCTGCGGAAACAGCGGCGGCGGCGCGACCCAGTGGCAGTGCAGCCCAAGGAGCTGCGGATACTGGGAATGCTGCGTCCGTTGTAAACAACCAGCTTAATCAAAACGTCGCAGCGGGAACAGCTGCAGGTACCGCACCAAGAGTGGTTTCCATGGCTGGCAGACCTGGTGCCGCCACACCAACACCTGGTATCCCATCGATAAATCCTGGCCCCTTGAACAGACAACCCTCTCCCAGTCGCACTGTCTCGGAACAAACAACCGTTGACGGGTACATAAGCCCCACGCGGAGTACCTCCGGTGGTCCCACAGCAAGCGCAGGCAGAAGCACGGGGTTACTCACACGCGGAAGCCAGCCAGTCTCCACCTTCGACCGCATCATAAGCGGCATCACATCAATTGCACCCATCTTTACTGGCGGTCAAAATAACCAGAATCAAACTACCAGTGGTGGTGGTCAAAGCTACGGCAACGACATGTGTATCGCAGGTGAAGGTTGTTTTGGTGGCACAGCTACAGCACCAACACCTGCTCCCGCAACGCCTGCCACAAAATTAAATCTGCTCTTAAACGTCCTCGCGGGAATAGTGAACGATGTGAGCAACGCGCCTTCCAGCGCGACGGGTGATGCCCAGCTCTACCAGAGTCTCGACATTTGGAACGCATCTATCGACAAGATCGCGGACCTCTTTGGCGCGGAGCGCACACAAGCAAACCGGACGCTTATCCAGAACGCCCTCACCGTCATGCTCGGGAGTCTCCACCAGGCCCAACTGAACCAAGCAGACGATGCGCGGGCTACCGCCATCGGCGCTGCGATTGCGCGAGGAGGCAACCTGCTCGCCCGCGTAAACGACGTTGCCATTACGCCGGATGTGAACCAGTTGAACGCCCAGCTGCTCTTTGCACAAAACAATGCTGCCTACCGTGGGGCCATGCAACAAATATACGATTTCACTAACGATACAGGAGCCGGCATCCCACTCGAAAACGCTTCGCAACTGGCAGCGACCATCAAGCAAATCTCCGACACCTACAGCGCCGAACTGGAGAAAGCAAAGGTGAGCGGGGAGTATGATAAACCGGCCTTTGTGAAGGCGGCCACCAATATGCGCATCCTCACCGAGAACCTGGCTGAGCTCCAGGCAATCGCGGCGGGAACAAACATATATCCGGGCGAGGACTCTTCCTCCGGCAACTACTCGGCAGGTTCGTCCGGTGGTTCGGGGGGCTCTGATGGCGGATTCGGACGCATACAAGAAATTGCAGGGGCACTTTCCAGCTCCGGACTGATCCCCCCTGACCAACAGCGAGGGCTCCAGAGCGGCCTGCAAGCGCTGGGGGCCCTCTCGCAGATGGGAGGCCAGGGAGCCAATATGGGTACTTTCCAAAACATCGCCAGTGCTATCAGCCAGTCCGGGGTGCTCTCGGCACAGGATTCGAATGACCTCGGCAGAGCAATCGGTGCCTTTGGCCAAGTGCAGAATTTACTGCAAAACAACCAGGGTGGCGTACTCGGTATGCTCCAAACTGCCCAAAGTATCCGCAGTATGTTCCAGAGCAATCCCTTGCTAGGAGGCATCACCGGGACGATGCGAGGTGGAAGTGTCGGAAATGTTGTTTCTGCAGCTGGCCGCCCCGGGTTCGCCACAGCCGCCGAAGCGCAGGCCGCGGCGACAAAAAAATTTTCGCAACGAGCGGGTACCGCTGCGGCAGGTACGAAGACTACTGCAGACGCGGCAAAAGGTGCGGCAGATAAAGGCAGTGGCAAGCCCGGGGCCGTGGCAGACACGGGTGGAGGGGGTGGAGGGGCGGCGGGTGGAGTAGCGGGAGCCGTTGCGGGCGCCATCGGTGGCGGTAATCGCGGCGTGCCCGTGAACGTCCTCTCCGGCACCCCCTACTTCAAGTTGGTAACGGTTATCAAAGATCTCAACCAACAGATCTGCAAACATGTGGCAAAAATCGAAGCACTCCAGCAAGAAGTGCGCGATAAGCTTTTCGATAAAGACAGAGAAACCAACGCAGCTGCGGTAGCGGCGCTCAAAGAGGTGAACGCTGAAGTGTTGAGGGAAACTCGAGAGGGACGCACCGGCGTAGACGGAGAAAAAAGAGCGTACGACTCGGGCATTGAGCAACACATCGCAGAATACAAATCTGCTGCCCGCGCGCGTCTGCTCGAAGAAAACAAAAAATTGAACTTGAACCCCACCATCAAGAAGAGTATCGACAAGCTTGTAGAAGACAAGTTGAAGCGAGACAAAGACGAAACAGAATTCCAGGCAATGGTGAACACCAAGTCCGACGGCAAAGGTCCAAACAGCGCAAAGACGCTCGAGGATTATGCAACTGCGATCGGCCCATCAGAAAATCCTAATTTCGTTGCTCTCCAGTACGCTGCCCATATCCAGAACACCCTCAACAGAGCAGAAGAGTTAGCAAAAGTGGACTATGTTGCCCACCAAGGCAGCCCTCCCAGCCTCATCATAGAAGCAACAGGGAAAGACATCGACGGGAAAGCTGTAGCTACGAAGTTTAAGCCGAATCCTAATGAACCTGGTGGAGGATACCAGATTGGCAAGGCGGTCAAAGCCGCAACCTCCCCTACAGATCTCTTGACCCAGACGCAGGTGGTGGCACAACAGGCGAATATCGGGGCAGGCGCCGCGGGCCCAGCACTCGCCCGTGGGGGAACGCCTGCACCCCAGCCAGCGGGAAATGGGGTAAATGGAGGGAGCGGCGACTTCTTGAGCCAACTTCTGAATGGCCTCACGGCGTTGTGTGCTATCAAACCAGACCTAGGCATTTGCGGTCAGCAAAATAACAACAATAACAACCCGCCTCCCCCAGTAGAAACCGGCGTAGTGCCAACCGTTTCCTTGGGCTTCGCCACGAGCACGGTGAACGCAGTCCTCGGAGCCACCCTTAACTGGACAACTGATGGAGCCACAAGCTGCACTACCGGGAACAATTGGCAAAGCTTTGGGAGCGCAACCCTACCCATGTTCACTGTGGCACCTGCTCTTGCATCAGGGGCAACCATGCCGGTCAGCTGTGTGGGCGGCACATGCTCACAACGCGTCTACTTCCCCAATGTTTTCCGCATGACCGTAGGCATCACCCCTGCGGGGAGCAGTGTCGCAGGCTCCGGCCCCGACCAGTCGCGCTCATTTGTGACCACGCTCACGCGCACCACACCGATCCCACAGAAGACGGTGGGCACGCGCATCACCCAGACCACCGTCTACACCCCGAGCGTGCGAGGGGTTGGCATAGGGGATCAGATTACGGTCGATATCAACGGCCTTGCTGCTACGGCCACCGTGGGCCCGGCACAAATAAACGAGAAGGGGATTGTGACTCCAGGGGCAATTAGTGCCCTTATTGGTGCCATCAAAGGCACCATCCCACTGCGCTCGACCGATGTGCTTGCCGAGTTCAATAAGTATGAGTTGGTTGCCCTCGGTGGCACTCTCAAAATCACTGGCTTTGCTGATTCTGACACCCCCCTCCTCGACCAAGCGGACTACCAACTCTCCTGCCAGAACACCGCGGGGGAGGGGAAGGATAGTGTGACGATTAAATTCAAGTAAGAAATGATGTTTAGTCTAAGTAAAATAAATAAAGTAGCAATTGGGGTACTGTTTGTTGTGCTTTGTTTTAGTATACCTTCATTGAAAGTTAATGCTGCCACAGCATCTGCAGTAGGCGATTATAATAACGGACAGGCTTACATAAACAAACTTGGACTTAAGGCAGATGCAAAGCTTTCAACTTCTTATTATTCAAGCAGGGGCTATTTAAACTCATTAGGGAATCTTCTTCCGGTACTCGAAAAACGAGGCATCTCTTTAACAATGCTAGTTGATGCTGTCGACAATCGTAGTTCAAAAACTATTCTCACTCAAAATCAGATTAACAATCTAAGCAAACAAGGTGTAAGTAATATCGAATTGGAGGTCATGGGTCACGCCTTTAAGACTCAAGCTGAATTTACCACCTACCTCACCGAAAGATACGATAAATACAAAGGTATTTATGTGCCACTTGAAGCAGAGTACTCCAGCCGGACTGGTACAAAGTCAGATGGTTCCACCTCTGCGGCGGCGGCAGTAAGAAATCCGAGCGAAGTTGCCCCGCCAAGTTCCGGTGCAGGCACCCTTGGCGACATAAAAGAGCCAACGCTCGGACTTGAGTGTAGTTTCCCGTGGGGTTTCAACCTTGGTAACTGTATTCTGACTGGGCTCGCCTGGATCACCACCATTATCACCTGGCTTTTCGGGCTGGTAACCATCGTGGCGAGTATCGCCCTCGATCTGGTAGTGCACTTCACTATTATCGATTTTCACAATTACCTAGACCCAACGAAGGCGCAGCGTCTCCTCAAGGTGTGGGAGCTCTCGCGCGACTTTTGCAATCTCTTCTTTATCTTCCTCTTGCTCTATCTCGGTATCGGCACTATGCTCCGCCTCGACAGTGTGGATTGGAAGAAGCAGATCTGGCCTATTCTCATTTCCGCCCTGCTCATCAACTTTAGCTTGCCGCTGACCAAGGCTGCCGTGGATATTTCGAACGCGGTCTCGAACCAGTTTTACCGAAAAATAAAACCAGAGTCCACTCTTGTTGTTCCGAAAGACTATGCTGCTTTCAAGGCATTCCAGCCGGACAAAACCATCGCCTGGCCCATCATCAAGAAGATGAACGAGGCGCAGTTTAGTGAAAACCAGACGAGTAACACCGGGGCGGGAGTGACAGCACCAGTCGATTTCACCTGGAACTTCTTCAATATCATCGTCTCGGGGATTTATCATATTATTGTGCTCCTTGCGATTTCGTTTGTCCTTTTCTTTGGCGCGGTGACCGTCCTTATCCGCGGCCTGCTGCTTCTTTTTCTCATTATCGTTTCCCCATTTCCGTTCTTTTTTTACCACTTCAAGAAGACAGAGAAGTACTACAAAATGTACAAGGACTCCTTTATCGACCAGTGTCTCTTCCTGCCGACATACATGTTTATGGTGTATATCGCCCTTAATGTGAACAACATCGTCACCGCCGCTGGGGGTACCGGCCTTATCCAAAACATGCTCGCCTATGCGCTTTCGGTAGGGTTCTTCGCCCTTGCGGTCATCTTCGCTACCGACATGGGTGCAGCCGGAGCGGATATGGCCAAAGACTTTGCCAAGAAGGCGACGGGGGTGGGAGCGGGGATGGCAGGATCGCTCTCAATGGGACTAGGGCGAGGAGCAACGAGCGCTCTTGCGGGGGTGGGTACTACTGCATCTCAAGCATTTCAGCAAGGGAGAGCTGCTTACAGTACCGGTGGTCTTACTGGGGCACTCAAGGGAGCTGCCAAGGGTGGGTTGAGCGGCCTCAAGGCATCAGCTGGCGCTGTTGGTAAGGAACTTGGTAGGGGAGCAAGCGATGCTCGCAAAACACTTGCGGCAGCTACCGGACCCGGCCCCAGTAGCCTCGGAGAAGCAGCGGAGATGGCTAGAGATGGGCTTGTGTCAAAAGTAAATAGTGGGTTCAAGGCCATCTCCGGTACTGATCTCCTGACCACAAGTGACGAGCGGAAGAAGGCGGAGAGTGCGAGCTTGGCAGCTCGAGCAGCAGCCAAAGATAAACCAAAAGAAGAAGCAAAACAAAAGGCAACTGACCTTAAAAACGAAGCAAAGTTGCAAGGCATCGATAAAGATCCTGCCAAAATAGCGAAGCAGTTTGAAGCGCTGTCGGGGGGGGAGCAGAAGGAATACTACAAAACCCTTGGATCAGAAATTAAGAAGAAACTAGAACCAATCCTGGACCCAGAAATAAAGAAAAACTTAGGGAAAGAACGTGCCGCGACCATCAAAGGCAATCAGGCGGAGCAATCGAAATTACTTCACACCCTCGAAGGAGACGACCAAGAAGAATACTATGGAAGCCTCACTTCTCGTGAACGAGCGGCACTGGAGGATGAAGCGCAAACAGCAGGGGACCAAGCAAAAAAAGATACACTAAAGGCCCTCGGAACAAACTTAGGCAGAGAGGAGATGGATAAAATCGAAAATGCTCGCGAAGAGGGAAAGAGAATTGCCAAAAAGGTCGCAAAGCGAGATCTCTCTCGTAAGTATCGAGCAGCCCTGGAGGCGAACAGAGATTATGAGGAAACAGATGACACTGGTGCCCCAACGGGGGTTCGGAAAAACATAGAAACGATGGTTAGAGATCTAGGTCCTGAAATTTATCTTGTCGATAAGGAGACACTCAAAAAAAATTATGTTTGCGCTTTTCTCACAGCGAGCCAAGTAAACACAATTCACGACAACGTTGACCTGGCCGATGCTGAGAAAATTGCCATGTTCAATCAGTTTAGTGCTGACACAAAGTTAAGGGTTCGCAACAATCCAAAGCTTAGCCCCTACTGGGTGCCATAAGCGCAATTGGCGAAGATAAAAACTATGAGATTCACAAAAGATCAATTACGAGAAGCCGACAAAACGTTAAGCCCAGAAATGCAGGAGGCTCTCTCCTCAGAGGCTACCGGGGAGGTCATCCAACAAATTGGAGACAAGAACCATCTCCACCTTGACACTCTCGGCAAACTAGTAGGGGTGATTGGGTTAGTTATGCGTGGCTTGGTACACCCTAGGGATTTTGTAAACGAGTTAATTACCGAACTTAGTGTCAGCCGCGAGCAGGCGAATGAGATAGCCGCAGACGTGAACCAACTCATTTTTGAGCCTATTCGTGATGCGCTGATGGAGTTGCATGATACCAAGACTTCGGACCCACTGAGCCGCGAAGCACTGCTGCGGGACATTCAAAACCCGTCGACGTCGCCGATTTCCGGACGGAAGTATGTGGTGAGGGAGGATTTGGAAGCGGCGGAGGGTGCGGAGGGAGAAGAAAGAAAAGAAGGAGGGGGCATCGAACCAGATTCGGGCCTGGATTCCCGCCTACGCGGGAATGACACTCTGGGCCGGGATGACAATACAACACAGGGTGCGTCTGGAAGCCTTGCTTCTGGTTCAGAATTAGAAGCAAGGCTTCCGAATTCCAATCCGGAACTCGCTTCCATCCTCGAAAGAAATACCACGTCCGTCTCTGGCTTACCACCAGTGCAGACGACGGTGGACCCCTACCTGGAGCCAGTGGAGTGACCTAATTTTCTTGAGGGTACTCCCGATTAGAAAATGGAAATACTCCTGTGGTGTGACCGAATAATTGACCCTACCAAGTGTCTAGAGTAATATAAGACCATGAAGACTCTTACACAAAAATCAATCATTTATATACCTGCACCAAAACAGGATCGTTTGGCTATCTGGAGAAAAGTTAGAGGGGTGTGGAAAAATCGTAAACCTGATCCAATAAAAGAACAAAAAAAAATGAGGCGGGAATGGGATCGCAAATTACCAAGACTCTAGATGTTTACTCTCGACACAAACGTCTTCATTTACTACCTGAAAGATGACAGCAGTGTAGTAGCTTTTATGGAAAGTGAGCCTCTTTTTGGAGCCGCATTGTACGCGGCTACCATTAGCGAAGTCGAACTGTTCGGATATCCAGAATTAACCCCAGAAGAGGCAACAAAAATACATACTCTTCTTGCAACTGTGTCACGAATCCCACTTGATTCGCATATTGCACAGATTGCAGGAAATATCAGACGGCTCTACCGGACAAAAACAGCAGATAGTATTATTGCCGCCACCGCTATGTATACAGGTTCACCACTGGTAACCAGAAACATCAAGGACTTCAAGGGAATAGTTGGACTCAGGATTCAACCGATCTAAAACCCAGCCGATCTAGTGTAGTTTATCCCATGCGGAAGCGGGGGTGGGTGGGGTATAATGAAGTGGCTTAGCCTGCGAGTAATCGAGTAGCTGCTAAACACTACACCCAGCCCTACTTTTTAGGGTGGCCTAAAAGTAGAGCTGGGTGGCGATGTTTATTTCGACGAGCGAGGAGCGTGTGGCCAAGTACTCTTGGACACAACGTCCGAGTCGAAGTCGAAACAAAGTAATCTTTATAGTCGCTTCGCTCGTTAAACATCAGCCATGCAATTCCAAGTGCCACAATTCATTGAAGTAGAAGACACTATTATCGGCCCCTTCACCTTCAAGCAGCTCATCTTTATTCTCGGAGGCGGGGGTGGGATCTACTTGTTGAAGCGCTTGCTGCCCACCTTCTTAGCGTACCCGGCCATGATGGTGTTCGCCGTCTTCACCTGGGCACTGGTCTTCTATAAGTACAACGATCGGCCCTTCCTCTTGGCCCTGCAGTCGGCCACTAAGTACTACTTCTCGACCAAACTCTACCTCTGGAACAAGCGGCCGAAAGCGGTCGTCGCTGACCCCACAAAGAAAGGAGCGGCGATACCAGAGACCATGGCGCCGACGCTATCGCATAATAAGCTGAAAGAGCTGGCGTGGAGTTTGGACATTAACGATACAATGGGGAGATGAGAATTCAGTAGATAGTAGCATGTAGATGGTAGATAGTATGGAAAACAAGAAGATTCAAACATTTATGGATTTACGTGTGTGGCAGGAGGGCCATGCAATTGTTATGGAAATTTACAAAATTACAAAGAATTTTCCTCGGGATGAGCAGTTCGGATTAACTAGCCAAATGCGTCGGGCGGCAGTTTCCATAACTTCAAATATTGCTGAGGGGTTTGGAAGACAATCGAGAAAGGAAAAGGTTCAGTTTTATGCAATAAGCCAAGGTTCCACGTTAGAAATTCAAAACCAACTTCTCATAGCACGGGATGCCGAGTACATTACCCATCAAGTGTGCTCGATACTGTTTGAAAAACTTACTATACTTAGCAAGTCAATGAGTGCTCTGATTCTAGCCATTCGGAGAAGCATCTCTGGTTCTTTCCCATCTACCATCTACCATCTACCATCTACCGAAATACATGGCTGATGCATCCAAAACACGGGTTTCCCAGGAGTTCGTGCCCATCGAAGAGATTCGTGATGGTGTTGTGGTACTCAAAGACGGGACCATGTGCCTGATTCTCATGGCGTCATCACTCAACTTTGCGCTCAAGTCCGGCGACGAGCAGCAGGCTATTATTTTCCAGTTCCAAAATTTCTTAAACTCCCTTGACTTCAGCGTCCAGTTCCATATCCAGTCGCGACGGCTCGACATCCGCCCCTACTTGGCCACACTCGAAGAGCGTTTGGCCAAGCAAACGAACGACCTCATCAAAATTCAGATCAAGGAGTATATCGGTTTCATCAAGAACTTTACCGAGAGCACGAGCATCATGACGAAATCATTCTTCGTCGTCATCCCGTACGAGCCGCCTGTGCTTGGGGCCATAAAAGGGAAGGGGTTGCTGGCTGGGCTGTTTGCCAAAAAGACGAGTAGTGTCGATCAGGAGCTTGCCAAGCAGACCTTTGAAGAGAATCGCACCCAGATTGAGCAGCGGTCCAGCGTGGTGGAGCAGGGGCTTTCCCGCACCGGCGTGCGCACCATTCCCTTGGGAACAGAGGAGCTGGTCGAGTTATACTATAAGATATTCAATCCCGGCGAATTGGAGAAGCCCATTGTGAATCAGTAGTCAGTAGACGGTAGATGGTAGACAGCATGGAAAACAAAATCCAAAAATTTACTGATCTCCGAGTATGGCAAGAGGGACACAGTATTGCCATAGAAATTTACAAACTAACCAAAAGTTTTCCTAAAGACGAACTCTTTGCATTAGTAAACCAAATGCGAAGATGTGCTGTCTCTATCACTTCTAATATCGCAGAGGGTTTTAGTAGGCAATCGAAAAAGGAAAAGGTTCAGTTTTATTCAATAAGCCAAGGTTCACTAACTGAATTACATAACCAGTTGCTTATTGCACGAGACGTTGGCTATATGAATCAGCAATTATGCGATACACTTGTAGGGCGACTGTGGAATTTGAATATATCTATGAGCGCCTTGATCAGTCGAGTGAAGGGCAACACCTCGAGTAGTCTACCGTCTACCAACTACCGTCTACCAACTACTCTTCATACAAAATAACTATGGGACTCCTCAACTTCCTCAAGCCAAAGAACGACCGAAGTGGTGGTACTGATGCACCGCTAATCGCACCGATTCTGCCCCAGCAGATTTTTGAGGCGGGATTGCTTGACCTGAAGGATGTGATTGCGCCGTCCGCTCTGAAGATCACCTCCCAGGAGCTGAATTTAGGAGAAAAGATCGCCCGCACCTTTTTTGTGATTTCGTATCCACGCTTCTTGTCCGAGAACTGGTTCTCGCCGATCATCAATCTGGACAAAATCTTTGACATCTCGATCATGGTACACCCGATCGACACTGCACAAATCTTGCACAAACTGCAAAAAAAGGTGGCGGAAGTGCAAAGCCAGATCAGCATTCGCGCCCAGAAGGGAATGGTGCGCGACCCCGTGCTCGATGTGGCCTACCAAGACATTGAGCAACTGCGCGATCAGCTCCAGCAGTCCCAGGAGCACATCTTTGACGTGGGGCTCTACATCACTATCTACGCAAACACTATCGAGGAGCTGAATAAAACAGAGTCTGAGATGAAAGCGATCCTCGAGTCAAAGTTGGTCTACGTGAAGCCCGCCCTTTTCCAACAAGAGGAGGGGTTCAAGACGGTGATGCCGATTGCGAGCGATAAACTGGCCGTGAACTCAAAACTCAACTCTTCACCCCTTTCCTCTCTCTTCCCCTTCATCTCCTTCGATCTCTCCTCCGACAAAGGCATCCTCTATGGTATCAACCGCCACAACTCTGGCCTCGTGCTGTTTGATCGCTTCTCTCTCGAGAATTATAACTCGGTCGTCTTCGCAAAGAGTGGATCGGGCAAATCCTACATGACCAAGTTGGAAATTCTGCGTACTCTCATGTTTGATACCGATGTCATTGTGATCGACCCCGAGCGCGAGTATGAGTACTTGGCCGAAGCGGCAGGAGGTCGGTACTTCAACATTTCGCTCACCTCTGAGCACCACATCAACCCTTTTGATTTGCCGCCCGTAGGAGAAGGGGAGTCGCCGGCAGATGTCCTCCGCTCAAACATTATCAACCTGGTGGGCCTCTTCCGTTTGATGCTCGGCGGGCTGACCCCCGAAGAAGACTCTATCGTCGACTCGGCCATCACCGAGACCTACGCTCTCAAAGACATCACCCCCGAAAACGATTTCTCCGGCAAAGAACCACCCCTCCTCTCCGATATGGAGCTCGTGCTCGCCGGCATGGAAGGCGGTGCCTCGCTTGCCCAGCGCATGCTCAAGTACACCCAGGGCACCTGGGCGGGCTTCATCAACCGCCCTACCAATGTGGACATCAACAAGAAGTTTGTGGTGTTTTCGGTGCGCGACATGGAAGAAGAGCTGAAGCCGGTGGCCATGCATATCGTGATGCACAATGTGTGGAACAATGTGCGTAAAGATATCAAGAAACGCCTCCTCGTGGTGGACGAGGCGTGGTTTATGATGAAGTCGCCCGACACAGCCTCCTTCCTCTACAGCCTCGTCAAGCGCGGACGTAAATACTTCCTCGGGGTGGCCACCATTACCCAAGACGTGGAAGACTTCTTGAAATCACCGTATGGGTTGCCGGTCATCACCAACTCGTCGATCCAGGTGCTGATGAAGCAGTCGCCGGCCTCGATCGATATTGTGCAGAAGACCTTCAACTTGACCGAGGAAGAGAAGTACCTCCTGCTCGAATCGAGCGTGGGAGAGGGAATCTTCTTCGCGGGATTGAAGCACGTGGCCATCAAAGTGATCGCCTCCTACACCGAAGATCAGATCATCACCTCGGACCCGTCGCAGCTGCTGGCCATAAAGAAAGCGAAGGCGGAGCTGAAGGCGGCGAATGGGACATTGAATACCACACCGCAGCCAGAACAGGCAGTAGGCAGTAGGCAGTAGGCAGTATAAAAAACATGGCGCAAAAACAAAAACCATTATCATTCGGGATGATCCTGCTCATGGCCATGATCGGGGGGTTCTTTGACGTTCTCAACTGGGTAATGGTAGCGCTCGCCGGAATTGGATTGATCACGAATACCTTTATCACCACCATCCCCGCATTAATGCTGTGGTGGATTTTACGAAAATATGGGGTCAAAGACCCTTGGCAAACCTTAAATGGCGTAGACCCCAACAGTAAAGTCTCGATGGTGTGGAACTATTCCGCCCAGTTTCTCCCAGCAGTGGAACTTGTGTTTGGGTTATGGAGTTATAAAATCTTTTGTCTCTGGGACAAGCAGCGGAAAGAGGGGTTGGAAACAGTAGATGAAGAACCAGCGCCTGCTCCGGCAGAAGAACCTCAATATGCAAATGCGTAAAACTATTCACTGGAATCTTAGACACAGGAATCTTCGTACCTCTCGTCTTTGCGAAGGCGAAGCTCGAAGCAATCCAGAATTTCACCTGGATTGCTTCGGAGTACCACCACAAGAGTACTTCAGAAAATACAGTCGTGCACTCCTTATTTTCTTGGTCGCTCGCAAAGACGCTCGTATGCATAGGTTCTATGGTATGCAAAATACCCTCTTGATTCTCGGCGGCCTAGCTCTGCTTTTTACTTTGTCGCCAACCACAACCCTAGCTCTCACAGAAACCCCTATTCAGGGAGATTTGATTGCAGAGATCACACCAAAGAACCCTGGTTCGTACACCACTGTGACTGTGAAGGTGGTGAGTTATGGGGAGGATGTGAACCAGAGCATTATTGCCTGGACGGTAAACGGAAACACTGTAGCCCAGGGGGTAGGGATGAAATCGTTTTCCACGCAAACAGGGGCGGTGGGGCAGAGAACAACTATCAACGTGCAGGTGATTGCGCCAACGGGGGTTGAACTGGAAAAAGAAATCACTATCATCCCTGCTGAAGTAGACCTCCTCTGGCACACGTCCGGCTACCTACCTCCTTGGTATAAAGGCAAAGCCCCGGTCACTGCCAACACTAGTGTTGTGTTCACCGCCATGCCGACCGTGATCACGGGAGCAGGAAAAAGAATAGGGGGTTCCCAGTTGTATTATGAGTGGAGTAGAAACTATGCGGTCGATGCAGAGGCTTCAGGGTACGGGAAAGAGCAGGCTACCTTTAGTAACTTCAGTGGATTAAAAGAAGACATCGTTCGCGTCCATGTGCGCGATACTACCGGGGATCTCGTAGCAGAAAATAGCGTGGCCCTCAAAGCGTACGCACCTACGATGCTTGTGTACGAAGAGTCGCCCTTACAGGGGACCTTGTTCCAAAGGGCATTTTTTGATACCTACATTCTCACCCAAAATGAAAATACACTCCGAGCCGAGCCCTACTACCTGGAGGCCACGAAGAGTGGTAGCGCCATCCGATATGAATGGACGCTCGACGGTACCAATCTACGTAGTGGAAGTGATGCCGATGGGCTCATCACCCTCCGGCATGAAAAAGCAGAAGGTGGTGTGGCCCGCCTTGCCTGCACCGCCACCAATGGGTCAAGCGAGGTTACCGGCAAAATCGCTCTCACTTTTGGACGCGGCGCTACTATTGGTTTTTAAACTATGAAAAAAACATTTCTTCTCATGTGCGTCCTTGTTGTTTTTACTGGGGTGGCCCTGCATACACCACCCCAAGCCCACGCAGAAGCGTATACGCTTCTCGAAAAATCCATCCCAGTGGATCCGAATCTGACATTTGATAAGTTTATGCCCGAAGCATACAAGTGGATTTTCCGCCTGGCCGGACTCATCGCTGTTTTGTCGCTTATTTATGGAGGCCTCCTGTATGTATTTGGTGGTTTCGGTGGCCCGATGGAAAAAAATGTCACCGAAGCCAAGGAAATTTTCTGGGCCGTTGCCATTGGAGGAGCTATTTTACTCCTAAGCTATCTCATCCTCTACACCATCAACCCACAATTGGTAAACATGGATTTCGGGGACAATGGCACGTTCAAAAACACCTACGATCCCTAACCCATGACCTACAAAAGCCTTATTGTTACTATTGTGGTCTTTCTTGCCCTCGGGGCGGGGATCGGTTTTTTTCTCTTTCGTTCGACCCCTACCACAACAAAAGACACCCCCGAAGCAACTCAGCCCGATGACTTTTTCCCCGTGAGCAAAGAAGCTCCGGAGCCCGCACGCCGCTCGACAACTAGTACAACAACGCCAGTGAATGACTCCTCCTCGGCCATAGAGGGGGGGACAGTGTCCAACACCGAGAGTACCCCTCGACCGCTCTCGCTCAGACAACTGGTGGCCCGGCCAAGCACCGGAGCGTTTGTGTTCGCTCGAGGCAAGGCAACTGTGGTGCGGTATGTAGAAAAAGAGACTGGCCATGTGAGCGAAATTGCTACAGATGAGAAAGTGCCCACCAAGGTCACTAACACCACCCTCCCCAAGTCGTTCCAGGTCTGGTGGGGTCCCCAAGGAGAGTCACTTGTGCTCCAGTTGTTTGCCGACAAAATAAACACTGTGCAAACTATTTTTGCAAACATTGTGGTCGCCCCAGCGGCGAGCAGTAGCACCCAAACACAAAAAAACACCGTTTCGTATGTACCGAGCTACCGTACCCAAGTAGGGACCCTCGAGGGGGCGACGCTCCCAACCTCTATCCAAGCAATCACCCTCTCTCCTGATCATAGACGGGCTTTCTACCTGCTTGATGCCAATGGCGGCACCCTCGGTATTATTTCAGACGTCATTCAGTCGGCCGCGACGCGAGGACAACTCCCGGTATTTCAGTCCTCATTTCAGGAATGGCTGCCTGAATGGAGCTCTGCGGACACTATCACCCTCACCACCCGCGCCTCGGCAGGAGTCCCTGGGTACGCCTACTTTCTGCATCCCTCCACAAAACAGTTTGAGAAAGTACTTGCGGGGATACCGGGACTCACTAGCCGGGCAGACCCTCGGGCAACAGTACTCCTGTACTCAAAGAGTGACCGCACCGGCCTTGCCCTCTACCTCTACGACCTAGCCACCCATACAAAAACCGCATTCCCTATTCAGACACTTCCTGAGAAGTGTGTCTTCAGTACCAAAGAAGCGATTGTCTATTGTGCTGTGCCCGAGGCAATCCCTGCAGCCTCGTACCCGGACGCGTGGTATCAAGGAGTGGTGCAGTTTACCGACAATCTTTGGAGGGTAGACCTTGAGTCTGGCGAATCACAACTGCTGGTGCAACCCACCAAAATACGGCGCGACCAAGAGATTGATGCTATTGACCTCATGCTTGCGCCAGACGAGCGTGCTCTTGTTTTCAGAAACAAGAGGGACAATAGCGTTTGGATGCTGGCGCTGTAGCCTACTTTAAATTACGAAATCTGTATTTGTGTCATCCCGGCGCAGGCCGGGAACCCCGCCCGAACGTACCGTTCGGTACGGGCAGGCAGACCCAGGGTTAACCTGGATCCCGGCCTGCGCCGGGATGACATGCGGGGAGGGGTTTCGTAATTCAAAGTACGCTAGTTTTCAGTTTCCAGTTTCACTCCCTCCGCTTTTCTCTTCACATACAGCTCATGTACCAACGCGAGACCGCTGTTGGCTACCCAATAGAGAGAAACAGCAGCGGGCAGGGTGTAGCCGATAAACACAATGACCAAAGGGAGGAAATACTTCATTTGGAGCTGCATGGTACGCGAAAAGTCACTACCAAACGAAGACTTCTCTCCGGCTGGCGGTTTGGGGAGATCCGGCATGGCATACTTCGCCTGGAAAAACTGAAAGACGCCTGCAAGAATGGCGAGGGCGATACTCGGTTGGGTGATATCCAGAACCCCGAGGAATTGAATGTTCAGCACGGTGGGGACTGGAGTAAAGGAGTAGAGGAGTGCGGGAACAATCGCAATATTCTGCACCACTTGGTAGAGCGCAAAAATGATCGGGATCTGCAGGAGGAGCGTTGCAAACCCAGAAAACGGGTTTACCCCGTGCTCTTTGTAGAGCGCCATGATCTTTACCCCTTGTTCTTGAGTATTATTTTTATGCGTGTCGCGAAGTGCTTGGATTTTCGGCTCAAGTTCTTTTAGTTTTCGTTGGGTCACGACCGAGCGGTGCATCAAAGGGAGAGTGATGACACGCAGCACGATAGTGACAACAACAATAGAGAGCCCTACGTCTTGGTTCGGCATAAATACTGCCGACAGGACGAGTAGGTTGTAGATAGGCTGATAGAAGATGGTGTGGTAGAGGAAGGAGAACATGGGCCCAATTAGTAGTGAGTAGTGAGTAGTGAGTAGTGAGTAGGCAGTAGTAAGTGCGGGGAGAGAAGAGATAGTATATCACGCTCTAGGTCTTCAAATGAAGTAGTGATGGCACTTTTGTTCATTTGGAATATGAAAACATGGCCAGCGGGAAGACTTTTCTGGAACTTCGAAACAACAGCGCGGGCACGGCGTTTGATACGATTGCGGTCCACGGCCAAGGGAGCCGCCTTTGCGCTCACAATAAAGGCAGTTTTAGGTTGCGACGAAGGGTAGGAGACGAGAGAAATATCGACAAGGGCGCCACGGAGGCGTTGTTGGCGATATTTTGTCCTCCCATCACGAGAAAAAAGCTCGTGAAGCAGCTTGCGATCAGCACGATAGGCGGGGGGGAGCATGGATATGTAGATCCCCGCCTTCGCGGGGATTATCTGTGTTTACACAGATAACTTTTTTCTTCCTTTTTGGCGGCGGCGGGCAATTGTTTTCTTTCCGCCCGCAGTTTTTTGACGGACCAGGAAACCGTGTGTTGTTTTTCTCTTTTTTCGGCTCGGTTGGTATGTAATAGACATAAAAAGTAGTGTATACTATCCGAACTCGCCAAGCAACATTGTGAAATTTTAGTCGCAGACGCAGGGATAGTTCTTGAGCGGAGCGAGCGTGCTGGGAAGTACGCACGTAATCGTGCGTTAAGCGAGTGAGCAAGAGCGCATGGTGCGCTGGCACCATGACGCGGCTCCGCGAAAGAAGCTATCCCGAGGTTGTCCACCTGTTGTAAACAGAATCGAAGAGTTGGAGTGAATGCAAGGAGAAGCGTATACTGTGCCTTGTCTCTAAAAATTAAAATTCTTTTGCTCCATGATCGAGAACAAAAAACTTTGGGATGATGTGATCACCCAGATCGAGCTTGGTGTTTCCAAAGCAAACTTCAGTACGTGGTTTAAAAACACCTACATCTCAAAGCATGAGGACGGCATCATTTTTCTTTCCGTCCCGAACGACTTCGTGAAAGAGTGGATCTGCAACAAGTACCACAAATTTATTTTAAAAATCCTGCGCGACACCAACCCGAGTATCCGCAGCGTGGAATACATCATCCACAAAGATGATGTGCACATGAAGCAGGGGATGGAACGCATGAACCCTGACGAGCTCTTCAGTAATCAAATGAAGATGCAAGAGCTGTATGTGAACAAAGAGGACAACTTAAACCCTCGCTATACCTTCGACGGCTTGGTCATAGGAGCGTTCAATGAGCTCGCACATGCCGCCGCCCAAGGGGTGGTGCGTAAGCCGGGCATGATGTACAACCCCCTCTTTATCTACGGGGGTACTGGCCTCGGCAAGACCCACCTCACCCAAGCTATTGGGAATGAGCTCAAGAAATTAGATCCGTCGAAGAAAGTTTTCTATGTAAGCTCTGAGAAGTATACGGTTGATTTTGTAGACTCCCTCAAAAACAACCGTATGCATATCTTCAAAGAGAAATACAAGAAGTATGACATGCTCATCATGGACGATATCCAATTCATCGCCGGAAAAGAACGAACCCAGGAGGAATTCTTCCACCTCTTCAATAGCTACCACGACAACAACAAACAGATTGTCTTTTCGTCGGATAAACCCCCAAAGCATATCAATGAACTCGAGGAGCGTCTCCGTTCCCGCTTCGAGGGAGGCATGATGGTCGACATCGCGAAGCCGGAATATGAGGCCCGGCTTGCTATTTTGAACGCAAAATTGCGCCAGATTGATTTCAACCTCCAAGAAGAAGTGGTGCAGTATATCGCCTCCTCGATCCAAGACAATATCCGCGAACTTGAAGGAGTCCTGAATTCTGTGGTGTGCCAATCTCAGGTAAAAAAACGCAATTTGAGCCTCCCTGAGATCAAGGCACTCATTAAAAACAGCGTGAAGCCGCAGCGTACCATCTCCGCCAAGGACGTCATCCAGACAGTGGCCTCTTTCTACAATATCGACGAGAAGGTGCTCTACGAGAAGAGTCGCCGCAAAGAGGTAGTGAAGCCGCGCCAAATTGTGATGTATATTTTGCGTGAAGACTTTAACACCTCGTACCCGTATATTGGCCAGAAGCTGGGAGGGCGCGACCATACCACCGTCATGCACGCCTACGACAAAATCAAACGTGACCTCAAGGTCGACAACCTCCTCGGGCAAGAGATGGAACAAATTAAGTCTTTGCTGTATAACGAGTACAGCACTCCTTAGGAGAAAAAGGTGTCAGGTACCTTTTGTGTGCAGCGCCCTTCGGGCCTTGTGGACAAAAGGTACCTGACACCTTTTTCTCCAGCTGAAGTGTGTTCTCTGAAAGGGGATAAAGGGGGGGATAGAAAGCAGCCAGAGAGATACAGAGGGTGTGGAAAAAGTGGCGCGAGAAGGAGTCGGAATGTTCTCCACAAAAGCACATTGTGGATACAGGGGACAAGTGGTGAGGAAAGGGGTGTGTTATCCCCACGGCCACAATCTCAAAAAAACGGCTCTACCCAGGTGTTTCTAGTGGGAAAATTGCTTGTTATCTACATATCCCCACTTTAAAGTAAAAAAAGAAGTTATCTATCTATAGAGATACCATTATGAAAGTTGAATGCGTCAAAGAAAAATTACGGGGAGCAATTACTCACGCGGAACGAGTGACGGGAAAGAATTTGTCGTTACCTATCTTGAGTTCGCTCTTGATTGAGGCCAGAGAGAAAACCCTCCTTGTCCGCGCCACCAATCTCGACATTGGTGTAGAGTTGGAGGTGCCAGCGAAAGTGATTGAGAAAGGCAAGGTGGCCGTCTCGGGCGCACTCCTTAATAATTTCTTGGGGTTAGTAAGCGACGGGGATGTGCTCAAAATAGGAACAATGAACGACAACTTGAGCCTCACCACCCGTACTACCTCTTCTGTGGTGAAGTGCCTTTCTTCCGATGATTTTCCCACTATTCCTCATTTAGCTGAGACCAATACCCTCCTGATACAACCAGCGAAGCTGGTGGCGGGCCTACGCTCTGTGGTATACGCAGCATCCCTTTCCGATATGAAGCCGGAAATTGCGAGCGTGTATGTCTATCAAGATGAGACGGATATTGTGTTTGTAGCAACCGACTCGTTCCGCCTCGCAGAAAAGAGATACCCCGTCAAAGAAAAGGAACAGCAAGGAGAAGCCCTCTCAATCATAATCCCTTTTAAGAACGCCCTCGAGATCATCCGTATCTTTGAGTCGTGCCAAGACACCATCTTTATTCAATATACAAAAAACCAAATTTCCTTCACATCGGAACAAGCGGGAGTGTATGTCACTTCCCGTTTGGTGGGAGGGGTGTTTCCTAACTATCAACAAATTGTTTCCTCTGACAAGAAGACCGAGGTGGTGGTATCAAAAAAAGAGCTGTTCCAAGCGCTTCGCCTCGCAACACTCTTTACGGATAAATTTAATCAAGTCACGTTCCATGTAGCGCCAGAAGAGAGTGTGTGTGAAGTAAGTTCCAAAAACACTGATACTGGCGAAAATAGCACTCGCCTTGACGCCACTGTGGAAGGAGAAGCAATTACCGTCAGTTTTAACAATAAATACGTCATGGACTGCTTCGGCTCCATCGAAGAAGACACCCTCTCCCTTGCTTTTAATGGCGCAAGTCGCCCTATGGTTATTCGTGGTATGGGGGATCCCTCGTTCTTTTATTTGGCGATGCCCCTGAATAGGTAGAGTTACTCGCTCATGCCCTGAAAATGGTACGGCATACTTTTCTGCCCGCCCGAACGTACCGTTCGGTACGAGCGGGCTGAAAAGTTGCCTCTGACTGCCAAAAGTATTTTTCTCCTGAAAAATCTTTCCGCCCTACCTCGCGTCGTCACGCTCCTGTCTTGCGGATGCTGCGCATTGCTCGCATCCTCACGCCGCCGCTCTGCGCCCCTTACAGGGGCTGTACACCTTTTGGCTTGAGTACAAGCTCAAAAGGTCTTGCGGATGCTGCGCACACTCGCATCCTCACCCATTTCCAAGGTATGAGCTCGTCCAACGCGGACACCCTCACCCACTTTAAATTTTTCATGGCTCTGCAAATTAACTCACTTCTCACTCGTTACGCGCATTTAGCGCTTCCTGACCACGATGCGCGCGTGGCGGTAACCAAAGTGCTCAAAGAGAGACTTGGCGTCGAACTTCCTTTACAAAAGGTTTCCGTAGAGCGAGGGGTTGTTTTTCTGAATACCTCCTCGATTATTAAAAGCGAAGTCAGTTTACAGAAAATAGAGATACTTGCAGAACTCCACTGCATCCTCGGGGATAAAAAACTAAAAGACATTCGTTAGGCTAAGTACTTAAATTGAGTACGGTACTCGCCTCTGATTTGTTGCCGACAGAGTCAGTGACAATGGCCTTGATGGTGTTCACATCAGTAGTGATGTCGATGGTATTCGGTATAAAGGTGAACGAAAACGGGATGGTGTTCGAAGTGCCCAAATAGACGTTGTTGAAGAAAAAGATTGCTTGCTGCGCTGGGTATATACTTTTTACTAAAAGACGCACAGTGACGCGATCAGAGGCCTTGTAGGTACTGGTTGTGGTAGGGAGATCAAACACAATAGTTGGACGGGCTGCTCTCGTGTGGGCAGTGTCTGTTGTCTGTGGTATGACAGCACTTGTGCCGTCAATATACTTTTGCGCAAGCGCCCATGCCCGCACAGGTGTTTCCCAGTTGGTAAACTGCGGATCATATGTTGGGTGTGTCGGCGCGGGTCCTAGGGGGTCTGTTTTGTTTACCCAATACAAAATGGAGTGCACGCTTGGCACCACGCGGCGCTCTTGAAATTCTGGTGGAGTTTCTTGTGTCGCAAGGGCTTGGCTGCTGGTATCAACAATAAACTCCTGGCCCCCCTGCCACACGCCATGCAAAATCGGCTTGTTATTCTGCACGACCGGCTCTGGTTTAGGGAATATCTCCTCGGGGAGAGCGGGGAGGAGGGTGCGCATCAAACTGTTCATGATGGGTGCCACCACAAAGCCAGCAACCTTCTTGTTGATCGGCGTATTGTCGTTGTTTCCCGCCCAAATTCCCATGGAAAGACTGGGAGTGTACGCCATGATCCACACATCACGATAATTGTTGGTGGTCCCTGTTTTTACAGCCACCTCGCGCTCGGGAATATAGAGGGCTGATGCTGCGCCGAAGGCTGGTGCACGCGCCTCGTTGTCGGTAAGAATGTCGGTAATCTGGCGGGCGACCTGTTCCGAAAGTACTCGCACCGGAGCTGGCTGCCATTCTTCAAGGATGCTCCCCGTATTGTCCTCGACTTGGAGAATAATTGCCTCAGTGTTGCGTACACCGTCGTTTGCAAACACGCCGTATGCTTCGGTAAGGTCGAGAGGAGATACTTCCCCGCCACCAAGGACAAGGGTGAGGCCGTAGCGCGCCGCAGTCGTGAGGCCGCGAATACCCATACTGCGTGCTGTGGTAATGGAATCTTTGATACCCGCCAAATAGAGGGTTTTGATGGCCGGGATGTTCACTGATTGTGCAAGCGCATTGCGTAACGAGATCGGCCCACGGTACTTCTCGTCATAGTTTTGCGGCATGTAGCATGCGTTCGCATCCACTCCCGGTTGGGGTGCCCCGCTCGGCGTGCAGTTGGCATTAAACTCTGTTTGCAGGTCGAACACCACTGTGTCGGGTGTGTACCCTTTCATGAACGCGGTCGCGTACACGAAGGGTTTAAACGTAGAGCCTGGTTGCCGGTGGGCGATGGTGACGTTGAAATTTCCTTCGTGGTCTGTGTCAAAGTAATCACGGGAACCAACCATAAAGAGCACGTGGCCAGTTTTGGGATCTGTCCCCACAATGCCAAGATTGCGGGCACCGAAGCGACTCTCAATATCTGGTGCGAATTGCTTTGCTGCTGCTTCTGCTTTCTGTTGCATAGACCAGTCAAGCGAGGTGCGCACTTTGAGTCCTGAACTCTCCACAATCTCTTTGCTGTACTTTGCTTCCAGGTAGCTTTTTACATACATCACAAAGTGGGGTGCTTTGATGGAGCGATTGTCTGCAGACGCGAAGTGTACCTTCTCTGCTTTGGCCTCCTCCTCTTCTGTTTTTGTGATAAAGCCAAGTTCTGCCATACGGCGGAGCACGAGATTCTTGCGGACTTCTAGGGCGTCGACGTGATTGCCGTACGGGGAAAAATAGGTAGGGGCATTGGGGAGCGCGGCTAGGTATGCCGCTTCAGCGAGATTGACGTCCGCTGCTCGTTTGCCAAAGAAGGCGAGACTCGCCTCCTCGACGCCATAGAGGTTACCGCCGTACGGACTTTCGTTTAAGTACAACCCAAGAATTTGATCTTTCGAGAGGATGCGTTCGATCTTCAAGGCAAGGATCGCTTCTTTGATTTTTCGAGACAGTTTCTTCTCTTGTGTGAGAAGAGAGTTTTTGATGACTTGCTGGGTGATCGTGGAGCCTCCTTGGCTTAAACGGCCAGAGCCAAGGTTGGCGAGAAATGCCCGGAGAATAGAGGTGGGTTCTATACCTCGGTGGTTGTAGAAATTCCCGTCCTCGATAGCCACCGCAGCATTTTTGATGTTTCGGGAAATGTCCTCACTCGGCACGATCGTTCGACGGATATCTTGGTGAGCATCGAAAAGGAGCACTTTGCCGGTGCGGTCGTAGATTTTGGTGGACTGGGTGATGAGCCGCTCCTCGAAGCCGTTAAAATCGGGGATTTGCAGTGTCGCCACCCATAGCACCATGGCCCCGCCAGCAAAAAGAGCACACGCAACAACGAGCAGCAGCAGCTGCCCCCCGTAGTGAATCCCGTGCCGCCAGAGGAAGCGTATGAGCCTGCGTGGCCACGAGGTCAGATGTTTCGATGTCCGATGCAGTTCAGTCACAATACGTTAATGCTAACATGTCCAGCTTGTCCGTGAAAGCAGGCAACATGAACTCATCCAAAACCCCGCTCTCGCATGCTGCGCCCTAGGTACGGCGTATTTTTCTGCCCGCCCGTACCGAACGGCACGTTCGGGCGGGCTGAGAAATCTCCTCTCCCTCGCGCCGTCGCGCTGCGGCAGCCCTAGTGCGCAGCATGCGCTCGCTCGAGTTTTGGATGAGTTCTAGACAGTCGTCGTTACTTTTGGTTCAATGGAGGGATGCTCCATACAGACGAACAAGCAGTGGAACACTTTCTTACCCGCGGGGTGGAACGACTCTACCCATCGCCCGAGGTGGTGCGGGAGCTTTTTTACTCCGGGAAAAAACTGCGCATGTACCATGGTATTGACCCCACGGGGGCCCAGTTGCACATAGGGCATGCTATTCAATTACGCAAACTGGGTGAATTCCAGAAACTTGGGCATACCACCATACTCCTCATTGGCACCTTCACGGCCATGATTGGAGACCCAAGCGACAAGCTTGCCACCCGGGTGCCGCTTTCCGCCGAGCAGGTGCGCGACAACATGAAAAATTACTTGACGTATGCAAAGCAGTTTCTCAACTTTGATGGGCCAAACGCCGTCGAAGTTCGTTATAATGATGCATGGTTGGCTAAACTTAGCCTCACTGACGTGATCACACTCATGCAGCAGGTGACTGTCCAGCAGATGCTAGAGCGCGACATGTTCCAGGCAAGAATTTCTAATGGAAAACCAATTCATCTCCATGAATTCCTCTACCCGTTGCTGCAGGGGTACGACAGTGTTTTTCTCGATGTGGACGGAGAGCTTGGTGGTAATGACCAGACATTTAATATGCTCATGGGACGCACGCTTGCACGGCACGTCATCGGAAAAGAAAAGTTTGTCATCGTCACTAAACTCCTTACCGACCCCACTGGCAAAAAAATGGGGAAGACGGAGGGGAATATGATTACTCTCGACGATAGCGCTGAAGAGATGTACGGTAAAGTGATGAGTTGGTCTGACCCGATGATTCTTCCTGGATATGAAGTCTGCACGACGCTCCCAGACGACATTGTGGCAGCGGTGGCTGCGGCGCTTACGAACGGAGAAAATCCAATGACCCACAAAAAACGGCTCGCGCGGGAAGTAACTGCGCTGTACCACGGGACTGCTGGGGCAGCGGCGGCGGAAGCGTATTTTGTGGCTACTATTCAGAACAAAGAGATCCCAGAGAGCATGGAAGAGCTCCGTGTGGTGTCAGGGGTGCTGTTGAGTGACCCCCTTCTTTTGTCCAAGTTGGTGGCTTCCAAGGGTGACTTCAAGCGACTTGTCGAAGAGGGGGCTGTTATGTTTGAAAATCAAAAAGTGGACGACTTCAATTTCGCTGTCACTGAAAGTGGGGTGGTGAAGGTGGGGAAGCGAAAGTTTTTGCGAGTTATAATTCAGTAACTAACCTGGATCCCCGCCCGAACGAATGAATTCGTTTGGGCGGGCAGGCCTGCGCCGGGATGACACAACAACACACAAAAAACGCCAGGAGGGCACTTTGCATCTAGGCAAGAGCGAGCCATAGTTCCCGAGCGGGGCGTTCGGACCGCGACGGCGGGAGAAAGAAGGAATTTTCAGTAGAAAATTACCTGGCCCCGCGAGGGAAGCTATGGCGAGCGACTTTAATCGCCCCCTTCCTCATCGTCCTCTTCTTCAAAATAGTCCTCGGGTTCGTCACTGCGGCTTAAGCGGATGGGGCCAGTGCCGGGACCGAGGTCATCCTCCTCATCAGGCAATGCCACATCATCGTCTTCGATCTCTATAATTGCGGCTGGCTCCTTGCTGTCTGGCCCAGCAAGCTCTCCCTCGTCAGCATCATGATCGTCTGGTGCGGTAGTGGTCGTCTTGCTTTTCTTTGCTGCAGCATCATCTGTGAGGGTGTGTGTTTTGCCTTTCTGTACGACGTCATCATCTTGAGTCGCCGTAGTTGTTTTGGTTGTCATGGGTTGTATCATAATTTACTAAATAGTGTGCACACATGACTTTGTAGCAAAATGGAAAAGAGTTTGCAACTCTTTTCTTTGCTAGCGTGTGGATTACAGTGTCCAACATCGGGTGTTGGACACTATGATGGCCGAACTGAGGCGAGATAGGTAAGCGCAATTGCGATAGCATCGTACTCGTCATCGTAGCGAATCTTCTTTGTGATAGGTACCAAGCGATGCAACATGTCGATCACTTGTTTCTTGTCCGCGCGGCCGTAGCTCGTGACGGCAACCTTGACTTGCAGTGGTGTGAACTCGCTATACGAAAGATTGTGGAGAGCTGCGAGGTACGAGAGCATGCCCTTCACTTCAGCAACACCAAGGGCCGTCTTCTGGTTTGTAGCGAAGAACAACTTCTCGATCGCAAAGGCTTGCGGCTGCCACTCTTTGATAAGCGCTGTGAACGCAACCCCGAGCTTGAGCAGGCGTTGTTCGAAGTCGCCTTTGGGTGTCTGGAGGCAGTCAGAATAGAGGAGGTGCTCCTTCCCACTCACGCGTTCCACCACAGCAACGCCGAGGCGCTCGTAGCCAGGATCAATCGCGATAACACGATGGGGAGTAGATGGTAGATGGTAGATGGTAGATGGCATGCATCCATTCTACTATCTACATGCTACAGTCTACAATCTACTGGGATCACTCTGCGTTGGTCCATACTCCTTCTACATCGTCTTGTTCCTCAAGGGCATCGATGAGGGCGCCGAGAGACTCCCCAACCTGTTCGTCAACAGGGATTTTCGTTTGCGCTTCCCACCCCTCGCTTGTTTTTGTAAATGCCCAGGTGACCGAGCCCTGGCCGCCCAAGCTCCCGTTGTTTTTACTAAGAAGATGCTTGATTTCGGAGTTTGTGCGATTAGGGCTGTCGGTGATGCCCGTAACAATGATGCCCACACCACCCGGACCGTACGCTTCGTAGAAGACCTCGGTGTAGGAGCTCTCGCCGGTGCCCATCCCTTTCTGGACCGCTCGCTCCACGTTTTCACTGGGGAAGTTTGAAGCACGCGCCTTCTCGATCACCGCTCGTAAGCGTGGGGAATTCTTGTCGCCCTTGGTAGCCTTCGCCTCCATGGCGATTTGCTTGGCGAAGACCGAGAAGAGCTTGCTCCGCTTTGCATCCTCGGCGCCCTTCTTGTGTTTGATTTTAGACCATTTGTTGTGACCGGACATATCGAAAGTAAAGCACAAGGTTTGAAAAACACAAAAACCAAACAAAATCCAATATCCAAAAATGAAACGAACCCGTTTGTGGTTTAGAGTTTAATTGTTTGTTTGGTTTTTGTGCAGTTTATGCTTTGTGTTTTACAGTAGTTTCGCCTGCTCCTGCTTCGGCACCGCAAACCCCAAATGCTCGTAGGCCCGTGGGGTGGCAATGCGGCCGCGCGAGGTGCGTTCCAGGAGGCCGAGCTGAAGGAGGAACGGCTCGTACACTTCTTCGATCGTCGCTTCTTCTTCGGCACTTGCTGCCGCGAGCGTTCCCAAGCCCACTGGCCCACCCGTAAACTTCTCAATTAGGATAGTGAGGAGGCGGCGGTCGTGGGAGGTGAGTCCCAGCTCATCGATCTCAAGGAGGTGGAGCGCTTCACGGACTGAGGAACGCGTTAGTTCCACTTTGTGCACCTGCGCGTAGTCGCGACAGCGTTTCAAAAACTGGTTGGCGATACGGGGGGTTTGGCGACTGCGTCTGGCGATCTCCTCGGCTGCGTCGTCGTCCATGGTGACTTGGAGAATTTTAGCCGAACGGTGAATGATGGATCGCACTTCTGGCACTGTGTAGAACTCCATGCGAAAAGTGCCGCCTGAAAAACGAGAGCGGAGGGGGGAAGAGAGGAGGGCGATGCGGGTGGTGGCGGCAATCAGTGTAAACGGTGGGAGCTCCAATTGGATCGTGCGTGCGGACGGGCCTTTGCCGATGATTATATTTAGGGAACCCGACTCCATAGCCGGGTAGAGCACCTCTTCAATTGTTTTGTTGAGCCGGTGGATCTCGTCGATAAAGAGGAGGTCGCCCGGTTGCAGGTTGGTGAGTATAGAGGCGAGATCACCGACTTTCTCCACCGCAGGGCCGGAGGTCACTTTGATCTGCGCTCCCAGCTCTTTGGCGATCAAATAGGCGAGCGTAGTCTTGCCGAGGCCGGGCGGTCCGTAGAAGAGGAGGTGCTCGGGGGGATGCCCCCGTTCACGCGCTGCTTGCAACAAAATCTGTAAGTTACTCTTGATGCTTTCTTGGCCCACATACTCTTCCCAGTGGGCGGGGCGGAGGGCGCTGTCAAGGAAACGGTCGTCGGGGGTGACCCCTTTTTCGGCTACAGCACTAGGTTTTTGCAGATTCAGGCCACTTGACATATCAAATACGCCGTGCTACTCTTTCTTGAGCATCAAGGGTGTAAATCTCTAGGCGGTTGAGCTACCACTCACGGGCTTTGAGTCAAGGACGACTCAGTTCTCCGACTTGTTCGGAGAGTGCTTGGTCTATCCTTTTCTTTCAACCTAACTCCAGTTGCTTCGCAATTGGAGGAATCGTCTAGAGATTTATCTCCTCGATTTGTTGGCTCAAGAGGTAAGAAGTAGGAGGTAAGAACTAATTTTATAGTATTACCTCCTAAGTCTTGCCTCTGTAAAGTCCAACCCCAACCTAGCACTTGCCACTTGAAAGGCAAGTTTTTTGCTGTGGAGAACAGGCGGAAGAATAAGAAGTGTGAGTTAACAGTAGTGGCTTTTTCTGCTACGATGCTCATCATGGATATGGATCTCTCACAACAGCTCATCGATTACTTTAAAACACGTGACGACACCATCCTCGCGTATCTTTTTGGTTCGCAAGCGAAAGGCATCGCGAGTCCTGTCCGATCTGACTACGACATTGCCGTCTATTTCAAACCAAAGACGGGGGTGTTTGAATACGAAGAGAGTGAATATAGTGCAACCGATTATTCGTACGAAGCAGAAAACACTATCCAGACCGACTTGGAGCTGATTACTGGCAAAGATGTGGATCTCGTTGTTTTAAATCGAGCGCCCGCTTACCTCGTTGCTTCGGTACTGAAAACGGGGATCACTCTCAAAGAAAGTGATCGCGCTGTCTTTCTCGAATTGTGGATGCGGTCGCTCTCGGACGCGGAGGATTACCGAGTTTTCTTCAAAGAGTATAAAGAAATTATGCTACGGTCGCACTCGCTTTCGGTTGAAGACAAAGTACAGCTCGAGAAAATTACCACTTTTTTACTCCTTGAACTTCAGGCTCTCAAAGAGTGCGGCGCGATTGATCAACTCACCTACATGCAGGTGAGCACCAAAAGAAAGATCCTCGAACGAACCATCGAAGTTGTTGTAAACGCCGGCCTTGATATTGGGAAAATACTCCTTGCATCGCATAAGCGGCGCATCCCCGACAAATATGCAGATATTATGATCGGGCTTGTCGGCATTGAGGGATTCGATGAAGCGGTCGCGCGGTCACTTGCCGCTTCTGCAGGTTTGCGTAATTTTATTGCACACGAGTACCTCGACTACCGGTACAAAAATATTCGAAGATTCGTGGATAGTGCACAACATGACTTTAGATATCTCATCGACTTTGCAGAAAAAATTCTTAAGGCAGAATAACAGGGTGTATTGAATTTACTGGCTTCTTGAACATTAAAACGTGGAAATGAAAACTCCCCCCGCGACCGTGTCACGGCGCGAGGGGAGGGAAAGACCTTTGGTTACCTAGGGATTGTTCTTGTTCTTATCGTCGCGAACGCCGAGCGTCGTCTTCGTCGTTCGTGTGGTCGCTGCCCTTGCCGTTCGTAAGCAGCCCTTCGAGCTTCGTACCCTTGACGATGTTCCCGACGACTTCGCTCACACTGCTGCCGCCCAGGATGGCAAGCGGTGCCATCGCCTTCAGGGCGGTCTCGAGGGTGAGCTTGTCGCCGAAGGCCTGCATGGCCGCGATCATGTCAGGCGAAATGGCGAGCGCCTGCGACTTGAAGGCTTCGACTTGGGCTCGCAGTTCCTCGAGCTTGTTGTCGAGTGCGCCCTTGGCTTCAGCCGACTCCTGTTTTGATCCGGGCTGACTCTACAGGAATTTAGCTAATTTGACAAACAAAGTTAAGGTGTTGCAAGATCTCATCTTCTTCTGTTAAGCGTGGGTCTTGTTTGGAACACATACCCTAATATTTTTACACAAGCTTATTTCCCCACCCCATACAAATCTACCACGCGGTCGAGCTCGTCCAATGAGGTGACGCCACGGAGCATCTTCATCACTCCGTCTTGGCGCATATCGAGGAGGCCTTGGGGGCGAGAGGCTTCCATAATATCGCGTTCCGAAGGGTTGTGTATAATCGCTTCTTCAATGGCGCGATCGGTGAAAATCGCTTCATAAATACCAATGCGACCTTTGTAGCCGATACCGCCGCATTTGGCGCAGAGGGGAGCAGGTTGTAGGTTGTAGGTTGTAGGTTGTAGTGGTGCGGACAACCCTGCTTCTGATTCGACTCTAGAAGTAAGGCTGTCTGGTGCGGAGACAGTGGTTTGGGCTACCGCTTCTGCAAGAGACTGCGGGGTAGGCGGTTGTTGGGGAGTGGGTTCGGGAAGCCTTGCTTTCAATTCCGAACCGGAAGCAAGGCTTCCAGATGCAATGGGCTCGGGTTCGGACAGCCTTGCTTCCGAGCCCACATGGGAGACAAGGCTTCCAAATGCATTCGCAATTTCCGCCGGGGCTTTCCATATTTTTTCCACTGGCGGGATGGTGACTCCTGTTTCAGGAGCGATGGTTGCCAAGATCCCTTGGATCAGTTTCCACTCTTCCGGTGTCGGTGCCACTGCGACTTTGCACTCTGGGCACAAGCGGCGTACCAGGCGTTGCGCGATCGAAATGGAAAGGGCAGAGCTGATGACTTTGGGGTTGACGCCAAGGTCGATCAAGCGGGGGAAGGCCCCGGCCGCGTCGTTGGTGTGCAAGGTCGAGAACACAAGGTGCCCGGTCAAGGACGAGTTGATGGCGATCTTCGCCGTCTCACTGTCGCGGATTTCCCCCACCATGATGACGTCGGGGTCTTGGCGTAACGCGGAGCGCAGCCCTTCGAGGAAGGTGTACCCTTTTTCCTCGTTCACTTGTGTCTGCGAGACGCCCTTGAGGTGGTACTCAATCGGATCTTCGATAGTGATGATCTTTATCCCAGGTGAATTTATTTTCGCGAGACACGCGTAGAGTGTTGTTGATTTGCCAGAGCCGGTAGGGCCAGTAACAAGCACCATGCCGTTCGGCTTCTTGATCTCTTTGTCGAGGAGTGCCAGCAGTTTGTCTTCGATACCCATGGTCTCGAGTGGGATATCGATCGACTCGGGATTTAAAATACGCATGACAATAGACTCGCCATAGCCGCCTGGCAAGACCGAGGTGCGAATTTCGAAGTTGCTCGTATCGAGCTCAATCGTGAAGCGGCCGTCTTGCGCATTTTGCTTTATGTTCAGCTTCAGTCCAGAAATAAGTTTGATGCGCGAAAGGATGAGCGAGTAGATCTCTTTCTTGAAGTCTGCGATATCATGAAGCACACCGTCGAGGCGGAAGCGCAGGCGCACTGAACCCGCGTCCTGGGGCTCAATATGAATATCAGACGAACCTACAGCAATCGCCCCAGCAAGGATGATCTCCAGCACTTTTGAGATGCCTTGCCCCTGCTCTTTCTCGGAATGCATGACTTCATCGATATTGGTTTGTAAATCTTCAACGGTGTGTATTTTGTCGAGAAAGTATCTGAGATGCTCGGAAGAGATTTCGATTAACCCTGCTTTTGTGGACAAAGCATCCGAAATCTCTTTGTATCGATCCCAAGCGCGCGCTAGGCTCGCCGGGGAGACCATGTAGAGGACTGGTTCCAATCTGCGACGCGTGAGATCTTCGATAATCCCAGGGATCAGATCCCCGTTGGGGGTGAGTACTGCGAGTGAAAGCTGCTTACCGCTTAACTGGAATGCAGCCACACCCGCCTTGCGAGCGAGGTCTTCGTCAACAAGACGCAAAGCGTCCGTGTTGATGGAGATACGTGAGAGGTCTGTGTAGAGAATTTTGTAGCGGCCGGAAAGTACGCGCGCGAGCTCTTCTGCTTCGCGGAGGCGCAGGAGCTCTACTTTTTTGATCTGTGTGGCGTCGTCGAAGATGGGCATCTATCTATTATACAGGTTGTAGGTTGTAGGTTGTAGGTTGTAGATGGGGAAAATAAGCCGCCCTTACTCGCATCTTCACCCATTTTCTCGGCACACGCTCGCTTGCGGCCTAGATTCAATAACTTATTCACACCTTACCACACTTATACACTTGACAGGTTCCATCTATCCATAAGCTTGACATAAACCAATGAATCTTGTACTGTACGCACATATGATTAATAAGCTGAAAAATATGAACATCACTAAAGTTTCGCTCGGGCTTGCTTTGGCGGCTCTTATATTCGTAGGAGGGACCTCTTCCGCGGAGGCTTTTATGTCTGGTTTTGGGCAAAAGTTTGGAAACCAGGGCGATATCTATATCAATAGCGGCAGTGCACCACGAGGTGGGAATACACCATGGAGCACTGGTGGCGGCATGGTAGGGAACACCCCGTGGTCTTACGGTGGCGGCTATTCTGATCCCTACAGTCACGGTGGCAATTACGGTTACAACGATCCGTACTCTAACAGCGGATACTCTGATCCCTACTCGTATGGTAACGGTTATTCCGACCCCTACTCAAACTACGGAAGCAATTACGGGTACAACGACCCTTACTCCTATGGTGGCAACAACGATCCCTACGGTTACGGCGGCTATTCCGGACCCTACTCCTACGGTGGTGGCTACAATGATCCCTACAGTTACGGTGGCGGTAATGGTTACAACGACCCTTACTCCTATGGTGGCGGTTATTCCGACCCCTTCTCAAATTACGGAAGCAATTACGGCTACAACGATCCGTACTCTAACAGCGGATACTCTGATCCCTACAGTTACGGCGGCTACACAAGTGCTCCCTACGGCAATGTTGCTCAACTCGCAGGTGGTAATCTTCCTTGGGGGAACAGCGGGTCTAACTCATACAACCCGTACGGTTCGTACGGCTACAGCGACCCCTACAGCTACGGCGGGTACTACTAAATTTCTCGCAGGTGCATAAGAATGGCCCTATAGGGGCCTTTTTTGTTGCTACCAACTAGGGATATTTGACTTATATATACTTATGTGATACTATTGAGATGTTTAAAAACCAACATATATGAAACAAATCTTTATCTCATTAGGGCTTGTGATCGGTCTTCTCCCCGGAGTTGCCCTTGCGCGCATGCAGGATCCGTACCCGATCAATGCCAACGACAATCGTACTGTCTTTACCGCGGCGGTAGGTACTGCAGTGGCGCTCTCGAATGCTCGACCCGTGTACCAAGCAGCTCCTCCGGTGAGTCAGTTTGCACCAGCACATCTGTATCCCGTGGTGACTACCGTTGGAACACCAACGCAATTTCCCAGTGCCACCGCATATGCACCAGTGCATCCAGTCAGTGTGCAAACGCACGTAACTGCTCCTATGCAAACATTTGCTGGCGTGGGGACTAATAGTGCCTCGATGCCCGCATATCCAACAGCAGTCCTTGCCGTTGCTTCGGTGCCGCAAAACACTTGGACGACCGGTCTTCCAGTGCAGTCACTTGTGCCCGCATCGGTCGCCACCGCTCCGCTTAGCCTAGGCTCGGCGCTTACTTCCCTGAATACCAACTACAGTGCAAGCTATACCAATAGTCTTCCTGGTTTCTATGGCCCAGGGGCAACGCAGGGAGTGTACACAGTGTACGGTGGCCAGAGCTACGATGCACAAGCAGTCTACAATCGCGGGCTCTCCCAAGCGACAGGAACCTACGGTAATGCCTCGAATCAATTCAATACGCTCTATACAAACACAAACACGCAGAACGCAAGTGCTGGCAGCTGGGTGCAGTCACCCGGCGGCTGGGTGCAAGTAGGCGCACGCTCTGCCCTGAAAGGGAACATGCCCTGGTAACACCTGGGAATAGGAGCCTCTGTAATAAAACAAGAACTACCTCACCCCAAAAGGGAGGTAGTTCTTGTTATCCACGTTTCTGTAGGCTTCGTCCCTTGACCTTTCGATTCACAATACTACTTGACACTATAGCAATAAGTGTTATACAATAGTCCTAGAATCTCATCAGGGTGAGTGAGGTGCAAAAACACCAATTCACATCAAAGAACAACGAATTTTCCAAACAGTAACGTAGTTGTTTCGATAGCCCCACCTGGGGCCGGACCCGAGGAGGGCCGAAATGAGAACGCACCTTGTCACATTGGTTTTCCTGTGGGCGGTGGCCGTTTCGACGGCTCCCGTCCAGGGGGCGTACCACACGTACGCCCCGAAGGGGACTACCCGCGCAGCGGTGAGAACTGTCTGCGCGGGGGGTTCCGATCCTTCGCTTCCCGGGATCGGAGCGCGTCACTACGATGCGTTCTGGAAAATCCCGACGGGCCAATCGGTCCAAGTCATCGACTCGCTCGGCGAGCGATGCTGGATCGAGATTCCGAAGAGCCGGGTCAAGTCCGTCGCCTACAAGACGGACGGCGGCGAGCCTTCCAACCTCAACCGGCGAGCGATCGCCGAGTGGGGATGGAAGAATGACACCTTGGGCGCAGCCGTGCTCGAGGCCTGCGGCCAGCCGGTGACGTATGTGCCGGCCGCTCCCGCTCAGGCGGTCGTCGCAGCCACAACCCCCGCACCCACACCGGCGCCCGTTGCTACGGCGATTGCGACAGTAGTGCTCGAGCAGGCTCCGCCCGTGGCTCCTCCGGCGGTGTTCGTGCCGGTCGTCGGCCCGGCTCCCTGTCTGGACCCTGGATTCGCTCCTCCCATCTGCGGTCCGCAGCGGGGTGGCGGATTCGAGGGGCTGCTCTTGGCGGCCGGGATGCTGTTCAATCGGCCACCGAGACCAGTGGTAGTGGCCGGTCCGGTCACGAACGTCCAGGTGGACCGGTCGGTCCGAATGAATAACGTTGGGAATCGAACCGACAGCCGCCGCTTCCAGTTTGATCAGAGTGACCATCGGCAATTCACTCAGATCGACAGTAGTCGGAGGATGTTCCTGCAGCAGTTCGACCAAAGGAGGTATCAGGTCGACCAGTCGTACCGTGATCAGTCCAACCGGACTTTCACGCAGCTGCAGATGCGACCACCTAACATTCCGTATCGGCCGCCGCAGCAGCCGGTGTATGACACTGGGCGTGGTCGTCTCGCGACGGCCAACCCGGGCGGTGCGGTTACTCCGCGGCCTTACGACCCGCGAACGGACATGTCGTATCAGTCCCGGACCGACCCCCGGAACGCTGCGGCTGCGCAGTACTATGCTAACCAGCGGGCACAGCAGCAAGCGCAGCTGCGTCAGTCTCGCTACCCCCAGTTTTACGGGGGGCAGGGAAACCTGCCCTGGTCGCAGCCACAGCAAGCCTTCAGGCCTCAGATGCAACAGCAGGCCTTCCGCCCGCAGCAGCAGATGCAACAGCGGGGTCGCCCGAGGCTGATGCGGTAGGTAGACTGCTCGAAAACGAGAAGCCTTGCTTCCTGATGCATTTGGAAGCAAGGCTTCTGGGCCCTGTTTTCGGGCGATCAACGACAAGGAAAACCAATCAATGGTGGAAGGAGTGGGACGATGCAGTCAATGCACTAGGTCGCCTCCGCTTCGTTCCACCCCTTTCTTCAGTGCTGGAAGATAGCTGACAGATACCAGAGATTCAGGCAAAGACAAGAGGTCGGACCTCAAAAGGCGAAAAGAGGTGAGAAGCGAGCAGTGCGCAGCTTCGCAAGACCTTTTGAACTCGTACCCGAGTCAAAAGGTGTACAGTACCCGTAGGGTACGACCTCGCCTGAATCTCGCTCGTCAGCTGTATTCCAACCCTGAATCCAAGGGAGTTTAAACATTATGAATACTAAAACAACGTGTATGCAATCACTTGATCGATTCGCGAAGCTTGTCTTCGTGGTTTTCGCATTTCTGTTCGCGGTCGCTCCTGCGGTCACACACGCGGCAATCTTTAATGACGACGTGCAGGACTACCCTGCCTTCAATGTGGTGAACGCCACCCGATTCCCGAACGCCCAAGACGGCGCCTGGGCGACGTCGGAAACAGCTCTTCCTGGTGACATCGTCAGCTTCCAGGTGTACTACCACAACAACGGCCCGCAAACCTCGGACATCGCCCGCAATGTGCGCGCCTGGATGCAAATCCCCACCGGCACTGCGAACCAGTTTAGTGCAACCGGCGGCGTGCGGGCCGATAACGCCCAACCATCAAGTGCCTCGGTGCGCCTCACGCTGAACAACGGCGCCTCGGCCTCGCTGCAATTTATCCCCGGCTCCGTACGCTGGTACCCTAATCAGGGGGTGTCCTTCCCGCAGCAGCTCTTGCAAGGTCAGTCTGGCAACGAGCTCTTCACTCCCCAAGGACTTTTCCTCGGGGATCAGAATCCTGGCTGGTTCGCGCAAGGCAACGTGGTTGCTGATTTTCGCGTGACCCAGCCGACGCCACCACAACCGACGTGTCCTACTATCGCGACCATGGCAGCGTCAAACATTGGGCAAACAAACGCAACATTGAACGGCACGGTATCCGGCGTAACCCAAGGGGCAAGCTACTGGTTTGAGTACGGCCCCTCGCAGAACTTTGGCCAGAGCACTGTGCCACAGCAAGCGGGAAACGGATCGGTCAGCAACTTTGTGCAAGGTCTCCAGCCAAACACGCCATACTTTGCGCGCGCAGCCACGCAGGCGTCTAACTGCCCGATTGCCTATGGCCAGACCGTTACCTTTACTACTATTGGGAACCCCCAGCCGACCTGCCCTACCATTGCGACACTTCCCGCCGCGAACATTACTCTCAATTCGGCAAGTCTGAATGCCACTGTGAGTGGTCTTGCAGGTATCGGGCCCGGCTTCAACTTCGAGTACGGGACGACTCCCGGTTTTGGCCAGTCAACCGTCATCCAGGCGCCACAAAACGGGCAGGTGAGCTCCTTCGCCGGCAATCTGGCACCGAACACGCTCTACCATTTCCGCGCGGTCTTGCAAGCACCGAATTGTGCTCCCGCTTTCGGACAGACCTTCACCTTTACTACCGGGAACATCGTGCCCCCGCAGCCAACCTGCCCTACAATCACCACCTTCGCGGCCACAGGTGTAGGCACAAACACGGCTACTCTTCAAGCAGGAGTGAGTGGTGTTGTTATTGGCGGAACTCTCCGTTGGTTTGAGTACGGGATTAATGGAAACTTTGGACGCGCAACCCCACAGCAAGCAGCGCAAAATGGAACCGTGAGCGACTATGTGACTGACCTTACCCCGAACACGGTCTACTCAGTTCGTGCCGTCTTGCAGGCACCGGGATGCCCTGTCTCCTTTGGTCAAACTATTACTTTTACCACCATCTACATCCCGCCGGTGCAGCCTCCCTACGTGCCTCCCTATATCCCGCCCGTACCACAACCGACGTGCCCGCAATTTACCTTGAGCACCTTGAACCCTCCTCTCAGTGTCGAAGACACCAGCGCGCGCGTGCAAGGATTTATCAATTACAATACCGGCGGTCCTGCTACTACTTGGTTTGAGTATGGCGAGACGCCAGCACTGGGACGCTCGACTATAGAACAGCCAAACTCGAACGGCACCTTCTCTGATTTCATCGTGAACTTGCGTCCGGGTACGACATACTACTACCGTGCTATCGCTCGTCCGCAGCAAACCGGCTTCTTCGGCTACATCGGCAGCTACTTCGGGAGCTCATCTTCGTACTGTACCCAAGTGCAGTATGGCCAGACGCTCACCTTTACGACCCGCGGTGGATTCAGATACCAGCCACCAGTCATTCCGGTGATTCCTGTTCTCCCTGCTCCCGTTCTTCTTCAGTCCGTTACGACCCAGCCAGCGCAAGGGATCACACAAGTGAGCGCTCGCCTAAACGGTATTGCCACTATGAACAATCAGCTCTCACAAGGGTGGTTTGAGTGGGGCCCTACCGTTGCGCTCGGTCAGCAAACTGCTCCCGCAGATCTTGGTGTCTTCGCCTCCAATACCTTCTATGCAATTGCAAGTAATGTGCAGCCGAATACCACCTACTACTTCCGCGCCGTACTGCAGAACCGCCAAACGGGCAATACGCTTCGTGGGAGTATCTTGAGTTTCCGGACCTTGGGCCAGGTGTATGTGGACCGGACGCCAACTCCAACCCCTATCCCGACAGTAGCCCCTGCCCGGGTGACGATTGCGAAAGAAGTTGCCAACATCTCCTTCCCGAACGGGACCAAGGATTGCGTGGCTGGTTTTGTGAGCAACAGTATTGGCTACCTGATCACCCTCAAGAATACTGGCTCGCAAACTGCAGATGAGGTGACGGTGCGCGACCCCCTCTCTCCCTACACGCAATTTGTTTCGGCTACCGATGGCGGCACTTATGACCAATCGAAAAAGGAAGTGGTGTGGCATCTCACGCTGCGCGCAGGAGAGGTGAAGCAGCTGCAGATTGTGAGTCAAATCGTGCGCGTTACAGAAAACATCGTCGCTGATAATGCAGCAACGGTGCATGCGAACGGCGTCAGCAAAACCTCCAACATGACGCACTTGATCATCACCATCGATCCGATCACGCTTGCGCTCGTGACTGACAAACGGGCGGTGAGTCCCGGCGAGACGATGGTGTACACAGCAATTTTCCGCAACGAAAGCCAAGCGCCGATCAACGATGCGGTGTTGCAGGTGATCCTCCCGGCAAACACGACGTTTGTAGGCACTGACCGCGGTGACTTCAACCCTGTCGACAGCAGCATCGTCCTTAAAGCAGGGAGCATGAAAGCAAAAGAAGAGGGGCGCATCCGCTTCTCGGTGCAAGTAAACAAAACTGCCCGAGCTGGCGAGACGCTTATCTCGGAAGCCATTCTTGACTATCGCGATGTGATTGGCTTCCAGCAGGTGAACACGCACAACTTCGTGCCGGTGCGTGTGGGTGGGGCAGTGGCCACTGGTCCTGCTGGCGCAAGCTCAAGCGCGCAAGGTTTGGGTATGCTATTCGGTACGGGCTTCTTGCCGCAAACCTTACTTGGCTGGCTCATCCTTCTTGTCGTCATTGTCGCTCTAATCATGGTTGGTCGTCGCGCTATGCGCGCTGACGTGGATCGCACGAGCATCACGACAAAGATTTAAGGTTTGAAATAACACAAAACCACCCCGACGTTTCGTTGGGGTGGTTTTGTGTTAGGATAACTGCATGCGAAAAGTGGTCACCAAAAGCCTGCAGGAAACCCACGACCTGGCTAAACAGTTAGTCGATGCGTTAGTCGGTGGCTCGGCCACCGACACGCGAGGGCAAGCGCTTGTACTGGCTCTCGAGGGTGATTTGGGGGCGGGGAAGACGGCTTTTGTACAGGGGTTGGCCAAGGCACTGGGGGTGGAGGAACGCATTACGAGCCCGACATTTGTGCTGATGAAAAAGTATGAAATAGAAGCTGGAAACTGGAAGCTGGAAACTGGAATAAAACAACTTGTGCACATAGATGCATATCGGTTTGAAAGTGCAGATGAGATGGCACCACTACGTTGGCAGGAGTTACTTGCTGACCCCGGTAATCTCATTGCACTCGAGTGGCCTGAGCGAGTACCCGGTTCTTTGCCAGGAGATGCACTAAAATTGGAGTTTACGTTTATCGATGAAAGCACAAGAGAGATAGTAGTACCCATTCTTAACTCTTGACTCATGTCTCTTGCTCATGCAACAAAGAAAATTGTCCTTCTCGATACCCACGCTATTTTGCATCGCGCGTACCATTCCATCCCTGATTTTACCAACGACGCGGGGGAACCGACTGGGGCGCTCTATGGCCTTGCTCTGTTGCTCATTAAACTGGTGAAGGAGTTTTCTCCAGAGCATATTGTTGCGTGCTACGACTTACCGCAAGCCACGTTTCGGCATAAAGAGTTTAAAGACTACAAGGCGGGGCGACAAAAGGTGGATCAAGCGCTCATCGACCAGATCAAGCGTGCTCCTCTTTTTTTCGCGGCGCTTGGTATTCCTGTCTTAAGTTTTCCTGGCTTTGAAGCTGATGACATGATTGGCACGGTGGTGGAGCAGATTACAAAGAGGAGCAAGGAGCAAGGAGCAAGGAGCAAGAAGAACACAGAAGATTTCCAAATCATCATTGCGTCGGGCGATATGGACACGCTCCAGCTCGTCGAGGGGAATCGCGTGGTGGTGTATACCCTGCGGAAGGGCATCAAAGACACAGTGGTGTATAACGAGGCAGGGGTACGAGAACGCTTTGGCTTTGGGCCAAAGCTTCTGACGGACTACAAGGGGTTGCGCGGAGACCCTTCCGACAATATCCCCGGCGTAAAGGGGATCGGGGAAAAAACTGCGACGGATATTATCAAAAACTTTGGGACTATTGAGGAGTTGTACAAGGCATTAAAAGCACAAAGCACAAAACACCCGCCCGAACGTGGACGTTCGGATCGGGCGGGCAAAACTCCAAATAGTTCAGTCCTTAAACCGCGTATTGTAGAGTTGCTGCTCGCGAGTGAAGAAGAGGCACTCTTTTCAAAAATGTTGGGCACCATCCGACGAGATGCGCCAATTGTGTTTGCGCTCCCCGCTACCTCATTCAAAGAGGCGTTCGATGAAGAGAAGGCTGAGAAATTCTTTCAGAAGCTTGGCTTTCGGAGCTTGCTGCCGCGGGTGAAAGAGATAAAGAATTCGGGAATTGGAAGCCTTGCTTCTGGTTCGGAATTAGAAGCAAGGCTTCTTCCCCAAAGGCTTCCAAGCGAGCGAGGGCCGCAGATAGAGCTGTTCGCGCCGTCGGTCGACACTCATAGCGTCCTGTTCCAGGAGGTGGCCATCGCCACTTGGCTGGCGGATCCGAGTCTCACTAATCCCACACCCGAGGCTGTGTTTAAACACACGGGTACAAAAACACTAGCTGAAGCCAAGAAAGTATTGGAGCAAGAGCTTAAAAAAACTAATGTCGAGCGCGTTTACACTGATCTCGAACTCCCCCTCATTCCCATCCTCGAACGAGCCCAGAAGCATGGCGTCTTGGTCGACCCCGATTGCCTTAAAAAGTTAAGCACCTCCTATCACAAAGAGTTGAGCAGCTTAGAGAAGTCTATATGGAAGCATGCGGGCGAAGAGTTTAATATTAATTCCCCCAAGCAGATGGGGGAGATCTTGTTTGTGAAGCTGGCCCTTGCCGAGAACGTAAAAGGACTGAAGAAAACAGCCGGGGGAGCGGCGTCTACTAAGGTGTCGGAGCTCGAGAAAATAAAAGACCAGCACGTAATCGTGCCATTGATTTTAGGATACCGCGAGTACCAGAAGCTCCTCTCCACCTACATCGATGTGATCCCTACTTTGCTCGGGAAGGACAATCGCTTGCACGCGCGTATGGTGCAAACCGGCGCTGCCACCGGGCGCATGTCGTGTGTGGATCCCAATTTGCAAAACATCCCTGTAAAAACGGAGCTTGGGCGTGCTATCCGTAATGCCTTCATTGCTCCAGAGGGAACGGTGCTGGCCGCCTTTGATTACTCCCAGATTGATTTGCGGGTGGCGGCATTCTTGTCGGAGGATCCCGAGCTCGTGCAGATTTTTGTACGGGGTGAAGACGTACACACAGGGGTTGCTGCGCGCGTGTTTGGGGTAGCGCCAGATGCGGTTGATAAGGAGATGCGCCGCCGGGCCAAAGTCATCAACTTCGGCATTCTCTATGGCATGGGTGTGAATGCCCTCCGACAGAATTTAGGCACCGACCGCAAAGAGGCGGAGCAGTTTTATAACGCCTACTTTGAGCGCTTCCATGTCTTGCGCGACTACTTGGAGGCGACCAAGGCGAGTGCCCTTAAGCTCGGCTACACCACCACCTACTTTGGGCGGCGACGGTACTATCCGAAAATCAAGTCCACTTTGCCCTACATCCGCACCATGGAAGAGCGCATGGCAATGAACGCGCCTATACAGGGTACGACGGCAGACATTATGAAGCTTGCTATGATTAAGATAGACGAGACGCTCAGGGAGGCGAAACTCGATCGAGCCGTCGTGCCGCTTCTGCAAGTGCACGATGAATTGATTTATGAGATCAAGGATGAGGCCGTGACGAAAGCAGAGAGGCTGATTAAAGAAACGATGGAGAATGTTATAAAAGTTAGTGTGCCCCTCGTCGCCAACGCTTCGGCAGGGAAGAGTTGGGGTGAGCTGCGAGCAGTGCGGAGCAGCGCAAGGCCGGAGTCTGCGAAGGCAGACGAGGCGGGGTCGCGGCCTCGGTCAACAGACCGGGAGCTGTGACGCCGGGAAAGGCTCTAAAACACAAAGCCAAAAGCACAAAACTCCAAAAAATACCAAGCTGTATTCTTTGGAGTTTTGTGACGTTTGTGTTTTGTGCTTTGATTGAAACATGATCTATTTTTTACACGGCACCGACAGAACTAAAGTCCTCAAGCGCTCAGAGGTGCTCCTGCGCGAACTACTAGTCGAGGACGCCAGCCGCATGGTGGTTGCCCTTGACTCTGACCACTTCGCCGAGGCTACAATGAGGGAGCTTGCAGCATCCCAGTCGCTCTTCGGAGCCACGCCGGTGGTTCTCGGTACCGATCTGTTTACAGACGCAGTGCGACGAGAGTTCCTCCTTGGCTCCGTGGAACAGATGGCTGTGTCACCCACTGTTTTTCTGTTTCGCGAAGGTAAGTTGGATGCCAAAGATATTTCTGCATTCAAATCTCACGCAAAACTCTTTGAGGAGTTGCGGGGCGGGGGAGAGGCGGCGTTCTCTGATTTCCCGAAGGAGCTTTTTGCGGTCGGGGATGCACTGGTAGAACGGAACAAAAAAACTACCTGGGTTGCCTATCAGCGCGCCCTCCTTATCGGCCACGCCGAAGAAGAGATTTTCTGGACACTTGTGCGCCAGGTGAAGAACATGGCGCTTGTGAAAAGTGGAGGAACAATCGCAGACCTTGGTACCAGTTCAGACAACGTCTATAGGAAAGCAGTTGCTGGTGCAAAGAACTTTTCTTTGCCTGAGCTCACAAAACTCCACGGCGACCTCGTCGCCCTCTTCCATGATTCCCACCGTGGCAATTTTGATTTTGATGTCGGTCTTGAGCGCTGGCTACTCACGATTTGACAGGCGATGCCCTGCACTCGTATTCATTTCCCTGTGTCATCCCGCTGCAGAACGGGATCCAAATTCAGTTTTGGGCCTGGATCCCGGCCTGCGCCGGGATGACACAGGCGACGGTGTCCTCATTGACAGAAGTGAAACTACTGACATTTCTTACACAGGCCTTCTAATTCAATCACATGTTTCGAGATGGTGAAGCCGGTAACCCGAGCAATCTTTGGAATATCAATGTACACGTGGGTGTCATCAATGTCGGCAAAGATACCACACGTGCCGCACACCACATGGTGGTGGTGCGGACCGACGAGCTCATACCGGCCACCACGGTCGCGCCAGTCGATATGCTCCACAATCTTTTCCTGCTCAAGCGTCCTTGTAAGTCTGTATACGGTTGAAAAAGCCACGTGAGGAATCTTCTTTCGCAAAAGTTCATGAAGTTCCTGGAGGGTAGGTGGTTGCTTGTTTGCACCGAGAATCCGTAGGAGTTCGCTGCGAGCTAGCGTGTTTCTGTGTTGGGTAGTGGGGGATTGCATTTTGCTGATGCAACTAAGCGTACAGAGAAACGTTTCCTCTTGCAAGTAATTTGCATTAGTAAGCTTTCCGCGCGAGATTGGAAAGAAAATTATGACAAACTTTCGATTAAACTTAGATATTGTGCGTCCCATACAAGCAGTAACGCTCCCCCCGCCCTGGGCAGCTTTGGAAGAGAGTGGTTTTCATCCTGACCTCCTGCGTCGGGCTCGAGGCTATATGATGAAAATGGTTCGTGATGGCCATGAAGAAGTGGCCAAATACATCCTTACCGTACTTGGCGAGGGATTTATGTATGATGAAAAAGCAACCCTACCATTACAATTCCCATTAAGTGCACATGACCAGTACCTCGAAGTAAAGACAAAAGCCCTGCAGGCACTTGAAGATTTGCGGCGCACATTTGGGTCTCGCGTATCTCGTGTCCAATGGGAGTCGCTTGCCTGCCTCGCGGTGCGCAACGACCCCTATGAAATGCGCTCTATAATTTCCATCCAAGCAGAGTTGCCACATCATTATGCTGTCGTCGACTGCTCGCTCCACGCGATAGGGAAAGTATTCGGTTTGATGGCGCATGTACAGACACAACTATCGCAAAACGCGGGGACGATGCTGGAGCACAATTGTGATTGTAATCACTCCCTCGTGTCGCTCGCACATTGGGGGCACAGTATTAAGGCACCCTTGCCCGAGGATCGCTTTGTGGAGGCGACCAATGCGCTCTTTTCCCATCAACTTTCTGAATTTGCCCTTATTGCTGTCTTGAAACTTCCCTTTGAAATGGGGGTCAGCAGTGAAGCCGAAGAGATTATTCGTTTCGAGAATGCTATGCGCGTGTAGTATGCCAGAGTACCTCTTCCTTTGTTTGGTCGTCGCGGGCATAGCAACACTGTGGCGCAACCTACTTGCTATGAACGCGCCATTGCGGGACGGCGTGCATAGTTTGCCGTTTCAGAAAGCACTTACCTGCGGTTTCTGTTTTAGTTATTGGTTAAGCTTACTCGCCATCGTGCTGTGGCAGCCTCAGTTTGGGTCCGCGATACCAAGTCTACGATGGCAATTTCTAGAAGTTCTTGAACCATGCATTCGTTTTATTGCAAGTTGGATGGTGCTCGGCATGGGAAGCGTTATTGTGCGCTTTGGCTACGTTGCCATCCAGGAGCTGGTGACCTATCAAGTCCATCAATTGAATGGTAGCGGGCACAGTCATTAAATTATCATCACACATAATTTTCTTCTGAAAATTTGCGCGACCCCGCCTCACGCCGACGCGTTCCGGCTCGGATAAGTAACAAAAATCTTGCAACGCAAAATTTTCTTTCTTATCCGCCCATCTGGGATCGAACCAGAGACCTTGTCCTTAAAAGGGACCTGCTCTACCATCTGAGCTATGGGCGGTTACCTTTAGTTGTGGTATGGTAACACATATTTTTAGCCAAATCCATGCTGGTCCTGATTCTTCACAATATTCGCAGTGTCCATAATGTCGGCTCGATTTTTCGCACCGCGGATGCGGCGGGAGTGACGAAAATATATCTGACGGGCTATACCCCAACACCCCTCGATCGGTTCGGGCAAGAACGGAGCGACTTCCATAAAGCAGCGCTTGGAGCGGAAAGGACAATAGCTTGGGAGCACCAGCTAGAAATTGAGCAAATTATCACCGCGCTCAAATCAGAAGGATTTACTATTGTTGCGCTCGAACAATCAGACAAGTCAGTCGATTACAAAGCATACAGGCCGAAAAAAAAGACCGCGCTTATTCTGGGAGAAGAGAGACATGGGATCACCTCAGAAGTCTTAGCTGTATGCGACCATGTGATTGAGATTCCTATGAAAGGACAAAAAGAATCGTTGAATGTGTCGGTGGCGGCAGGTGTCGCTCTGTACCGCCTACTTGATCATTGATGAGTTAGTCTAACAACCGTAGCGATCGTTACAGTTGTTAGACTAACTTTTGTGGTCAATTATTGAGGGGCGGCTGGTGCGAGTTGGGGAGCGGGTACTCCTATTTCTTGAGCAGTGGGCGGAGGAACTTCCGGGTGTGCCTCCTCATAGCGACTCGGGCCGCCGGTGTAGAGCCAGAGTATAAAAAGTGCGATGATAATCGCGAGAACAAAGTATATTGGATTAGAGGGCCCTGGGGCTGCTGGTACTTCTGGCATGGAAGACAGTTTATCAAGTTTACCAAGTTCTTCAAGCTATCAAGTTGTCTGCACTTACTTGATGAACTTTACAACTTTATGAACTTGATGAACTGGCTGCTACTGCAGCCGTTGGTGTTCCGAGCAATAATGCCCACTCCGGCCACCGATAATTTCGCGCTTAATGACACCGACGCAGCCGCGCTTCGTGCAATGCTTACCGGTGCGGCGATATGCCTTGTGCTCTCCTTGGAAGCGGCCACGCTCCCCGTTAATGTTTCTGTAGTCAACATCGGAGTCACCACCAAAGTTCATGCCTTCGCGCAGTACTTCACGCATGGCAGTGTGGAGGAGGGTGATCTCTTTTTTGCCGAGTGAACTCGGGCGTCTCCTTGGATGGATACTTGCCCGGAAGAGCATCTCGTCGGAATAAATGTTCCCAATGCCGGCGATCTTTGTCTGGTCCATGAGGAACTGCTTTATGGGTCGGATGGTTGTGTGTTTCAGAATCTGCGCGAGATCTTCTTTGGTAAAACTATTATCTAAGGGCTCTGGGCCAAGCGGTCCCACGGTGACTTCGATACTATTGGTAGGGTAGAGGCCCACTTTAGCAAAACGCCGCATGTCGCAGAGGGCGAGTTGAGTTCCGTCCGTGAAGGTGATCATGAGGCGGATAAATCTATTCCCCGGATCATCCCGCAGGGGCCCAGGTTCCTTGGCTATCCATGTTTTCTTGTCTGTCGTCTTTGCGAGTTCCGTTAGTACGGGACGAAGCAATCCAGGTCTGGATTGCTTCGCAGTACCAAAAGTATTTTTCTCCTGAAAAATCTTTCGGTCCAGTCTCGCGCCGTCGCGCTCCGAGCTTGCGGATGCTGCGCTTACTCGCATCCTCACTCGCAAAGACGAACGCTGAAGTATCCATTTTCCAAACAAAAGATGACCCGTCATCTTCATGTGCACGTGCATGGAATCTTTGGTATCGAGATCAATAAAGATATTTTTCCCGCGCCGCCGTGCGCAGAGAATCTTCGCGCCCTTGAGCTGCTTTGCAAAGGTAGCAGTCGTGTGTCCGCGAATGAGTTGCGGCCAGTCGGTCCAGGTTGAAGCAATCGTTTTACCCAGGACTTTTTGGTTGAGACCATTCACCGTGGTTTGTACTTCGGGGAGTTCGGGCATGGTTGTAGAAACTTCTAAGTTCTAATGTCTAAAGAAGTGTGTGCGTGTATTCCTGAATGAGACATCGGCTGCATGGTCTATCGGTACAGTTCTGGATGTGTACCAATAGCAACAAAAACAACAACATCACCCTCTTCTTGGAATAGGGCACGATAGTCCCCGGTGATATTGATGCTTCGGCATCCCGGGTACGCCCTTTCGACCGAGTGGTTCTCGAGTATTGGATCGAACTTGTTTTCGAGAAAGAGATCTAGCCGTTCACGAAATTGCTCCCTCAGTTTTGGCGGAGACTTTTTAAACTTCTTCAAGAAATGCTTCTTATACCCAATACGCATGAGTTACAGGTTTTGTAGATACGCAATAGCATCCTTTGCGTTGTCGAACAAGGGAGACATGTTCTTGCCCTCTTTTATCTCCTTCAGCTCACGATCAAGCATACGTCGAGTTTTTGCATTGAACTTTTCTTCTTGAATCAAGCCGACGTGGAGCTCGTCATCTACATATGCCCTAGTGGCCATATTGAGTACTGCAGAAAAGGGCACACCTTCCCGCTGTGCCTTTCGCATGGCACGTGCTTTTAACTGCGCATCAATGTTGAAGATTACTTGTGTGATCATGGCGATGAGTTTATGCTAGTGCAGACGTATATATCCTATATATCTTTCATATATATGTCAAAGCCCTGCGCTAAGCAGCTGCTCGAGCTCCTCCGTCGCCACTCCGAGATCGTTCCATTCTTGTTTCGTGCCGTTAGGGCCCATGATGTAGGGGTCGGTGCCCTTGCCGGTGATGAACACTACCACATCATGCGGTCTTGCATTTGGAAGCCTTGCTTCCGATTCCGGGCTGGAAGCAAGGCTTCCAGAGGGCCAGGTCAGTTCTCGCGCTTCCATAAGCGCAGTACGGATAGCTTCGCGGCGGTCCATGACGACTTTCCAATTTTGCTTCTCGATGCCTTTGGCCACCTCGTCCACAATAGCGCGCGGGTCCTCGTCATACGGGTCCTCGTTCGTAAGAATGATGCTGTCACAGTGGTCGCTGGCTACCTTCCCCATGAGCGGCCGCTTCCAGCGATCACGTCCGCCGCCGCAGGAGCCAAGCACGCAAATCTTGCGGGTGTCTTTAAATACCGTGTACACCTTCTCGAGCGAGTCGGCGGTGTGTGCGTAGTCTACAATGACGGTGAAGGGGTAGGGGCGGATGGTATTCTCGGCATCTCGGAGTACCGGCTGCTCCATGCGGCCAGGGACACCCGTAAACTTCTCGACCGCGCGCTTGATGGTCTTGGTGGTGATGTTGAGTGTTTTTACAAAGGTGGCTGCCGCAAGGATGTTGTAGACATTAAACTCTCCGGGAATCTTGGCGACCATGCGCTCTCCGTCGATGTTGATGTCGGAAGTGGTGTGCGTGAGGGTGAAGGGCTTGGTATCTTTCAGGGTGTAGGTAATCTTCTGCACATCAGGTGTAGCCAGGAACTTATCGCACTCGGCGGAGTCGATGTTTACAATCAGTGTTTTGTTCTGCTTCTCCGAAACTCGCAACTGCTCGGCGATCGAGAGCTTGGCGGCTACATATGCTTCGTACGAGCCATGCGACTCGATGTGCTCGGGGGTAATATTCGTAAAGATGAGGCTGTTTAAATGTATAAATTTGTGGCGAAACTGCTTGGCGCCCTCTGAGGTGATCTCAATAATGGCGTAGTCGCAATGTGCCTTGACCGCTTCCCGCAGGAACCTCTGGATAGCGAAGCGCCCCGGCATCGTCATTTTGTACAGATTGCGCTCCGTTTGCAGTCCCACTTTGAAGCGCAATGTGGAGGCGATCGCAGTGCGGTAGCCGGCCTCTTCGAGAATAGCACTCACCAGTTCTGTTGTTGTTGTTTTTCCCTTAGTTCCGGTAATGCCAATGACGAAGATTTGCTTCGACGGATTGCGGTACAAGAAAGCCCCGAGTAAAGCAAGGCCGTAGTGGTACAGTGGTTGCCCCCACACAAAGAGGCGGCGAGGAATCAGTTTTCTACCGATATGTGTGAGTTTTTCGTACATGTATTTGGAAACTGGAAACTGGAATAAGACACCGAGAGTTATTCCAGAAGCCAGTTTCCAGCTTCTTTTTTCTAATTTTTGCCTATCTGCCGCAGCGCTTCCTTAATCCTATCGTTCACGCCGATAACTGTCGATGGAACGCGCTTCACGGCATCACGGGCTTCCTGCAGCGAGTAGCCGAGGGAGTGGATGGCTGCCAATACATCACTGTCGGCATGGTGTGTGGCCAACACTTCGCTACTGCTTCCGGTCGTACCAATCTTATCGTGGAGTTCGAGGACGATTTTCTCGGCGTTCTTCCTACCGACGCCGGAGACTTTGGTGAGGTAGGACGCGTTGTTGCCAACAATGGCCTCTCGGAGTACCGATACCGGCGCAAGCGAGAGGATGGAGAGGGCCTTCTTGGGGCCAATGCCCGAGACGGAGATCATGAGTGTAAAAAAGTCGAGATCGTCCTTGGTGGTAAATCCATACAGATCCAGGGCGTTTTCGCGGACGGCGAGGTGGGTCCACAGTGTCCTCGGCTCAGTCTCGTTTTGTAAGAGGGTCAAGGCTTCGGTGGTTACGGCGAGACGGTAGCCGACTCCCTGCACATCAATGATGATGCCCTGTGCGTCTGTATGCGTAATTTTCCCCGTGAGTTGGCCGATCATGGACTTCAGCATAGCAGCTTCAAAGCCACCGTCAAAATGTTTGATTTTATACTAAATATCTGTTATAGTCTCCGAACATTGTATTAACTACAACCTACTACCTATAACCTAGTTCATGGCCATCACACAATCAGCAAAAAAGGCAATCAGAAGCGCAGACCGCAAACATGTTTTGAATATCCGCCGCAAGCGGGCGATGCACGACGTGCTTGCCGAGGTGAAGAAACTAGTTGCAGACAAGAAAACGGCAGAAGCGCAGGCACTCCTCGCAAAAGCATACCAAGCGATCGATAAAGCGAAGAAGCGTGGGGTCATCAAGTTGAACAACGCAGCGCACAAGAAATCGCGATTGGCGAAGCTTGTTTCAGGGAAGTAGTAGGAGTGAGTTTGAGGGTAATTGAAAAACACCATTCCGACTGTCTGTCGGAATGGTGTTTTTTTGTTGCCGGGCCAAACGTCACTCCGCGACGTCCGGGAATTGCTTATCGACCTTGTCTCGCAGGCTCTTTACTTGAAAGAAGAACTCACCTGGCGCACCTTTGTTCATCAGCACGTCCCCATTGAAGACAAGAACACGCACCCCCGAAATGAGGAAGGAGAGCTCTGATAAGGGGTAGCCTACTTTTGGCAGTAGGTCTTCCAGGGCCTGGATGACCTTGCGGAGACGCTGGATGCTCACATCCTGCTCTCGCATGAGCTTCGTCACCTGCATCAGAACCAGATCGGCGAAGGTGTATTTTCGATACCTCCCCATATGGATCGCCGATGGCTTGATGAAGTTGGTTTTGTCCCAATATTGCAATTGCTTGTAGGAAATCCCAATAATACCAACAACGTCGGTACCGTTAAATATCGATCTCATGGCTCGTTACCACCTCTTTGTTGTAGATACTGCTCGATACTTGCCTGCGTAACCCTACACGAACAGTGGCATCAAAGCAACTCAAAAGAATACATGTTGTTGCTCTCGGACAGAATCGAACTGTCATTTCTCCCTTCGCAGGGGAGTGTCCTATCCGTTGAACGACAAGAGCGATAGTCTGGCTACTATAGCTTTTCTCTAGCCATTTTTCAATCATTCTTGGTCTTTTTCTACTGCCTACTTTCTACTGCCGACTGCCTTTTCAAAATCCCAACGCCCTCGAAATATGCTCCGACAGCGGAATTTCGTGCTTCTTTTCTTTGATGAAGTGGTTGAGAAAATCGCGCACGGTGCTCGGCTCTACGCCGACCAAAGGGAGCGAAAGCATGGGAGTGAGGAAGCTGCTGGTCTGGAGCATAATGAGGGGAGTCTCCTCGTGCTCGTGAATCCAAAAAGAGTCCAGGTTTTCAAAAGGAAAGAGGTGACTGCCTATCCGGACTCCATGGATAGAAATACTATACTGTACCATCATCGGGGGGCGTTTACTGTAGAGGAGCACAACTCCAGTACCAACGAGTAGAAGGAGTGCAAAGAGGATGTTGTCGAAGTAAAATGCAAGAAAGGCCGCAAGAAGGCCAATGACACCCACGCTCCAGTACCACTTGGCCCCGCGTTCCCGTGCTATAAATTCCTCGGCGTGCCAGGTGATAACGAGCGAGCGATGCACGGGCTCCTGAGGGTGTTTTAATTGGTGGTCGGATTCCATTCAATTGCTTTAGGGTATGTTTTGTTCTCACAGCCGATCATGTGCGTGGCATCTTCGTATGCTTGCAAACAGTAGGTGATGGTGTAACTCTTGCCTTCGTTCATGGACTGGTAGGTGTAGTCATAGGCGGGTGAGCCAGGGTCAATCGGCAAACGCGTGCCGAGTACGAGAAAACTTTTTTGAAGGATCTTCGACAGCTCATCTTTGCCCGTTATCTTTTTTGGTGTAGTGACGACGGGGTAGCTTCCGTTGTAGAGGAAGTACGTCTGCAGCGCTCCTTGCAACTGTTCTTGGTGCTTCAAGCGCTTGATGTCGTGGGCTTTGACGAGGAGATTATTGTAGAGCGAAGGCACGACGCTCACCACGACAACGCACGCAATCACGATTACGAGGAGTTCAAGGACAGTGATACCCCTCTTGGTAGCAGATGTGTGCATATGCAAGGAATTATAGCATGGCCCCGTGGCTTGCGTATTCCATCTCTGGGCGTCTTTGCGCGGAGCGAAGCGACAAAGCAATCCAGGAGTATCTATAGTAACTTGGATTGCTTCGCGGTGCTCGCAAAGACACTAAAAAAGTTTTTTATTTCAGTGCCTTGAGATCTGCGATCACTTCTGCTGCATGCACTGGCGGCTTTACGTTTTCGTACACTTTTGCGATCTTGCCTTTGGGGTCGATCAGGAATGATGAACGGAGGATGCCCACGTATTTCTTGCCTAGAAACTTCTTCTCCCCCCAGACACCATACTCTTTGATTGTTTTCTTCTCTTCGTCAGCGAGGAGCGTGAAGGGAATTTTGTACTTGTCTGCAAATTTCTTGTGACTTTTAACGGAGTCGGCACTGATGCCAAACACTTTCAGTTTGAGTTTATCGAAATTATCGAAATCATCACGGATGGCGCACGCTTCTTTGGTACACCCCGGTGTGTCATCTTTGGGGTAGAAATAGACGAGTACCCACTTGCCTTTGTAATCACTCAGTTTGCGTACCTTCCCATCCTGGTCCGAAAGCTTGATCTCCGGCGCTTTATCTTTTATTTGTAATTTCATAGGGCTGTGACGTTAATTATTTTACTAGAAACTGTTACACCATGCTCTTGTCGCTTCGCTCAAGAAACAGTGCTAGTATATGCGCATACTAGCGTAGAACGCAACTATGTCAATCGAACAATTCACATCTCATGACAACATCCCTCAGCAGGAAGCTGAGAATAAAAACAGATCTTATTCGCGCGCGGCTGACATGCTCGTCGAGGAAGCAAGGGCCTCTGTTGCGCGGCGCTATGGTGTGGGAGAGGAGAAGCGCGAATACCATGGGCCCGAGCACACGGGGGGAGTAGTGGGCCGAAGCGAGATTATGCTGCAGGCCTTGGAAGCAGCAGGAGTACACCTTTCCCCGAAACACAAAGCACTTGCAAAGATCGCGGCCTCTTTCCACGATATCTTCCAGTTTTATGGCGTGGATGATGCTGGTGGCAAAGAGGTGATGCAGCGACGCGCTCCGAAGAACGAAACCTACAGCGCCGAAGCAGCCTGTCGCGCCATGCGGGCACTTGATGAAGAGTCTGGCGGCGCTCTTTTTACTGAAGAGGATTATACATTGGTGACGGATGCGATCATGGCTACGGTCCCGAAGTGGAATCCAGAACTGAAAACGACGTATCAACCAAATTTAAAACCAGACTCTCCACTAATCGTGCGCATCCTGGCTATCGCTGACCTTGGTACCTCTGGTTTTAACAGTAAGGAATTCCTGAAAGAGGGCGACGCGCTCTTTCGTGAAGAGCAGCTCGATCTTGCAGATGCTTTTGAGTCTTTAGCGCGGATTCAAAGATCACAAGCACAAGGAGTGCGACTTTCAGAGGAAGATGAAGCAGCCCTCACTGACTTTGCGCAAAAGAAGGAAAGCTACCGAGAGCGTATGCTTGCTTGGTCTGCATCCCAGCCCACTTTTGCAGAGGGCCGAAAACTGCTCTTCAATCAAGAGATTGACAACGCAACGCTTGGGCCCGAAGCCAAAGATGTACTCAAGAGTTTGTTCTCCGATGAAGAATTTAACAGGAGTATTGCCCTAAGTAGGGCAGTAGCCTCGCGTCGTGGACAGATGCAGACATGCGAAGATGTCGCTCGCGACATGGGCTACGCATTGCCAAGATTCGATACAGGCAAGGTGCTCAACTAAAAAGTCAGAATCTATTGTGCTGACAAAGCTCGCACCTTACTCCCCGTGAGCTCGCCGGTGTGGTCGGAGAGGATCGCTTTCTGAATACCGCCGATGCTGTTGATGCCTTGCGCAAGCAGCCACATGAGCTTCACTTCGGTCATGACGTCGGTGAGGTCGCCCGAGGGAATGGCGCCGGCTTCGAGGGCGACCACGGCGCACTCGTCGTTCACCTTTTTGTAGGAATTACCACCAAGGAACTTGGTCGAAATGATGACAGGGATCTTGTACTCGTGCACCGTCTTATGAATGAGCGGAATGAAGTTGTAGGGTCCGTCGGTCGGCACGCTGCCCGCACCATGCGACTTCAAAATGATGCCCTTGCATTTGCCGGAGGAGATAATGGTCTCGAAGAGGTCGGGGAGTTGGCCTGGAGTGAGATCGATGCTCAACACGCCCGGCGTGAAGTGCGGTTGCATGAGAAACTTGCTTTTCAGGTCCACTTTGCGAGCGTTGTAGTTGAAGTGCACCCCAGTTGAAACAATGTCCGCTATATTCGGAAAGGCGGGGGAGAGGAATGCACGAAAGGCAGACTCGCTCACCTTCACCGCACGAGCACCACGGAGCACAAGGTCGTTGAAGACCACCATTACTTCGGCGATGTTTTCCTCACACGCCTGCACGAGTACCTTGACCGTGTTTTCAAAATTAAACCGCGCATCGTTGCCGTAGACGGTGAGAGGAAGCTGCGAGCCGGTGAGCGCGACAGGTTTCTTGAGTCCGGGCCCAAGGGCGAGCGAAAGCGCCGAGGCGGTGTAGGCCATGGTGTTCGTACCATGCGTGATCAAGAACGCATCGTACTTGCCCATGTTTTTCGAGATGTGGTAGGCGAGGCGGGTCCAGTCTGCATGATTCACATTGGTGCTATCCTTGTTCGAGAGCACGTCCATCTCGACGTCTGCCAATTCAGAAAGGCGCGGCAGCATGGCCATGATATCCTTGATCTTTTCAGCTGGGACTACTTTGTTTCCCTTCACCACCATGAAGATGGCATCCCATACCCGATCACCAGTATTTTCTTATTTTTAACCTTCTTCATGATGAAAGAATAGTACGCATGGAAACAAAGGTACCTGATACCTTTGTTTTATTTTCTAATTCCAATTCGGTTGCATTTTTCCGCGTAGAGATGTATCGTAAATTTGTTGCGTTAGGGGTTATCACGCCCAAGTTACTAGCATAACTTTACAGATCATGAGTAAGAATTTACCAGACGCTGGTGAAAAACAGGAGGCTGAGACCGTTGAGGCGGACTACCCGCTTATTGAGTTTCCCCAGGATCAAGACATTGTAGTGCGATTGCAAGCTAAACTTGGACAGTACAGAGAACGACTCCTCGCGATACGAGAAGATGCTGAGCTCGCCTTTCAAGCTAGGAACCCCTATAAAGCCCCTGAACAAAATCCTTACACTCCTGACCGCTCATCATTGAAATATAAAATTGCTATCGTCGAGCAGTTGCTCGCAGCCAATGGACCACTCTCTGCCACAGCTGTCATAGCGGACGTCACGAAAAAGGTTCCCCCATTCTATCCCCAGATTTTCAAGGAAGCCTGGGCCGTTATCAAAGACTATGTCGAAAAAGGTGGCACAAATATTCGGAGCGTGGGAGGTTTTTAAGAAAAACGGTGTCAGGAATCACTAACGTTCCGTTAAAAAATGAAATAATGGGGTCAGCCAACACTCTTTTCCTTCGGTCTTTTCTTGTTTTGTGGCCTTCGTGAAGCTGGAGTTCGAGCGGCTAAAAAGCGGCGTGAGTTGGTGCGAACAGAAAGCGCAATGGATGGTGATATCGAGGGCGTTTGTGTAGGTCTTACGTTTTTTTCTATATCAATTAAAAATTCCTCGGCTCTAGCTATATAGACATTCTCTGCAATAAACCCTATCTTGCTCATATTTTTTACTATTTGTACTGCTGAAATTCCGTACTTTTTTTAAAATACAAAAGATTTTTACTGGGCGCAGTATCACTGTATTTTACTTCAATTATTTTTTCGGGTCCTCGCAGCGCATCAACTAAAACGAAGTCAACTTCTTTGCCTTCTTTGGTACGTAAGTACATGAGGCGATTACTGCTACCACGGAGGGATGGAGGGATGAAGGGGTCAGGAGCCTTCATTCCCACCTTATGATACACTGTGGAGGGATGAAGGGGTCAGGAGCCTTCATACTCACCTTATGATACACTGATTGGTATGCCACGCTCACCTCGCACTGATGTTGGAGACATGGTCTACCATGTAATTAATCGGGCTAATGCCCGTCAAACTATTTTCCAAACAGAGTCTGATTATCTTGCCTTTGAAGATGTTTTGCGGGAGGCAATAGAAAAGTACGATATGCGCATGCTTGTGCATCAAATCATGCCTAATCATTGGCATCTCGTCTTGTATCCAAAACTGGACGGCAGTCTTTCACAATTCATGCGCTGGCTTACCATGACGCATACACAACGCTGGCACGTTGCGCACGAGACGGTCGGAACAGGACATCTTTACCAAGGGAGGTACAAATCCTTCGCAGTGGAAACAGAAACATACTTGTATGATGTCTTGCGGTATGTAGAGCGGAATGCCGTCCGCGCAAAGCTAACAACACGAGCTGAACAGTGGCGCTGGGGAAGTGCGTGGGTGCGAGAGTTTGGAAGTACCGAACAGAAAAGACTTTTAAGTGAGTGGCCAGTCGATCAGCCTGATGACTATATCAAGTGGGTAAACGAGCCGCAAACAGAAGAGGAAGAAACTGCACTACGGACGTCGGTCAATCGAGGTCAACCGTTTGGCAGTGCGTCATGGCAAAAAGATGTCATTCAGAAGTTTAATCTGCATGCTACTGTTGAGAAACGAGGAGGATACCGGCGGAGGAGTGTATGAAGGCTCCTGACCCCTTCATCCCTTTCGTTTCTGGTTTTCTTCTACAACTACACAGGACTGCCCTGTGTAGTGAGCAGCCCAGTGCAGTTTTTCTGTACTGGTAAGGGGAAGGTCAGCGTGGTAGTCTTATGTCTATATGGTCAATACTATACGTCCGCACCTTGACGAGCGTCTCTATAAAAACGCCGTCCTCTATTTCCTCAAGTATTGCAACAACCAATACTTGCACGCTACCAAGCTGAATAAGCTGCTCTACTACCTTGATTTTATCTATTTCCGCGATCATAAAAAATCAGTAACAGGAGACGTCTACATTCATCAGGGGTACGGACCGGTACCTTCGCACATTGACGCGGTGCTCACATCTTTAAAAAGCGAAGGAGCAATAGACACCGAGGCCGTGCCTTACAACGGGGAAGAAATGGTTAATTTTTTACTGACCAGTAAGGCCCACTTTGACGAGTCTGTCTTTTCGCCAGATCAAAAAAAACTTTTGAAAAACATTTGTGATGAGTTTGGTAGTTGGCCGACCGAAAAGATTGTTGCGCAGACACATCTCGAAGCTCCTTGGTTTTACTCCAAACCGTACGAAGTGGTGGACTATGCGTACGCTCGCGACATCGAGTTTTTCCGAACATAACCATGGCCTGGGAGTATATTGAACGTGAGAACTTTGTCCGTTCTTGTGAGAAGGTCGGTGTTGCAGTGTTTGTGCGAGACGCAATCAAGTCATGGGCGCCGTCCGTTTCAAACAAATACGAGACGTCGCGATCAAAACTGATTTACCGTTCGCCGATAAATCGCTACGAAGCGTGGGCTGCTGGAATTCCTAACCCAGAAAGCAATAAAGGAAAGAGCGGTGGTTATCGAGTCGTCTATTTCCTAGACCTTATCGGGTGCACCATAAATCTTGATTTTATCGAAGAACGTAAGGAGCTAGGTTTCCGTAGTGAAGGCGTTCTGAGGAAAAGTAAATACAATAGATACATCCAAGAGCTGAAGGCGTATCTCAAAAAATTAGATACGGAGTAAATCTTTTATCCGCGAACCCTCGGCTGGGTCATACATCTTGCTCCGCCTCTGCCGTGACTTAATTCGTATGCGTCGAGGACGACGGCAAGGTGTTTGCCTTTTGGCTTGAACTCTTTTTTTGCAAAAAGATCTGCCGAAACTGTTTTGTAGCCATTACGCACCAGCTCAGCGATGGAGCGTTCGTTTTGTCCATAGATGATGACGACGCCACGGTCGAGGCAGAAAAGATTGGCCCCGTCGGTCCACTGTTCGCGACTCTGGCCCGGTTCAACGCCACCACCACAGGGGATCAAGCGATCGATCGGCATCTTCGCATGTTCGAGCGCTTTTGGCAGTGTGTCGAAGAGCTTACAGCGCGTGTTTCCCACGGCGTCCAGAAGGGAAATCTCAACCACCCGTGCGGCTTGAGCTGTATGGCCGGGCTCTGGATCCACGAGTGGCTTGTACACCATATAGTGGCCCTCTTTGTCATCAAGTACGGTGAAAATTGTGTCGAGATGCATGGCCGAACGTTCGCGCGGCATGACCACGGCGAGCACCTTCCGCACGCCCGCTTTATAAAACTTGGGCGCGAGGGCCATGATGGAAGCGAGTGAGGTGCGTTCGCCACAGCCGACGGCGATCAGGTCCGAGCGAAGGACAAGAACGTCACCACCTTCAAGAGTAAAGTTTGGATAGGGGACTTTGACGAGGTTTTCTGTGTGATAGCGAGGATGGAATCTAAGTACCGCTTCCATCAGAAGCGACTCTCGCCAGCGCGGCTCAAGGGCGAAGTTGGCGAGAAAGACCGTATTGCCCACGACCGTTGCCAAGTCGCGCATGAAGAGCGTGTTTGGGATAGGGTTTGCAACCTTGATACCGTCTACGTATCCAGTGAAAGCAGCATAGACGAGTGCTTCAGGAGCAAGGCCGCTTAAATCGTGGCCTGGTAAAACGTGGTTCAAAAGTTTCCGCCCATCGATAGACTCCGTCACTGTTTCGACAAGGAGCTGGGAAAAGTCGAGGCAGCCTTTCGGCCCCGTTACTTTTTCGAGGCAAGCGCGAAAACGTGCGTGCTCGCGTTCAACCGCGCGCGGGTCCATAAAGGCATCAATCAAAAGCTGGTGATAGTTTGCTGGTTCCACAATTCGCAGGGCATCGATAGCGGGGTGGACAATCACCTGCTTCAAGCGTCCCGTTTCGGAGTTCACACACATGCCACCACTTTGTTTTTGTTTCGCTTTTGTAGCCATACGCATGGCCAAAGGCTAGCATCCGCTGGGGCTAGCGTCAAACTATCAGGCAATGTTTTGTAAGAAAGTATTGTTGACAACGTCAGTACATTGTATACAATAGGGAAAAACTATGGCAAGCACAACTATACAAATTCGTGTTGATACCAAGTTGAAGCGGGAAGCCCAGCGGGTTTACAAAAGCATCGGCATGGACACTTCATCCGCACTCAAGCTCTTTTTGCAGCAATCAGTGAATACCCAATCCTTACCCCTGCCGGAGATTAAATGCCCCATGAGTCACCGCCTTTCTCCTAAAATGATCGCATTGTATGAACGAGAGTATAAAGAGGCGCTCAAACACGGCAAGCGATATACTGACGTCGACGAAATGTTCAGCGATATCCTAGCTAAATAGCATGTACGGGGTTATCTCCTCTCGGCAGTTTAAAAAGTCGCTTAAAAAAGTGCTTCGTCGAGATAAGTCAGACGAAACAGATATTAAAGCAGTTGTGTTGTCGCTTCGCCAAGGGTTTATACTTGCTCCTCGACATAAAGACCACCAACTATCTGGTGTTTATCATGCATTTCGCGAGTGCCACATTAAGAATGATCTACTTCTGAGATATAGGATAGATGGAAAGTTCAACATTCTCCATCTTGCAGATGTCGGAAACCATCAGGATTTTTTTGGAAAATAAAATCTAGTCTAGCTTATTACAAATTCTTTTAGATCCTTGAACTGAATTTCTTCTCGGGTTGAACCAAGGTCTTTGAAGGTGAATGCTTGGGTTTCTTTGTCGAAGGTTTCGCAGCAGTCCTTGATAACGGTGATGTTGAAGCCACGGTCGTAGGCATCAGCAATGAAGCTGCGCACACAGTTGTTGGTGAGGATGCCGCAGACGACGAGGTTGGGAATACCCTTGAGCTCCGCCTCCATGCTTGTTTCAAAAAACGGATTGATTTTGTGTTTGGTGATGAGGAGGTCGCTCGGCTCTTTGTGGATGCCGTCCATAAGTTGCGTGCCCGTGGACTCTTCTGCCCACTGCGCGGTTGAAGATTTCTCCACGTGCCGAGTGAAGATAATCTTGTACCCTTGGGCGCGACAGTGGTCGATGAGTTGATTGGTCCGCGCGAGGATGGAAGTAAGGTCGCCAAGGTAGTCCGGCGACACTGGGTCAATCCACTCCTTTTGAAAATCGATGAGTACGAGGGCTTTGGTTGCCATGGGTGAGTCACATCCTACCACTTTTACTCTTCATTGTTTAGTTCCAGTCTCCTATTTCAATACTTCATAATGTGTACGCACTATACCTTGGTTTATTTCTGAAGAAAGAAGTTTTAAATTGGGAAGAACAGTCGGTTGTGCAAAAAGCGGGAAACCAGCGCCAAAGAGGACGTGATCCGTGTCGAGGCAAAGCTCATCCAAGAGTCCAGGGTCGAGAAAGCTCGTATTAGTTCTTGAGCCACCGCCAATGACGGCTTCAGTAAAACCCTTCTCTGTAATCAGCTGTACTGCTTCTTCGGGAGTCGAAGCAGTGACTACTCTTGGAACGGGGTTATGAGACAAGGCGACAAGAAAGATCTCACCAAGTAGCTTGAGGGAGCCGTCGTCGCGCATCTGTTCGTAGGTGCGGCGTCCGAGGACGAGATTCCCGCGCTCCTTCACAAATGCGTAGTACAGTTTCCATGCTGTTTCGGAGAGCGGCGCCGCGTCATTGGGCTGAGAAATAAAGCCGTCCGCAGAGAGTATCATATAGAGGAGTGTCTTCATTATTTTGTCGAAGCAGTCACTCTCTTGACTTTGATTCCCTTGGGAATTTTACCACCCGGTGGGGGACTGTAACGCTTGGGATTCTTATTGTACTTTTTGTAGAGCTTGTAGAGTTGTACGGGGATAGTTACTTGGATCCCATGGATCTTTTCGTAGGTACGCAGGAGATTGAGCATACTCGCCGCCCAACTCACGGGCGCGTTATGGCTTGGATCATTCAGTTGCTTGGCGTGCTTGATGATATGCCGTTTGATCATCAAAGGCGAGATGCGCCTTGCTGATTCGGACAGCCAACGATTAAGATATGCTTCACTCTTTACCTTGTTCATTTACTTTGTGTGACTTAGCTACAATGCGGAGGGTAGAGGACTCGAACCTCTAAGGGCTTTCACCCGCTAGTTTTCAAGACTAGTGCCTTACCATTCGGCGCAACCCTCCCTATAAATTGCTCATACCGGATGCGATGCTTTGGATTGCTGGTACCTACAAGTTTAAAGTACTTTACAATATCATCTTTACTTTCTAAATGCACGCTTCGGTTGTTGCGGTGTTTTGCCTCCAGTCCTAGTTCGTTGAGAATTTGATGTACACCCTCTCGCAAGGGAATTGAGTGGTTTACGAACGCTAAACGAGGATAACAGTACCGGACGCTCTTGATGTTGTGGCACTCATTAAAAATACATCCATCGGTGTCTACGAGTCCGCGTACGCAGGCAATGCGATAGTGCGTATCTCCCATAATCCATTCAGGAATACGAACTTGATGGTACACTTTATTGCCTGGAACAAGCCCAAGCGAAACACAGAACTCGATGATATTCCGTCTTGAGATAGTAATATTGTTCACTGATGACGCTGGTCTCGCGTACACAGCTGGGGGTTCTTTGAAAAGCCTTGTGACGAGAGCCACTACGTAGTCTGTATATGCTACGTCCACCTTCGCACTCAACGTAATCACTATCTGATACCTTGCAATCGTGCCATCACCAAGCACCATGCCGACAAATTCTGCAAGGTGTGCTGATTTTCGAGGTAAATGAACTTGCCTGGGTAATAAAATATCTCGCCTTTGATGCTTGCCTGTCTTTTCCCACCATTCGCGCCATTTCTTCAAGCGTCGTTTAGGATCTCCAATTGTATTCCCTTGTCTAGTAAAGCTCGCATGTCCTCCCGCCGAGGCTCCTTTTTGTGCATACCAGTAACGTTCAAGTACAGTGATATCTTCAGGGATGGGTTTTTGGATAAGGGAACAGAGCTTCTCGAGTGCAGTGTAGGACATGGTAATCTTCTCGTTCCTCCAATCACGGAACGTTCTGGGTCCGACCCCTGCGTAGTGGGCGAGTTGCACGTAAGAAAGACCAGATTTCTTAAGAACTAAAAGCAATAGTTTCTTTTGTAGGCCTTTTGGGAATTGCACTCTACTATTTGTTTTAAACGCCTTTGCCATATCTCCATTATAACATTGCATCAGTTGAGTAAATTTTTCTTATCCACATGGCTATTGCGTGGCGGGGTAGGTGCTGCTACCATATGGGGATTAGTCGTATTACTACTCTAACGTTTTCAAATAAATTTATGATGTGTGGATCTGGAAAAAAGTGTGGGGTATCGTCAGTTGCATGGTGGCTCCTCGTCATCGGCGGACTCAACTGGGGGTTGGTGGGTCTTGGTGGCTTTATGATGGGCAACTGGAACGTGGTCAATATGCTCCTCGGCTCATGGCCACAGGTAGAGTGGATTGTGTACATTTTGGTAGGTCTTTCCACATTGCTTCTCCTTTGGGGCTGCAAGTGTAAGACGTGCGCGGTGGATACGAAATAACTAGGTTGTAGTGAGTAGGTTGTAGGTTGCCCGCCCGTACCGAATCGGTACGATTCGGGCGGGTAGAAAATACAATCACATCTGAAAACCATAACAAAACCGCCGTCGGGCGGTTTTGTTATGGTTGCATTTTAGTACTTGCACCTTTTACCTTTTACCTTTAACCTTCATGTATGCGCTTCCTCGGCATTGATTACGGCACCAAACATATCGGTCTGGCCCTTTCGGATGAGGTGGGGGACTTTGCCTACCCCTATCTGGTACTGGAAAACAAAGGGATTTTACGGGCGACAGAAATCATAGCGACGTTATGTACAAAGGAGTCGGTGACGGCCCTCGTGGTAGGAGAGTCTAAAGATTACAAAGGACAAGACAACGAACTTATGAAAGAGATCCGCCAGTTTGCCGATGAACTGATAGAAAAAACAGAGTTGCCATTAGAATTTGAAAGTGAGCTGCTTACGAGCGCGGAGGCAGAGCGTATCCAGGGCAAGGGGAGCTTCCTCGATGCCTCTGCGGCCGCCCTTATCCTCCGCAGCTACCTCGACCGCCAGAAAAGAAAAACAGCCTAAACCCAGACTGTCAGAAAATAGAAGCCTTGCTTCCCCGTCAAAGGCGGGCAGGTAAATGCATCAGGAAGCAAGGCGTAGTATACCCCTTACCTATGCATAGGTAAGGGGGTATACTAGAGGCATGTCATTCGCGACTTCTTTCGTCGACGGTGTGCTTCGCTATTTTCCACCACCGCGTTACCTTACACTGGCCGCGGTTGGCCTCGACGTGTCTGATGAGTCGATTAAGCTTATCGAACTTGGTGTGGCGACCGACCACCTCACCCTTTTGAAGCACGGCGAAGAGAAGATCCCTCTCGGTGTCGTCGAGAATGGAAAAATAAAAGACGCGGGTGCCCTCGTCCGTTCCCTTGAGTCGGTGCGCAAGAAACATGCCGTAACGAATATCATAGTTTCACTTCCCGAAGAACAGGCGTATGTAGTGAAGCTGCGCTTGCCACCCATCAAGCGCAGCGAGTTGCGCGGGGGCATTGAACTGCAGCTCGAAGAGTTTGTGCCCTTAAAACCAAGTGAGGCAGAGTTTGACTACGATATCATGCACGAGCCAGATCGGGTGCACCCTTACTATGACTTGAACGTCTCGGTTTTACCGAAGGTCACGGTACAAAGTTACACCGATGTTTTTACCCGTGCAGGATTGCGGCCGGTGATATTTGAAATAGAAGGCCAAGCCCTCGCCCGAGCCGTCGTCCCTGAGTCTGACCAGGGCACCGTGATGGTAGTGGATTTTGGTAAATGGCGGACCGGCATTGCTATTGTGCAGGAGCGTACCCTTCGCTTCAGTGCCACGCTGCCGTTTGGTGGGAGCCATGTGAACAAGGCGATCATGGAGAAGTTCCAGGTGAGTGAAGACGAAGCGGAACGCATGAAGCGGGATCAGAAATCAGTACCGGCCGCGCAACAGCAGGCACTGCAAGAACTCGTCACCGCCTCACTTGCCGTGCTGGCAGACGAAATCAGTAAGTACAAGCTTTTCTGGCAAGAACACAAAGATGAAGTGGGGGAGGAGCGAAAGAAGATTGCCGAAGTGGTGCTCTGCGGTGGGGCCTCGAATGTCCCCGGTATCAGTGAAACGCTGCACGAGGCCGTGTTGCTGCCAGTACGGCTCGCAAACCCGTGGGTGAACGTGCTCGCGCTCGAACACGACATTCCGGCAATCCCGGCAAAGGACGCGCTTCGGTATGCGACCGCAATTGGGCTTGCGTTACGCGCGGTGCCGCACCTCCACGATTTCCGACGAGTAACCCCCGTAGAGCACCAATGATTAACCTTCTTTCCCTAGAGTCGAAACGAGAGCTCTTGCATGCCTATCGCGTGCGAACGGCAACGTATACCCTTCTCTTTGGGGGTATACTTCTCCTCCTTGCTTCGGGTATGGCACTCCCCAGTTACTTCGCTCTAGGAGTGGGAGTCCCCGAGGAGGCAGAGGAGAAGACCGCACGAACACAAGCGCCGTCGCTTGGGGATGCTCGTGCGGAGCTCCGTGGGGCACAGACACTGGTGCGCGCCCTGACCGCTCCTCCCGCGGCAGCAGCCACTCCTGTTCCCACACAGGCACTCGGAACTATTTTGTCTGCTCGTGCCAAGAGCGGGGGTGCACAGCAGCAGAGAGTGCTTCTCGGGGCACTGCACTATGGTCGGCAGGCAGAGGTGGTACGAGTGGATATTACGGGCACTGCCACTACTCGGGAAAGTTTGCGAGGGTTCATCGCTGCTCTTGAGGAGAGTGCCGGAGTACACTCGGTCGAGTCGCCCGTCTCTAATTTCCTCGCAGACACTTTTCGAATAAGCGTTATCTTCCAGTAGTTATGTTGCACGACACCCCGCGTATCAAAACTCTCTACATTGTGGCGGTAGTTTTTTGTGCCAGTGCCGCAGCGCTCTACGCGTACCTACTTTTTGGTATATACCAAGCACGGGCTGCTCGTGTGGAGAGTGCACACGCGACCGCAGAAGCCAAACGTGAGGCGGATGAAGCGTTCCAGATTGGCCGCAGTCTGCGGGAGAACAAAGACACACTCGCTGCACTTGACGCGTATGTTGTGCACGAGGAAGGGGTGCCACGGTTTATCGAAAAGCTCGAGGCACTGAGTCAGACTTTCGGAGTGACGTTGCACCTCTCTTCCTTGAGTGCAGAGCCGAGTACGCTTTCGGTGGCACTCTCGCTCGAAGGACGTTTTGAAGGGATCGTGCGATTTGTACGAGCAATTGAGCTCCTCCCGCTCCGCTTGGAGATCGGTGCCGTGTCGTTCGTGCACGAAGTCGGAGCGAAGCCAGAGCAAGGGGACAGTCTGCAGGCGCCCACACGCGTAACCGGGGAAACATCGCGATGGTCGGCGACGATGACCTTTCGCATTCTTAGCTTTCGTACAAAAGCAATCAAGAAATAAATACCATGGAATCATTTGCTACGTATACACAGTATGTGTCGAAGCTGGCCCAGTCGCTCACTGACCGTGATTGGCAGAAGCTTGATGAAACAGGAAAGAAGCGCTGGCTTGCGCTGTGTGCGAGTTGCCTGCTACTCTTCCTGATTTCTATTGCGTTCCACTACGCCTTGTTTACACATCTTGATCCCGACGGGGTGATTGCCGATGAAGATACGCCCGTAGCGCTTCCTGCACTCAATCAGAAGAATGTAGAGCGTCTCCTTGCTATCTACAAAGAACGGGAAAAACTTTTTGAAGCCACTCTTACAACATCCTCCCGTGTCGTTGACCCTTCGCTCTAGCATTGCTAGACTCAGTATTTAGCCCCCGTAGCTCAATGGACAGAGCAGCGGACTTCTAAGCCGTTGATGTAAGTTCGATTCTTACTGGGGGCAATGGCAGACTGGGAATGCATTGAAAGTTTCAGTAGTCAAAGTAGTCATATAAGATATCCACTGCTGCCTTGGTTCAGGTAACTTATTTTGATACAATAGACACAAATATGACTCGCGGCACATTTACCGCTAAGCAAATCGCCGAGTACTTTATCTGGAAGGGGCAAAGTGAGAAGAAGGCGATTACCAATAAGAAGCTGCAAAAGCTTCTCTACTATGCGCAAGCTTGGTCTCTTGTGGTGCGCGACAAAAGACTCTTTGATGAAAAAATCGAGGCGTGGGTCCATGGTCCGGCAATTCGTGAAATATATTCAGCATACAGGCGCTACGGTTTCGGACCGATCACAAAAACCATCACAGAGCGCGCCCTTTCGATATCTGATGAAGCAAAAAGTTTTCTTGATCAGGTTTGGTCAGTGTATGGAAATCGTGACGCTGCCTACCTCGAATATCTATCACACTCAGAAGCCCCTTGGCAGAAGGCGCGGGAAGGGATCGCCTCTCATGTTGGCTCTGAAAACGAAATTTCTCTGAGCGACATGAAGGAGTTTTATACCGAGCTTCGGCACGCGAAAAATGCGTAGCTATGGAAATTCCTAAACCGCTAGAACAAAATACGTCCAGTGGTATACCTGCTACAGCTTCCGAATTAACCCAAACAGAAGAAGACCCAGAAGCGCATCCGTTTCTGTTATCTTTTGAACGTTATAACAGTAGCGAATGTCAGATACAAGAAATGGAAGGAAAGATGGCTAAAAAAGCACTTCGTATTGTGAAAGACGTGGGGATGCTAGTTAGGACACTTGCTGATTTTAAGATACGTCTCCCAAAGTTGGAGATATGCTCAATACAGAACAGTGGTGATTATAGATGTTTGTACAAAGGATTTTCTGATTTACCTGATATAGAGATAAACGAAATCAAGATTGATAGAGATAAGGGGCGCCTCTTCTTTTTTCTCATTAACCGCATTTGTCACATTGTTGCGATACGAGATAGCCATTACGATACAGATAAACAGCGTCGCTAGTTTTTGGTAGCTACATTGGCACACGGCATTCTGATTAAATCGAACGCTACGCTCGAGTCAGGGGCCTGACCGCGCAGCAATATCTCGGTGCGTTGGTAAAACAAGGCAAACTCCGGACGTTTTACGAAGGGCGACCAGGAAAGCATGCTGGGTGGGCAGAGGGAGAGCTGCGAACCTGACGAGCACTTCGCGATCGTTGAAGAACAGGTCGAGCCCGTTGTCGGCAGCCGGAATCCGACAAGGGATTGGTGAGTTTCTGTGAGGCCCTGACCCAACCATTGGGTCATTTGGGGCCAAGTGACCCAATGGTTGGGTCACCCGTTCCCGAACCCAGGCCGAACTGGGGAGTCCTCCCACCCATACCTGAGCGCCAGCAGGTTATATAGCATGCGGTCTCGGCTCGAAGTGCGTTCGAGGTGAGGCTAGATACATACACAATTACTTTTCGCTATCTTTCAGTTTCTTGATACCGAGCCAAACGAGGACACAGAGGACGAGCAGCAGGAGCACAAAGCGTAGGTACTCGTTCATGTCTGACCAGTAGCGGATACTCCCTATTACGAGTGAGAGCACACCACCCCACGAGAAACCAAGAGAGACCGCGGTACTTCCGGGGACAAAGAAGCCGAGCAAGAGTGCGATGGCTCCGGCCGTTACGAGTGCGAGAAATGTGTTGCGATTGAAGAGCTCTCGTGCTGCTTCAAGTTGTTGTGAACAGGTAAAGTGCGGATTGCAGTAACTCGGAGCGCCCTCCATGGTGTCGACGGGGCGAGCAGGAATAGGTACTTTTTGCGGGGGAGTGACACGGCTTCCCTCGATCCACTGGCCGCCCACGGCAAGGCACGACTCTTTGGTCGAGTAGTTTGGCTGCACCTGCTGTTGCGGACAGTAGGCATCCCACGTCGGCTCTTTTACAACCAGTTGCAAGCCTACGTTAAAGAGTAAGTTGAGCACGACAACAATGGCAAGAGTGAGTGACCATTCGAGTAAACGCTGACGGCGGGTGTGTTCCATAGGGTTAGGTTAGTGGGTAGTAGGCACAATGTCTTCAGCGCGGTAGTTTGCTTTGACGTACCGGAGGATGTTGTCGACGTCGTACCCAATATTCTCGGAGCCGAGCACGACTATAATGATAGGACGAATATCGGAGCCAAATCGTACATGGAAGAGGGCCACCATGGTTTCCCGTGCAGCGTTTGTTTTGCCAACCTTGCCGCCGAGGAAATCCGGATTTTCGGCAAACAGATTGAAGTTCTCGACATCTTTGAAGTAGGCCGGGCCGTACGCCGTGCGGCGGAGTTCGCCCGTGGTGAGTTTCAACACAAAACTGCGATTGTTCTGTAGATATTTGGCGAGCTGGAACAAGTCTTCAGCGGTAGAAATATTTCCCGCGCCACTCCCTGCAGGATCCGTAAAGGTGGAGTGGAGCATCCCGAGCGCTGCAGCCTTCTTGTTCATGAGATGTACAAAGCGCTGGGGACCCAGTGTTTGTGCAAAAGCTTCGGCCGCTTCATTCGACGACTCCAGTAGGAGTGGGTAGAGTAAATCAATTGCGGGAACTTTCTCGCCAATGTGCAAGCGCGGCAGAGAGGTGGTAGCGAGCATGCTCTCGGCAATCGTGATGGTTTTGTCCAGATTGATGTACTCGGAGGCGATGAGTGCGGTCACAAGTTTGGTGATCGAAGCTACGGGCACCACTTCGCGCGAACTCCTTTCGGCGAAAAGAAAGTTGTTGCTCAAGTCTGCTGCCAGGTAGTTGCGCGCGGTGACGATCGGCGTTCCTGCCGCATACCGGAAGGCATCTTTGCCAAAGTCCTTCTCGTATACAAGGATAGGAGTACCGACTTTTACTAGGTCGTATACTGCTTTGGCGTCCTCGTCAGCAAGACGGATGCACCCACCGGAGTAGGAGGAGGCCACCGGTGTGCCGTCGGGATAGTAGGGCCAGCCGTGAATGAAAAAGTTGCCTTGGAACGCCATGCTCCAGGGTTGGTACACTTTGCCAAAGGAGGAGAAGTGGCTTTTCTCTCTCGATTCGATGCGGTAGAGGCCCGCGGGTGTTTCCCACCAGGAACCCTCCTTGCCTTTTGTTTTGATGGGCACTTCTTTCACCACAGCTCCCGCCTCGTACACGCGCAGTCGCATCGAAGACAGATCCGCTTCAAGGAAGCTTGTTTTGTCGGCTACAAAGGTGTCTCGGACCTGCGTGAAATATTCTGCGTTGGCGAGGGCAGGGCGGGCCCCGAAGTCAAAACTACTGTGTGTCAGTGAGAAAGGTGGCAGGTGGACGGTGTATTTACCACGATCAGCGACATAGACCGCACCCAGAGCGCTGCCAATGGCAACCACGAGGAGGAGGGGTAATGCTATGGTCACGGAGACTTCGCGCGCAAAAAATTTCTTCCACTGGTCATTCATGCGGGCAGTATACCTTCTTCGCTCGCTTTTTCCAAAAGAATTAGGGCCCGTCCATAAATAAGTTCCTCAGGTTACGTTCAATGCGTTCTGGATACGGCCACTATGACTGAACAAAATCTTGAGGCGTACGGTAGGTACGGTGAGAGATTTTGTGATTGAGTAGTGGTGGGAGACAGAAATGCAGTGGGCGTAAGATGGGGGAGTTATTTATGAATGGGCCCTAAGTGGAGCGAGGGAATCTGCAGCTCCGCTATTTTTTCCGAAAGGGCAACGACTTTGGGAGCATCAGCAAAAATCTGGCGCGCGATGCGGAGCACGTCCGCTTTGGTAATGCGAAGGATCTTGTCTAATTCATCATGTGGCTGGGGTACTGTATTGTGGAAGAGAAGGTAGTTGGTCGCTGCTTCCGCATGCGCGACCACTCTCTCGACACCAAAGGCAATGTCGGTGCGAATGCTGTTCTTCACCCGCTCGAGCTCCTCGTCGGTGACTCCGTCTTCGAGCAGTTTCTGGATCTGCGCGAAAATGGCCTCGACCGCTTGCGGCATCTTGTCTTCTTGAAGACTGGTCGAAATACTGAAGTAGCCGGTGTCCACCATGGCGGTATGTCCCGCCCCAATGCCGTACACGAGGTGTAGTTCGTCACGGAGCGTCGTAAAGAGGCGGGAGGAAGACATGCCACCAAGTATGCCGCCGAGCACTCCCGCGATGTGTGCTTCGGTACTCATATGCGCGAAACCCGAGAACCCAATACGGAGCTTGGCCTGAGTCAGATCTTTCTTGTGGAGCAGAGTCACGCTTCCTTCCTTCGCAATGAGGGCCGGGTCGAACCGCACTTCCGGACCGCTGCGTATGGTACTGAAGTACTTTTCCGCGAGGGTCTGTGCCTCTGCGTGCTGTATATTTCCAGCCACACATAGGACAAAGTTCTGCGCATGATAGTTGCGCTGCATATAGGCGAGGAGCTGCGCCCGCTGTATGTGCGGCAGGTTTTCTTCTTCGTCGAGGATGGTGCGTCCGATGGCTTGGCCGGGGTAGAGGACACTCCAGAATTTCCGACCAATGAGTGAGCTCGGCTCGTCTCTCCGCGAAGACGCCTCCTCTTTGATGACCTTGCGTTCTTTTTCGATGTCTGCATCGCGCAGCAGTGAGTTGAAGAAGATGTCGCTCAGATACTCCATGCACACCTCCGCTTTTTCGGGGAGCGCATGCGTGAAGTACTCCACCGTATCAGTACTCGTCGTGCCATTGTGGTCTGCCCCATGCCAGTCGATGAATGTAGAAAGCGCTGTTGCACTCGGGTGGCTAGGTGTACCGTCAAAAAAGAGGTGCTCAAGAAAGTGGGCTGCTCCCACTTCGTTCGCACGTTCCGCTCGCCGCCCCACTTTGCCGCTGATGCACACGTACACCGACGCCGCTTCCTCGAAGGGAATGTGCAAGAGCCGAAGCCCAGAAGGAAGAGTGGAGATGTTGTAGGTGTAATTTTTGAGCATGGGGTAGAGAAAGAAACGGGTAGTCTCACTCTTCAGTTCTTTATGCGGGCTGTAGGACTTGAACCTACGGCCTTCCCCGTGTAAAGGGGTTGCTCTACCAACTGAGCTAAGCCCGCACGAATTTCCATTTAAGCATAAATGTGGAGTACTGTGAATTTCCCCGTTCCCATTAGCATTATTCTACCCCCATTATTCAAACTTAATTTGGAAGTTATACATTCCCATGGAACACAAACCCTGCATGGTGCCTTGCGCTTGCTCTGGCGTAATGGCCAGATCTTCGGTGCCGGATGGTTGCAAAAATTTTTGATACGAAAGTTTAGGAATGACCACACTCGCGGAACAATCAAAGGTGCCATTTGTTTTCATGCGGAGTATCGTGGGCACACCTGCTTTTGCGCTAATGACGCGGGGTGAGTAACCACCCTTTGCCGACACCTCGATAAGCTGCTTGCCGTCAATCATCGAAACGGTGGAGGGGTCGCCGACGCCACCCCTATCGTTTGCAGGTTTGCTGGTAACGAACCAGAATGCGCCGCCAATAAGTACCACGCTCACAAGTATCGAAATGATAATTTGTTTGTTCATCGTGGTTATAAGTTAAAGAGCGGATTAATAATCCCTGCTGTCGCGAGTGCATTTGCAAGATTGAAAAGCGCTAAGGCGATCACCACAAGCCCCGCTGTTTTGAAAAAGATACCTTTCCACGGTTTATCAGAAATGTTGAGTGAGCCGTAGGAGAGCAGGGCGAGCACGGGGAATGTACCGAGCGCGAAAACGGTCATCGTAAGAGCGCCCGTCAAAAAGCTTCCGGTCGAGAGCGCATAGAGTTGTATGGACTGCGTAAATCCACAGGGCAGGAAGAATGTACCGATGCCGACGAGAAGCGGAGCGAGGTAGTGGTCATGTTTACTTCCGGCAACCACGCGCTTTGCCATCCACTCGGGCATGGTTGGCTGTAGTTTTTTTGTGAAATGGAATACATCAAGCAGGTTCACGCCGAGAATCAACATGACGAGGGCAACCAGGAGGCCGAGAATAATATTTGCTGTAAGTCCCAACTGAAACGCGCTCCCGAGTGCTCCAATAACGCCGCCAAGTACAAAGAAACCACCAAGCCGTCCGACATGAAAAAATGTTTGCGTACGCCAGGTACCGCCCTCCTTGGCCGAGCTTGCCCCGAGAGACAACACCAGGCCTCCAACAACGGCGAGGCAGGTGGAAACTGAAGCAATGAGTCCAATAACAAATGCCGTGCCGTAACTTACGTTCGCACTGGTAATAAGGTTTGCGAAACCTGCCTTTTGCAAAAGTAGAAAAGCCGCGATGAACACTGCCGCAAGAGGCACCGCGTACACGAAATCCGTTAATCCTTTATCTTTCTTTACTTTTTCTACTGAAAGAGTATACCCGTTCTTGCTGATAAGTTTCGTCAGCTCTACTGCAATGGATTTAGGCGAGTCATTAAATGTGCCGGTGACCGTAACATGTTGCAGGGCGAGGGATGCTTTAACGATTGCAACATATGGGAGCTCGCCCAGTGTTTCTTCGATAAACAGTGGACAGGAGCTGCAGTGCATACCGCTAACATGGAATGTATAAGTGGTGTTCATAAAATTGTAATTCTGGATGATATCTGACACTCGACAGCAATGAAGTTATATTGCCACAACCAAGGAAATCCCTTACCCCAATCCCGTAGAACTTCTTCAGATGTTCTTTTTGTATTCCCAACTGGAATGGTTTTATTATGTTTGTTTAGTGAGACACAAGAGTCATAGATATAAAAAACTTGTTCTCTGTTGTCATAACCCCATATTGTGATCCAGTGCCCAATAAAACTAGCTATAAGGTTACTGTATTTCCCGTTCGGCAAATAACCATTACCAACTCTAAGCATTACGGGCGTATTTTTATCTATCAAGTTTTTTAGTAAATCTATGCGCTCTTTATCCGACAGGTGTTTAGCATTCCCGCTTTGAGCATTTATGCCATAAGATTGTAAGACCTTGACCCATTTAATAGAAGCGGTGGGTGCTCTTGTGTATTTGAGAAGTAAGTTTGGGCAGTAATCATAAGGGCTTCTTTCATCGTCTTTATCATAGGCACTTAGAATCGCCTTAACAGAATAAGCTCCGCATCCACCTAACCCCTGTTTCAAATATTCTTTCGGAATCTTAGAAATGGTGTTAATCATTTTTTTCTAAATACTTTAGTAAGCGCGTACCCTAATCCGACGAAGATAGCCCATGCCAGCCACTGCAGAGGAATAATTTTTAATGCGATTTCTTGATGTGTGCCGGTGGTATAGTTAAAGACATGTCCCATTTCCATAAGTAAGGGTGACAAAATCACAAGCCACCAATTTCGGCTCCCTAAACCATACCCAAGGACAGTAAAACCAATAAAATGAATAACGTGGTTAAACGCTCCCTGATGAAATTCGTCCAAAAAGAACAGAATGAAGTGTTGTTCCATGGTTATAGTTTCTTAGCCTTGATTCTGAGCGAATTTGATACCACTGATACCGAAGACATTGCCATCGCAAAGCCAGCAAAGACAGGATTCAACAACCAGCCAAAGATTGGGTAGAATAATCCTGCCGCAAGTGGAATGCCGATCACGTTATAAATAAAAGCCCAAAACAGATTTTGCTTAATACCGCGCATGGTGAGCTTCGAGAGATGGATTGCTTTCACTAGTTTTGAAATATCACCATGCAAAAGGGTGATACCCGCTGTTTCAATAGCAACATCGGTGCCGGTACCCATAGCGATGCCCACGTCTGCCTGGGCAAGGGCAGGTGCGTCGTTACTACCATCGCCTGCCATAGCAACAACTTTTCCCTGCGACTGTAGTGCCTTAATCTTCAACAGCTTATCCTCCGGTACTACCTCCGCGACGACTTCATCAATCCCAACCTCTTTTGCAATAGCGGCGGCAGTATTCGCATGATCCCCGGTGAGCATCACCACTGCAATGCCAAGACGGTGCAGCTCGGCGACAGCTTCCTTGGCTTCCGGCTTTACCGCATCAGCAACCATAACTACGGCAAGTACTTGGTCTTTCGTTGCAAGGAGAACGGGCGTTCTGCCTTGATTGGTTTCTGTCTCAATAAGTTGCCGGTCAAAGGAAACACCAAGATCGTCGAGCAGTTTTGTATTTCCGGCATAGTATGCAATCGCATCAATCGTGCCAGTAAGACCTTTACCCTTGATACTGGTAAATGACTCCACCGTGCTCGGTGCAATATTCTTTTCCTTCGCATATGCAGTGATTGCGTGAGCAATGGGATGCTCTGATTTGCTTTCCAATGCAGAGAGGATAGAGACAATCTTCGTGTCATCGAGATTCCCATACTTCTGGATACTGACAAGTTCTGGCTTACCCTTGGTGATCGTGCCTGTTTTGTCGATAACGACCGTCGTGACGCTGTGCAGTTTTTCTAAGGTTGCCGCGTCTTTAATGAGAATGCCTTCCCGTGCCCCTTTGCCGACACCAACAATAATCGCAGTTGGCGTGGCGAGTCCGAGGGCGCAGGGACAGGCGATCACGAGAATGCCGACAAATGAGGTAAGTCCATAGGAAAGTGCTTGAGAAAAGCCAAGGTACTCTGCCCCAATCAGAAGCCAAGCACCGAGCGTTAGGAAGGAAATCACAAGCACAATCGGGACAAAAACACTCGAGATCTTATCAGCAAGTGCCTGAATCGGTGCTTTACTCCCTTGTGCATCGGCCACCATTTTAACGATATGGGCCAAGAGCGTTTCGCTGCCGACTTTAGTTGCCCGAAAGGTAAACGCACCAGTAGTATTTATAGTTCCCGCCACAACGGTGTCACCAATCTTCTTCTCAATGGGCATTGCTTCGCCCGAGATCATCGCCTCGTCAATAAAGGAGCCCCCTTCGGTAACTACACCATCAACGGGGATCTTTGCTCCAGGTTTAACGATGATCAGATCTCCGTGTGTCACTTCTGCAACAGGAATTTCAATTTCCTTTCCGTCGCGGATGACGAGTGCTGATTTTGCTTGCAGATTGAGTAGCTTTTCTATCGCGTCCCCTGTTTTCAGCTTCGAGCGCGCCTCGAGATATTTGCCGAGAGCAATGAAAGCGATGACGATAATCGTGACATCGTAATAGGTGTGCTCGACGTTTATAAACGCTGTAAGCTGCTCCGCGAAAGCGGAGATGATAAGACTGTAGAGATACGCGACGGAGGTACCGATACCGATCAATGTATCCATATTTGCACTGCCGTAACGGAAAAATCGATACACACCGAGCAAGTATGGTTTACCTACCACAAAGAGCATGTACGTGGCCATGAGCGGCAGGAGATGATGGAAAACTTCGTTGATTGCGTGGCTTGGTGCCGGGACATAGCCTATCTGCCCCAAGATATCCCAAGTCATAACGAGAATGCTGAACACAGCAAGTGGGATAGCGGCCATGATCTGTGTTCGCATGTCGGCGATCTCTCGCAACTTTTCTTGTTTTGATTGATTGACGCCCGTGTGCGCTACGTGTTCGTCAAGGGAATGGCCCATCTCTGTGGCAGTTGGGAGAAGAAGCGAGTAACCAAGCGGTTCAATGCTCCCTGAAAGTCTTTCTGGTGTAATTTTCTCTACATCGAAGGTAACTTTAGTGCTTTCGGTGCCGTAATTTACTTCTGCCGCAGTAACACCCTCTTGTTTTTTGAAAATCTTCTCGATTCTCCCAGCGCAGGAAGCGCAATGCATGCCTTTGATTTTGTATGTTTGGGTATGCATAGCTTTCGTTATTTACGCTTCAGTTTATAGACCTTGAGTACTTCATTCCGCGCCTTGTCCGTTTGACCGGAAGACATCTGGTGCTGTACGCAATGGTCGAGATGATTCTCGAGCAAGAGGTCTTCAACGTTTGAGAGTCCTTGCTTCACCGCAGAGGTTTGGGTAATGACGTCGATACAGTAGGTATCGTTTTCGACCATCTTCTGCAGTCCTCTGGCTTGTCCCTCGATGAGTTTAAGGCGCCGAATAACTTTCGCCTTACTTTTTTCGTCCATGTATTTCATGTACACAGTATATACCCCCTAGGGGGTATTGTCCAAGTGTTCGTTACTAATGAAGGCCGCTTTCTGTTTTCAAGATGTATACCCATGCCATGAGTACATTATTTAAGCACAAAGACGCTTTTTTTGAAATCGTGAAGGGGCCGGGCGAACTTAGTCGCGCCGGCCCCTGTGACCTCTCTCACTGTTCTCGAAGCGGGACCTGAAAGAGTGACAGAGGTGATTGGTATGGTGCAATCCGTGTGCAACCTAGCATGATCATCAGAGGTTATCAAGACTGACGGACGTAACTCCTCACACCTTCCTCTAATTCCCTGTGTCATCCCGTTGAACAACGGGATCCAGGTTCAGTTCTGGGCCTGCCCGCCCGAACGTACCGTTCGGCACGGGCGGGGATCCCGGCCTTCGCCGGGATGACATACAGGGAGGTGTGAGCAGTTACTGACGGACCATGCACCGAGGCTGTTTTTCAGCTCTTTCTTGTAGTACAGTAGATGGCTATGTACCCAGAACTTATGACTCGGCACGCCGCCGCCGTAAAGGCTGCATGGCAACAGGAGGCAACGAATCTGCTTGCCACCATGGAAACTCTCGGTAAGGCGACCCCAGGGGCGCTTCAGGTGGTCCGTGGTTTTCTCGCCGCTCCAGGGAAGCTCATCCGTCCGAGTCTTTTTTTGTTTGGCTATGAAGCATATGCCCATAGGGCGCCGAGCAAGAAGGTGGTTCGCCTGTCGATGAGTTTTGAGCTCCTCCACCTCTACCTTTTGATTCACGATGACATCATCGACGCAAGTGAGCAGAGACGCGGTGTCCCAGCATTACATAAACAGTTCGAACAACTCCATAGAGAGACAGGACTTCGTGGTGAAGCAAAGCACTTTGGTCAAAGCATGGCCATTTTTCTTGGGGATGTACTGGCGTCGGAAGCTGAAGCGATCTGGTCTGACGTGGTCGCCGCCAGCTCTATGCCCGCTAGGGTGCGCCAGGAGTTTGATGTAATGAAGCGAGAGGTTTCTTGGGGCCAATACCAAGATGTTCTCCAGGGATCTGCCAAGTACTTTCCGTCTTTCGAGGAGATTCTCACTATCATGACGGCTAAATCAGGTATGTATTCTATCTATCGGCCATTGCAATTGGGAGCACTTGCGGCTGGTGCATCGGTAGAGCATCTAGGTTGGGCGCAAGACTTCGGAATCAATCTTGGCATTGCATTCCAGACCATCGACGACATCCTCGGCACGTTTGGCGATGCGTCGATAACCGGAAAGTCGATTGATTCTGATTTGCTGGAACGAAAGTGTACCCTCCTCGCATACTTTGCTTTTCGGGATACAGCCCCTGAAGATCGCACAGCACTGGATGTGTTTTTTGGATACAGGAGAAACGGTGTCAGACACCCTGGTAGAAAGGTGTCTGACACCGTTTCTCCGTCCGTCGAAGAGGTGCGTACACTTTTCAAAAAGTATGCAGTAGATGAGAAGGCACGCGCGGTGGCGCTGGAACACTTGAAGAAAAGTAAGGCAGCGCTGCTGGATTCAGGTTTGCCTTCGTCGTATACTACGGAGCTGCGTACATTCGCAGATTTTATCGTTACTCGGAAAAAATAATGACAGAAGCAGAGACACAACCCAAGGGTCCACAGTGCATCGGCATTATTCTCGACGGTAATCGCCGTTGGGCAAAAGAGCACGGCTTGCTCGCCTGGCAGGGGCACGAGGCAGGGGTGAAGAAATTGAAACAGGTTGCCGAGTGGGCGATGGAAGCGCGGGTTTCACATTTGGTGGTGTATGCATTTTCGTCGGAGAACTGGAATCGTCCCGAAGAAGAAGTGAGCTTTCTGCTGAAGGTGCTCACCACTGCCTTGCAAACGGAAATGCCGTGGCTCTTGCAACACAGCGTCCGCATTCGCTTCATTGGCGACCATAGTAAATTTGAAAAAGAGATTCAGGATTCACTCAAACTGATGGCATACCGCACCGAAGCGCACACGGGCGTGACGGTGGCCGTGGCGCTCAACTATGGCGGCCGCCAGGAGTTGACGCGTGCGTTTAACAAGCTCCGTACGGATCGTCCGAATCTTCTAGAACCGGTGAGCGAAGCAGACATCTCGGGCGCCCTCGATACGGCAGGCATTCCCGACCCCGACATGATTATCCGCACCTCGGGCGAGCAGCGGCTCTCGGGATTCTTGCCTTGGCAGGCAGTGTATAGTGAGCTCTTCTTCCCTTCGGTCTACTGGCCTGACCTCACCAAGGAACAATTCATCGGCATGATCGAAGAGTTTACGAAACGACAAAGGAGATTTGGAGTGTAAATCTTGCTACACTGTTTTCATGCAGAAACCATTTGATGTTTGGAATGAGAGGAAGAAAAGTCTAGAGTATTCAAAGGCTACAGTTTATGCTCACGAGCGTGAAATTTGGTGGTGCTCACTCGGTGTTAACGTGGGCGTGGAAACTGATGGGAAGAATGCTGATTTCGAGCGGCCGGTTATTGTGGTGCGGGTGTACAATCTTGATGCTCTTCTTATTTTACCCATAACATCTAAAAAAAGTGCCAACCGCTTCCATTATCACGCAAATACAAAAACTCACGGTTCAGTCTGGGTAAAGCTGACGCAAGCACGAGTGGTCAGCAGTAAACGCCTCCTTCGAAAAATTGACGTCATGAGTATTGAAGATTTTCAAAGAATGCGGGTTGCTTTTGGAGAATTCCTCTGAAACATCAATACCGCCTTGCAGCGGTATTGATTTCGGAAGGCCGAAACCCTCCTCGGAGGCCGAAGCCATCATGTCATTAGTATAGCTCTTGGCGGAAAGGGGACAATATTGACACCATACCATTATATATAGTATAGTGTTTACAGGATTTGGACCCTCCAGCTACCCCTGAAGTAGGACAGACATTGTTAATGAATAATACTCCGACGGCACCCGAAAACCAATACACTCCCGCGGTCGATCATTGAGAAAGGCATGGATTGCATCCAACTCTTCCTCAGTAACTGACGCAATGTCTCTCCGCTTGGGTACGAAGCACCGAATCCACCGATTGGTGTTCTCGACCAAGCCCTTTTCCCAAGAGTGGTAGGGATGTGTAAAATACACTCTAGTGTTGAGGAGGGCCTCAAGCTCCTTCCAGCACGTGAAAGCGATGTCGTTGTCGGTGGTGATACTTTCTACGGTGACACCACGGAACAACAAAGAAAACGCAGCACGGATAGTGCTGCGTTTTCTGTTGGGGAGCTTCCGAACGAATGCTTTCTTGGTCAGGATATCAACTGCCACGAGGAGCACCCAGGATGAGTCTCGAGACACAATGAAGTCCACCTCGAAGTGACCCACACCGGTGAGTGGCGGTCGCTCCTCGATGAAATGACGCCCATCATGGGCCGTTTTCCAGTGTCCGCGCTTCCGGCCACCCTTGTGGTCATTCCATCCCCAGAAGAGCAGATGCTCGAGGCCACGAGACTCGGTGAACTTGTAGATAGCCTTCGCGGAGCACTGGATGTCGAGCTCACGTTTTAGGTGGCCACTGATCTGTTTGGGTGACCATTTCAGTTTGAGTTTTTCTTCGACAAACTTCTTGAGAAATGAGTCGAGTGCCACCTTCATGCACTGGCTCTTGGCACGCCAACGGCGCTGTGCCTTTTTGATGTTGGCTTTCTCAGCCGTGTACTCACCATGTACCCGGTTCTTCCGTAGCTCACACGCGATCGTGTTTGGGCTGCGCCCAAGAAACTCAGCGATCGTACGCACGACGACGTGCGCACGGAACAACTTTTCGATCGCGAACCGTTCCTCTGAACTCAACTGCACATATTTTTTCTTCATGATTCGACAAGTTACAAATTGCTAATGCAATTCATTGTACTTGTCCTACTTCAAAGGTAGCTGGGGGGACCTCGAAAGTCAAAATACAAAGAGCTGGTTTCGACTCTGAGGTGGAGAAAAAAATACACAAGACTGTCCTCTGTTGGGTTACACCTGAGGACAGTCTTGTGTTCCAGTTGGGTGGCAAGATTCGTCACTTGAGAGTTGAAACTAGTTTCCAGGCGACCTGCTGCGTTCGGAGTCAGTGTGACCCCAAAGCAAGCAATCGCGATGTAACGAAAGGAGTCGTGACGTGAAGACACCGACCGGAAAGCTGCTTGGTGAGATGTCCAAGCAGTTGATTGTCGTGGGGATCGACGTTCCCCACGACCGCTTGGTAGCGGTGAAGAACTCGGGCGTGATCCCGCGTGCGCTGCGTGCTACAGACGAGCAGCTCACGGCTATGCGTCGCGCGCATGGCGGCAAGTCGGAGCCGCGCCCGAGCAAGGCTGGGATAGTGGCCCCCGACACGAGCCTCGTCGTGCCCGACCAGCAGCTCGTGATCGCCACGGCCATTGAATTCAAACCAGACATGTTCCCTGGCTGCAAGGTCGGGGCGGCGGTCCAGATGCTGCTCAACTTCGGCACCCCGATTGAGGAGACGCTCAAGAAGCGCGACGATCCCACCCGGATCGGAGCGGTGACGAGTGACCTCTTCACTGAGGTGAACTACCCGACAACGCACCCGGGCATCGTCCGGGCGAACCTTTTCGCAGTCAACCATGGTCGCTTCATGAAGAACGAGGAGCTCGCCGCCTGGCCGGCGAAGGTGAAGGAGGCCACTGGCCGCGACCTGCGCTACGGCTTTGCCAAGGTCGAAGCGCAGGCGCTTCAGGCCGCCCCGCGGCCCGCCTTCGACGGTTGCTACCCGCTCGTGGCCTATGGCAACTTCTGGACGCACGCTGACGACAATCGCTACTTCCTTAGGGCGTACCTGTACGGTGCGGTGTGCTACGTCGACCACGTGTGGCACAACCCGCAGTACGGCTGGTTCGGCAACTGGTGGTTCCTCGTCCTCGAGTATCTCCTGGACTTGGCCATCTGATCGTCTGGGTTTCTCTGGTGTCCTGGTCACCTGGATTCCTGGACCCCTGGAGCATTTGCTCCTCCCGGCATGCGCTTGCGCATGCCGGTTTTCTCTTGCGCAAATTTCTGCTATGCTCACGGATGATAGTAGGCGAATCTGCCTGCGGTAGCGATGATCTCAACGCTTTGGGCGGCCGAATTCAAATTTTGCATACTGCAGAGTCGTGTCGGTTCTGCTGCCAGTGTTTGGGCCAGGGGCTTACACGAGCGTCATGTGCAAAGTTTCCAAAACAAAGATACTTGGTACGAAGCACTGGAGGATTATATATCCCACATGAGATTCAGCTCGGAGAATACTTGCCTGTCGGTAGACAGGTTCGATGAGCAGTGGCACGGATGGTGCCTCGTACATTTCTGGACGAACGCTGACGACAATCGCTACTTCCTTAGGGCGAACCTGAACGGTGCGGTGTGCAACGTCGACAACGTGTGGAACAACCCGCAGAACGACTGGAACGACAACTGGTGGTTCCTCGTCCTCGCAACTCTCGATGTTCTCAACCTCTAGCGTTTCGCTAGAGGTTGAGTTTCTTTGAGACATCTCTGATACCAGCCACCGATCATACGTCCGATTTCATCAAGAGGGGTGGAAAGGGCGATATACTGTTTCTGCTCGAGTACCCCTGTGCGCCAGCCCACCTGGAGCATGAATTTCAGAAGATCAAAGTGAGTGCTCACCTGTTGCACCGCAGCAAGCTTTCGTTCTTTTGGTGTGTGGCTCGCAGTGAATATGAGCGTGATGCATTCGATAAACAAGGCATCGATTTTTGTACCCAAGGTGTAGCGTGTTCGCTTCGGGAGATGGTCGAACGTGTCAATCCAGAGCTGATAGGTGCTCACGAGTCGTTCGAGGATGCTCAGGTTCGTGCGGGGGGGGGCACTCCGAGGTGCATTGTTTGCAGTGTTCATGAAAGTGCCTCAAGCTAGCATATGAGAAAACAACTGGCAATCACGTATAAGGAAATAATTTCTGTGGAGAATTTGCTCTCTGCGTGGCAGGAGTTTGTCCGTGGGAAGCGAAGGAGGCAAGATGTGCAGCTTTTCGGGCTACGCTTGATGGAGAATATTTTCGCACTCCACTATGAGCTTAACAAATTTGCCTACCTACATGGTGGCTATAAGCACTTTCGGATCAGCGACCCCAAGCCACGCGACATCCACAAGGCAAGTGTGCGCGATCGGTTGCTACACCACGCGCTCTACCGGAAACTGTATCCATTTTTTGACCGTACCTTTATCGCCGATTCGTACTCGTGTCGTTTGCGCAAAGGGACACATCGAGCATTGCAGCAATTCCAAAACTTTGGACACGGGGTGTCCAAAAATAATACGTGCACATGCTGGGTACTCAAGTGTGATATTCGGAAGTTCTTTGCGAGCATCGATCACCACGTTCTTTTTGAAATACTCGATAATTCTATTGTTGATGAAGACGTGAGGTGCTTGCTCAAGCGAGTGGTGAGCAGTTTTTCGTCGGCTAAACCAGGCGTCGGTCTCCCACTTGGCAACCTCACTTCGCAGCTACTCGTAAACATCTACATGAATGAGTTCGATCACTTTGTGAAGCACACACTCAGGGCGAGATATTATATCCGCTACGCTGATGATTTTGTGATGTTATCGGAAACACGGGGTGCGCTTGTCATGCAACTTGCGCGTCTACAAGATTTTTTGCGAGCGCAGCTGCACCTTCTGTTGCATCCAAACAAAGTTTCCATCACCACTCGTGCATCGGGGGTCGACTATCTTGGATGGGTGCATTTTGCTGATCATAAGGTGTTACGAACGACCACAAAGAAGCGAATGTTCCGAGGGTTAGAAAAGAAAAAGACAGAAGCCACGCTTGCGTCGTATCTTGGGCTACTGTCGTATGGCAACACACAAAAGTTGCGCGCTATGATTTTGGCCAAAAGAGTGGGGGAGAATATGCTACACTGCCCTCACTATGAAGCAGCCAGCAATCATTTTTGAAGATGATGGCCTCCTCGTGCTAAACAAGCCAGCGGGCTTGTTGATGCATACACATCCTGGGAGCACGGAGAAGACCCTTGTCGACTGGCTACTTAAAAAATACCCGAGTATAAAAAACGTCGGTGAACCTGTATCTGCATCTTCTACAACCTACAACCTACAACCTACAACCTTGCGTTCCGGCATCGTCCACCGCCTCGACAAAGATACGAGCGGGGTACTACTCGTCGCAAAGACACAAGAGATGTACCTGTTTCTCAAGCGCCAGTTTAGCTCGGGTGACGCCGAAGTTGGCTACGACAAGCGGCCGAAGAAAGTGTATCAAGCGCTCGTCTACGGTAGTGTCAAAGATGACCAAGGGATGATCAACCGGCCCATTGGCAGAAGTCGCACTAACCCGAAGTTGCGCATGGTGGGGAAGAAAGCCACGGGCAATGTACGCGAAGCACTCACCTACTATAAAGTGCTCGAGCGGTTTACGTTACCTGCTGTCCTAGAAGCAAGGCTTCCAAATGCATCAGGAAGCCTTGCTTCTAGGACCCCTGGCGACTCCTTTACCTTCCTCGAAGCCTACCCGAAAACGGGCCGCACCCACCAAGTGCGCGTGCACTTGGGGTCGATGGGCAAGCCCGTGCTTTGCGATGCGCTCTACGCACCAGGTAAGGTGTGTCCGCTTGGTCTCGCGCGCCACGCCCTCCACGCCGCTTCAATTGAGATAGTGATGCCGGGCGGGGAACGGAGACGCTTCAGCGCGTCTCTTCCGGAGGATATGGCAAATGCCCTCAAGCTATTAAAAAGCACAAAACACAAAGCACAAAAACCAAACAAATTAACAAAAAAGTAAAGCACATAAGGAAGGCATTCTTTGGTTTTTGTGCAGTTTATGTACTGTGCTTTACTGTTGCAGATTAGGCACCTTCGTGCTAATCTAGACAGTCATTATGGAACGAACAATTCACACCACACCAGACGCGCTCAAGCGGAAGTCACTCAGTATGCGAGCAGGGGACACGGTGCGCGTTGGTTTAAAAATTCAAGAAAAAGGCAAGACGCGCGTGCAAAGCTTTGAGGGCCTGGTGATTGCCGTCAAACACGGCAAGGAAGCCGGCGGCACCTTCACTGTACGCAAGGTGACGAGTGGTGTCGGCGTAGAACGTATTTTCCCGCTCTACTCGCCCGTCATCGACAAGATCGAAATCGTGCGCCGCGCCAAAGCTCGTCGCGCTAAGCTCTACTTCATTCGCGAGAAGGTGGCTCGAGAAATTTCTAAGAAAATGCGCAAGGCCCGCGCCATGCATGGCACCGAAGAAACAGCCGAAGAACCCATCGAACTCGTAATCGCCGCGGAAGCCGAGAAGGCCGCAGAAGAGGCTCTGGCATAAATTAAACTCAAGAGAAAAAACTACCACGCTCGGTAGTTTTTTCTGTGCATAAATAGGTAGACGCTACAAGCTTGAGGTAGTATACTACTGCATATGGGAAAGACAGGACCTAAACCACAAGGACTAGTGAAGATTAAGTGGTCAGCCGGTTTTGCCTATGCGTTGGGCTTGATTGCTTCTGATGGAAATTTGTCATCTGATGGGAGGCACATCACCTTGGTTTCAACAGACAAGGATCAACTCGAGACATTTTGTCGAGTTCTGGGAGTGGGACACAAGATAACAAGTCATACCGCTCAGGATGAAACATATAAAAGAAAGTCCTCTTTCCGTGTTCAAATAGGCGACGTCTTGTTCTATGCTTTTTTGCAGAAAATTGGTTTTACTCCTAACAAATCCAGAACAATTGGGGCTATCGGGATCCCAAGGAAATATTTCTTTGATTTTTTACGAGGAAGTTTTGACGGCGATGGTTGTAGTTATTCATACTGGGATAAACGTTGGAAGTCCAGCTTCATGTTTTATGTCGTTTTTTGTTCCGCAAGTGAGAAGCATACAACTTGGATTCGCACGGAAATTAGTGAACGCCTCGGAATCAATGGACATATCAGTCGTACCGGTGTCATGCATCAGTTACGATATGCTAAGTCTGATTCGGCACAACTGCTCAAAAGACTGTATCCAACCAGGGATGTTCCTTGTTTAAGACGAAAGAGATTGAAAATAGAAGCGACATTAGCTATAATCGGCAAACGCCTTCCTGAATAATGAAGCGCAGGATACTTGAAAGTTTTATGCCCGGGTGGCGAAATTGGCTAAACGCACTACCTTGAGGTGGTAGCGCCCTTACGGGTTTGGAGGTTCGAGTCCTCTCCCGGGCACCAGAATAGAACTTAACGGTTTTTTGTAAGCCAAAACGCTGGTCGCGATGTTTCGCGGCCAGGCTAGTTTTACGGAAAAAGTTTCGGCAGTTTTTCTATTAGTGCTTTTAGGGATTCAAGTATGTAATGGACTGTTGCCAGATTTGACTTGTGCATGTCAAGTGAACTTCCAGATGAGCATGGCGCAAACTTGACTATACGATGCGCGGGAAATATTTCCGCTACATAGACGTTACCTTGGGCATCAACCGCCACTCGCCACGGACCACTTAGCTGTCCGCCAGAGCTGCTGGAGTTGTTCCAGTGGGAAATAGGGACGCCGCTTGAACTGAACTTGCTGATACGGTAGTTGTTGTTCATTTCAGCTACAAAAACATTGCCTACACTATCTACAACAACACCAGAAGGAGCAGAGACCCCACCCCACTGAAGAAGGTAATTACCACTAGAATCAAATTTTTCTATACGGTTGTTAAAAGTATAATCCGCTACATATAAATTTCCTTGAGCATCTACAGTCACGTCCATCGGGCCATCGAACTGACCATTCCCGTTGCCTTGAGTGCCCCACTTAGCAAGGAACGTGCCGTTGGAATCGAATTTCTGGATACGATTGTTGCCATAATCTGCTACATAAACATTGCCACTGCTATCCAAACCGATGCCATAAGGACTACTGAATTGACCGTTCCCATTGCCTCCTGTACCCCACTTAGCAAGGAAAGTGCCGTTGGAATCGAATTTCTGGATACGACTGTTGCCGTTATCCGCTACATAGACGTTACCTTGAGCATCTACGGCTACGTCCACCGGGGCGGAGAACTGACCATTTCCACTACCTTGAGTACCCCATTTGGCAAGAAATGTGCCATTGGAGTTAAACTTTTGGATACGGTGATTGGCAGTGTCAGCCACATAGACATTACTCTCTGTATCTACCGCGATACCACGAGGTAAGTTTACCTGACCGTCCCCGCTACCTTGAGGAGTGCCCCATGCCTTAACAAAACTATATGGTTCGGGGCAGGCAGGTGGCGGCGTTTGAATTGTGAGAGTATTACCAGCAATAATGTTGCCCGACGCATTATTCCCAGCCATTCCACCAGAACCATTAACAGCCGAAGATCCGCCAAAAACACCGTAGACTGTTCCACTATTGACAGCTGAAGCGCTGACATCGCCAACAACTTTCAAGACCAATATTTGATTGGCCGCAAATGCCATATTGACAGAGGCAAAGTTTACGCTGGCACCAGTAACAGTTTGGGTCGTACCAATTTGCGTACCGTCAGCATCGTTGTATAGGCGTAAAGCGGAAATATTCTGGTAGCCGTTTGGCATCGGCAAAAGTGATACGGCAAAACTGTTTAAACTACCGTTGCAATTCGGTGTTATGTTGAATTTAACTATAGAAACTGCGCTTTGACCGGGACTTATGTTTTGCACTGCAGGAGTTGTTTGGTTAACGGAGACCGTGAGCAGACATGGTGGAGCTACGGGAATAAGTGAAAACGTAGCCACAATTGAATGCGGGGATGTCACATTTGTAAATGTGTAGGTAGAAACAGCAGTTTGACTAGCGTCATCCACTGTTACACTTGCAATTTGATATCCTGATGTCGGGGAGATTGTAAATATTTGGCTACTGCCGTTAACAACTGATACCGTACCAGGAGAAATAGTCCCGTTTGTTCCCTGTGTGACAGTAATTGTGTGGGTAATTTGTGCAAATGTTGCAGAAATCGTGTGTGTCGTTTGAACGTTGCTAAATGTATATGTGCTAATTGCACCTTGATTTACTCCATCCACTAAAACAGAAGATGCTGTGTATCCGGTATTGGGAGTAATTGTAAATGTTTTGTTTGTGCCTTGAGCTACTACAACTGACCCATCGGGCGAGATTGTACCGCCTGTCCCAGCTGTTGCTGTAATAGTTCTAGTCGTGTAAGTCACTACTGGTTCCGCTAAGGTTTTAAAGTTATTTACACTACTGGTCGCGATATTGTCAGATTCATCTTTAGAAACCACAAGATAATAGTATGTTGAGGAAGCAGAAAGATTAGAAAGTGTGATGCTGTGGCTTGTTGTGTTTCCTGGGATATTTCCTTTTAGCGTTCCGAGTGTCAGAACAGATGAATTTTTGGAATAATTAACATCGCTAGTCGACACCTCATTTGTTGACCATGACACCACTGCTGTCGTTTGAGCAATGTTGCTTGTCTGAATATTGGAAATAACTGGTGCTGTTATATCTTTAATTGCGGGCGTTGTAGTTGTAGCGGCTGTGGTGGTTGCTACTACCCCAGATGCTCCAGACCCAGAAGAAGGTGGGGGGGTTGGTGATGGGATTGGAGTCGGCATAGCGGGCGGTAAAAATGTTTGTCCAAGGCATGCCTCAACGGAACTATAACAACTACCTCGACAAGAGTACCAGCCGTTTACTGAACACTCTGCCCCAATTGAGCAATAGTTATTTGAGGCGGCACATGAAATTGCAAGAGGTGGATTAGGATGGCAGGATACTGTATACCAGAAAAATTTTGCTGATTCACAAGCACTCTTTGAACCGCAAGCCGAATAGTTCTTAGAACACTGGGGTGTGCTTGTCGCGGTTGCCGTAGTTGTTGCGGTGGATATAGATCCTGTAGTCGTCGCCAATGATGTTCCCGATACCGGCAGTAGTTGTAAGGATGTTTTAATTGAGGAAGAAGATGTAGTAGCGAGTTCTGGCGACTGTCCAGTTCTATTATCAGTTGTTGTGGCAAGAGTCTTTAATGTTTCTAGAGTTTTGGGTCCGACAATACCTACTGCTTGAAGTCCTTGTTTTTTCTGCAGTTTTCGTACAGCGGTTTCGGTCAGAGAACCATAATATCCCGTGACCAAACCCTCTGGATAAATATCTGGAAATTGTTTAAGGAATGTTTGCAGTTTCTTGATCTCATTTCCAGTCATGCCGCGTTGCATGACTGTGGTAAAATCCACGTCTGTTTTGATCTGTTCAATTTCTTTATTTTGTCCTTCAATCTTTTTGGTAAGAACTTTAATTTGGACTTGTAAAGCTTCAATCTGGTTCTGGAGTTGCTTGATGATCATAGATTGCTCTTGAGCAACAGTTTGACCAAATGCAAAACTAGGCAGAACAAAAACTAATGTTAGAGTAGCAACTACAATCTTTTTTAACATAGAACTGATTGTACCATGAGTAACTTTAGCAATCTACGCTGTGGTTCAAAGCGTACAAGGCGATGCGGACGCTTATGGTGTACTGAATGAGAGTGAGTATTTTATTTGTTACAAAATCGGTTTGTGCTACACTCCTCACGCTATGGCTCCTATTGTTGTTACTTCGGGTGGGTCATTCACTGATGTCGACGCACTTGCGTGTGCTGTTGCTTATGCAGAATTAGCGCGGCTGCAAGGAAAAGATGCCGTGGCCGTCTTGCCCAGGCCGCTCAATCATACCATCACCAAGATGGTGCAAGACCAGCGACCTGTCTTTCTGAAGGTTGCTCCTACGGATGTTTCTGGGTATGTCCTCGTCGATATTTCAAACCCTACATGGGTCGAACCTTTTGTAGACCACGCAAAAGTAGTTGCTGTCTTCGACCATCATTTTGGCTATGAGGATTATTGGCGCGAACGCATTGGGGATGCCGCGCAGATCGAGATGATTGGTGCGGCGGCAACGCTCATTTGGGAAGCATGGGTTGCGGCAGGGCTCGAAGATAAAATTTCTGCCACTTCGGCAAACCTGCTCTCGATTGCGATTGTTTCAAATACGCTCAATTTTAAAGTGCCGATCACAAGTGATCGTGATCATACGGCTTTCGCAGCGCTTGCGATACATACCACATTACCACAGGGCTGGGTCGGCAAATATCTGGCCGAAGTGGAGGCATCTATTGGTGGCGACTTGGCCGATATTCTTCCAAATGATCTGAAAATCGAAACATTTGCTGAATTTGATCAGCCAATCCATATTGCACAAGTGGAGGTGTATGATGGCCTTGCGTTTCTCACTGCAAACAAACAGAAGCTTATCGACTTTATGCATCATCAACCATCACCCTATGCGTTCGTCGATATCCCAAGTATGGGCGACGAGCACACCTATCTCTTGGCCGAGAACAAAGAGGTGCAAGATCTTCTTTCACAAAAGCTAGGAGTTTCTTTCGCGGACAATGTCGCAGTGACGCCAACGCTCATGCTTCGCAAGATGATTATAAAAAGGCTGCGTACTGCTGACTGATATGCACGATGTCATTATTATCGGCGGGGGAGCCTCGGGGATGATGGCCGGCATCGTTGCAGCGGAGCAGGGCAAGCGAGTACTCATCCTCGAAAAGAATCGCTCTCTCGGTGAAAAGTTGAAGATCACTGGAGGTGGCAGATGTAATATCACCAATGCGGAAGAAGACATTCATGCGCTTTTAAGAAACTACGGTGTGGCCAAAGATTTTCTGTATTCCTCGTTTTCTCAATTTGGGATCAAGGAGACATTCGCTTTTTTCGAGAAGCGAGGCTTGCCACTTGTCGTGCAAGCGCGTAAGCGTGCTTTTCCAGCAAGCGAAAAAGCCCTTGATGTTTTTCTCACTTTGAAAAAAGCTCTCGACAGAGCGGGCGTGGAGTGCAAGACAGACTGCGCTGTACAGAAGATCAATCATAAAGACGGTCGTGTCGAGGGTGTGCTCACAAACAAAGGCATATTTCGCGCAGCCTCCTACATTCTTGCCACAGGTGGCATGTCGCATCCGGAAACCGGCTCGACAGGAGATGGTTTCAAATGGCTCGTCGAGCTTGGTCACAGTGTAAAGGCAGCGACACCGACCATCGTTCCTCTTGCGGTCGAGGATGCCTGGGTGAAATCGCTCGCAGGTGTCTCGCTTTCCTTCATGAAAATCATATTTTATCTCGATGGCAAAAAACAATTTACAAAAACAGGGAAAATTCTTTTTACTCATTTTGGTCTCTCGGGGCCGCTCATTTTAAACAGCGCAGGCAAAGTGGCAGAGCTTTTTGAGTCTGGTGGACAAGTAGAGGCTCGCATTGACGTATTCCCCGACACCGATCTTGGCGCGCTCGAAGATCGCATCATCGGTGTCTTTGATACCAACAAAAACAAGGCACTTAAGAATGTGATGAAAGAGATTGCGCCGCTCGGAATGCCCGACGCCATCCGCAGCCTGCTTCCCGACATTGATTTTGAAACGAAAGTGCACAGCATTACCAAAGAAGAACGAAAAACGATGGTTGACCTCCTGAAAGCACTTCCAGTCCACATCACCCATCTCATGGGCTACGATCGTGCGGTCGTCGCTGACGGCGGCGTTGCCCTTGAGGAAATAGATACTCGCACCATGCGTTCTAAGATTCTGGAGAATCTCTACATTACGGGCGACCTCCTCCACATCAACAGACCCTCCGGCGGCTTTTCGCTGCAGCTCTGTTGGACGACAGGTTTTGTGGCAGGGAGTGCAGTGTAGGCGATTTCAATATGTTGAACCATTACGCGCACTTGACTATATAGATAATGTCGTGTTACCATAAATACAGTCAAAACCGTACATTTCTAAGATAGGAGAGACTGGTTTCGACTTTGAGGTGGTGATTTGTACGCATCTCGTCACCTGAGAGTCGAAACCAGGAACAGGACTTGTCGGAGGCGGGGCACAACGCAACCGTCAGAGGCAGGACTGTTCATCTCGGCGTGCAGCTGGGATACACGAAGGAGGTTCGCCATGGCCGACAACAAAGAGGCAGAGGCGGACGTCAGAAAAGTGAAGAGCGGCATCAAGTCGCCCTTTAGCGCAGTTTCCGCGGTGTTCATCGCTCTCTTCGAGATCGTGCATGAGGATCTGGGAGTAAAACTCGCGGAAATCGCAACGCTCGCGGGCGAGGCGGGGAAGGCAAAGCGAAGACAGATCGCTGAGTTCATGCGCGACGTCATCCGCGGGGCACTGACGTCGGCCATCATCGGCATCGGCAGCCAGATCGGGCTCGTTGTGGCGATGCCACAAATGAAGGCGCCCGAAGGCGGCATGTGGTTTCGCATCATCATCCCCGTGAACTGGATGATGTCATGGGTAGAGCTCATCAAGTGGGCATGCCCGCAGACGGGCGACACCTGGGAGATCATGAAGCTCACCGACCCGCATCCCGTCGGCAACAAGCGGGGGACGACGATCGAGGAGTATTTTCTCCTCTGGATGGGCAAGAGCGGCACGAACACGGTTGCCCAGGCTCAGGCCTATGCTCCGGAGGAGCTCGAGTACGCTCATGGTCGTGCTCCCGTTAGCATCATCGCAGCAGTCCCTGATCTCGCGACGCAACTCGCCAAGTACGGCTTCCCCTACAAGGATGTGGGGGTCGTGACAGGAAGCGGATGTGGCGATCGCGAGGTCGTGGGCGCGTGGCGGGACGAGGACGGCGATCGGGACGCGAGCGTGCGCCCGGTCACGCGCGACTGGGACGGCAACTACGTGTTCGCCTTCTCACGCAAGCCCTAGGTCCCCTGAACTCCTGGCGCAAGCCTTGGACAGCCCCGCACGGTACGCCGTGCGGGGCGTTTTGACCCCTGGATTCCTGGACCCTTGGCATTTCGCACGAAATTTTAGTATGATGCCTGCGGATAGTAGGCGAATCTGCTCGCGGTTACGGCTTCGAGCGGCCGAACTCTAAAATGTTCCAGGCCAGAGTTGTGTCGGCAACCTAATTTTCTTGAGGGTACTCACGATTAGAAAATGGAAGTACCCTTGTGGCATTACGGCTGGCACAAGCGTGTTTGTTTCATTTTTACCTACAGAAGATACTTGGCGCGTCTTGCTCGTGGATTTTATATCCCACATGAGATTCAACCCAGAGAGACCTAATTTTCTTGAGGGTACTCCCGATTAGAAAATGGAAGTACTCTTGTGATGATTATTCAATGGGTGGTGGTATGGATGGCATGACGCGTATTTCTGCACGCTGGCGATCGCAAGGTCGTGAACGCGTGGCGGAACGAGAACGGCGATCGGAACGCGAACGTGAACCCGGTCACGAACGACTGGAACGGCAACTACGTGTTCGCCTTCTCACGCAAATCTCTTTGAGGTGCTCAGCCCTGACCGTGTGTCAGGGTTTGAGTTTCTTTCTTGATTTTATTCGTCCAGCCGCCGATCATTTTGCCAATCTCGGCCAGTGGCTCCGAGAGAGCGATATACTTTTTTGTATCAAGTGACTTTGTCTCCCACGAGACACGCAGGATGAATTTGAGCAGATCAAATTTGGTGGTAACTTTATCTAAATAAACAAGCTTGCGGTCTTTTGGCTGATAGCTTGCCGTAAAGGTTAACTCTATGCATTCAAGAAACAAAGTATCAATTTTTCCACCGATGGTGTATCGCGATACTTTCGGAAAGTGTGGGACATACTCTACCCACAGTTTATATACCGTAACGAGGCGGTCGAGGATGGTGAGGTTCGTTCGGGGGGGGGCGACTTTAAAGATTGAGTTTTGCATGGTGGCCCATGCTAACGTATGAGGAAGCGTCTGGCAACAACATATGACGAGGTCATCTCTGTTGAGAATTTGCTTGGCGCTTGGCAAGAGTTCATCCGTGGTAAGCGCTCAAAGCAGGATGTACAATTTTTCGGGTTGCATTTGATGGATAACATTCTTGCATTGCATTGCGACCTTGCTACTTTCCGCTATACACATGGCGGATATGAAGCATTCAAGATTACTGATCCAAAACCACGGGATATTCACAAAGCATCAGTACGCGATCGCTTGCTGCATCACGCCGTCTATCGGAAGCTCTACCCGTTCTTCGACAAGACATTCATCAGTGATTCTTACTCCTGTCGCCTGCGAAAGGGAACGCTTCGAGCGATCAATCAGTTCCAAAGCTTTGGACGCGGGGTGTCCGAAAATAATACACGTACCTGCTGGGTGCTCAAATGCGACATCCGCAAGTTTTTCGCGAGCATTGATCACCAAGTTTTATTCGGCATTTTTGGAAAGTACGGCCAATCTGAAAAAGTAGCCTGGCTGCTTGAACGAGTGGTAAGCAGCTTTTCTTCAACAAGCCCGGGCGTCGGTCTTCCATTGGGGAATCTGACGTCGCAACTCCTCGTGAACATCTACATGAACGAGTTTGACCAGTTTGTGAAGCACGAGCTGAAGGTAAAACAGTACATTCGCTACGCAGATGATTTTGTATTATTTTCTCACGATCGCGCGCTTCTCCTAGAACAGATGCATTTTACAGGGGAGTTTCTACGATCTAAACTCAAGCTCTTTCTCCATCCGAAGAAAGTTTCTCTCACCGCGCTTACTTCCGGAGTGGACTTCCTGGGCTGGGTGCATTTTCCCGATCATCGGGTGCTCCGTACCACGACCAAGAAGCGGATGCTCATGAGGCTACGAAAGAATCCTTCACAAGAAACAGTTGCCTCGTACAGAGGCCTGCTCTCTCACGGTAATACGCAGAAGTTGCGTGAAAATCTTTTAGCTCAGAATTCGCAGCAGTTTATCCACTGTCCGTCGCTGTCGTTAGATTAGAAGTTGTGATAGAATGTTCACATATGGAACCAACCAAAATAGCTTTGTTCAAGGGGAGGAAAGTTCGCAAGATTATTCATAATGACGAGTGGTGGTTTTCGGTGGTGGATGTAATTGAGGTGCTTACGGATAGTACGCAGCCCAGTAAGTATTGGACGGCAATGAAAGCTCGCGTGCATAGCGAAGATGGATTTCAGTTGTCTACAATTTGTAGACAACTGAAGCTAGAAGCTACAGACGGTAAAAGATATGAAACGGACTGTGCAGATACGGAGGGGATGTTCCGGATTGTCCAATCCGTACCGTCGCCAAAGGCGGAGCCGTTAAAGCGATGGCTCGCCAAAGTGGGCTATGAGCGAGTACAGGAGATCGAAAACCCAGAGCTGGCCACCAAGCGCACACGGATGCTGTACAAACTCAAGGGGTATCCTGATGGCTGGATTGAGAAGCGCATGCGCGGTATTGCTATTCGGGAAGAACTGACCGATGAGTGGCAGCAGCGTGGTGCGAAGGAGCAAAAAGAGTACGAAATTTTGACCGCAGAAATTTCCAAAGCTACTTTTGGGGTCACACCAAGCGACTACAAAAAGTTGAAAGGCCTGCAGCGCGAGAATCTCCGCGATCATATGGATGACTTCGAACTCATCTTCAGCATGCTTGGCGAACGCTCGACGACAGAAATTCATCGCACCGAAAATTCGCAAGGTGTACCAAAGCTGCAAGCGGATGCAAAAGCGGGAGGGACTATCGCTGGTGGAGCTAGGAAAGCGCTTGAAAAACGCCTCGGCCGAGGGATCGTTTCCAAGAAAAACTTCCTCAATCAAAAGAGAGAAGCGAAACGTTTGCAAAAGTAAACATCCACTAGTGCTAGTTTGTGATAATTTTATACACAAGAAAAGCCTACGGGTGCGAACACCGGAGAGTCTGCAGCCGCAGGCTCTTCTTGGTGCCCACTTTGTGTAGGCTTGGGCCCTAGCAGGATGGCCAGGGCAGGTGGAGGGAGGGATCGTCGTCCTTCCCGATCGAGCGGAGGGCGGCTTGCCGCTTCTCACTCCGCGTGACCACTCGTGCCACCAACTCGAAGAGAATGGTTGGCAATAAGAAGATCGCGATGGCGAGGAAGAAGAGGAAGGTAACGCCGACGGCGATCCCGATTCCTTTCCAGAGGAGCTCGGCGAGCTCGAGCTGCGCATCGGCTTGTGATGCGAGCAGCTTGACCCCCATGCCCACGAGAGCCTGAAACTCCTGCGAGCCCACATAGTGGAAGCAGAGGGCAGCCCAGAATAGGTTGAATAGGTATCCGGTGCACCTGATTCCGAACGGGTAGACCTTGGTTTCGAAGAACATGACCCCTCCTTGCGGGAACCCGCAAGCGTACGTAAAGTGCTAGTTTTGGCGATCTATATCATAACACGGGAGTTATGTACAAGTCAAATTTTGCCGGTGGATAAGTCTGGCAATGCTATAACCAGACTGTCTGGAAACCGCACAACGAGAAGCCTTGCTTCCAAATGCATCAGGAAGCAAGGCTTCTCGTTTTTGGACAGTCTGCGATATACTCTCCCCATGACTCAAGCAGAGGCACTCGATATTTTGAAAACAGGGCAGAATGTCTTTCTCACCGGTGCGGCCGGCAGTGGCAAGACGTATGTCTTGAACCAGTACATCAACTATTTACGCAAAGAGGGGGTGGAGGTAGCAGTTACCGCTTCCACAGGCATCGCGGCCACACACTTGGGTGGCACCACCATCCACTCATGGTCCGGCATCGGGGTGCGAGACCGCATGACCAAGTCTGACCTCGATGCCCTTGAAGAGAAGTCGTACCTCTGGAAGCGCTTTGAACACACACGAGTGCTCGTAATCGACGAGGTGTCCATGCTGCACCATTTCCGTCTTGATCTTGTGGACACCGTCTGTCGCGCTATGCGCCGCCGGCCCGAAGAGCCCTTTGGTGGGTTGCAGGTCGTGCTCTGCGGTGACTTTTTCCAGTTGCCGCCGGTGTCACGGATGGGTGAGCCGCAAGCGCAGTTTGTGCATCGCTCGGAGGCGTGGACGCGTATGCAGCTGCGGGTGTGCTATCTGGAAGAACAGCACCGTCAAGATGATGAAGCGTTTGTGCGGCTCTTGAATAATATTCGCGACACGGAGGTGTCGGAGGAATCATACGAGCTGCTCCAGTCACGTTTCCAGAAAGAGTCGACTTTGAAAGTGCGCCCGACGCAGCTCTACACGCACAACATTGACGTTGATACGATCAACGATGCTGAACTCGCAAAGCTCCCCGGAGTAGTGCACGAGTACCGCATGACCGATTCGGGGAAGGAACACATTGTGGCGACGCTGAAGAAAAGCTGTCTTGCTCCCGAGCGACTACGTTTAAAGAAAGGAGCGCAAGTGATGTTTGTGAAGAACGGTTTTGAGCAGGGGTATGCGAACGGCACCTTGGGCACCATTATTGACTTCGATATGATGGGGAATCCTGTTGTGGAGACGGCGAAGGGGAAGCGTATCGCTGCTGACAAAGTGGATTGGAAAGTAGCCGAAGAGAATCGTGTGCTTGCGTCGATCGAGCAGCTACCGCTCCGCCTCGCCTGGGCCATTACCGTACACAAGAGCCAGGGCATGAGCTTGGACGCCGTGCGCGTGGACCTCTCTAAATCGTTTGAGCCTGGCATGGGGTATGTGGCGCTCTCCCGGGTGCGCTCGCTCGCGGGGCTCACGCTTCTTGGCCTCAATGACGTGGCTTTGCGTGTGCACCCGGAAGTGACGGAGCTAGATGTAGCGTTGCGGACTGACTCCAGTAAATCTGTAAAGGAGTTACAGGGATTTACGGCGGCAGAAAAGAGAATGCTTCACGAGAAGTTTCTCGAACTCGTCCGACCGAAACAAAAAGAGAAGAAGATTCCCACACATCATGTGACGAAAAAGTTGTTGCTGGAAAAGAAACTACTAAAAGAAATCGCTGCCGCGCGGAGTCTCACTGTCGGTACTATCCTCGACCATATCGAGCAGTTGCTCGCGGAAGAGGAAACCTTTGACGTGCAGTATCTGCGAACCTCGAGTATTCCGGACACAAAATTCAAAAAGATTACGGACGCATTTGCAGCCGTTGCCGAGAAGAATCCCGAGCGCCGTTTGGCCCCCATAAAGATACTCCTCGGCAAAGGGTACACCTACGACGAAATCCGCCTCGCCCGTTTGTTTTTAAACTGATACACTAGCTGCTTCTATGTCCAATCTCTACACCCGGAAGGGCGACAAAGGGATGACCACCTTTTTCGGCTCGGCAGAGCAGTACCCGAAGAGTGCGCTCCGCGTGGAGTCCCTCGGCGTCGTCGACGAGCTCAACTCATTTCTTGGACTCTGTAAGGTCAAGGCAACAAGTGTCCAACATCGGGTGTTGGACACTTGTCTTTCTGAGATCATCACCCAGGTACAACAGGACCTGTTTATTGTGCAGGCGGAGATCGGGGGCGCCGAGCAGCGTATGACGGAAGAAAAGACGGTGTGGCTCGAAACGCACATTGCGGCGATCGAAGAGCAACTTCCGCCGATCACCACATTCTTTCTTGCTGGTGGCAACGAGCTTGCTGCTTTGTTTGATGTGGCACGCACTATTGCCCGCAAAGCTGAGCGCCGTCTCGTCTCCTTCCGCCACGATGCTGCCATGACTGGCGCAGAAAAAGGGAGACCAACTGCGTACTCGCTCCAGTATATCAATCGCTTGTCCTCATTCTTGTACGCATGTGCACGCTACGTGAATCACACTGAGGGATTGGGGGAAACGAAGCCAACGTATCGGTAAAATTGAGAGTAGTTCACGATTGTAAATAAGTATCAATTAGTAATACCGCAACGTCGCAAAGGAAAAATGCCAGGCGCCCATGAGCTCTTGTAGAAGAAATCGCGACGGCATACAATACGGTGCGCATACCTAATACATATTTTTATGACAAAAAAAGGATATCTTGGGCTTCTCGTCATTCTGGTGCTTATTGTGCTTGCGGTGTGGTTTGTGTTCCAAGCGCCTGGGCAACAGGCAGCGTTTCCTGCTGCTCTCCCGCAGACAGCCTCGACCACACCGTCTCGTACACCGACTCCACTGCTTCCCACGATTGAGCTTGGTGGAGGGGCACATGCGACATCGACTACGGCGGGGGTGTCGGTGGGTGTCGCATTGCGCTCTGGTGACGCACTTCAGGCATCGACCACAATTCAAGTGGGAAACGACACGACTGCCGTTATTCATTTTCAGGACGGCTCTCAGGCACGCCTTGGTCGTGGCTCCATAATGACACTGAACGAAGCGATGTATGCCACATCCACCCAGGCTCTTGGCGTCACCATGTCGCTCACCTCTGGTCGCGTGTGGTCGAAGATTCTTGATCTGGCAACACCAGAGTCACGCTGGGAAGTGCAGACATCGAACGCCGTTGCAACCGTGCGCGGCACTGCTTTCGATGTGCGCGCGACCGGGAAACAGTCATCGATTTTTACTGCCAGTAACAAGGTCGCTGTTGCTCTGCGTGATCCAGCAACAAAAAAGATGTTGCTTGCACAAGCGACCGAGGTGAAGGAAGGCAAACTGTTACTCATTGGAGAAAAAGAGGTTGCCCTCGCCCAGCAAAAGAAGCTGAAAAGTCTCTCTGTGCTCGACGCACCATCAAATTACGTACAAGACAGTTGGGTGACGTCAAACACACAGGTTGATGCTGCTTTTGATACCCGGGTGGAAACATTACAGAAAGAGAACATCGCTCCTGCGCTCTTGCGTGAGCGGTTGCGAGAGGAGTGGGAGCGAGCACCAACACCCCTACTCAAGGAATCATCACCGGTTGCGCAGCCGGTAGTAAAGGAAACGGTCCCAACGACGAGTTCCGTGCAGCCGGTAGGTGAACCGAGCACGAAACCTGCGGCGCCGGTCGGGCTTGAGGTGCGGACGCAGGGTCTGCTCGGTGAGACAGTGGAAGGAAAGGTTATTGCCTTCCGCGCCGTGCTCACCTTGACTGATGCGAGCACCCGCGACGTGACCAAGTCGGTGCGCTGGCAGGTGGTAGGGCCGATTGGACGCTTCACCGCACCGGGAAGTTTCCTTGCTGCCCTCGACCCTGCTATTGCCGAGACGGGTACTGGTTCTGGGAGCGTGGTCGCGGTCTTTCGTGATCAAGCAAGTGGCGAAGAGTATCTGGGGAAGAGTCCCATTTTTAAAGTTGTGGTGGACGCGGCCGCCGAGGGGGGAGCAGCTATCTAAATTGAATGCAACGTAATGCAATAGTAGTACGGAATGTGCTCTTGATTGCGTTTGCAAGTGCGGTCTTCGTTATTGTTTCGTATTCCACAGGATTGTTTACCGGGTTCGAGACCATTCTTGAAGACTTTTCGTTTACATCGCGGCCAGTTGACTCGCGCTTGGTGATCATTGCTGTCGATAATGACGCGCTCCAGATGGCGGGGCAATGGCCGTGGGCGCGGGCAAAATTGGCGGAGCTTATCCAGACGATCGATGCTGCACAACCCGCAGTCATCGGACTTGATGTTATCCCCGCTGACGCTTCACGTCTGGGTGCAACAGATGACGCTGTGTTGCGGAGTACGCTTACTGCATTGCGCGTCCCACTCATTTTGCCAGTGGAGGCACAACCTCTTGTTTTGCAACCGGCCCCACACACGAGAACACTCATTACGCCTTTGCCGAGTTTCTTTGGCGCAGACCTTGCACGGGTGTCTCTTGGGCATGTGAATCTCATTGCTGATCGTGATACGAAGGTCCGCCGGCTGCCGACGGTTATTCAGGCTGGTGCGGAGCGCTATCAAAGTTTTGCAGAACGAGTTGCACGGCATACAGGAGGAATGCAGCGTCACGAGTTGTCTCCAATTGAACGCATTGTCTACGCAGGGCCGCCGGGAACTATCCCGCAGGTCAGCGCAGCGAAAGTCTTTGCACACGATCCGGCTACACTCGCGCGCCTCACAGGAAAAGCCGTCTTTGTGGGGGCCACGGCGGCTGACCTCCACGACGAAAAGCCGACACCGGTGGATCGCGGCTCGCAGATGAGCGGGGTTGAGATTCAGGCGCAAGCGGCGAATATGTTTCTCATGGGATACCGCCTGGTCCCGCTTCCCCAAAACCAGATGGTGCTCGTGCTGTTGCTCGCGGCACTGATTCCTGGGATTCTTTTTCTACTCATTCGCCGCTCGCTTGTGGCGGTGCTCGTGAACGTCTTCATTGGCTTTCTGTATCTGCCTATCAGTTTGCTCTTGTTTGAACGTGGTATTGTCCTTAATGTGGTGCACCTGGAACTTGCGTGGCTCCTCTCGACCGCAGCCCTCTTTGGGCATCGATACTTTACGATTGAGCGCGATCGCCGAGTGATGCGCAACTCCTTTTCCAAATATGTATCAAAGGATGTACTGGAGGAGATTCTTGCGAATCCGGAGAAAGTGAAGCTTGGCGGGGATGATAAAGAGGCTACCGTCTTTTTCTCTGATGTACGCGGCTTTACCACGCTCTCGGAAACCATGACCCCGACCCAACTCGTCGAGTTTTTGAACAAATACTTAAGTCGTATGACGGATATCATGCTTGCCGAACGCGGGGTAGTCGACAAGTATATCGGCGACGCCATTATGGGGTTTTGGGGTGCCCCTATCCAAACCCAAACACATGCCATGGATGCGGTGCGCACCTCGCTCATCATGGTGGATGCACTCGCTGCATTTAATGCGGAGAGTAAAGCCCGTGGAGAGCTTGAAATTGATATAGGCATTGGACTGAACACCGGCAAGGTGACGGCAGGTAACATGGGCTCCACCCAGCGCTTTGACTACACCGTGATGGGAGACACTGTGAACCTGGCGTCGCGCTTGGAAGGACAGACAAAAACGTACGGTATCCACATGCTCATAAGCGAGAACACCTATGCTGCCTTGCCGAAGGACGTTTTGGAAAAAGAGGGGATCTTGGTCCGCGAGCTCGATCAAATCAAAGTGAAGGGCAAGAAGCTCCCCGTTCGCGTGTTCCAGGTTGTTGACCGCGCCAAAGTAGAAGTAGTGCGTACTATTCTAGAAAAATTCAACGAGCTTCGCGAGCAGTACTACCGCGGTGCGTGGGGCACGTGCATCACGCTCGGCGAAGAAATTCTCAAACAGGTGGATGATGGTCCTACGAAAACCCTCCTCGAACGCGCCCGTTATTTCACCGAACACCCACCCGAACATTGGGAGGGGGTGTATGAGCTCAAAACAAAATGATTCTGGTTTTTCCTGATTTAATTTGGTATAACTAAGTGTTTACATGGTGGCCATGGTGTAGTGGTAACACAGCAGCTTGTGGAGCTGTTTTCTCGGGTTCGAGCCCCGATGGCCACCCACGAAAGAAGTATCCCCAGTTCGCGAAAGTTAAAACTGCTATACTTCATGCATGGGAATTTTCTTTGCAGTGACAGCCCTGTTTGCCTGGGGACTGGGAGACTTCTTGATCCAGCGCAGTGCGCGGAAATTTGGTGACTGGCTCGCCCTCTTCTACGTGACCGCATTCGCGGCCATCGTTCTATTTCCTTTTGTGTATCAAGATATTGCGCAGGCGTTTGCCACCCACGGCCCGCTCCTCTTGCTCGTGAGTGTCGTAATTTTTATCGCCGCGCTGTGGGACTTCGAAGCGCTCAAAGAGGGGAAGATCTCTGTCGTGGAGCCCATCTACGCCATGGAAATTCCCATCACCGCGTTGCTTGCGCTTGTGGTCATCCGTGAGGCACTCACGCCATTGCAAATGCTACTCATCGTTGTTTCGGTATTCGGGATCTTCCTCATTTCCACACGCTCCTTTGGCCACTTCAAACATGTGCGCCTCGAGCGCGGTATTTGGTACGCCATACTGGCCACCATTGGCATGGGTTTCTCCAACTTTCTTTTTGGGTTTAGTGCCCGCGAGGTGGACCCATTGATGGTGGTGTGGACGACGAGTATCTTCATGGCCAGTGCCTGCTTCGTGTACCTCATTGTCACCGGGCGGGCACGAGAAATAGTACCTGACTTTCGCCACCATAAACGCCTCATTGTGAACATGGGGTTCTTTGACGCCGTTGCCTGGGTAAGTTTCTCCTACGCATGCCTCACGCTTCCCATCGCTATCGCCACAAGCATTAGTGAAGCGTACATCGTCCTCGCCGCTGGCCTCGGCCTGGTGTTCAATAAAGAAAGACTCAAACTGCATCAATATCTTGGCTTTGTTGTCGCCGTTGTCTCGCTTATTCTCCTCGCGTACATTACGGATATGTAATTCTGCATGGGAGGAGACTGAGTTGCATACAGAAGCACTCCTCGCTATGATGGAGCCATGTCAACAGATATACCAGTACAAGAAACAGAGGGTTCTCACGAGTATGTGCCGTCGATTGAACGGGTTTCGCGAAGCTTGCAATCGCTTGAAGACGAGCTCACTACACGGCGAGCAAATGCAGAACGGTATAGCGGAGAAGCTGCTCTTACAGAAAACGGGAAAATTCACGACCTGGAAGGACGGATTGCTGCCTTGCGCATTGCTGCCCCAGCCGATGCATCCAAATATCCCGAAGGCTCACTCTCGGAACGGTTGGCTCGTAGGAAGGCAGCCTAAGCTCTTATGAATACTTTGCCGATTCCTTCTCCGGAGGCCATTATTTTCGAGGACGAGAAACTGTACGTTACGCTGGCTGCATACCCTCTCACTAAAGGGCACACGGTTGTGGTATGGAAAAAGCCGGTAGCAGACCTGCATCTCTTGGACCGCGCCGACTACGACTATTTGATGGAGATCGTGGACGTGACCCGCAACGCCCTCCTCGACACACTCCACCTTGAGAAGGTGTACTTGCTCTATATGGACGAGGTGAAGCAAGTGCACTGGCACCTCGTACCACGATACGACGAGCAAGGCATGAACGTGCTTGCTCATAGGCCAGAAAAAACCACCGACTGTTCACTCGGCCCCTCCCTCCGCGCCGCCTTCCGTAATGCTCTTGGGCATATTATGTAGTATGGACGTAAAGATTGAGCCATCGTGGAAGGAAGCACTGAAGGAAGAATCTACCAAGCCCTATTTTAAAGGGCTCACCGACTTTGTGCGTGATGAGTACAAGAGCACGACGATATACCCACCGCCGAAGTTCTTGTTTCATGCGTTTGAGCTGACGCCCTTCGATAAGGTGAAGGTTGTTATCCTCGGCCAAGACCCCTACCACGGCCTCGGCCAAGCGCATGGCCTATGCTTCTCTGTTCCCGAAGGTATCGCCGTGCCACCTTCGCTGCAAAATATCTACAAAGAAATTGCCGACGATCTCGAACAGTCCGAAAACGAGAAGCCTTGCTTCCCAATGCATCAAGACGCAAGGCTTCCGAGCGCGGTTTTCGGACAGTCAGGTAATCTGCAACTTAGGAGTTCAACTCCTAAGTCGGGGAATCTGGAGCGGTGGGCGGAGCAGGGGGTGCTTTTGCTGAATGCTACACTCACTGTGCGAGCACACCAGGCTGGCTCGCACCAACGCAAAGGGTGGGAGACGTTTACTGATGCGATCATCAAAACGCTCTCCGACAAAAAACAACACGTTGTATTTTTGCTGTGGGGTCGCTACGCCAAAGAGAAGGGAGCTACGATTGATTTTACAAAGCATTGTGTTCTCGAAGCAGCCCACCCCTCACCCTTTTCTGCATACCACGGCTTTTTCGGTTGCAAGCATTTCAGTAAAACGAATGCCTATTTGTCCAAACATGGACAAATGCCCATTGTTTGGTAACTTAGTCTAACTACCTATGGCACGATTTTTTAACACAAAACTTTGGACCCGCGACCTACGTACCTGGTATCTCTACGATATGGCGAATTCGTTTGTGACGATCATGATGTCGCTCTACTTTGCGCAGTGGGTTATCGTTGATAACAAGGTGAGTGACTTCTGGTTTGCTTTTCCTGCCGTTGTGGCTACGCTTATCCTAGTTTTTATCTCAACACATGTGGGAGCGGTGGGTGATCGCTATGGAAACCACAATCGCATATTTGTATGGACAACCATTCTCGCCATGCTGTCTGTGGTGGTGCTCATTGTAGTCGGGCGCTTTGTGCCAACGCCCTGGAATGTCTTTCTCGCCCTCGTCTTCTACGGCGTCTATCAATTCTTCGTGCAGCTCGCCATGGTGCCGTATTATGCATTCATCAAGCACATCACCCCGCCGGAACAGTATGGTAAAGTCTCCGGTATCGGTTTCAGCGCAAGCCAGATCGGTAATGTTGGCGGTCTCTTGCTTTCACTTTTAGTCATCGGCGGCACGCTTACTTTTTTTGGAACAGATCGTCTTGCTCCCGTGGGGCTTGGTCTTTTCCTCTTTGTTCTCTTTTTTATTCCGATCGCGCGCGCGTACGCTAACAAGCGCGTACAGCCAACCAACTCAGCCGAGCAGCCATTCTGGCGGGCCTTCGTTGCCAATATCAAAGACACAAGAAAGTATCCTGGGGTGTTACCACTTTTGCTTGCGTTCTATTTCTTTAGCGATGCCATTGCGACGCTGTCGTTGTTTTCTGCCGTGTATCTAGAACGCGTCTTTGGGATTCCTGATGCAGAGAAGGCAAACATTCTCATCCTCATTCTGATTGGTTTTGGTATCGGGTCGTATATTGCTGGGATACTGAGTGACAAAAATTCTCATCGACGTGTACTCATCTGGTCGCTGCTCATCGAGGGTATTTCTATTATTGCAGTCGCCGTCTCGACCAGTGTCGCTGTTCTCACGGTAGCGTTCTTTATTTTTGGTCTCATGATGGGTGCCGTGTACGCTTCAGCCCGCGCCTATTTGAGCTCGCTCATTCCTGTCGCGGAGAGCGGCACCTTCTTTGGTCTCTATACCTTCGCCGAACGTTTTGCCTCAGTTATTGGACCTTTGATCTGGGGCATCATTATCTGGCTTCTCGCGGGATACACCCCACTCAACTATCGCGTGGCAGCTTTTGTGATGGGCTTGATCACGCTCTTAGGTATTTTCCCACTGCTAGCATGGACCAAGAAAGTCTTTCCCCGGCTAGACTAGAAACGTATGCTCTGGAAACAACCTCGGCCCACGCCAAAAGCCACCGCAGGAGTGACCACACTCTCTACCTAAGGTATTCGACGAGTGTATCTTGCGTGATATACTACTGCTATGAAAAAACAGAAGCAAGTAAAAACAGACGAGCCCACACTGCGAACCCTGCAGAACGATGTTCAGGGCTTGGCTGTAAACGTAGACACATTACGGACGGACATACATGAAGTGCTCAGCGCGGTTAGTGTACATGCAACAAAAACAGAGAAGCGTTTTGATCGTATGGACAATCGGTTCGATTGCATGGACAAGCGTTTTGATCGTATGGATAAGCGCTTTGATGAAGTGGAGGGGAGAGTAAAAGATATTGAGCAGGTGATGGTTACCAGGGAGTATTTGGATGAGAAACTCCTAGATCTTAGGGGAGATATGATTACTCTCCTGCGCAAAGAAGATCACACCATAACTTTGATGGCGCAAATTTTACGTGAGAAAAAAGTATTTTCTGACGACGACATGAAGAGACTATCTTTGCAGAGGTCTGTTCCCCTACATGCGTGACTCTACAAAAAAGCAGGCGAGTAGACTCGGGTCGTTGTACGTGCGCAACATTATCTTTGGTGTCGAGGATAGTCTAGTCTCTACGGTGGGTGTCTTGTCGGGCATTGCTGCAACCACGGGGGCGCAAACAGTGATCCTTGTCGGCGCCATTTATATCACCGTCGAAGCGTTCTCGATGGCGGTGGGCAGCTTCTTGTCCGAAGAGTTCACCGAAGAGTATGAGGCCCGCGGGAAAGTGCCGCTCACTCCCGCGATGATTGCCGGTGGGACGATGTTTGTCGCATCGATTGTGGCTGGCTTCATTCCGCTGTTGCCCTATCTCCTGCTCGGTAGGGAAGCGGCACTCGTCACTTCAATCGGAGTGTCGCTCCTTCTCTTGTTTGTGGTAGGAGCCGTGAGTGGTCATGCGTCACATGCCGGCATCCTCCGCGACGGCTTTCGCATGGTGCTCGTTGGCGGCCTCGCTATCGTCCTTGGTATTTTTATCGGCTGGTATCTGGGATAGGACGCGCGCACCTGGCGCATTTCTTCGTTGCCACGCTCCGCCGCTCCCGCGCAGTACTCCCATGTACAGCTTGGTCGCTTGCTCACTTGCGCCTCGAACTGCATCCAGATGCGCGCGTCCTATAAATCGCATAAAAAATTCCAGGCAAAATTTCGGCTCGCGGTAAAAGCGAGCCTACTTCCCAACTTGTGCTGCGCGGCTTTGGGCTGCCGCTTTTCGAATCTCCTTGATCCGCTCTGTCGTGAGGCCCATAAACCCCGCGACACGCGGCTCAATTTCTGTCGTAGTAACTGCCGCAAATTCCTCCGGGGCCATGAGTCGGACTTCCAGAATGTGCCGTCCTGCTTTGAAAACGAGCTTTTCAAGAGGCAGAGCGGACTTTAGAACACAGAAAACAAAGTGCGTTACTCGCCCGGGAAAATCTGGGTGGCGGCGGGAATATATATGGTGCACGGCCGTCACTTTTTGATGGATTTCTTCCCAGCACTCCCGTTCCGTGTTCCAGAATATTCCCCAGGCATTCCACTTTAGGCCACCGGGAAACCCCCACGTGAGAACAGTTCCATTCCGCGCCCGGCGTTTCTTTTTGCGCAAGACAGCCACCACTTTTCCTTTCCGCATGATGACTCCGAGACAAAGAGCAGGCAACCCCCGTCGATCCTTCCTCATGCGCGACTTCTTTTTCTTGTTTTGTCGCTTGCTCTGCTGTTGTTTACCCTTGCCTGGGCCCAGCCGACCCTTACTCCAGGTGACGTGCTTCCCGTGTTTGTGTGACATCGCGCCACCTCCTTCTGTAAGGTGTCGTAACCGTCAGATCTCGATTGGACCTAACTGCGAAGCATAACAGGAACTCCGGTGATGTCAATATTCCTGAAAAAATAAAAATGCCCCATTCGGGCGTGCTACATGAGTGTTTTCCTACTAATTATGCGGTTACTGTAATTCGTAACGCTTGTGCAACTGCTGGATCAAGATCAGTCGTGACGAGATTGCGGATATCTGCCGGTTGTACCCAGCGGACCTCAGCAATCTCATGGGGCTCCTTTGGTTCAGCGGCGGGGATCTCGTTGTTCAATTGACACATGTGGTAGACAGCACAGATAGGGAATTGAGGATGCATACGTATGTGGAGTTGCCGCGTTGGCTTTATGTCGTAGCCTGTTTCATTTAACACATCTCGAACGAGAGACTGTTCCCGACTTTCACCGAGGCGTTGTTTCCCTCCAGGGAATGCCCATTCCAGTGTCCCCCCCTTCGTGCCTGTCTCTTTGTTTACCCGCCGAATCATAAGCACTTCACCTTTGCGATTTTCGATGATCGCTAAGTTTATAAAGGAGGCTTTTTCCTTCACCTCTGAAGATGTGTCGCTCATAGGTAGTTCTACTCTATACCTATAGGGTTACATTGACAAGCTCTGTCTAATTGCATTGCTTGCGCGTTGCTACATATAGGGTTACTATGGGAAGTCTTTGGTTGGTGACACGTGCATGTAACATTTTTTAACAAAGGTAACTATACATTTGTATGTACAAAGCAATTCCATGGATCGTGTTTGTGGTCGTAGTGGTGGCAGTAGTAGGGGGAGTGGTCTATATGGCCAAGCAGTCGCCGCGAGAACCAAGAGCAGAAGAGACCTACCCCATCACCGTCGCCGCCGATGACTGGGTGGTCGGTCCGGCTGACGCACCGCTCACGCTTGTGGAGTATAGCGACTTCCAGTGTCCCGCCTGTGCTTCGTACCACCCACTGGTGAAGCAGGTACTCGCCGAATTTGCGTCGAGTACGCGCTTTGTGTACCGCAATTACCCCCTCGCGCAGCATAAGAATGCAAAGATTGCGGCCTACATGGCTGGCGCGGCTGGGCTGCAGGGTAAGTTTTTTGCAATGCATGACCTTATTTTCCAGAAGCAGACAGAATGGTCTGAGTCATCTACACCAGAAACACTTTTCTTGCAGTACGCGCAAACGATTGGTCTTGACCTAAACAAGCTCAAGGCAGACCTTACATCACCTGTGGTGCAGCAAAAAGTTGATGGAGATGTGAAGAGTGGAAACAGCTATGGCGTGAATTCCACCCCAAGCTTTTACTTGAATGGCAAGAAGCTCCAGAACCCTGCTGGCTACGAAGCGTTCAAGGCCCTGCTGATTGCGGAGCTAGTTAGAGCCCGTTAGTAATGTATATGAATTGTATGAAGACTGTCCTCTGTTGATTTACACCCGAGGACAGTCTTCTGGAAATCATGAAAATACCTACCTGGTTTCTAGGCAGTAGCGCGGTGCTCGCCCTCATCGGCTTCATCGATGCCACCTACCTGACGGTGGAGCACTACCTTGGGCTGGTGCCTCCTTGTACCATCACGCAGGGCTGCGAGCAGGTCACGACAAGTTCCTACTCGCTCTTGTTTGGAATTATCCCTGTCGCCTTGCTTGGAGCACTATTCTACGTCGGTGCGCTCGCCCTCTTGCTCTGGCTCTGGGATAGGCGCGACCCGCTCTTGTTCAAGCTCTATGCTCGCTATACCTGGCTTGGTTTGCTTGCCGCCATCTACTTCACCTCCATCCAGGCTTTCATCCTGAAAGCATACTGTCAGTACTGTCTCCTATCCGCCCTTACCTCCACCATCCTCTTCCTCCTCGCCCAGTATCTGGTCTACCGAACACCAAAACAGCACGTGGAGATTTCTGCCGACTCGACGACGACATAGAGCTACAAAATGAAAAAAGAAAAACATCTCCAGGTCTACCAAGCAGAGCTCGACCAGTGGTTCAAGGAAAAAGGTTGGGACTACTGGAAACCGCACGAGATCTTTACACGCCTGGGAGAAGAGGTGGGGGAGTTTGCGCGCTTGATCAACCACCTGCACGGCCCCAAGAAAAAGAAGGCAGGTGAACAGGAGCAAGACATCGAAGAAGAGATCGGCGATATCCTCTACACGCTCATTTGCTACGCGAACTCGAACAAACTCGATCTCGATCGCGCTATACGTAAGTCGTTTGACAAAGTGATCGTGCGCGACAAGGATCGCTACACGACTCCCGTACGCGCAAAAAAGAAAACCAAAAAATGATCATTCTTGTCGACCAAGATGGACCGCTTGCCAATTTTGAATGCGCATTCTTGCAGGAGTGGCGCAAGCGCTACCCGGAGCGACTCTTTATCGCACTTGAGGAAAGAAAGACGTTTTATCTGCGTGATCAGTATCCAAAGGAATTTCTGGCAGACGTAGAGGCAATCTACAACGCCCCTGGATTTACCAGAAGTATGCCGCCTGTACCTGAGGGTATCGCGGCATTGCAAGAACTCACGCGGAGTGGCCACACGGTCGTTATCTGCACCGCACCGCTATCCAAAGCAGCAACCTCTATTCCTGAGAAATTAGAATGGATCCGCGAACACCTCGGTGCGGACTATGTGCGTCGCACGATCTGCACCAAAGACAAGACCCTTATTCGGGGCGACATTCTCATCGATGATAGGGTGGAGGTAGAAGGCGAGCTTGCGCCGCTCTGGAAGCATGTCTTGTTCACTTTGCCCTATAATGCCCACTTGGAGTACCATCTGCGCCTCCAACAAGACTGGAGTAACCTACAAAACCTCCTCGCGCAAGTCTAGTATTTTTAAAACAAGCGGGTACACTGGCGAGAGCGAATTAGTTCTGTTCGCCCTACATAGACAGTGATGACAGTCAAGGAAATCAAGGAGGCACGTACGTGCTGGAACCCATAAGTCTGGATCTGTTCAGAAAGCGCACAGGCCTCTTGAGCAAGGGTTGGGAGGACTGGAACTCCCACGCGCCGGAGTACGTCGTTTCTCTCCGGGAAATGGTTGAAGTGCTCGAGGTCAAGTTCATGTCCAAGAAGTATCTTCGAGCGTTACTGGATTCTGTTACTCTCGAAGGCGATAAGAGTATTCATCCGTACGAAGGGTGTGAGATCTCCTTCGGACGTATCGACTCGAGCACCATTCAAATGGGACAGTCGTTCGTGGAACGCAGCAAGTATCAGCGTATCCTCGAAAGCCTGAATGAGAAGTTCAGCGAGCACTGCATGACGCGGGGTTTCGCAAAGATGCAGCCGATCGTGATCCTCGGAAGACGGGCCAACGGAGAGCTTGCTATCGCGCACTATATCCCGCCTGTAGTCGAACATCACGAGGTGGACGTTCTTCTCGATGGGGTGCACCGCCTCTTCCTCATCAAGGGGATCGGCACGACCGTGGAAGCGATCATTCTGAAGGGGGTCAAGTACCCCTTCCCCTGCAAGGTGCACGACTGGTCTCGAGTTGTACCGGTCGACAAGAAGCCGCCTCGCGAGGAACGGTACGAAGAGCTCCGGCCCGAGCTTTTTCGTTCTCTCACGTGGGTCGGCATCGATGGTTGAAGGGCGTCCCACCCTGGCAGAACCTGCCACGAGGTGGGTTTCTGTTTTTTGGATGGTATTTGTTTTTTGTGTCATCCCGGCGCAGGCCGGGATCCAGGCCCGAATCATGAACTTGGATCCCGGCCTGCGCCGGGATGACAAATTCAAACACAGCAAACCAAAGTTCTTCGACTTGTCGCATATCTCTAGATCCAGTAGTCTAGATATATGAAAAGCATCGATTATTTAAAAGAGAAAGGAATTCAGTTTCGCGAGGTGCATTTGACTGAGGTACCGAAGACAGCACAAGATGTGGAGCGAATTTATGGGTGCCCGCTCAAGCAGGTGCTGAAGTCACTGCTCTTCATTGGTGCCACGCCAGTACTCGCCGTGCTTTCCGGCGACAGGAAGGTGAATAAAGAAAAGCTGGCCAAGGCAGTGGGGGAGGAGAGCTTGCACATGGCAACTCCAGAAGAAGTGCTTTTGCACACCGGGTGCCCCATTGGCGGAGTCAGTCCTTTTGGTTTGCCGACCGGGTTGCGCGCCGTGCTCGACACGGCAGTATTTGAAAACAAGCAAGTAAACACCGGCAGTGGCATTGCCGAAATCGGCCTCGAGCTCACCCGCGACGAACTCCGCAAGGCATGGACTGGTGATATCACCGACATTTCTTAAATTTGAACACTTGGTTTCCAAAACAATGTTCAACATCCGATGTTGAACATTCAGGAGAGTGGAGAAGAGCAGATTTGACGCTACACACGAAAAGTGTGTATACTTGAGGATATGACTACAGCAACCAAAAGCATGCCAATGCATCGACGGGTGAACGTAACGCTTCCGGAAGATACGCTCGAGCTCCTAGATCGGGTGGCAGAAAAAGGGGACCGGAGTGCATTTCTCGACCGTGCGGTACACTATTACGTGCGCACCGTTGGTACAGAAATATTGAAGAAGGAACTTCGGCGCGGCGCTTCTGCACGCGCGGCGCGCGATAGCGCACTTGCAGAGGAATGGTTCAAGGTAAACACAGATGTATGGCCAAAGAAAACAAAGCCCACACGCTAAAAAGAGGAGAACTTTATTTGGTTAATTTTGATCCCAGTATTGGTTCAGAAATTCGCAAAACACGACCAGCTCTCATTATCCAAAACAACGTCGGCAACCAGTACAGTCCCGTAACTATTGTGGCAGCAGTGACGTCGCAGTTTGACACCCACCTCTACCCAACAGAAGTTTTCTTGTCATCTCAGGAAAGTGGTCTCGACAAGGATTCTGTCATTTTGTTAAATCACCTCCATACTTTTGATAAAATGCGACTTATTAAGAAGCTCGGCCGAGTAAGTACTGAAACTCTCGCAAGGGTTGATTCTGCCATCCTGGCAAGTCTTGGTGTTACCTAGAACCCGCAGGCGAGGCCTGCCCTGGTTACGCCATATTTAGTAGAAGCTACTATCTGACGTTGCGCATGATATATGCTCGGGAGTGGGGACCTCTCGAACGACTAACTTTGTGTATACATAGAACAGTACACTTTATGATCCGATCGGATCGTAAAGTGTACTAAAAGAATTGGTTCTTTCGGTTTAAAAAAAGAAAAGAGAAGAATGGAAACGGCCAGCGAGGGGGTACCTCACTGACAACGGCAACCTCCAACGGTCGTGCAAGAACACATTTTGAAATAGATGCAGGAAGCCTTGCTTCCAAGTAAACATCAGTTCCCGAAGGGTTCAACCTTTCTGGAAAGGTTGAACCCTTCGGGAAGAAAGCGGGAGGCTCTGCACGGTGCGTTTAGGTGTTTGGCATCAGGCGTTAGAAATGCAGTACATTTACAAAAAAACGAAACCTTTCAAATCGAAAGGTTTCGTTTTTTTGGATCCTGAACTCCATGAGCTTTACGAGTCGCTACCTTTCCTGTAGCATGGCGCGGGATAGAGCTAAGGGGTAGAAGAAAATGAGAAGTTTGAAAACTCACATCGGCCACGCATTAGCACGAGGAGGTATCGCGTGGGCATCCATTTTGGCATCGAAAAAACCCAATTGGCCGTCGCGATTGACGGCGAGTCCGGTAGCGGCAAGACAGGTCTTGCGGTAGCGCTTGCACAAGACTATGGACTTCTTTGTGTACCTACCGGGAAGATGTACCGTGCAGTCGCGGTACTCACCAACCGCCGCGGAAAGCCGATGGAGAGGTCTGTCGATGCGGCAATCGAGGTTGCTCAGACGGTGAAGTTCGAATACTCCAACGGCCACATGGTTGCCGACGGAGAGATTCTCTCGGATGAGGAGTTGGGCACAAAAGAAGTGGGAAATTCCGTTTCCTATTTCGCTAAGATCGATGCTGTGCGTACTGCATTGGTCCCCATTCAGCGAAGTATCGCTTGTTCACGGCCTTCAGTCACAGAGGGTAGGGACATCACGTCGGTGGTACTCCCTGATGCCGACCTCAAGCTGTACGTCCAGGCCAAGGTCGAGAATCGTGCTTCCTGGCGTCATGCCGAGCTGCCTGATACCGAAAAGCGACGGCGTGATCTCAAGGATGTCCAGCGCGAACTCGAAGAGCGCGATACGGCGGACAAGAATCGCGACCTCGCACCCCTAATTAGGGTTCTGGACGCGGAAGTCATCAATAGCGACGAATACGCATCTGCTGAGGCGGTGAGACAGGGAGCCCAAAAGCTTATGGACGAGGTCTGTGCTTCATTCGGTATTGCCTCGGTCCGAGTCGGCTACTACAAGTCTCGAAGCTGAACGTACAACCCTTCGCAGGGGGGAGAGCCTGCAAGAACTACCCGGTCGACGTGACCGGGTTCATCAACTCTATTTTTTTTGTATCAGCCTCTCCTCACCCCCCCCGGGGGGGGTGAGGATTTCATTTTAAAACCAAAGCGAGCATGCACCAGGAAAATGGGTGAGGATGCGAGCGAGCGCAGCATCCGCAAGACCTTTTGAGCTTGTACTCAAGCCAAAAGGTGTACAGCCCCTGTAAGGGGCGGACGGCGACGCGGAGGACGGGCTGAAACAGGAACTGCTTCCTGTTTCAGGAGATCCGCGAAGCGGAATTGCCGATGTTGAGCAGAGCGAAACAGGCAATAGCACGATTTTTGACCACAAAGATACGTCGTACCAGTTTCGCGGCATATGCGAGCGGCGGTTTAAAATGAAATCTAGTAGAATTTGTTAATATTCGCCACGTGCTGCTTGTAGGTTTTGGCGGTGTGGATGCGCCGCCGTCTGTCGTGTAAATAGAAGATAGCGTCTGTCTTCTTCGGATTCAAGGCGGCATTGATAGCAGCGATACTGGGATTGGAAATAGGGGTGGGGGGCAAGCCACCGTTTTGGTAGGTGTTGTAGGGCGAGTCGATATACTTGTCCTTCGACACCACGCGTGGCCACCAGCCTATTTTCTCGTTTCCTTTGGCGTACTGCAGGGTCGCATCCATATCGAGGGTCATATCTTTGAAAATGCGATTCCAAATGACGCCAGAGACAATGGCCATATCGTGCTTCCCGGCTGCCTCGCGCTGGATGATGGAAGCAATTTTGAGCGCCAGCTCTACGTTCACAATAGTAGCAGTCGAGGTGGCATAGCGCTTGAGCACTTCATCGTGGAATCGGGCCACTACCTCATCATGCACAGCCGCAGGAGTGGTACTGGCGTGGGGGATGTAGTAGGTGTCGGGGTAGAAGTACCCTTCACCTTTTTCTAGCGAGTTGTCCGGAGAGAGAAGAACGAACTCCTTTTTTTCTGTATCAGTCCACTTAAGCTTTTTTCCAAAGAGCGCGGCAACCTCCTCTTTGCGCAGGCCGGGGTAGACCAGGACAACCGCAGTGCCGGGATGGGCAATGTTTTCGTACGTTTGTAGTACGGCGGCGCGCATGCCGGACATGGCGAAGGCGTTCCAGAATGATGCGGTGAGGGTGCTCTCCGGTGCATTTGTGTCATCAACGGCTGCGTCTCCTGTAATTGTTTTGCGCAGGGGATCAACCGTTGTCGTGAGCACGCCCTGAAATTCATCGACTGGGGAGGATCTGGCGAGAGAAATGAGCGCTCCAAAGGCAATCACAAAAAGTCCGAGCACCAGCAGGGTGCCCGCAATCCAGGAATGTTTGGTTCTCTCACGCGGTTGTCGCACAGGTTTTGGCACGTATCTATTGTACCTAATTGCTCGCACACCTCCTAGTGAACCCACTCTTCACGTGGAGGATTACAAAGGTGAGACCTTTGTAAGTTATCCACAGATTACTACACTCCCTGGGAGAATTATTTTTTTCGCACAAATTTGAAAAAGCGACTTACTTTGCCCTCTGCTGTTTCTTCTTGAAACAAAAAAGCGAGCTTATGCTCGTCAAAGATTTTGAAAAACTCTTGCCAGCTGATCGGTTCGAGGCTCTCCTCTGGCTCTCCGAAGTCGATGCAGAGGATGCCGTCGTGTTTGAAGTGGCGCTTGTGCTTCTCCCCACTTCCTTTGATGCGCGCGGGCGTGCCACCGCGCTCTTCCGCCCAGGCTTTTATTGCTTCATGCTGTACTGTGGTATGTGCTTTGTTTTCTTTTTCCATAACCCACGGGTTAGTTAGGAAAACGAAGTAAATCGACCGGCCTCCTGCTGCGAGACCTCTCCTTCATTGTATATGCTGCACAAATCTTCGCTATGGATAACGGATTAGAATACACCAAAGGAAACTGTAAAGAATTTGGCCGGCGTGTGATTTCTATGCTAGATTGAGGGAATGAAAATTACTAAGTTTGGGCATGCATGTCTGCTTGTCGAAGAGCAGGGAGTACGGCTGCTGTTTGATCCCGGCGACTATACCACGTTGCCGGCAAATCTCAACGATCTCGATGCGGTGTTGATTACGCATGAGCACTCGGATCATTATACACACGAGATATTGATAGAGGTACTCAAGCAGAGCCCCGGCGCACAAGTGATTACCAACCACGAAGTGGGGGCTAAGTTGCAGACATATGGGATCCCATTCCAGATTATCGAAGATGGGCAGGGTATGAAGATCGGCGCGATCAGTATCGAGGGGGAGGGAGAGCTCCACGCCTCACTTCATGCCGACTGGCCGCGCTGCGCAAACACGGGCTACCGCATTGCCGAGCGATTCTTCCATCCTGGCGACAGCCTCGAGATTCCGAAGCTGCCGGTGGAGATTTTGGCCCTGCCGGTGGCCGGGCCATGGATGTACATTGGCATGGGGATTGAGTACGCTCGAGCTGTGAAGCCGAAGGTTACGTTCCCGATTCATGATGGCGGCCTGAAGAAAATTAGCAGCACCGACCGACTTCCCATTGAAATCCTGCCCAAGTCTGGCATCGAAGTGAAAATTTTAGAGCTCGGTAAAGAATACGAATTTTAGCAACCAACTAGAACTTTCGCATTTGGATGCAGAACGAGGAGAAAGCGAGTATTGCGAGGAGATGTACTACGAGTACATTGACGAGCAAACGGAACTTTCGACAAAGTTATGCGCCAAATGAGGAAGTTATACTATGACAAAAGTAATCATTGCACATGGGTGGACCGGACATCCCGAATACGTTTGGTATCCGCACACGAAACGCGAACTTGAAGCGAAAGGATTTGAAGTGGTGGTGCCTGCATTCCCAGACACCAATGCGCCAGAACTCACAACGTGGTTGCCGACACTAACGGCGGCAGTGGGAGAGCCTGAGGCAGACCTCATTTTGGTCGGCCATAGTCTCGGCTGCGCCCTTATTCTCCGCTATCTGGAATCTCTGACGGACGGCGTCCAGATTGCCGGCGTGATCTTCGTGGCGGGCTTCACCGATCATATGGGTCATGACCCGATGCAGAACTTCTTCCAGACGCCTATCGATTTTGCGAAGATCAAAGCGCGGGTGAGGCACTTCACATTCATTCATTCGGACAATGACCCCTATGTTGCCACACACTACGCAGAGCAACTCCAGCAGCAGCTTGGGGGTGAGGTTATCTTGAAGTCTGGTGTTGGGCACTTCTCCACAAGTCCCGAGGGGGTAATATGCGAAGAGTTGCCGGAGGTAATTGAGAGTGTTGAGGCGCTCAGTGCGCATACATAAGAGTATGGAACAAAAGATAAAGATCAAGACAAACGACAAGAAGGTCATTTACGGGACTCTCACTCCGAGCACGAAGAAGTCAGACAAACTGATTATCTTTGTGCACGGTATGACCTCGTCTTCCTACGAGCCGAAGTACTACAACGCGGTGCGCTTTTTCCGCGACCACGGATTCAACTCCCTTGTTTTTGAACAGTACTCGGGTGGGAACAAGGGCGCGCGGCGGTTTATTGATACTATGACGAGTACACATGTGCACGATCTGAATGTGGTTGTGCATCATTTCAATAACAAATACAAGAAGCTCTACCTCGTAACACACAGTTGGGGTGGCCCCGTTGCCATGCTCGCTGACCTTACCCCGATTGCCGCGCTGGTGCTTTGGGACCCATCCATTAACTACACATTGAAGGAGAACAAATACTTCGCCTACGACAAACGAGTGGATGCCTATGTGACCGACTGGGGCGTGCAGACGCTCGTCGGGAAGGCGTGGGTGGAAGAGGCACGCGCACTGCCCGCGCCGGAAGACTTGGGCGCCAGACTTACGAAACCTACGAAAATCATAGCGGCAAAGATTGGTAACTCACACAAAACCAAGCACCTCTTCAAAAAAGTGAAAGTACCCACGGCCTACCACCACATCGACTACGCCAGTCACAACTTTCCCGAGTGGGGCGCCCAAGAAGAACTCTTCCGTGAGACCCTGACTTGGTTGAAAAGATGGTAGTTGTGCTGTGTACTATCTTTAGGCTGTCATCCCGTTGAAGAACGGGATCCAGACCCGGAAACGAACCTGGATCCCGGCCTGCGCCGGGATGACACGAATACTGGATCCAAACACAAGTTATTTGTACGTCGGGTACATTTCGCCAGCGTTGTTGTTTTTGATGTAGAGTTCGGGATCGAATGAAATTCCAAACACCTGGTCGAGTACAATTTTTGCTACGTATGCATACCCGAGCTGATTGGGGTGAATGAAATCGATTTCACCGGCGGCAAACCCTACGTACTCGTTCGCTACTGGCGTGTGAAAAGTGAAAATACGGGAAGGGTCAACTGCCTGGAACTCCTGAAACAGGTTGATAAACTGAATGTCGGGTTTAGGGAAAAGTGCCAGCACTGATTTTTGATACTCAGCGTACCGATCATTTACTTCTTGCTTTGCGCTCGCGAGCGGAGTCATAAACACCGAGCCCGGGACACGTGTGGCAAGTTGGTCGGTCAGAGTTGCGATGTCTTTGCAGTAATCACCTGCTGTGCGCGAAAGATGCATATCGTTTTTCCCAAGGCTCGCAATCACGAGCGTGGGTGCGAGAGAAAATACGTCGTGCTCGAGACGCGTAAGGATGTCTGCAGTAGTGGCGCCATCAAAACCAGCGTTAAAACAGCGGATACCCCAGGAGGCAAGCTGCCATGTGTGCGGTTCTGGTCCAAGATTCTCGAGTTCACTCTTAAGCACATACTCTACCATTTCCCGCCAGTTCGGATGCACCCACTCGGTAGACGTATTGGAGCAGCCGAGAAAAACTATACGATAGGAGCCGTCGCGCAAGAGCTTTTCCTTGAGTAGTTGTAATCGATGAGCTCCTTCAGACATGCCCGTATACTAGCACAGCGGATGAAAGCACGTTAAGATGGGAGCATGAAGGAACAACTATCAACGCGGAAGTGGGTAGTAGGAGGTGTGTTGCTTATCCTCCTGATTGCCCTCGGTGTGTACGCGTATCTGCTCTGGATGGGTGTTTCAAAACCGGTACTCCATGAGCAGGCCGAGCAGGAGGAACATGCAGAAGAGTTCTACACACTTGGCGTGAAATACCCCGAGCTGCGAGGGCTTCGGGATGCTGTAGTAGAGGCGAGTATTAATGCCGCGATCAAGAAGAGCATCGACGACGAAGTGACAGAGTTTGTGGCAGGGGCGAAAGAGATAAAGAAGCCACCCTTCCCGGGGGCCAAGAGTGAGTTCCAGATTGAATACGCAGTCGCGCAACTTACCCCAAGCTTTCGCACGGGCAAGGAAGAGATGAGTCCTGCAATCCTCTCGCTTTCCCTCCATAGCTTGCCGTACTATGCAGGGGCAGCCCACCCGAATGGTAGCGTACGCAGCATGAACTTTGACTTGCGTACTGGGGGGCAGTTTGCACTCGCTGATCTCTTCACCTCGGGGAGTGACTACTTCACGCCGCTGGTGGCATATGTGCGGGCTGACTTGAAGAAGCAGTTTGAGCCGTTCTCCAGCAAGACGATCGGTCTCGATGATTGGATTATGACGGGCACGGAGCCGACAGCAGAGAACTACGCTGTGTTTTTACTACGGAAGGACGGCCTCGCCTTTGTCTTCAACCCCTACCAAGTTGCGCCGTATGTGTTTGGCGAGCGCACGGTGGTGGTCCCCTGGGCAACGCTCCGTGCGATACTTGCTCCTGCATGGCAGCCCGTGGGTGTGTAGGGGGCAACCAGACTTTAGTAGTTTATTACATCCCTATCTATGAGTAGAAACTCCTCAGTACTACAACTTGAACTCGATGGCATGGTACGTAACATTAACGAGAAGAAATCCAAAAAAGAGGAAGCTGAGCGAGAGCACGCAAATGCTGACTATAGCCTCAGCAAGGCAAAAATTGAAACAGACGAGCTGAGCGCAAAACTAGCAGATGCAAAGGCGACTCAAGAGACTCTCGAGCAAGAGGTTGCTGCGAAGTTGACCGAGGCGAGCGCGCTTGCGACGGAAATTGAGCAGCTAGAACGGGAACACGAGCTAAAGAAGGCTGAAGTAGAGCAAGCTCTTGCGCACGAGGCGGCGGCAGCTGAAGCCGCCGAAAAAGCAAAAGCCGCATAAAAACTCAACTTGTGTTTTGTTACGTTTGTATTCTATTTATAAACCTGACACCTTTTGGTGTTCTCGGGTGTTATCTCTTGCAGATGCGGCGGAAGTTTTCCCTTTATGAGAGGTGGAGACTGGTCGAGTTGCAGCATCTCGGCAACGTTTAGTTTTTTGGGCGCTTAGCACGCGTTAAATAAACCAACCACATGATACGTACGTTGGGACTAGGGGTGAGCGATCACTTCGCCCGTACAAGAAGGAACATGTGTCGTTCGTTCTGGAACGATGCTTAGGGGCGGCGACCCGACACACCCACACCATTGCAAGCTGTTTTGCTTTTGTTCGCGGTTTAGGTTTTCCAATTTTTCACGCGTCTCTTGATGCGTGCGCTCCCACACACAATGATGGCGATACCTACTAGGGGAATAAGTTCAAATGCAAGTTCGTCGAAAGAAACCGTGGTTCTTCGCAGTTCCAGATTTGCCCTGATTCCGGAAGCCTCCCGTACGACGGAGTGCGGCACACATTGTGGTCGGGATGGTGGTGTATAGGAAAAACGATCCGCTCAGCGGATCGTTTTTCATCACAGCACATTTAGTAGAAGTTTAATTCATAGCCAACAAATGTCTAAATTTTCTCGAGGCGCAGGGAGGGGCAAGGCTCCGCACGGACGCACGAATGAGCGGAGGAATGGTATGGCATCGAAAAGTATCCTGGTGTGCCAGGGGTGTCGCTGCTACTTCTTTAAGAAAGCATGGCACCACCGGGTGGACGCAAACCGCTCAGGCTTCCGCTTGACCGACAGCGTACAGTCAAAAGCGGTGACGTGCCCAGCCTGCCAAATGGTGCGGGAGCGGCAGTACGCTGGTAGGGTGCGTATAGAAAATGTCCCCGGGCGCATGACGTCTGAGCTTGCGAATCTCATCCACTCCTATGGCCGCAAGTCGTACCTCCGCGATCCCCAGGACCGCCTGGTATCGGTGCGGCAACAGGGAGATACCATGGAAGTGACCATGACTGACAATCAGCTTGCCGTGCGCCTCGCAAAGAAAATTAAAGAAGTGTTTAGCAAGGTGACTTTGGCCATTTCGCACTCGGGTGAGCAGTATGAAAGCCAGTTTGCCCGCTTGCGTTTCATTTAGTTTATCAGCGTAACATCATGGACTATGACAAGAATTCTAAAGGCAATTCGTATTCTTGATCCAGCAAAAAGGTGTCCGCCGATCGTTGAGTTCGTGCTCTTTGGGCAGCTAGGGGTGACGTAGGTGTAACTTTTTTGCTGCATCTCATGTTGTAAAGAACGAGACAGAGGTCGGACTGTCTCATGCACAACACCGTAACTATATATTTGCAAAGGAGACTCTCTGGGGAGTTCTTTTGCATGTGAGAAAATTCAAACACAAGCCGGTGGTATGGCAAGATTGACACAATCATGCCGGTGCCGTACGCTCCGGGCATTATACTAACTAAAATTTTGTATGAAAAAAGCCACCTATCTCTTTGCTTCAGCGCTGGCAGTCTCTATCCTCTTCGGCGGTTGGGCCGCCTCGTCCGCCGAGGCGTGTTACTCGTATTACTGTGGTTCGTACTACTCAGGCTATTCTCCCTATAGCTACTCATCCCAGCAGCCATACTCCTATTCCTCGTACTATCCCTCAAACAGCTACTACCCATCGAGCTATTCGTCCTACGGTGCCTACAATCCCTACTCGTCCTATGGTAATTATGGCTCTTCCTACAATACGTACAATCCCTATTCCTCCTACGGGTACGGGTATGGTCAGTCAAACAACTACAACTACTATCAAAATCAAACACCACTCGTGTATCCAACCCTTAATTTCCATGCCTACGGTAATTTGCCATGGAGAGTACATCCGAGCGCGTCCAGTTATGGCGGGGGTGGGGGTTACGGCGGCTGCTCGTACTACTGCTGATAGCTCATCCTCGACTTCTCTTACTGAGATTGGTATAACTACTACTGGAGAGATCTTGAAATTTCTTGACATAGTTTAGTTTCGGTAACGATTACCTACTCACGAAGGGAGGTGTTCTGTGGCGACATTGAAACTCTTCCAGCACGAATCGGCGAAGCAATTCTTTGGTGTCATTCATATCGATGGTCTGGAAACGATAACCTCTGAATCGCGGCGTAAGCTTGTACTCCAACTACGTTGTCTGAAAGTGCTCCGCGCTCTCGACGATGAAGAATGGGGTACGCTCAACGCGAAAGCCGCAACTCTCAAGCAACTTCCACTGGGTGCGACCCCTTCGCTCGAAGAGGAAAGTAAGATCGTTGCTGAGATTATTGCCATCGTTGATGACGCCCTTGTGAGTGAACATGAGGGCCTTATCGGGGTGCATCCGACAGTTATTCCGTACGAAGAGATGTGGGGTGAAGCGCGGCTGATTGAAGTAGTGCTTTCAAGCGGTGACAGAGGATTCTTCATGGAGAAACTGCCAGCACTCGAGTGGCTTCTATCTGAAGCCAAGGCAGAAGCTATCCTTGAAGAAGAGGCTGCATTGCTTCGAAAGAAGGTAGAGCGTTCTCATTTGCGAAAGAAGCCCCTCGGTCATCCGCATGCAGATACTGCTACGATCCTGTTTTTCCGATCGATCGGATCGGTCAGTGAACGTTTTTGCGCTCGTCTGACTACATTTGACCGAGAGTGCAGTTACCACGAGTCGTTCATTGAGTTGCATGACGGCCTCATGAGTTGCTATGCGTCGAGGAAGCTTGGATGGGGGCAATTCACACCCCTCATACAGATCGCCCAACTTGCGAGCAAGCAGTTCTTCCCGCTCGTAAAGATGGGGCGGGAGGTAATTGTTGACGCTGCCTGGGGGAATAAGATCTCGGTTCTCTACCTCGGCAACCTGCAGATCGACTCGAGAGTGCGTCGACCGAACGGAAGCACGAGCTCTCTCGGTGACCCAGGTGACCATCGAGAGGACTTTGATCCTGGTGAAGGAGTTGAAAAAGACGTCTCCGACCACAGTGACACTCTTCGTGTGTGGTCGCCCGTTCAGAACATCCCTGACGTCAAAGGTGGACTCCTTGGTGATGAGTATGACATCTTCGAGGGCGAAGCAAAGAAACCAAACTAAACGAGAAATGACGTGCCGCCGAGCTTCCAAGGAGGAAAGCCGGCGGCCGTTTTGCTGTAGGAAAGTTTTGTGCTATAAGTCACTGCAGTGTTGTCAGGACTAAAGAAGGGAGGATCAGCCATGATCCGCGTACCGAGACTGCGGGGAAACAAGGAGAGGGCGTGCTACGCCCTCTCCGCGAATGCGCTTACCGGAACAGATGATGCTGTGGTCCGCGTGCCGCCGGGTACGTACCGGGATGAGGAGATTCCCAACCCAAGAGAGGTCGGTGGAGAACCATGGCGGGTAGTCGTCATTAGGCGCAACCGTCGTGAGTTGACGGTGGGCCAGTCGACCTCGGCGTGGCAGGCGCATGGTGCCAGAGTTCTTTCGTGATTGTGTCCTGCGGGGCCATTCTCCGGCAGCGGCTGTCCGAAAACGAGAAGCCTTGCTTCCCAATGCATCAGGAAGCAAGGCTTCTCGGGGCCATTTTTCGGACAGTCATGCGGAGATTTTTTGTGCAAAAAATCCACACACAGACCTTGCATTTGACTCCTGTATGCGGTAGCATAGAGCCCATACATATACAGCCCTCCGGGGCGGTTTTTAGTAAGCAAGGTTGTAGGGGGTAGGTTATACGTGGTAGAAAATACAAGAATTCGTAAATTAGTATTTCTGCAGTCCTACAACCTACTCACTATAACCTACAACCTAATAGCACCATGGCATCCCTTACCCAATATCTCAAAGAGACCCAAGCGGAGTTTAGGCATGTGAACTGGCCGACCCGCAGTCAGTCGACCGCGTTTACTATCTTAGTGATCGTCATTTCGCTCGTGGTTGCCTTTCTGTTGTTCGCGTTCGATACGTTCTTTATCACCCTTATCCAAAAGTTCATTATTTAAAACTAGGGCACAGGCCATAGGGTATAGGGCATAGAGTTAACTACGCCCTGAGCTCTACGCCCTACGCCCTGAAACCCATATGGCCAAACAAGAAATACAAGCAGGGCGCAATTGGTACGCCATCCACACCTACTCTGGGTATGAGAATGCCGTGGTGCGTAATTTGAAGCACCGCATCGAGTCCCTCGGTATGGAGGACAAGATTTTTGGCGTGCTCGTACCGACGGAAAAAAAGGTAAAGGTGCGTGGTGGCAAGCGGGTGGAGTACGAAGACAAGGTGTACCCGGGCTATGTGCTCGTGGATATGATTGTGACCGACGACTCCTGGTACGTGGTGCGCAATACACCGCGCGTGACGGGCTTCGTTGGCTCAGGGGTGCACCCAGTACCCTTGGATACAAAAGAGATCGAAGATCTCTTTAAGCGCATGGGTGGCACGGAGGCCAAGCATTCCATCGATCTTGAGGTGGGCGAGGCGGTGCGGGTCTCGGACGGTCCCTTCAAGGACTTCGAAGGCAAGGTAAACGAGATTGACTCTGAGCGTGGCAAGATCAAAGTGCTCGTGTCCATTTTTGGAAGAGAGACTCCTGTCGAATTAGATTTTCTCCAGGTGTCGAAAATCTAGGAGTTAGAAATCAGCTTGTAGCTTGTAGACTGAACTCCCCTTGATTTTTAATGAGTTTTCCTACAAGCTACCTCCTACAAGCTACAACCTGTTCTTATGGCTATTTTAAAAAAACAACTCAAGCTCCAGATTCCCGCCGGCAAGGCCACCCCGACGCCGCCTATTGGCCCTGCCCTCGGCCAGGCGGGTATCAACATTGGTGAATTCATCACCAAGTTTAACACTGCGACCGCAAAGATGATGGGGGATGTGATCCCCGTTATCATCAATGTCTACGACGACCGTTCCTTTAGCTTTGTTCTCAAAACTCCCCCTGCCGCCAACCTACTTTTGAAGGCAATCGGCGCCGAAAAAGGCTCCGGTGCTCCAAACACGAAGAAAATTGGCAAAGTCACCAAAGCGCAGGTACGCGAGATTGCAGAGAAGAAACTTCCGGACATGAATACCGACAACGTAGAGTCCGCAATGGCGATGGTGGCAGGCACCGCTCGCAACATGGGCATTGACGTCATGTAGAAAACCGTTTTCCCCGAGGTCGTTCCTCGGCAGCAGCGGAGGTGTGACCTCTGCGTATTGGAGAAAACAGGTTTTCTAATGCAATTAGGAGTAATCATTGTAAAACAAAACCGCCTAGAGGCGGTTTTGTTTTACAATCCGGAGGGGTCGTATTCTGTTGTACGCGGCGGTTGTTCCTCCTAGCGGGAATACTATAATAGGGGCACCTATGCCTCGTGCCCTCAAAAAAAGACAGTCAGCAAAAGTGCAGCCGGGGCCTACCATTGACCCCAACATTTGTTTAATTCCCGGGCGCTATATCCCGGACTATAAATACCTAAAGAAGGTGGTGGCTGAGTACAAAGCCGCCGGACAACGGGTGGTGCTTACTCAAGGGGTGTACGACCTCATCCATGTCGGCCACGCGCTCTACTTGTCCAAAGCCCGCCTCCTTGGAGATGTCCTCATTGTCGGGGTTGATTCCGACGCGCTCACGAAACTGAGGAAGGGGCCGCGCCGGCCCGTAGTACCGGAGGAGGAGCGCATCGATATGTTGCTCCATTTGCGCCATGTCGACATCGTCACTATCCGTGATATTCACCACGGTATTGGGGGCTTGATTGAGCTCGTGCAGCCGCACGTGCTGGTGGTGTCGGAGAGTACCACTGACTTTAGTCGTGAGCAGAAGCTTGCGTATAAGAAATACTGTGAAGAGGTGGTCATTATGCCGCCGCAGGCGACCACCTCGAGTACCAACCGCATGCGCCAGCTTGCCATTGATGGAGCGGAAGAGCTCGCTGCCGAAGTGGAGCGCCTCACACACTCCTTCTTAGATCGCATCCGCAAGGCGTAATGGGGCGAGCAAGGAAATGAACCAGACACTGTGTGTCTGAAAGCCCGACCCGATTGCAGGGTCCGACCTTAAGGAGGAGCAAGGCGACGGAAAGGTCGCATCCTGCAATCGTGGTGAAAAAAGGTTTTACAAAGATTTTCAATACTAAATCAATGAAAAAAAGGACCGCAGTCGCTCTCTTTGTCCCCGTCATCCACGCAGGCTACCTGACGTTTTTCAAAGAACACAAGGGTGATGCTTTTGTCTTTGGGAAATCGCTCGTGAAAGACTATCCTCGTCTCGAGCGTGATATCCGCGCCGTTGATCCGAAGCAGGTTGCAGAAGCACTCACTCGTATACTCAAACGCAAAGTGGCGGTACTTGAGAAACAAGATATCCTTGCATTTACAAAAAAATATCCCAAAGTAATAATCTCGAACGAAGAGATCAGTGAGATGGTGGCGCAGAAGTTTTTTGGTGGGATTGAAGTTGAGTACAAGCCCGCATTCCTCCGTTGGGATCGGAAGATTTCAGACACGGAGCATGAGGTTGCGCCCGACCGGAAGATCACTACGGCAGAGGCACATCGGGCCCTAGCGGCGCAAGCTCGGCTTGAAGGCACCAAGTCTCCCGACTGGTGGCGGCAGATTGGGGCGCTCCTGTTTCGGGACGGGGAAGTGCTCGTTTCGGGACACAACAAACACTTACCCCATGTGCGGCACCAAGATGCCTTTGGCGACCCCCGTATGAATTATGATTATGGTGAGGCTCCAAGTGTCTACCTGTCCATTCACGCAGAGACGCATGCGCTCGTACAAGCGGCGAAACAAGGGATCAAAACCGAAGGTGCCGATATGTTCGTCTCCATCTTCCCTTGCGCCAACTGCGCCCGAATTATCTCCCAGTCCGGCGTGCGTCGTGTCTACTACAGCGGCGGCTACTCCATGCTCGAAGGTGAGAAAATTTTGAAGGACGCCGGTATTGAAATTATCCTCGTGCAATAAGGCCAACCTTTTATTATGGCGTCTATTCTCTATTTCATGTCAACAAACTAAGACGATCGTCTAAGTTTGTTGACATTAAGGTCAGTATATAAAATTTATAATAACAACTCCGACAGATGTCGGAGTTGTTTGTATTCCTGAATAATCCACAGCGTGTATTGCTCAGGGTTAAAGTTTCGGTCGGCAGAGCGAAACTTTGATTGTGCCTTCGTCCACCCGTGAGGGTGGCTGCCAGAAGGTTTGGGGTTACTTTTTCGGGAGCCAGCTTGGGTACTTCCTTCAGAAACCTCTTGGTTTGGTCAGGTCGACGAAGTCTCTCTGGTCTTGCTCCGTCAGGACGGCTGCCTCGGGTGGAGCACTGGGCTTCTTCTGCGACCAATCCACGTCCCCGATGACACCATCCTGTACGAGGGCGTTCTTGAAAAGGGCGAACCTCGCAGTGACCTGCTCGATGGCTCCCGGTCGATCCTTGCAACCGGAAAGTACCTCGAGGAACATGCGGAAGTAGTTGTCCTTGTAGAGGGTAACCAGCGCTGGACCAGTCTTGTCGGGCACCTGGATCTGCCAATGCAGGTGGGCGATGGTGCCAGAATTGTACTCGTTCGCGCCGAAGCGAAACCCGCAGAACCCGCCGGGAAGCTGGAAGCGCTCTTCGAGATGAACAACGAGCCTTCCGAGCTCCGCCCACGCTTCAGGAGTGATCTCGGAAAGCTTGGTCCAGTGATTCGCCGCTGCAATGATGATGTTGAAGAGGTGGTAGCCGTAGGGAACTGGGCTCAACCACGCCCGCCAGTGCAGCCACTTCTCCTCATCAATGACCTTGTTCACTGTGCGATCGAGATGTTCGGTGTCGAAGGCACACCTACCTTCCTCGAACGGCCGCATCAGCGCCGCCTGTTCCGGGCTTCGTACGTGCTGGGAAAACCCCAGTGCTTCTGTTCTCTTACCGTTTCCCAAAGTGCACTTCCTTTCCTAGAAGGTTTCACCTTCTAGTCTCTTGTGATTGATTTGTGTCCTCCCCGCAGGCAGTCTAGGTGAAGCCTATGGGTAAGTCAATTCGTTGTTCATACTTCATGAATAGGGTTGGAACTAATGTTACCAGCAAAAGACAGTATAACAGCTATAGCTGTTATACTGTCTTTTGCGAAGTCGCCCTGTTATTTTGATCATTTAGCCCACTTTTGCGATGACGCCGGGCATGCTTTTCATCTTTTCGTACTCGGGGTGGGTAGGGTCAGACTGGATGACGTGGGCGTGCAGGTGCGTGACGGAGGCGCCCGTGAAGTGGGTGTCCCCAAAACGGAGCATAACAGTGCCGCCAGTGATCTTGTTTTTCTTGGTGAGGAGTCGCATCAGCTCCTGCAGCTCTGTCCAGGCCGCCTTTGTAATTTCAGTCACATTCTCGATGTGCTTCTTGTGAATAAGGAGGAAGTGATGCCGGGCCGCCGTGTAGGGGTACATATTGCGCGTGGCGAGCCAATGCTTCTTATTGATCTCGATTGGATTCTTGTGGTAGGTGGCCAGGTGCTTTGGGCAGAAGGGGCACACTTTGTGCTCCTGGATGGCTTTGATTACACCCTCGTAGGTGTGCCCTGGCCGCGCATTCCTCACATTTACAAATTTTTTTGCTGGGCTAGTCATAGAAATTTCCCAGGTAACCCTTACCTGTACCACAGGTAAGGGTTACCTGGGAGAAGGTTACACCGGGGTAGGGATCAACATTTTCTCATGCGGTTTGTAGTCAGCGAGGTCGAAGTGTTTGGGCCGCATGGCGAAGATGTTTTTGAGCTCGGTGTTCATGGTAACGGTAGGCAAGCGTCGTGGCTCACGCAGGAGTAACTGCTTCACAAACGGAATCTGACTTTCATAAATATGCGCATCGGAGATAGTGTGAATGAGACGGACAAATGTGTAACCCAATATTTGTGATACGGCCATACCAAGCGAGGCGTACTGCACAATGTTGAAAGGCACGCCCACCGGCATGTCGCCGCTACGCTGGAAGTGGTGGAGACTCAACTCCTTCTTGTCCGGCGTGATCAGAAAGTGCAGCCAGCCGTGACAGGGAGCAACAACAACTTTGCGAGGAGGCAGACCCTTGTGCTGAATGGTGTGCGGCGGAATCCAGGGCGAGATCACATGCGTACGCAGGAAGGGCATCTGCTTCATCTGAGCCATCACCTCCTTGAACTGATTGAAGGATGCTCCATCGGGAGTAGGGAAGTCGTGGAAGGCGGCACCATATGAGCCAGGCCCCAAGTCTCCCTCGGGAAGTTCAAACATGTCGCACCTTTCTTTCGTCACCCACCTTCCCCACCATTTACAACCGAACTTCTCAAGCTCTGCTTGGGTGCGGGCGCCGTTCACAAAGGCGGCAATCTCGCCAATGGCCCCGGCCATGAAGTTACCCGACATGTCACGCTCGGTGACCAAGGGGAATCCTTGCTCGATCTCGTAACGAAGCTGAACACCGACGAGCATCTTGGCGCGATTACCCACCTTGGTCCGCTTCTTGAAGCCTTGAGACACAAAGTTCCCTTTTCCTTTGAGGGCATGGATGGGTTCCACCCATTCGCCCTCCTTCAAAATTTTGCGTAAGGCGTCCTGGTATTGGCTATCAGGTTTCCGACTCTTGTACGGTTTGTAGGCGTAGATGTTTTTCATAGTTTTCGTAAGTATATATCTCACCTCTGCGGCGTACCATATTGTCAGTCCGAAGGCTCGTGGTATAGTACGCCCATGCTACTCTCTCTCATTGTCGCCTACGACAAAAATCGCGTGATTGGGCACGGTGGGAGTTTGCCGTGGGACATTCCGGCCGACATGCGTTACTTCCGTGATACCACGCGAGGGAAGCCCGTCATCATGGGGCGGAAGACGCACGAGTCCATTGGGCGGGCCTTGCCAAAGCGTACAAATATTGTAGTCACGCGTCAGTCAGACTACCATCCGGCCGAAGGGTGTGTGGTTGCTACCTCGCTTGAACAGGCAATTGCCCTTGGGAAAGAAGCCGCAACAAAGAGCAGTGCTGATGAAGTGGTGGTGATCGGCGGCGGGGAGCTCTACCGACAGGCGCTGCCCATTGCGGACAAGGTGTATGCAACGGAAATCGAAGCCGAGTTCCCGGGAGACACCACCTTTCCTGAACTTGATGCGAACGAATGGCATGTGGAGTCACAAAGGATGCAGAACGATATCGACACGGCTGGACTGAATATTACCTTCCTTATCTATACGCGAAAGAAATAGTTATCTTCTTTTCATCCTCATCTGGGAAAGAATCTAGAAGAAGAGCGGTCGGCTTCGCTTTTGCCTTTTTCCTTCCTGTGCTATCGTTTTGAGATGGCTGACACTAACGAACCAAAGAAGGAAACCGCGAACGAGCGTGAAGAGCGCATCCTCCGCTTCTGGGAGGAAAACAAGATTTTTGCAAAGTCGCTCGAGAAGCCCGCCCGACCGGACGACTTCGGTCGTTCGGGCGGGGAGTCGCCCAAAGGCGAGTTTATTTTCTACGAGGGACCGCCCACAGCAAACGGTAAACCTGGCATTCATCATCTAGAGGCGCGCGCCTTCAAGGATGTTATCTTGCGCTACAAGACGATGTGTGGTCACCATGTGCGCCGTAAGGGTGGGTGGGACACGCACGGCTTGCCCGTAGAATTGCAGGTAGAGAAGAAGCTTGGCCTGAATTCCAAGAAGGCAATCGAAGATTACGGCATCGCACAATTTAATAAGGAGTGTAAAGAGAGTGTCTGGGAGTACTTAGATGATTGGCAGAAGTTCACAACGCGTATCGGCTTTTGGATCGACCAAGAGCATCCCTATGTCACCTACGAGAACTCCTACATCGAGTCGGTGTGGAATGTACTCAAGACCGTCGAAGAGAAGAAGTTACTCTATAAAGACTATAAAGTAGTGCCATGGTGCCCGCGGTGTGGCACGGCGCTCTCGTCTCACGAGCTGGGGCAAATAGATGCCTATAAGGAGGTGAAGGATCTTTCAGTGTACGCAAAGTTTAAAGTAGTAGGGAAAGAGAATACCTACATACTGGCGTGGACCACGACCCCGTGGACGCTGCCCGGGAATGTCGCCCTCGCGGTGGGGGCAGAGATTGACTATATGTCGGTGCATGTAGCAAAAGTAAATGGGGAGCACGCAGCCATACGAGAAGGTGATACCTATATTTTTGCAGCAACTGAAGATGCTGATGTGAGGATCCTTGGTGGTCCTGTAGTTCATCCAATGGGCGACCAGAGTGTCGGTACGCTTGCTCTCGGTGCGGTCACCATAGAGCTGGACAACATTCGAGATTTTAAAGGAAAGGATCTCGTCGGTCTCGAGTATGAGCCACTTTACCCCTTTACCGCAGAACAGGTAGAAGGAGACCAGAAGGCAGCGCTCACAAAAGCTTACAAAGTGTATGCTGCTGACTTCGTCACCACGACCGATGGGACAGGTGTGGTGCACACGGCCGTCATGTACGGCGCAGACGACTTTGAACTGGGAACGAAGATCGGACTGCCCAAACATCACCTTGTGACACTCACTGGTACTTTTGTGGAAGGCACGGGATTTCTCGAAGGCAGGTTTGTGAAGGACGAAGCAGTCGCAGTGGACATCATCAAAGATTTAGCGCATCGCGGCTTACTTTTCAAAAAAGAAAAATACGAGCATGCCTACCCACACTGCTGGCGTTGCCAAACCCCACTCATCTATTACGCGCGCGACTCCTGGTACATCCGCATGTCGTCACTACGAGACAAGCTGGTGGAAGAAAATCAGTCTATCAACTGGGAGCCCGCGTACATTCGCGACGGGCGCTTTGGTGAGTGGCTGCGTGAGATCAAAGACTGGGCCATCTCCCGCGAGCGCTACTGGGGCACGCCCCTACCGATCTGGGCGAACGAATCAGGGGAACGGGTCGTGATTGGCAGTATCGACGAACTCAAGGCGCACACGAAGAAATCTGGGAATACCTACCTCCTCATGCGTCATGGCCAGGCAGCCTCAAACCTGCAAGCAGTGGTGACGTGTGATCCGATTGGGCCGCAACTTACTGCGGAAGGAAAAGCGAAGGCTGCTGATGCGGGGAAGTTTATACAAGACAAGTATGCGAAGGTTGATGTGATCATCGCCTCTGACTTGCTTCGCACGCGAGAAACCGCGCAGATTGTGGCGGAGCAAGTAGGCTACCCGGTAGAAAAGATACAGTTTGATCCCCGGCTGCGCGAGCTGAACTTTGGAGCATACAACAACGAGTCCATCCCGGTCTACCACGGTCATTACACAAACGAACTCGAACGATTCCAGGTGAAACCCGAAGGTGGGGAGACTCTTGCGGATGTAAAGCAGCGCATCACCGAGCTTGTCTATGAGCTTGAGCGCACACATGTCGGTAAGACCATTCTCATCGTGTCGCACGGTGATCCACTCTGGCTGCTTCATGCAGGGGTGCGTGGCATGACACCCGAGGAGATTGTGGCGAGTGAGTCGGCCGTGCAGCATGGTTCCGATGCTCCAGTTGAGATTCGTCACCATAAGAAGTATGACAACCTGCCCTATTTGCAAAATGCAGAAGTGGTCACCCTCAACTTTGTGCCATTACCGCACAATGAACAGTACGAGCTCGATCTCCATCGTCCCTATATTGATGCGTTGGCGTTGGTGTCAGATGCTGGCGAGCCGATGACTCGCGTAAAGGAGGTCATGGATGTATGGTTCGACTCGGGCGCGATGCCGTTTGCGCAGGATCATTATCCATTTGGTGTACAAGAACCAATTTACCCGGCTGACTACATTTGTGAAGCAGTCGACCAGACCCGTGGCTGGTTCTATACCTTGCACGCTGTCGGTATCCTCATGGGCAGGGGCAAGGCGTACAAGAATGTGATCTGTCTCGGTCTTATCCTCGACGCTAAGGGCAAGAAAATGTCGAAGTCGATTGGGAATGTCGTGGATCCATGGCTCATGATGGAGAAGTACGGTGTGGACACGCTGCGCCTTTGGATGTACTCCGTCAATCAACCGGGAGACGCCAAGAATTTTGACGAGAAGACGGTGGCTGAAGTGCACAACAAAGTCTTCAATCTCCTCTACAATGTCCTTGCGTTTTATGAGATGTACGCGGGCGGAAAAGGTGTCAGGAACCTTTTGCGCGAAGCGCCCTACGGGTCTTTCAGACAAAAGGTTCCTGACACCTTTTCCGCCCCCAACGTCCTCGACCAATGGATACTGGCCAGGTTGAATGAAGTGGCGCGCAGCGTGACCAAACAGCTCGATACCTATCGTACCCTCGAGCCCGTACGAGGGCTCCGTGAGTTTATCGACGACCTGTCTACGTGGTACGTGCGCCGCAGTCGCGAGCGGCTCAAAGATGGTGACGAGCACGCCCGGCAGACCCTGCGGTACGTGTTATTCACCCTCGCAAAGCTGTTTGCCCCCTTTGCTCCCTTCGCAGCAGAGGACCTCTGGCTGCGGCTCAAGGGGGAGCTGGATCCCGAGAGTGTGCACCTGGCTGAGTGGCCAGGAGGAGAAGGGCAAGAGGCAGGAGACAAGAGTCAAGAAAGTATACTCGAAGAAATGCAGCGGGTACGCGAAATTGTCACCATGGCACTGGAAGCACGGTCCGAAGCAGGCATCAAGGTCCGCCAACCCCTGGCTTCTCTTCGCCTACAAGCTACAAGCTACAAGCTACAAGCTGAGTTCCTCGAGCTCATTAAAGACGAAGTAAATGTGAAGGAGGTGGTGTATGTCGAAAATCTTTCGACGCCAGTAGAGTTGGACACAGCACTCACACCAGAGCTGGAAGAAGAGGGGAGACTGCGCGAGCTTATGCGGGCTATTCAGGATTTGCGCAAGGAGAAGGGCTTGCAAGCCCACGAGCTCATCGCCCTCACGCTTCCCGAAAACTACAAGGGACTTGTTCAAAAGTACGAAGCGGAACTTAAGAAAGGGGTGAAGGCCATGCGGGTGACGTTCGCCGAGCAAGCAGAGCCAAGTCTAGAACTCGTCCATGACAAGTAAAAAGCTTATTTCTGTCTCGGATTACCGCATCGAACATAAAATCTATTATGTGCGCGGGAAGAAAGTCATGTTAGATCGCGATTTGGCGGAGATGTATGGGGTGACTACGGGAAGACTAAATGAAGCTGTGAAGCGTAACAAGTCTCGTTTTCCCAGTGACTTTATGTTTCATCTGAACGCACAAGAAACGAAGGTTTGGACACCATTACTCACTTCTCAAAACTTGAGGTCGCAATCTGTGACCTCAAGTTCAAGGTCGCAAATTGCGACCTTAGACAACCATGCTTTGATATCGCAATTTGCGATATCAAAGCATGGTCGCGGTGGCGTTACAAAGGCTCCATTTGTTTTCACCGAACAGGGTGTTGCCATGCTCTCGAGTGTGCTCAACTCTGAACGAGCGATTCAAGTAAACATTGCCATCATGCGCACCTTCACCAAGATTCGCGAAATGATCGCAACGAATAAAGACCTGCGAGAGAAAATTGAGAAGCTGGAGAAAAAGTACGATGGGCAGTTCGCGGTCGTGTTTGACGCAATCAAGCGGCTTTTGGCGGTGCATACAAAAGAACCCACCACGATAAGTTTTCATCGCTAACCAGAGAGAATGTACAAGGTACAGCCCTCCTTTGGAGTTTTGCCCGCCCGTACCCCGTCCGAACGGATGTTCATCCGGGTGGGCGAACAGTACGTTCGGGCGGGTGCCCCTTTGGGTTTTGTGCTTTGATTTATATATGTACCGCATCTACACCACCGACGCGTTTGTACTCAGTAGTCAGCCAGCCGCAGAAGCGAGCTTGAAAGTCTCATTGTTTACGGAAGAGTTAGGACTGGTGCGTGCTCATGCACAAGGGGTGCGACTGGTGGGTTCGAAGTTGCGTTCTGGACTGCAGACGCTCCATCGGAGCAATGTCTCTTTGGTGCGCGGGCGAGAGTTTTGGCGACTGACTAGTGCTATGAGCTACGAACAGAGTGACTGGAAGTTTGAGCAACGAACATTGTTTGCACGACTCCTTGCCCTCGTGGAGCGCCTGGTGCACGGCGAGGAGCAGGACGGGGAACTTTACGGTATCCTCGTGCACCTGCATGCATTGCTCGCAAGAGAATCATTTACCGCGGATGAGTTACGGCAACTTGAACTACTTGCCCTTCTCCAGATTCTCGATCATTTGGGGTATGTGGGTGGGGAGCAGCAGCCACTTTCTCTATTCAAAGCGAACCCACTGGAAAAACAAACTCTTGCTCTTGTCACGGGCAAGGAGGGCGAGCTGCTCTCGATGGTCAACGCCTCGCTCCACGCCACGCAGCTCTAGCTAAAAATTTCCAAGCTCTAATTCCCAAAGTCCAAGTAATTCTGGATTCTTTTGGAAATTGGATCTTGGATATTGGAAATTGGCGGAGTATACTTACTCTGTCATGCTCCTCCCGAATGATAAGGATAATCTAAAAAAAGCTGATGATCTCCTCAACAAGCCAGGTTCAGGTTTCTTTGAACGCAAGCGCAGTCACCTTACAGCGCTTCAGGATGGCGTTCTCCATGATTGGTCAGATACGGTCATGAGTAAAAACAGGAGTGCAAAAATGAGCGGTACGCGGGTGCTCCTCGTTCTAGCCCTCTTGTTTTTTGTGGGCGCTGTTGGAGTCGCGAGCTACCTCTTCTTTGGTGGTATAAACGTGGTCTCGGGTGACAACATCGATATTGCGGTGAATGGTCCCGTGAGCGTGAAGGGTGGAGAGCCGGTGAGTTTCGAAGTGTTGCTAGCGAACAATAACAATACACCCCTCGAAGTTGCAGACCTGCTCGTTACCTTTCCCGAAGGAACTCGTGCTGTGGATGATGTCGGGAAGTCGCTCACGCGCTACCGAAAAAGTATCGGTACAGTCGAAGCAAATCAGACAGTGAGTGAAACGATCAAAGCAATTTTCTATGGGAAGGAAAACAACGACGAGGAACTTATAATTGGTTTTGAATATCGTACGTCCGGTTCCAACGCTATTTTTGCAAAGGAGAAAAAATTCCCGATTCGCCTCTCCAGTGCCCCGGTCACTATCTCTGTTGTGGCACCCTCAGACGCAAACTCCGGTCAAGAGATCACGCTCGTGGTGAAGTCGGTGTCAAACACAAGAGAACCACAGAAAGGGTTGCTCACGCATGTGCTCTACCCACCCGGGTTCCTTTTCCGATCTGCAGAGCCGATGCCGATAGCGGGAACAAAGGATACCTGGTCACTCGGCGATTTACAGGCACAAGGGAGTCGCACGATTACTCTGCACGGCACGATTGATGGCCAAGATGATGAGATAAAATCGTTTCAGGTAGCAACGGGCGCGCGCGGCACCGATGATACAGAAAACAAAATTATCGTGCCGTACAGTTCAGTAAGTCAAACACTTACCATGAAGCGGCCGTTTATTGCACTTACCACACGTATCGCCGGATCCGCAGACGATACGGTGGTCTCGGAAGGGAACGACATTATCCATGCGGATGTGGAGTGGGTGAACACCCTCCCGTCGCGCGTGATGGATGGTGAGCTCAAGGTGCGCCTGGTAGGAGCTGTCCTTGACCAGCAGTCCGTTGCCGCCGTAAGCGGATTTTATCGTTCTACGGACAATACGATCGTCTGGAACAAGTCGACCGTGCCCGAGCTCGCCAATATGGAGGCAGGAGCGTCTGGCAGTATGAACTTTAGTTTTTCTTCATTCGCTCTTCTTACCTCGGGAGAGACGCTCTTTAAACAGCCAGCCATCGAGTTGGAGTTTGTGTTTACTGGGACACGCATTGCTGATAGCAACGGCACGGGGGGGCGTATCGAAACTATTCTTCGCAAGAAAGTGAAGTTTACTACGGTCACACAGTTAGTATCACGCATCGTGCACTATGTCGGTCCTCTTGTGAACACGGGTACATTGCCGCCGAAGGTGGGTAAAGAAACAAGCTATACCGTTATCTGGTCAGTGGTGAATTCCTCGAATGATCTTACGAATGCCATTGTGAAAGCAAGTCTACCCAACTACGTTCACTTCCTTAGTAAGGTGACACCGCAAGACGAACAAATTTCGTATGACGCACGCACGGGTGAAGTGAAGTGGCAACTTGGCGCAGTCAAGGCGGGCAGTGGTCTCACCCTTCCCGTGCGGGAAGTCGCGTTCCAGGTTGGCTTTACCCCCAGTTTGAGCCAGGCAGACCTGATTGTGCCGCTGATTGGAGACGCAACACTCACCGGCACTGATGACTTTACCCAGGTTGCCCGAGCGAGTACTAAAAGTCAGCTGACGACAGAATTGAGTACCGACCCGAAGGCGAAGGAAGGGGAGTATCGGGTGGCACGCTGATTCAGTAGCTAGTAGAGGGTAGACTGTAGTTAGGGTCAATACTTGTTATTTTTTTGAAATCGCATATTCTGGATCCATCTACCATCTACCATCTACCATCTACCATCTACCATCTACTAGCTACATCTATGCAAGACCTTACTCCATTTGAAAAGATCGTCTCTCTCGCCAAGCGGCGTGGTTTTGTGTACCCCGGCTCGGAGATTTACGGCGGCCTCCCGGGCACGTATGACTACGGTCACTATGGAGCGATGCTCAAGAATAATATTCGTGATGCATGGATCCGCCACATGGTGCAGCTACGTGAGGACGTGTACTTGCTCGATAGCGCTATCTTCATGCACCCGCAAACCTGGGTGGCTTCTGGTCACGTCGGGAACTTTGATGATCCGCAGGTGGATTGTCGCACGTGCAAGAACCGCATGCGCGCAGACCACCTCCTCGAGTCGTTTGGTAGTGCTGCGGACAAGGCAAGTATCGAGTGGATCAATACTGAGCTCGACAAGCTGCGCGTGACGAAAAAACTTGTCTGCACGAATTGTGGCTCCGCGGACCTCACCCCTGCTCGGAAGTTCTCCTTGATGGTGAAGTCCAACCTGGGCTCTCCGACAGAGGCGCTCTCAGAAGAGAATGTGGTGTACCTACGCCCAGAAACATGCGGGGGCATTTACCTCGAATACAAAAACACGATTGATTCCCTCCACCCCAGATTACCCTTCGGTATCGCCCAGGTAGGAAAGGCGTTTCGCAACGAAATTGCCACCCGTCAGTTCATCTTCCGCACGCGTGAGTTTGAGCAGATGGAGATGCAGTATTTCCTGCATCCGAAAGACATGGAGTCCAGCTACGAGCACTGGAAGGCTGCACGATGGCAGTGGTATCTGGATTTGGGCATCACTCCAGAAAAAATCCGCTGGTTTAAGCATGAGAAGCTCGCACACTATGCATCCCAAGCCTACGACATCGAGTACGACTTTGCCTCGCTTGGTGGCTTCAAGGAGGTGGAGGGGATTCACGCGCGGGGTGATTGGGACTTGTCACAGCACGCTAAATTTTCTGGAGTGGCACTCGACTACTTTGACGAGGCAACCAAAGAGCGTTTTGTGCCGCACATTATGGAAACCTCAGCGGGCTTAAATCGCCTCGTGTTCATGTTCCTCGATGCTGCGTACATAGAGGATGAGGTGGGGGACGAAAAGCGCTTGGTAATGAAGTTCCCCAAAGCACTCGCCCCGGTAAAAGTGGCCGTTTTTCCACTCTTGCGTAACAAGCCAGAGTTGGTAGAAAAAGCCCAAGCGGTCTACAAAGCATTGCGAACGCAATTTGTTACGGAGTTTGATGATAATGGCAACATCGGCAAGCGCTACCGTCGTCAGGACGAAATCGGTACTCCCTACTGTGTCACCATCGATTTCGACACCCTCGAGAATGACACCGTCACCCTCCGTGATCGGGATAGTGCAAAGCAGCAAAGAGTAAGCGTCACTGAGCTTAAAACAATTCTCGCAGAGAAGCTCAGTGCCTAAAACACAAAATAGAAACAGCACAAAAACCAAACAAAGCACAAAAAGATAAAGCACAAAAGTGTTATTTGGTAGTCTTTTGTTTTGTTTGGTTTTTGTGATTTGAGCTTTGTGTTTTGCTACATTGTATCCTACAATGTGCGCATGTCTGACGCGCATCTTCCCCAGGGTCACATTTCCATTACGACCGGCACTATTGTGCGCTGCGCGCTCGTCATCGCATTGTGTTTCGCCGTCTACTTCCTGCGCGACGTCATCTTACTTATCCTTACGTCTGTCGTCATCGCTTCCGCTATTGAGCCGATGGCGCTTGCGCTCGTGCGTCGGCACGTCCATCGCACAATTGCCGTCATCCTCATTTTTGCCTTCGTGATCCTCGTGTTTGGTGGCCTCATCTTTTTCTTTGTGCCGCTCCTCGTCGACGACATCGGCCAGTTCACCGAACTTTTCCCGCGCATCGCGAGCAATCCAGGATTTCTTGAGCCTCTGTTTGAGCGCTTCCCAGATCTTTTCCGGGCACTACAAGAGGGGATTTCCCCGAGTGATATCTTCCCCGGCTTTTCCGGCTATACCAATATCGGCGAAGGAGTGGTGTCTACGGCGAGGTGGCTCTTCGGGGGTCTCTTTGGTCTTGTCCTCACGATCGTGCTCTCGTTTTACCTTGCGGTGCAAGAGGCCGGTGTAGAAAACTTCTTACGGCTCATCTGTCCACCCCAACACGAGTCGTACGTCGTGAGTTTGTGGCAGCGCTCTCGCCGAAAGATTGGTCTCTGGATGCAGGGGCAGTTACTCCTTGGCCTACTCATCGGTATTTTTGTCTACCTCGGTTTAGCTCTCTTTGGCATCAAGTATGCGCTCTTGCTCGCTATTCTTGCCGCGGTGTTCGAAATCATTCCTGTGTTCGGTCCCATCTTAGCGGCCGTGCCTGGGGTCGTGGTCGGATTTACGTATGGCATTACCACGGGGTTCTTTATCCTCGCGTTTTACATCATCATTCAGCAGTTTGAAAATCATCTCATCTACCCCCTCGTGGTGCGGAAGATTATCGGCATCCCACCCCTGCTGTCTATTATCGCCATCGTTATTGGGGCGGAGCTGGGCGGGTTCCTGGGGATCATCCTTGCTGTGCCGCTTGCGACGATATTTGTCGAACTGATCGGTGACTTCGAGAAACACAAAAAGTCGCTCCTTTCGCACACGTGAGGTTTCTGTATTTGAGGTCGTCCGTCCTTATGCATTTGGACGTCCGACCTCTGTACCCCTCTTTTGTAACTGTTCACAACCCAGAGTGCGTGTTGTTGCAGCTGAGCCGTTTCCAAACAAGGTTGAATCTTGACTCAAGGTTCAATCTTGTTTGGTTGAGCCATTACTCAGTCTTGTGAGTAGATACCCTCTTTTGCCTCGACTCCCTACGCTAAATTAGCTAGACTTGGCCTATATGGCAAAAAAGAGCATTTACCTCACCACCACCATTCCCTATGTCAACGACCGGCCGCACCTCGGTCACGCTCTTGAGCTGGTGCAAGCAGACGTCATTGCACGTGCGCATCGAGGGCGAGACCATGAAGTGTTTTTCAACTTCGGTACAGACGAGCATGGCCTAAAGATACTCGAGGCTGCTAAAAAAGCAGCTACTCCTGTGCAAGAGTATGTTGACCGATACGCTGCAACCTTTGAGGTGTTGCGCACCGGGCTTAACCTTTCCTATGATGCCTTCATTCGCACTACCGATTCGCATCACATCCTCGCGGCCCAAGAAATGTGGCGCCGGTGCGATGCCGCGGGAGATATCTATAAGAAAAAATACTCAGGCCTCTATTGTGTGGGTTGCGAGCGGTATGTGACGGAAAAAGATCTTGTAGACGGGAAGTGCGTTGATCATGGGAAGCCGCCGGTAGCACTCGAAGAAGAGAACTATTTTTTCCGGTTTTCGAAGTACCAGCAACGTCTCCTTGAATATCTATCTACGCCCGGTGTCATCATCCCCGAGTTTCGGCGGGAAGAGGCCATTCGTTTTGTGGAAGCAGGGCTTGAGGACTTTAGTATTTCACGGAATGTCGAGAAGATGTCGTGGGGGATTCCTGTTCCTGGAGATGATAGCCAGGTATTTTACGTGTGGTTCGACGCGCTTACGAACTATATCTCTACGCTCGGTTGGCCAGAGGACCAGGATGGTAATTTCAAAAAGTTTTGGGTCGAGGGTGATACCACCCAGTTTGCGGGCAAAGATCAGATTCGTTTCCAGTCCCTCATTTGGCAAGCAATGCTCATGTCGGCACAATTGCCGAATACGAAGCGTGTCGTTTACCACGGCTTCATTAACTCCGGCGGGCAAAAGATGTCGAAGACGCTTGGGAACGTGCTCGACCCACAGGAGCTCGTCGCCGAGTACGGCACCGATGCCGTGCGGTATTTTCTTCTGCGTCACATTACCCCGTTTGAAGACTCAGATGTGACCCCCGAGCGGCTCAAAGAAGCGTACAATGCAAATCTCGCCAACGGTCTCGGCAATCTCACCAGTCGCATTTTAAAGATGAGCGAATCGTATCTTGGAGATGAAAGGTCTCTCCTTACACGAGAGCGAAGCGACGGGGAAGGTGAGTCCTTGCGTCGGACCTTACCCGCCCAGCTGCCCGAAATGATTGCGTTGCTCGACCAGTATGAATTCGCAAAGGCGATGGATCTGATTTTCGGCATGGTGGCAGAGCTCGACCGCAGCATTCAGGAGAAGAAGCCGTTTAGCGTCTGGAAGACCGATCAGGAGGCCGCCCGTGTGATCGTGCGCGAGCTCGTCCAAAGTCTCGCCGACATCGCCTTTCTCCTGCACCCCTTCCTCCCTGCTACCGCCGAGAAAATCGCCGCGGCCATCAAGACCAACAAAATGCCCGAACCATTGTTTTTGAGAAAGGAGTAAATAAAGCTGGGCCCGGTCCCTTTCGGAACCGGGCCCTTGCCCGCGGGCGATCGTCTGTCGTCCTGTCACTTCACCTTGAAGACCTTCACGTGCTTCAGGGCCTCGGGCGAGAAGACGACCAGATACTTGTCGCCGCTCTTTGCTGTTGCTCGAAGCTGCATCATGATGGCGGCCGCGAAGAACTGTTCCTGCTTGCCGATGTGCAGCTTGTCGGCGCAGCAGTCGAGCCCAGTGGTGAGCTCCTGCTTGAAGGGCGAGATCTCGCGCAACGGCCCGTGGTAGTCGTACTCCTCGGCCTGGCTGAGAAGCTCCGCCCACAGCTTCTCGTCGCCTCCTTCGAGGGCCCTCAACTTCTGCTCCGCACGCTCACCCCACCAGCCAATCATTTCCGCGTGGCTTCTCAGTTCTTCACGCGTCTCAGGGCTCGGATTGGTGAGGTGGGTCAGCAGGAGTCGGAAATACATTATCCTTTGTCCGTGTCGTCTTGGGGCTTCGGTGTCTGCCATCGTCTTGGACTCCTCCTTGGTTGAAGCAAGACTGTTGTACTTGCCGCCCGTATGGAAGCACGAAATGCAGCCAGAAAGCAATCTAAACAAGTGTGCTAGAATCATCACCTATGAGTCCAGCCTATTTCGACATCCACGCTCATACGCACTTTGCCGCCTTCGATAACGATCGTGAGAGCGTGATTTTGCGTGCCCAGGAAGCCGGTGTCGGCATGGTTAACGTGGGCACGCAACAGGTGAAGTCGCGGGAGGCGGTCGAGCTTGCTCACAAGCACCCGGAGTTCTGTTGGGCCACGGTTGGGTTGCATCCCATCCACACGTCGAAGTCATACCACGATGTGCAGGAATTGGGGGCAGGGGAGGACGCGAAGGGGTTTGTGTCGCGGGGGGAGGTGTTTGATTATGATTTTTACAAAACACTCGCTCTCGATCCTAAGGTGGTGGGCATCGGGGAGTGTGGCCTCGACTACTATCGGCTCGAGGAGGATACGAAGCAGGTGCAACTCGAAGCGCTTGAAGCGCAGATCGCGCTCGCCAACGAAGTAGGGAAGCCCCTCATGCTCCACATTCGCAATGGGCGTGGCGCCGGCGGCGGGGCGGCATACGACGATGCGTACGAAATTGTAAAAGCGCAGGCCAAGGTCAAAGGCAACGTACACTTCTTTGCAGGTGATTGGCCGACAGCAGAGAAGTTTCTTAATCTCGGTTTCACCCTTTCCTTCACGGGAGTGCTCACCTTTACTCACGACTACGACGAGGTGGTGCAGCGGATTCCCCTTGACATGATCATGACGGAAACCGACTGCCCCTACATCGCTCCCACGCCCTATCGAGGGAAGCGGAACGAGCCCGCGTATGTGGTAGAGATAGTGAAAAAGATCGCGGAGATCAAAGGGTTGGATTTTGAGGTAACTCGAGTAGCGTTACGTGAGAACGCTCACCGTGTTTGGAACATCCGCTAACACTTCAAAAACACAGTATAACAGCTATAGCTGTTATACTGTGTTTTTGTTTTAGGGTTGCGCTCATACGCCTAATTTGATAGGATTATCCGACATGTCAGAAGAAATAAAACTATACGAAGTTGGCTACCTCCTCCTACCCATGATCGCCGACGAGGCTTTAGCTACAGAGGTTGCAGCCCTGCGTGAGCTTGTCGAGAAGCATGGTGGCGCAGTGGAAACAGCTGATCTCCCCAAGTCACGTCCCCTCGCCTACACAATCGACAAGAAGATTGCGAACAAGCGCACGGAGTTCAAGCACGCCTACTTTGGCTGGATTATCTTTCGCGCTCTGCCAGAAGCAGCTCCGGTGATTAAGGCCGAGCTCGACAAGCAGGACAACATTCTCCGGTTTCTTTTGACGGAAACAGTGAAATATGAGGTGACTCCTCGCCGCATCCCCCAGGCAGTAGCAGAAGAAGCTGTTCCCGCGCCTGTAGTTGAGGTTACAAAACAAGCAAAGCAAGAAGTGGTAAAACCGGTGTTCACCTCTGAAGATATTGATAAGGAAGTGGAGGGGCTGATTGCAACAACGGTATAGCCAATTTCCAATATCCAATTACCAATTTCCAAAAATACACATGTATTTAAACAAAGCGATCATCATTGGCAACCTGACGCGAGATCCGGAAAAGAAAGCAACCCCATCTGGTCAGACCGTTACTCAATTTTCTGTTGCGACGAACCGTACCTGGAAAGATAAGGATGGGAATAAGCGAGAGACATCTGATTTTCACAATATTGTAGTGTGGGGACGCGCGGCGGAGAATTGCGCGTTGTACTTGAAGAAAGGGCAGAGCGTGCTCGTGGAGGGTCGCATCGAGACGCGCAGCTGGGACGACAAGACGAGTGGGCAGAAGAAGTATCGTACGGAGATTATTGCCGACCGCGTTCAGTTTGGTCCGAAGGCCATGGGCGGCGGTTTGAGTGGTCCCTCTGCTGCACCATCAGGATCAAATACCCCAGCTCCTGTCGAGATCGATACTATCGAGTATCCGACCGAGGAAAGTAATCCGGAAGATATTCCCTTTTAATATAGGAATCAGGAACTAGCTTGTAGGAGAATACAAACATGAATTCCCCCTACAAGCTACAAGCTAAATCCTACAAGCTACTATGACCAAACAATGCTACTTTTGCAACAATAACGTGAAGCATGTCGACTACAAGGATGTGGAAGCTTTGAAGCGCTTTATGAATCCCTACGCGCGCATGCTCTCAAAGCGGAAGACGAACGTCTGCTCACTTCACCAACGCAAGCTTGCCATGGCCATCAAGCGTGCTCGTTTCCTCGCCCTCGTCCCCTTTGTCGCCCGGTAAAAGTCGCTCGCACATGCCGCGAAACTGGTACGGCATACTTTTCTGCCCGCCCGTACCGAACGGTACGTTCGGGCGGGCTGAAAAGTTGCCTCTGACTCACGATCGTCATCGTTCGTAGCCCATTTTCTCGGCATGTGCTCGCTCTTGCCTGAATTACATGTATTGTTCTTGAGTTGTGTCATCCCGGCGAAGGCCGGGAACCAGGTTTGCATCTGGAGGTCCGACCTCTGGTTTTTTGTATGTGAGTATGCTTTCCTGATCTCAGACAAGTTCTCTGTGTAAGAGAACGAGGAGGTGGTCTAGTGAAGGACACGAGTAACGGTTTTACTATCTATCTCGATCGGGACGGTCACGACGAGCTCTTGGTGACCATCATCCCGCCAAGTCTACGTCTCCACTCCGTGGTGCAGAGCGTGGTTGGGCGCGACCCTCGTCGCTTTGGGGGCGTGAACCAGGGCTGGATCTCTGTCGAGAACGGAAAATTCATCGAATCAAGCGGTGATCTCCAGGGTCTCAACCTTCGGGACTTGGTGGATGCCGCCGCCGACTGTCATCGAATGGTGAAAGGTGCTCCTCGGCTTTCCTCGTTCACCTCGGCCGAACTTGCGGCAGAGAACGAACGCTGGCGAGTTGAGAGTGCCGAAGCTCGTCAACAGGCCAGAGGGTGCAGTGAAACTCCCGAGTGTTGTGGATCCGGTTGCTCAAAACAGGTCGGCGACATGGGTGTGGACGTCGAAGGAACCCCTGGCGGCCCACTCTCTTCAAGCAACGATCAGTTTTGATACTGTTTCTCGGAAACACGTCCAAGAAAGAGGTGATCCAAATGGCTTCGCCCGAAGTAGATAAGCGTCACGGTCATGATCTCGTCATCTGTGGTCTCACGGGCTGTCCGGAATACGTGATGCCGGGACGCACCCTGGCGCACGGGGCGGCATTGAAAAAGCCGCCGAGTTCTGTCCGGTGCTGTGACAAGGTGTGCGACAACCCGTCGCACACCGCGGGGCACACTTGCAACGAGTTCTGCCCTGAGTACACCATTCTCGGGAACGACATCCACTCATGAGCCTCGACTCGATCCGACTCGAGCTCACCCCCCCCCCCCCCGCGGCGCCCCCCCGGCGCCGCCCTTCTCTGCACCAGAACCCCACCCCTCTCCTCTGGGTGGATAAACAAGAGAACACGCGGGGCGGCA
>Ga0080064_1000206_pt1 | contig 175044 bp, 158 predicted proteins | sample Subgrocontami54m_FD_69260 | JGI IMG/M metagenome (GOLD analysis project Ga0080064, IMG submission 69260) | Subsurface groundwater microbial communities from S. Glens Falls, New York, USA - GMW46 contaminated, 5.4 m (SPADES assembly) (version 2) ...
TGCCCGGCGACAACGTGGAAATGAACATCGAGCTGATCGCGCCGATTGCGATGGAGAAAGGCCTGCGCTTCGCTATTCGCGAAGGCGGCCGCACCGTCGGCGCCGGCACGGTCTCGGAAGTAGTGGAGTAGTCGCGTTGGAGATCAGCGATGTTTAGAGTTCAACCTTTAGGTTGTGATTATGAACACGCAAGCTAAAGCTTGAACTCTAAACCCAATCGGCAATCGGAAATGACACCATGCTTAACGAAAAAATCAGAATCAGGCTGAAGGCCTACGATCACCGGGTGCTCGATCAATCAACGACAGAAATCGTCGAGACGGCGAAGCGGACTGGCGCGCGCGTGGCCGGGCCGATTCCATTGCCGACCGTAAAGAACAAGTGGACAGTTTTGCGTTCGCCGCACGTGGATAAGAAGTCGCGCGAGCAGTTCGAGATCAGAACGCACAAGCGTCTGATGGACATTCTGGATCCAACGCCGCAGACGGTGGACGCGCTGATGAAGCTCGACCTGCCAGCAGGCGTGGATGTCGAAATCAAGGCTTTCGGAAAACAGTAGAACCGTTCAGAGTTCAAGCTTTAGCTTGCTCCGCGAAAACAACAACCTGAAGGTTGAACTCTGAACTCTGAACTTCGTAAATTGGCAATGATTAACGGAATCATCGGTAAGAAAGTCGGCATGACGCAATTGTTCGCGCCGGACGGCACAGTTACTCCGGTGACCGTCATCAAGGCCGGCCCGTGCGTGGTGGTGCAGAAAAAATCTGCGGGCGGCGCCGACGGCTATGATGCCGTGCAGATTGGGTTGGTTGAAGACAAGCCCATCAAACTGAAGAACGTCACCAAACCGATGCGCGGGCATTTCGAGAAAACCGGCGCCGGGATTCCGCCGACACGCGTGCTGAAAGAGTTTCGCTTGCCGGCATCAGACGACAGCACAAACGTGGGCGACAAAATTCTGGTCGATCAGTTTTCCGATGGTGACATTGTCGATGTCGTAGGCAAGTCCAAAGGTCGTGGGTTCGCCGGCACCGTCAAGCGTCACAATTTTAGTCGCGGTCCCGAATCGCACGGCTCAATGAACGTGCGCGCCCCCGGATCTATTGGGCAGTCGGCTTATCCATCGCGAGTCTTCAAAGGCATGCGATCTTCAGGCCATATGGGCGATGAGCAGGTGACTATCAAGCGGCTGACTGTCGCCCGAGTTGATGCCGAGAATAATCTGCTGATGATTCGCGGCGCCGTGCCCGGTCCAAACGGTAGTGTCGTAGTAGTGAAGAAAGCGGCGCGGCAGCGCAAGGGATAAGTTCAAAACGGAGGTTCCGTTATGCCAACAGTCAAAATTCTAAACTTGACCACCAAGGAAGTTGGCGAGATCGAGTTGCCGGACGCAGTGTTTGGCGTCGAAATGAACGAGCCACTGATTCATGAGGCCGTGCGCAGCTTTATGGCTAATCGCCGCGCGGGTACGTCCGCGACAAAAACCCGCGGAGACGTCTCAGGCGCGGGACGAAAGCTTTGGAAGCAGAAAGGCACTGGCCGCGCGCGGATCGCGAGTTTACGATCGCCGCTCTGGAAAGGCGGCGGCAATGCGCACGGACCGCAGCCGCGCGATTGGTCCTATAACTTGCCGAAGAAGATGAGGAAGCGCGCGATGTGTTCAGCGATTTCTGAGCGGTTGCGCGAAGGCAACCTGGTAATCGTCGACGAGTGGAAGCTCGACCAGCCGAAGACGAAAGACTTTCTCAACACGCTCGGCGGTTTGAATCTGAGCGGCAAGACCTTGATTGTTGATTCGCTGAAGAACACGAATTTAATGCTGGCTTCGCGCAATGTCCAGACCACGAAAGTGGTCAACAGCTATGGCGTGAACATCTACGATCTGGTCTATCACCAGAAGCTGGTGCTGACGCCGAAATCCGTGGAAGAGTTAACGGATATTCTGCGTCCGCGAGCGAAGGATGACGAAGAGCAGTACGGCTCGCGCGAGGTTTTAGGCGGCCCGACCAAGCCGCGCCCGGCGTCCGGAAGAAGAGGAGTGTCAGCGTAAACGATGCGAACCGTTTGGGACGCAATCAAGTCGCCAGTGATCACCGAGAAGGCGCTGGTGGCGAAAGAAGAGACGCAGGACAGGCGTCAGTTGCTGACGTTTCGCGTCGAGCGGCGGGCGACCAAGCCTGAGATCAAACAGGCAGTCGAAGCGATCTTTCAAGTGAAGGTTGACGAAGTGCGGACGGCGAATTTTCTCGGCAAGATGGCGCGCCGCGGACGTCACGAAGGCCGCAAGCCTTCCTGGAAGAAAGCGTACGTGACGCTGAAGCATGGTGAGAAACCCGTCGATTACGGGGAAGCGATTTAAGCATTGCCGATTGCCAATTGCCGATTTCCGATTGGCTCATTAATAGAAGCACTTTTCTTTAGATCGGCAATCGCAAATCGGAAATTGGAAATGATCAGATGGGCATCAAGAAACTAACACCGACATCGCCGGCGCGGCGCTATCAGACTTATCTGACGCGCGACGAGTTGACGCCCGGGGCTTCGCCTGAAAAGTCTCTGTTGGAGCCCAAGACGCGCATCTCGGGCCGTAATAATGACGGTCACATCACGGTGCGGCGTCGTGGCGGCGGACACAAGCGCCACTATCGCGTGATCGATTTCAAACGCAACAAGGACGGGGTGCCGGCGCGCGTGACTCAGATCGAATACGATCCGAATCGCTCGTCGAACATTGCTCTGCTGACTTATCTGGACGGTGAAAAGCGTTACATCATCGCTCCCGTTGGATTGGAAGTGGGGAAAATGATCGCGAGTGGCGAGGAAGCGGACATTCTTCCCGGGAACGCTTTGCCGATTCGCAGCATTCCGCTGGGCACGCAGATTCACAACATCGAACTGCGCCCCGGCAAAGGCGGACAGATGGCGCGCGCGGCCGGATCGTTCGCGCAGCTCCTGGCGAAGGAAGGCCAATTCGCACAGTTGCGCATGCCCTCCGGCGAAGTGCGGCGCGTGCCCGTCGAATGCCGCGCGACTGTGGGCCAGGTGGGCAACGTCGAGCATGAGAATGTTTCGTTGGGTAAAGCCGGGCGATCGCGTTGGAAGGGAATCAGGCCCCATGTCCGCGGCGTCGCGATGAATCCGGTGGATCATCCGCACGGCGGCGGCGAAGGTAAGACTTCCGGCGGCCGCAATCCGGTAACGCCCTGGGGCCAGCCGACCCGCGGTTACAAAACGCGCCGGAACAAACGCACGAAGAAGATGATCGTGAGAGATCGGAGAGTCAAGTAGTCATTGTCGATTGCCAATTGCCAATTGCCGATTTGATTTGTAAGCGGCGTTGGGCGTTTCAGGAAATTGGCAATCTAAAATCGGCAATCGGAAATGAGTTATGCCACGTTCATTAAAAAAAGGCGCCTGGGTCGATAAAGGCATCCGGAAAGTTGTCGAGCGGATCCGCGCGGGCTCGCAAAGACCGCAAGTGATTCGTACCTGGTCACGGCGCTCGACCATCACGCCAGACATGGTGGGGCTGACGTTTGGCGTGCATAACGGCAAACGACACATTCCGATTTACATCACGGAGAATATGGTCGGGCACAAGCTGGGAGAGTTTTCGCCGACGCGAACGTTCAAGGGCCATTCGGGAACAAAGTCTGAAAAGGCGGAGAAAACTGCGACGGTGGCCGGCAAGTCCGGAGCCGCAGCCCCAGCGGCGCCGGCAGCAGCGCCCGCGGCTTAAGAGTAGTTTATGGAAGCAAGAGCAAGTGCAAAGTATCTGCGCGGGTCGTCGCAAAAGGCGCGACTGGTTGTTGATATGATCCGCGGCAAGAACGTCAATCAGGCGCTGGCCATTTTGCGTTTTGCGAACAAGCGTGCGGCCGCCGGCATTGAGAAGTGCATGCGGTCGGCGATTGCCAACGCCAACGAAGCAGCAGAAAAAGCGAACATCGCGGTCGATCCGGACGAGCTTTGGTTGAAGGCGGCGTTTGTCGATCGCGGCCCGACGAAAAACCGGCGTCGGATCCGGCCGGCTCCGCAGGGTCGCGCGTTTCGCCAACAGCGGCACTTTTGTCACGTGACAATCCTGCTTTCAAGTGAGAAGCCGGGCGAGAAAACAGAATCCGAAGGTAAATCGCAGCCTGCGTTGAGCAGGCGAGCAAAGCGAGGCGGAGCCGCAGCGGCGCCGCGCGCCAAGCGGGTCGCGGGAAAAACCGAAGCCTCACCGTCAAGTCAAACCGGCGACAAGCCGACGAAGGCTGCGGCGTCGAAGGGCGAGAAGAAAACGGGTAAGGTTGCTTCGAAATTGGGTAGCGCCTTGCGGAGAAAGAAGAAGACGGAAGAGTAGGGACAGATCTTGAATTTCAGATTTCAGATTCAAGATTCCAAAACGGAGAATTAAGTGGGCCAAAAAGTTCATCCATACGGTTTTCGCCTCGGCTATAACAAGGACTGGCATTCGCACTGGTTTGCGAAGAAGCAGTACGGCGACTTTCTGATCGAGGATCTCAAGCTCAAGGCTGAGCTGAAGCGACGCTTCACCGGCGCGGGCGTCTCGCATGTGGACGTCGAGCGCGCGGCGAATCGTCTGAAGATCATCATCTACACGTCGCGGCCGGGAATTATCATCGGACGCAAGGGATCTGAGATCGATAAGTTGAAGGGCGACATCGCTTCGCGCACCGGCCGCGAAGTTCTGGTTTCGATTCAGGAGATTCACAAGCCGGAACTGAACGCGCAGTTGCAAGCGGAAAAGATTGCGGCCCAGCTCGAAAAGCGAATTGCCTTTCGCCGCGCCATGCGCAAAGCGGTCGAAGAATCGCTGCGCTTTGGCGCGCAGGGAATCAAGGTAAAGGTCAGCGGGCGGCTGAATGGCGCTGAGATTGCGCGCAGTGAATGGCACTTGCAGGGACAGTTGCCGCTGCACACGCTGCGCTCGGACGTGGATTACGGTTTGGCGGAAGCGCATACGACGTTTGGCGTGATTGGCGTGAAGTGCTGGATTTATCGCGGCCAAATTCTGGATGCCAAGGCGGCGATGGCTCGCGGCACCGGCACCGATCCGATTAACGATACCCGCGGGCCGGGACAGCGCGAGGGCCGGCAGCGGCCGGCGCGCGCCCGCCGAGAAAGACCGGAGAGATAGGTTTAGAGTTCAACCTTTAGGTTGCTCTTTGAGGAGACAAGCTGAAGCTTGAACTCTGAACGTAGGAAAGAATTGCCATGTTGATGCCGAAAAAAGTTAAGCATCGTAAGCAGATGCGCGGCCGCATGCGTGGGGTGGCGAATCGCGGCAGCATGATCAGCTTCGGTGAGTACGGTCTGAAGACCCTGGAGCCGGCCTGGATCACGGATCGCCAGATCGAAGCGGCGCGCATCGCGATGACCCGGCACATTAAGCGCGGCGGGAAGATCTGGATTCGCATGTTTCCTGACAAGCCGGTGACCAAGAAGCCGGCGGAAACGCGCATGGGAAAAGGTAAAGGCGCGCCCGAATACTGGGTCGCGGTCGTCAAACCCGGGCGCATCCTTTACGAGATTGAAGGAGTCGATGAGAAGACGGCGCGCGCGGCAATGAAACTCGCGGCGCAGAAACTTCCGATTCAGACGAGGTTTGTCACCCGCGCTGAGCAGGAAGGTGGCGTCATCTAGTTCGACAAACTTTAGTTTGTTGCGACGGGCGAGGATCGCAAGACTCGACAAACTGAAGTTTGTCGGACAAAAGCGAGAAGTTATGAAAAGACGCGAAGAAGTCGACAAGTTGCGTGGTTTGACCGATGACGATTTGCATGCTGAGGCGGCGCGTTTGAAAGAGTCTCTGTTTCGACTCAACTTCAAGTTAGCACTGGGCGAAGTCGACGCGATCAAGAAGATGCGCGAAGAGAAGAAGGCACTCGCCCGCATTCGCACCATCGTGCGTCAAAGAGAAGTCCAGCCGGGACAATGAACTGAGCTGACGAGATTAGCTAAAAATGTTTAGAAGGAAAAAGAAAGAAGAAGAGATTTCAACGCCGCCGAGTACGGAGGCCGCTGTCACGCCTGAAGCGCCACCCGCCCCGGAGGCCCCGAGTGCAGACGAATCTGTCGCCTCGGAGCCGGCGATGGTTGCCGCTGAGCCGGCGGCTGCCGCGTCGGCAGGTGAGACTGCCGCGCCGGTTGCGGTATCGTCGACGCGCCGCGGTAATCGCGTGCAGAAGGTCGGAATCGTATCGTCGGACAAGATGCAAAAGACAGTCGTCGTGCGAGTCGATCGCCTGGTGCTGCATCGCCGGTACCGGCGCTACGTTCGCCGCACGACAAAATTCCATGCGCATGACGACCTGGGTTCGGGCGTCGGCGACCGTGTGCGCATCGTGGAAACGCGACCGCTATCGGCGCAGAAGCGCTGGCGCGTAGTTGAGATTTTGCAGAAGGCAGCGAAGTAGCGAAAAGCCATGATTCAAATGCAGACCTCTCTGGAGGTCGCTGACAATTCGGGAGCGCGGCGGGTCGAGATGATTATGGGCATCGGCGGCTCGACCGGAAAGATCGCCAGTCTCGGCGACCGCATAAAGGTCACCGTGAAAGAGGCGTCGCCCGACGGCACGATTAAAAAGGGAACGGTGCAGGACGCAGTGATTGTGCGCACGCGCAAAGAAGTGCGGCGGAAAGACGGCACCTACATTCGCTTCGATCAGAACGCCGCGGTGCTGATCAAAGAAGATGGCACGCCGGTCGGCACGCGCGTGTTCGGACCCGTGGCGCGCGAGCTGCGCGACAAGAACTTTATGAAGATTGTATCGCTGGCGCCGGAGGTTATTTGATCGTGAAAGCAAAGAAGCGCGCAAAGATCAGAAAGAACGATCAAGTTGTCGTGATCGCCGGGCGCGACAAAGGGAAGCGCGGCCGCGTGTTGGCCGTGGCGCCGACTAACGGCAAGGTGAAGGTCGAAGGCGCGGGCATGATCAAGCGGCACCAGAAACCGGCGGGAAATCGTGGCGGCGGGATTATCGACAAGGAAGCCTGGATTAATATTTCAAACGTGCAAATTGTCGATCCGCAATCGGGCAAGCCTTCGCGAGTGCGATACCAGATCGAGGGCGACGGCACAAAGATTCGGGTGGCCGCGGCCAGCGGACATTCATTAGAGAAGTAGGTCCGACAAACTTTAGTTTGTCGCCGACATTAGCGGGGACGAGGGACGACGACAAACTGAAGTTTGTCGGACAAAGAATATGGCGAGACTGAAAGAACGTTATCAGAAAGAGATCGCGCCGGCGGTCGCCAAGGAGTTCGGGATTAAGAATCCCATGGCGATACCGCGGCTCGATAAGATTATCGTCAACATGGGCATGGGCGAGGCCATTGCCAACGCCAAGGTTTTGGATATTGCCGTCGAGGAGCTGAAGGCCATCGTGGGACAGAAGCCCGTGATCACGAAGGCGAAAAAATCAATCGCCAGCTTCAAACTTCGTCAGGGTATGCCGATCGGGGTTGTTGTCACGCTGCGCGGCGAGCGCATGTACGAGTTTTTTGATCGGCTGGTGTCAGTGGCGTTGCCGCGCGTCAGAGATTTTCGGGGCGTCTCGCCGAAGGCCTTCGACGGCCGCGGCAACTACACGATCGGAATTAAAGAGCAGTTGATCTTTCCTGAAATTGACTTCAACAAGGTCGATAAGCAGCGGGGAATGAATATCTCGATAGTTACCACGGCGCGCGACGACGAGCAGGCGCGAGCGCTTTTGAAGGGTTTGGGAATGCCGTTTAGGGTGTAGAGGCTGATTGCTGAAAGCTTAGTTTATGGCAAAGAAATCGTTAATCGCGAAGTGTAATCGCAAGCCAAAGTTTTCGTCACGCGCGTACACGCGTTGCAAGCGCTGTGGCCGGCCGCGCGCCTATCTGCGCAAGTTTCATTTGTGTCGCATTTGCTTTCGCGAGCTGGCGTTGCAGGGACAGATTCCCGGCGTGGTGAAATCGAGCTGGTAAGAGGGAATTTGCGATTTTAGATTTGCGATTTGCGATTTGAAATGCTCTCGCGGGCATTTCGGTTCAATCGCAAATCGGCAATCAAAAATCTAAATTCGCTTTACGGAGTAAAGCATGACTGATCCTATTGCCGACATGGTGGCGCGAATTCGGAATGCAGTCGCCGCCAAACATTCGCGCGTTGATATCCCAACTTCGAAACTGAAGCTGGAGATCGCGCGCATCCTCAAAGAGGAAGGCTATATCAATAACTTCGTCAGCAAAGGCGAAGGCCCGAAGAAAGTGGTGCGCATATTCCTGCGCTACGACGCGCGCGGCACCTCTTCGATCACGCATCTGGCGCGCGTCTCGCGACCCGGCCGGCGCGTGTATGTTGGTTCGCATCAGATTCCGCGCGTACTGGGCGGCTATGGCATCAATATTGTTTCGACTTCGCGCGGACTGATGAGCGGCAAGACCGCGAGGAAAGAGAACGTCGGCGGCGAGTTGCTGGCGGAAGTTTATTGAAATTTTAGATTTTGGATTTAGGATTTTCGATTCCGTCGGCTTGATCGGAACTGGAATCGGTAGAATGGCAAATCTAAAATCTAGAATCAGAAATCGAAAATCTTATGTCTCGCATTGGTAAGAAACCCATTACGATTCCCAAAGGGGTGACGGTCGCGATTAAAGATCGCGAGCTGGAAGTGAAGGGCACGAAAGGTGTCCTCAAAACGCCGATCCCGGAAGGCGTTACTTTCAAGCTCGAAGGCGACGAGCTGGTTGCTGAGCGCGCCTCGGATGAGCAAGCAGCACTGCACGGTCTGGCTCGCGCTTTGGCGAACAACGCGATCCTGGGTGTCGTGCAGGGCTTCACGAAACAGATGGATGTCGTTGGGGTCGGATACAAAGCTGACGTGCAGGGCCGCAAGGTCGTCTTCGCGCTCGGCTATTCGCATCCGATTGAATTTCCTTTGCCTGATGGCATTGAAGCAAAAGCGGAGCGTTTGACGACCAAGGGAAGCATTCAGCAGTATCAAACGACGCTAACGATCTCAGGAATCGACAAGCAGAAGCTCGGACAGGTATGCGCTGAGATGCACAAGCTGCGCAAACCTGACGCTTACAAGGGCAAGGGCGTGCGCTATGCCGACGTGCCGATTAAGTTGAAGCCGGGTAAGACCGGGAAGTAGATTTTTGATTTGCGATTTCAGATTTTAGATTGGGCTTTGCCGGAACGTCGAGCAATCGCAAATCTAAAATCAAAAATCTGAAATTGATAGACATGGCCAACAGAAACAGATCAGAGGTTCGCGTTGCCGTTCACAGACGCATCCGGCGCAAGGTTCGCGGTAGTACCGAGCGGCCGCGTCTGGCGGTGTATCGCAGCCTGAACCACATCTACGCGCAAATAATCGACGATGAAAAGTCGCAAACTTTGGCGTCTGCCTCGACCACCGAAAAGGATTTGCGCGGATCGAGCGGCGGCAATGTCGCGGCTGCTAAGCGCGTCGGTCAGGCGATCGCGGAACGCGCGCTGTCGGCCGGAATCGATCAAGTCGTGTTCGATCGCGGCGGATACTTGTATCACGGTCGGGTCCGGGCGTTGACTGATGCAGCGCGCGCGGCCGGCCTGAATAAAGACGAAACCCTCGCCAGGGAAGCAGAGGCCGCGGAAAAAGTGGCCGCTGAAAAAGCCAGCGCCGACGAAGCGAGTGCTCAGGCTGCGAGCGCTAAAGAAAAGAGCGCCAAAGCAAAGAAGGGCAAGAGCAGCAAGGGCGAGAGTGCCGGCGAGGCGAAGGCTGAAGAAGGTAGCGAAGTCAAAGCAGCTAAAGAACCCAAAGCCCGCGAGGCGAAGGCTGAAGAAGGTAGCGAAGTTAAAGCAGCTAAAGAACCCAAAGCCCGCGAGGCGAAGGCTGAAGAAGCTGGTGAAGTTAAAGAAGAGGCTAAAGAAGCTAAAGAAGAATAAATGAGACAACCCAAGCAACGAATACTGGCTCAGGGCCTCGATCTGAAAGACCAGGTCATCTCGATCAATCGCGTGACCAAAGTCGTCAAAGGCGGAAAAAATCTTTCGTTCGCGGCGCTGGTCATCGTGGGTGACGAGGCCGGACACGTCGGTTTTGGCACCGGCAAAGCGCGCGAAGTGCCTTTGGCGATCAAGAAGGCCGTCGAGGCTGCCAAGAAGAACCTGATCCGCGTGCCGCTGATCGAGAACACTTTGCCACATCAGTTGATTGGCAAATTTGGAGCTGGCCGCGTCCTGATGAAGCCGGCATCCCAGGGGACCGGCGTCATCGCAGGCGGCGCGGTGCGCGCGGTAATGCGGGCGGCCGGCGTTCGCGATGTGCGCACGAAAGTTCTGGGCTCAACTAACCCGCACAACGTCGTGCGCGCGACCTTCGACGGGCTGCTTAAGATGAAAGATCCGCTTGAAGTGGCGCGCCTGCGCGGCAAGCAGGTTGAGGAACTGTAGACTCTAAAGCAAATGGTTACGAAAAAGACTAAGAAGGACGCCGCGCCGGCTAAGATTCGGATTCAGTATTACCGTAGCGGGATCGCGTTTCCCGAGACGCAGAAACGCGTCGTCCGCTGTCTGGGTCTGCGGAAACTGAATCAAATTGTTGAGCGGCCCGACACGCCGTCGATGCGCGGCGCGGTCGCGAAGGTTCCTCACTTGTTGAGGATTATTGAATAGAGAAAGACCATTTTCCATTTTTCATTTGAGATTTGTCATCTGCCATTTACAACACGCGCCCTTGATCAAATGGCCAATGAAAAATATCAAATGACAAATGGAAAATGAATCGGCTTTAGGGAGCATTGATGTCACTCAGCTTAAACAATCTTCATCCCGCAAAAGGTTCGACGCACAAAAAGAAGCGCGTGGGGCGCGGACCAGGCTCGGGACTGGGAAAGACCGCGGGCCGTGGTGAAAAAGGCCAGAAGTCACGTTCCGGTTATTCTTCGAAGATCGGTTTCGAAGGCGGTCAGATGCCCTTGCATCGGCGCCTGCCCAAGCGGGGCTTCACCAACATTTTCAAGAAGCGCTGGACCGAGGTGAGCCTGGAAGCGCTCGAAAAACATTTCGCCGAGAACGACGAGATCACCCCGGCCCTCCTGCACGCTCGCGGGATCATCAAGAAGGCAAAGCATGACATCGTCGTGCTGGGAAACGGCGAGATCAAGAAAGCGCTCAAGGTTTCCGCGCACCGTTTCACCAAGAGCGCTCGCGAGAAGATCGAGAAAGCCGGCGGCGCCGCAACCATCATCGGCGCTCAGTAGGTCTTCTCTGCGTGAACTCCGCGCTCTCTGCGTCTCTGCGGTGAGCAATAGTTGAGGAAGATTCACCGCAGAGACGCCGAGAACACAGAGGACGCGCAGAGAACAGCCTTGTTATGGAAAAATTCTTAGCAGCCGTTCGCAACATGTTCAATGTGCCGGATCTGCGCCGGCGCATCCTCTTCACTCTGGGCATCCTGGCGATCTATCGCCTGGGGGCGCACGTTTCCGCTCCGGGAATCAATCAGGAGCGACTCAAGCAGGTCTGGGGCAATGTCAGCGGCACTCTCCTGGGCGTTCTGGATCTATTCTCGGGCGGTAATTTCCGCGTGATCTCGATCTTTGCGTTGGGCGTCACGCCTTACATCACTGCTTCAATCATTCTGCAATTGATGACTGTGGTCTCGCCGCAGCTGAAAAAGCTGCAGGAAGAAGGCGAGATGGGGCGGCAGAAAATCAACCAGTGGACGCGATATCTCACCGTTCTGCTGGCTGGGTTGCAAACCTCGTTCGTCGCGCACTGGCTGCAAGTCAACCAGGTCGGCCCGAGCTTTGGCGAACCGGGTGGCCTGGGCTTTTTTCTGACGACTGTGCTGACCCTGACGACCGGCACGATTTTCGTGATGTGGCTGGGCGAGCAGATCACTGAGCGCGGAGTTGGAAATGGAATCTCTTTGCTGATCTTTGCCGGCATTGTGATCGGCCTCCCCCGCGGCGTACAGCAGGTTATGGGCCGCATGAGCGGCGGCGACACGTTGGAAATCATCGGCGTCTTCGCGCTCGTCCTGGCGCTGGTGGGAATCATCGCCTTCATCGTTTTCGTCGAGGCGGCGCGGCGCAAGATCCCGGTGAGCTATGCCAAGCGACACGTGGGCCGCCAATTGGTGGGCGGACAACAAACGACGATGCCGCTGAAGCTGAACATGGGCGGAGTGATTCCCGTCATCTTCGCCTCGTCGGTGCTGTCGATGCCGCAGAGTTTGTTCTCTGCTTTTCCAGCGAAGAACCCGGCCAACTTGTATGGAAAGATATTTAACTTTTTCCAGGTGTTTCACGCCGGCGATCCCTACTATGAACTTATCTTTATGTCGTTGATCATCTTCTTCACTTTCTTCTACGTGTCGATCGTATTCAACGTGGAAGAGGTGGCCGACAACCTGCGCAAGCACGGCGGATTCATGCCCGGAATTCGGCCGGGCCGCGCGACGGCGGAATATCTGAACACGATTCTGACTCGTCTGACGACAGTGGGCGCGATTTATCTCGCCATGGTAGCTTTCTTTCCCCAGTTCATGTTGAGCGGATATAAAGTGGCGCGACTGCCGCTGATCGGCACGTGGCTCGATTCATTCGTGAGCACCACGCCCGGCATGCAGTGGATTCCGACAGGCATGGGTTATCAATTCTACTTTGGCGGCACGTCGCTGCTGATTCTCGTCGGCGTGGCCATGGACACGGTCGCGCAGATCGAAGCCCAACTCGTCATGCGGAACTATGAAGGATTTCTGGGCAGTGGCGGGAGACTCCGCGGGCGCAGAGCATAGTCGTATTTTGGATTTTTGATCGCCGATTTGCGATTTGGTTTTTGGCAAGGTTTGAAAATACCCGTCCCAAACACCCGCGATTAAAGCGCAAATCTAAAATCCAAGTTCTAAATCAAATACCAATGTCCAAGATCATCGTCTTGATGGGCGCGCCGGGTGCCGGCAAGGGCACGCAGGCGCGCTTGCTGCAAGAGCGGCAGCATTTGCCGCAGATTTCTACCGGCGACATGTTTCGCGAGCTGGCTGAGTCACACACCCCGCTCGCCGAAGAGGTGCGCGCAATTCAGCAATCAGGACGGCTGATCCCCGATGAACTGGTAATTCGAGTCGTCGAAGGTCGAACAGCGAAAGACGATGATCGTAACGGGTACATACTCGACGGGTTTCCTCGTACCGCAGCCCAGGCCGAAATGCTCGAGGATCTTGCCGCTCGGCAGAATAGAACGCTGAAAGCTATTCTCTTAGACGTTCCTTTGGAGCTTCTGGAAAAGCGGATGACGGGGCGTCGTATCTGTCCGATTTGTAAAGAGATTTACAATATCTACTTTCGGCCGCCCAAAGTAGACAACAAATGCGACGATCACCCCGAAGCTCAACTGGATCATCGCGCCGATGACACACCGGAAAGAGTCCGGGTGCGACTGGAAACTTATGATCGGGAGACTGCACCCCTGCTCGATTACTATCAGCACACGGGTCGCTTGCATCGAGTTGGTGGAGCGCGATCGCCAGAAGAAATCTATGCCGACATTGAACGGATAGTGAACACCGACTGAAGTCTCGCCGGCACTAATGATCATTGGAAAGTCACAGAAAGAGATCGAAAAGATGCGCGCGTCCGGCCAGTTGGTCGGCCGGGTGTTGCAGGAACTCCGCCAGATGGTCGGACCTGGCGTCACCACGCTTGAAGTCGATGTTGCCGCAGACAAGATGATCCGCGACGCCGGCGCGTATCCGACCTTCAAAGGCTACAACGATTTTCCGTTCTCGATTTGCGCGTCGGTGAATGAACAGATCGTGCACGGCTTTCCCTCGAGTTACGAGTTGCAGGACGGCGACATCTTTTCGATTGATGTCGGCGTAACTCTGGATGGTTTTGTCGGTGATACGGCGACGACTATTCCGGTCGGGACAGTCAGCGAGGATCGATTGAACCTGATTCGAGTGACCGAAGAATGCCTGGAACTCGCGATCGAACAATGCCGCGCGGGCAAGCATCTGGGCGACATTGGCTGGGCGGTGCAGGAGCATGCCGAGCAGCACGGGTATTCAGTGGTGCGTGATTATGTTGGGCACGGCATTGGTCGCCGGATGCACGAGGACCCGCAGATTCCCAACTACGGAAAGCCGGGCAAGGGTCCGAAGATCAAGAAGGGTTATGTCTTTGCGGTCGAGCCGATGGTGAATATGGGTTCGTATCACACGAAAACTCTAAAGGACGGCTGGACGGTAGTTACGGTCGACGGGCTTCCGAGTGCTCATGCCGAACACACGATTGCGATTACCGACGATGGGCCGGAAGTGCTGACCAGAGTCGTCGCGAACACGCCGGCAGAGAAGGAGATAGCGAGTCTTTCATAAACCGAGCGCGGCTTGGCGATTGCATAGGCCGCATGTTAATATGCGAAGTTTGCCAGCAAAGGCAGTTTAGTGTCCATTGTCTGTATGGCGAAGGAAGAGGCGATAGAGGTCATGGCCAAAGTCCTCGAGACGCTGCCGAACGCGATGTTTCGGGTTGAGCTTGAGGAAAGCCAGCACCAGGTGTTAGCGCACATCTCGGGCAAGATGCGCAAGCACTTTATCCGAATCCTTCCTGGTGATCACGTTTTGGTTGAGTTGTCCCCATACGATTTGAATCGCGGGCGAATCACGTATCGATACAAGTAAGACAGAGTGAGAAATTATGAAGGTGCGGGCGTCGGTAAGAAAGATTTGTGACAAGTGCAAGGTGATTCACCGCAAGGGCGTGGTGCGCGTAATCTGCACGAACCCTAAACACAAACAGAGGCAGAAATAGAGAGAAGCTATGGCTCGTGTCGCCGGTGTCGATCTTCCGCCGAATAAGCGCGCAGAGATCGGCCTTACTTACATTTACGGAATCGGCAGATCGCGTTCCGCGTCGATCCTTATCGAGGCGCAAGTGAATCTGGATACGCGGATCAAAGATCTGAGCGAAGACGATCTGAGCCGCATTCGCGCTATTCTTGAAGCGCAAGGCGAAATCGAAGGCGATCTGCGCAAGCGCGTCCAAATGGACATCAAGCGCTTGATGGACATTGGCGCCTATCGCGGCTTGCGGCATCGCCGCGGCTTGCCGGTGCGAGGCCAGCGCACGCATACGAATGCGCGCACTCGCAAAGGTCCGCGCCGCGCGACAATCGCCAAGAAGAAGGCGCCAGGGAAGAAGTAATAATGGCAAAAGCAACGGCGGGCGGAAAAAAGAAGGTCTTTCGCAAGAAAGAGAAGAAGCATATTCCGATCGGGATCGTGTACGTCGCGGCTTCGTTCAACAACACGATGATTTCGATAACCGATTTGGAAGGCAACCTGATTGCGCAATCGTCTTCCGGCGCGCGCGGATTTCGCGGCTCGCGCAAGGGGACGCCCTTTGCGGCGCAGCAAGCGGCTTATGAAGCGGCCAAGAAGGCGGTGGAAGCCGGAATGCAACAGGCCGAAGTGCGCGTCAAAGGTCCGGGCGGCGGCCGTGAGTCGGCCATTCGCGCGATTAGTAATGCCGGCGTTCGCGTTACGGCAATTCGTGATACGACGCCGATTCCGCACAACGGATGCCGGCCGCCGAAGCGGCGCAGAGTTTAGCGGAGTTTTGATTTTGGATTTGCGGTTTTCGATTGGAAACCGACTGTTGATGATGACCTAAAGGATGAAGGGCTCCGGCTCTATTTCAGATCTCAAATTTGAAATTTCGAAGACGCGGGCCTGTAAACTTTTCCGTCTAGGTATTTAGACTGGAGGCAGAAACGATTGGCTAGGTATAGAGATGCGGTGTGCCGTCTGTGCCGCCGCGAAGGCGCAAAACTTTTCCTCAAGGGCGACCGTTGTTACAAACCTTCTTGTCCGATTGAGAAGCGGGGTACGCAACCGCCCGGACAACACGGTAACTCGATGCGGCGCGGGAAGGCACTGCAGGGCTACGGCCAGCAGCTTCGCGAAAAGCAGAAGGTCAAACGCATCTACTTCATTCTCGAAGGGCAATTTCGAAATTATTTCGAACGCGCGGCTCGCCAGAAAGGAATCACCGGCGAGAACCTTCTATTTCTGCTTGAGCGGCGGCTGGACAACGCGGCTTATCGGGCTGGGTTTTCAACTTCACGACGGCAAGCTCGCCAACTCGTAAATCACGGACATGTGCTCGTGAACGGAAGGAAAGTTGATATCCCTTCGTACCAGGTAAAGCCCGGCGAGGTTATCAGCGTGAAAGAAGCGAGCCGCAAGAACCCGCACGTCGAGGGCGCATGGCAGACGGCGGCGGGGCGCGGCCGTCCCGCCTGGATTTCGGCCGGCGGCGCGGAAATGAGCGCGACGGTCACAGCGCTGCCGACGCGAGAAGATGTCGATCGTTCGATCAACGAGCAACTGATCGTGGAACTTTATAGTAAGTAACTTTGGCGCGCCTCGAAGCCCGCGCGACTGAAGCGCGCGTTCAGGGGCTGCACGATTTTTTCCCAAAATTTTCTAACGGTAGGTTATGGACCAAAACAATCTCTGGACTGGCTTTCAAATGCCGCGCCGTCTGGCGGCTGACAGCGAAACGTTGACCGACCGCTACGGGCGATTCTCGGCCCAGCCGTTTGAACGCGGCTTCGGTACAACTGTAGGCAATTCCCTGCGGCGAGCGCTGCTCTCATCGATCGAAGGCGCGGCTATTACGGCAGTCAAGATCGAAAGCGTCGAGCATGAGTTCTCGTCGATTAAGGGAGTCGTCGAAGATGCCACGGATGTGATCCTGAACCTTAAACAGGTCCCGTTCACGTTGCACGGCAATGAATCGAAGACTTTGACGATCTCCAGGACGGGACCAGGCGAAGTGACCGCCGGCGACATCCAGGGCGATGCCGACGTCGAGATTCTTGACCCGGGGTTGCACATCGCAACTCTGAGTGGTGGCGGTTCGCTGAACATCGAAATGCGTCTGAAGCGCGGCCGCGGCTACGTATCTGCCGATCGCAACTTTGACGAGGATCTTTCGCTCGGTTACATCCCGATCGATTCAGTGCACACGCCGGTGAAAAAGGTTAACTACGCCGTCGATGCCGCGCGTCTGGGTCAGAACACCGAGTACGACAAGCTGACGATCGAGGTTTGGACTGACGGCTCCGTCAAACCCGACGATGCGATTGGCTTGGCGGCGAAGTTGATCAAAGACCACATGGCGATCTTCATCAATTTCGAAGAAGACAGCGACGAATTCAGCTACCAGCAGCAGGAGCGAGCACCTCTGCCGCGCAACGACCAGCTCGATCGCTCGGTTGATGAGCTCGAGCTTTCCGTGCGTTCCTATAACTGTCTGAAGAACGCCGGCATCAAGACGATTCGCGATCTGGTGCAGCGATCGGAGCGTGAAATGCTGGCGACCAAGAACTTTGGTAAAAAATCCCTCGGAGAAATTCGCGACATCCTGCGCGGCATGGGGCTCGACTTTGGAATCCAGTTTGACGAGCAGGGCAATCCGATTCCGGGCAGCGGCCAAAGCGAGAGCGAGAGCGACGATGGGGCGGATGAACTCGAAGCCGCACTGCAGTAGGGAAAAAAGTAATGCGTCATCGAAAGGCACATCGTAAACTCGGCCGGACTACTGAACATCGCATGTCGATGTTGCGGAACCTGGCGACGTCGCTAATCAATTCGCGCGAGGATCGCATCGTCACCACCATGCCGAAGGCCAAAGAGTTGCGGCAGTTCGTCGAGCGGGCGATCACGCTTTCTCGCCGCGCCGCCAGTCTCGAAAATGGTTCCGATGCTGACGGATTGCACTTGCGACGGCAAGCCGCTTCTTTCTTTCATTCTGGTAATCACGCACAGGCCGCTGCGGCCGGACGGCGCGGCCAGCCAAAACCGCCGCGCACATCAGGAGTTGCGGCGCTGCAACGTCTTTTTGGCGAACTGGGTGAACGGTTCAAGGATCGTCCCGGCGGCTATACCAGGATCATTCGCATGGGCCGCCGGGCTGGCGATGGCGCGGAACTAGCCATGATCGAGCTCGTAGACAACTCGCGCGAAAAGGAAGCCGCCGATACGGCGCGCAAACGAACCAAAGGATCCGGAAAGAAGAAGGATAGTAAAGCGACGCCTGGCGCAGCTGACGCAAAGGACACCAAGGACACCGCAGGAACCGAGGAATAGAGAAGACTCCGTGGCTCGGCCCCGGTCGGCTTCATTGGCCGGCATCGGGGCTCTTGCTTTAGTAGGCTCGCCGCAATCGCGGCGCAACCCGGACAAGAAAGTATTCGATGTCAACCGGAGTAAAGAGGGCGATGAGCGATCCAGATAAGCAAAACCAGGCCGAAGTTTCAGCCCCGGGGCGGCCGTCCGATCGCGACCGCCGTGAACGCGGTGGCCGCCGACAGCGAAACAAGCCACGGCATCTGGAAGCCTCGATCAACATGGCCGAACTGCGCGAGCTGGTGACTTTGATCACCAAGAACGAGCTTACTCAATTTGAATTGGAGCGCGAGGGCTTTCATGTCAAGGTTAGTCGCGGCCCGCAGGTGGAGGGCGTCGCCCCGCTGGCTACTGGTGTTTCCCCTGCCGCTGAGAAGCTGAGCGCGGGCGCTTCGGGCCAAAGCGTACCCACTGCTCCGCCGCATCCGGGAGCTCAGGCCGAAGAGGCCGCTTCGGAAGATCAGGATCTGCACATTATTACCTCGCCCATCATCGGCAGCTTCTTTCGCTCGCCCTCGCCCACGGCGGAAAGCTTTGTGCGCATCGGCAGCAACGTCGAGCCCCAAACGGTCGTTTGCATTATCGAAGCGATGAAGTTGATGAACGAGATTCAGGCCGAGACCACCGGCGAAGTCGTCAAGATTTACGTCGAGAACGGCCAGGCCGTCGAGTACGGACAGCCCCTTTTCGGAATCAAGGCAAGTTAGCAGTGAGCAGTAAGCGGTAAGCAGTCAAAGGCTAATACCAACTGCTCACTGCTCACTGCTCACTGCTCACCGCTCACTCTTATGAACAACGGCCCACGACGATTTCGCAAGATTCTGATCGCCAACCGCGGTGAGATCGCCTGCCGAATAATCTGGACGTGCAAAGAGATGGGTATCGGCACCGTCGCCGTTCACAGCGACGTCGATCGAGATTCGCTGCACGTGCGTTTTGCCGACGAGTCGGCCTGCATCGGGCCCGCGCCGTCGGCGCAAAGCTACCTCAACATTCCCGCGATCATTAGCGCGGCCGAAATCTTCAACGTTGACGCGATCCATCCGGGCTACGGTTTTCTGGCTGAGTCGTCCTACTTCGCCGAGATCTGCGAAGCCTGCAACATCAAATTCATCGGCCCGCGCTCGGATGTTATTCAATTGATGGGTGAGAAAGTTGAAGCTCGGCGTGCGATGCAGGCAGCCGGCGTGCCCATTGTTCCCGGCAGCCCGGAAGTTTTGGAATCGGAGACAGAAGCGCTCGCCATTGCGCGCGAGATTGGCTTTCCCGTGATCGTCAAGGCTTCCGCCGGCGGCGGCGGGCGCGGCATGCGCGTCGTGCGTTCCGAGAATGAGCTGGGCAAGGCTCTGGAAACGGCGTCAAACGAAGCAGCGGCCGCCTTCAAGAACGGCGCCGTCTATCTCGAGCGGTTTGTCGAGCGTCCGCGCCACATCGAGATTCAAGTGCTCGCCGATGAGTACGGCGAGTGTGTTTACCTTGGCGAACGCGAGTGCTCGATTCAACGGCGGCATCAGAAATTGCTCGAAGAGGCGCCGTCGCCGGTGATGACGCCGGAGTTGCGCCAGGAAATGGGTGAGGCGGCGGTGGCCGCATGCAAGTCGATTGGCTATTCCAGCGCCGGCACGTTCGAGTTTCTGCTCGACGAAGACAAACGCTTCTACTTCATGGAAATGAACACGCGCATTCAGGTCGAGCATCCGGTCACCGAGATGGTGACGCTCACCGACATTGTGCGCAACCAGATTCGCATCGCTGAAGGAGAGCCGCTCGGGTTCGGCCAAGATGATGTGATTATGGTCGGCCACGCGATTGAGTGCCGCATAAATGCCGAAAGCCCGGAGACTTTCGCGCCGTCGCCAGGCACAATTACGACGTTCAATCTTCCGGGCGGTCCCGGCGTGCGCGTGGACACTTACGTGTATCCCGGCTATCGGGTGCCGCCTTTTTACGACTCGATGATCGCCAAAGTCATCGTGCATGCGCGGACGCGCGAGTTGGCGATTGCCCGGATGCGACGCGCGCTGGAAGCGATGGTCATCGAAGGGATCAAAACCACGATCCCCTTGCACTTGAAAATTGTGAACGATCCTGATTTTCAGGCCGGTAATATCTCCACGCGCTTTCTCGAAGACTTTCTGGCCGGGAAGGGCGTAAAGGAGCGGCCGGACGTGACGGCGTCTGCCGCGTTGACGGGGGCGTCCGCGTAATTTTATAATGTTGGACTTTTCGGCAGCGCGTGGGGCTCACTGAGAGGATAGGAAAAGGAAATGTCGTTCGCAATTGTTAGGGCTGGTGGGAAGCAGTTTCGCGTCGAAGAGGGCGCGACGCTGCGCGTTCCCTCGCGGAATGAAGAGGTTGGAGCCTCAGTGGAGCTCGATGTGCTCGCCGTTGGGGCTGACAAGGAAACCAGGCTGGGCTCGCCTTTGGTCGAGGGGGCGAAGGTGACCGCCAAAATCATGGACCATGGTCGCGCTACCAAGATAGTGGTGTTCAAGAAAAAGCGACGCAAGCACTACAAGCGGACCAAGGGGCACCGGCAGGGATTTACGACGTTGAAGATTGAATCGATTCGGTAGGAGGATTGCCGATTGCCAATTGCCAATTGCCGATTGAAGTAAGACGTCAATCGACAATCGGAAATCGAAAATCGGAAATGTTGTTATGGCTCATAAGAAAGGCGTAGGCTCCTCACGAAATGGGCGAGACTCTCATTCGCAGCGCCTCGGACTCAAGAAGTTTGGGGGCGAACGCGTCCTTGGCGGCAACATTCTGGCGCGGCAGCGCGGCACGAAATGGAAACCCGGCAAGAATGTCGGCCGCGGCAAGGATGACACGTTGTTCGCGATGGTCGCTGGCGTAGTCAAATTCGAAGACAAGGGGCGTTCCGGCAAGTTTATTAGCGTGTATCCCGAGATCGCGGCTGCCTCGGCTGCGTCTTAGAAATAGAATTGTTCCGAAGCATTCAATTCTTCTTATTTCAATGCGACGCCCGTGCGAAGTTTTAGCTCAGCGGGCGCGCATTTTTGATTTCAGATGTTTATTGATCGCGTAAAGATTCGCATTCGTGGTGGCCATGGCGGTAACGGCGTGACTGCCTTTCGTCGGGAAAAGTTTGTGCCGCGCGGCGGCCCGTCGGGGGGCGATGGTGGGCGCGGTGGCGACGTCTTGATTGTCGCCGACGAGTCGGTGAACACGCTCCTGCACCTGCGCTACAACCCCGAGCACGTTGCCGGCCGCGGCCTGCACGGCGAAGGCAGCAACCGCACCGGCAGCGAAGGAGCCGACGCGATCGTGCGGGTGCCGATCGGAACTCAAATTTTTGATCCGCGCACGAATGATCTGTTGTTTGACCTGGATGAGGACGGCGCACGCTGGCTCGCGGCTCGCGGCGGCCGCGGAGGATTTGGCAACGCGCACTTTGCCACGTCGACTAATCGCGCGCCCCGCTATCACCAGGAGGGAAGTCCGGGCGAAGAGTTTGAACTGCAACTCGAATTGAAACTGCTCGCGGACGTTGGCCTGGTCGGCTTTCCCAACGCTGGTAAATCGACGTTCATCTCCAGGATTTCCGCGGCGCGTCCGAAAATCGCGAACTATCCGTTCACGACGCTTGAGCCGTATCTGGGGGTTGTGGACATGGGCGACTTTCGCACGTTTGTTGTTGCAGATGTCCCCGGATTGATCGAAGGCGCGCACGAAGGCCATGGGCTGGGCGATCGTTTTCTGCGCCACCTTGAGCGCACGAAGTTGCTGCTGCATCTGGTGGACATGTCGTCTGCGTCAGGCCGCGATGCGGTGAGCGATTACGAAGTGATCAATTGTGAGCTGTCGGCTTATGGCGCGCGGCTCGATGCGCTGCCGCAGATTGTGGTGGCAACCAAGCTGGACGCGCTGGATGAACCTGACCGAGTTGAACGCTTGCGCGAGTGTGCTAAGAAGGACCAGAGATTGTTCTTCCCGATCTCATCGGTGACTGGCGACGGCGTGCCGGAGCTTTTGGCGGTGATCGTCCGCGAACTTGATCGGATCAGAAGCGACTCGTCGAGTGTTCAACTGCGAGGAGTCAATGAAGAGTTGCTCGTGGGAACTTTGTGATTTCGGATCAGGCGGGGAAGTTCCTGACGGCTGAGCTGTTTGAAATATGTCGACACGGCGCGCAGCAATTTACGGTGGCACATTCGATCCGGTGCACAACGGGCACCTGACGGTAGCACGGAGCGTGGCGCAGTTGTTCGCGCTTGACCGGTTGATTTTTGTGCCGGCGTGCACGCCGCCGCATAAGCGCGGCGCGGGCATCTCTCCCGCGTTCCATCGATTTGCGATGCTCGTGCTGGCAACTGAGGATGACGCCGGCTTTAGCATTTCCACGATTGAGCTGGACGAGCCCGAGCGGCCGTACGCGGTAGATACAGTCGCGCGCATTCAGGAGCAGCTCGGATCGGACTCGCGTCTGTTTTTCATTATGGGCGCCGATTCGTGGGCTGAGATCACGACGTGGTTTGAATGGGAGAAGCTTTTGCGCACGTGCGATCAAATCGTGGTAACGCGGCCTGGATATGAATTGGTTGAGGCCAATGGCGCGGCGGTCTCGGACGTGCGCGGCATGAGCGAAGATGATGTATCGGTGTTGATAGAAGGCCACCGCGAGCGACAAGCCTTTTTTACTGACGCCGCGATCTTAGACGTTTCAGCCACCGCGATTCGCGCCGCTGCGCGGGCCGGCGATAGCGAAAAGCTGCGAGAGTCGGTGCCCGAGACGGTCGCGAACTATATTGAAAAGTACGAACTTTACCGGAACTAATTTGAGTCAAAAGTTAAAAGAGAAATCATTGCTCCCGGACGCGCAGGCGACGTCGGCCCCGTGCGACGCGACCGGAGATGCAGGACTTGATGAACGCATTCTGTCGGCGCTGCAGGCCGCGGCTGAAAAGAAAGCCCTGGATTTGGTGGTGCTCGATTTACGCGCGGTCGCCAGCTTCACCGACTTTTTCGTGATCACGAGCGGGACGAACCGGCGTCAGGTACAGGCCATCAGCGACGGCGTAGTCGAGCAGTTGAAAAAGAACGGAACTCGCGCCGCCCGCGTCGAAGGTTACCAAACCGCCGAGTGGATCCTGGTGGACTATGGCGATTTCATTCTGCACGTTTTCGATGAGAAGGCGCGGCGCTTTTACGACCTCGAGCGTTTGTGGCGCGAAGCCGTGCGGGTTGATGTGCCGCCCGATGGGGTGGCAGAAGCCCGACCGTGAGGGAGGGCGCAATCGCGGATCATTTTTCAGATTCGCGCTTCTCCCGAGGTTTGAAAGAAAAATAGTGATCGAGATTGTGGCGTTGTCGGATGCGATGCGCGAGGCAGTTGGCCTCGCCGAACGCGTGGCCCCGACCGACGCGAACGTGCTGGTCACCGGCGAATCAGGCGCGGGCAAAGACGCGCTCGCCGCGTTCATTCATTCGCGCTCAAGGCGCGCGGCGCAGCCGTTGGTGAAGATCGACTGTGCCACGCTGCCGGCTGATCTGCTGGAAGCCGAGCTTTTCGGTTACGAGCGCGGCGCTTTTACCGGCGCGACTGAGGCAAAGCCGGGCCGTCTTGAAGCCGCGCATCGGGGCACGCTGGTGCTGGACGAAATTGCGCACCTTACTTCGGATGCGCAAGCGAAACTACTGCGCGTGATTGAGACGCGCGAGTTTGAACGGCTGGGTGGGCGCAAGACGATTGAAGTTGACGCCCGGCTGGTGGCGCTTACGAACGCCGATCTCAAGAGCGCAGTCGAGCGGCGCGCGTTTCGCGACGATCTTTTCTACCGGCTCAACGTGGTCCACATAATCGTGCCGCCGCTGCGTGAGCGCAGCAAAGATCTTGAGACGCTTGGTCGAATGTTTGTCCAAGCCTACGCGGCCAAGCATGGACGGCCAGCGAAGAAATTGTCCGCCGAGGCGCTTACTTTGTTGCGGGCGTACGATTTCCCCGGCAACGTTCGCGAGTTTGGGAACATCATTGAGCGCGCGGTAATAGTCTCGAACGAAACGCAGATTGCGGTCAAAGATTTGCCGGAAGGTTTGCGCGCTGCGGCTCAGCAACGAGCGCAAAAGGATCGGCGGCCGACGCTCGCGGAAATCGAAAGCGAATATATTCGCGAGACTCTGGCGGCGACGAAGGGAAACAAGGCCGAGGCGGCGCGGATACTCGGCATCAGCCGCAAGAATCTTTACGAGCGGCTGGCGCGGGAAAGCAAGGATGAAGCAGTTTAGAGTTCAAGCTTTAGCTTGCCGCTTCGATTCAGCAACCTAAAGGTTGAACTCTGAACCCGATGCGCATCCGCTTCATCTGGCCGGGCAAGACGAAAGACGAGCATCTGCGCGCGCTCGTCAGCGAGTATCTCAAGCGGCTCTCGCGATTTGCGCGCTGCGAGGTTGTTGAGACGCGAGACGGCGCGGCCAGCGATCCGGCGGCGATCGAAAAAGAATCGCACGGAATCCTGGAGGCAGTTCCGGCCCGGAGTCAGATGGTTTTGTTGGATTTGAAAGGCCGCGAATGGAGTTCGCCGGAGTTGGCCGCGCAGGTGCAACGTTGGGAGAACGATTCCGTCAAGGAAGTGGCAATCGTGATTGGCGGTCCGCGCGGGGTCAGTGCAGAAGTTGTCGCGCGAGCGCAAGCGAAATGGCGGCTGTCGCGCCTGACGCTGACGCATGAAATTGCGCGCGTCGTTGCTGTCGAGCAGCTCTATCGCGCGTACACGATAAATCGCGGGTTGCCGTATCAGAAGTGAAAAAGGATAGAAGAGGAGTCAGAAAGAATGCAGAGAATGGACAAGCGGAAAGCTAAAGGTTATCGAGACAAGCTATTGGTTCGGCGTGAAGGTTTGGTCGGTCAGGTGCAGGCGGCAGAGGCTTACAGTCGTGAGCGTGATGCGGAAGCGACACAGGATCCGGCGGACATGGCCGCGAACGCGTACACGAAAGAGTTGATGATGTCGATGTCCACAAATGACCGGCAGCTTTTAGAAATGATTGACGCGGCGTTGGTGCGAATCGAGGACGGCCAATATGGAAAGTGCCTCCACTGCGCTCAGCCGATTCAGGAGAAGCGGCTCGAGGCGGTGCCATGGGCGCGCTACTGTCTGCGTTGCGCGGATCTCAACGAGCGCGGCATGCTGATTCGCGAGGAAGAATAGGTTCGGGTTGATTTCTGGAATCTGAGATCTCAGATTTGAGATCGGATTTGCGATCGAAGATGTGACATAATTTGCGGCCTCCTGGACAACCGGGAGGCCGCGATCTTTTTGTAATTGCCCCTCTCCCGATGGGAGAGGGGTTGAGGTGGGGCAACGCCTTTCTCCGTGCAACCTCTGTGGTTCTCTCCGGCCTCTGTGGTGAAAGTGCGCCGAAGAATTCTCACCACAGAGACACAGAGCGTCACAGAGATCACACAGAGAAGGCGTACCTGGAATTACTAGATCAATGTCTATCGCTGCTATCACCAGCACTCTCTACGACGCGGCACTCGCGCTCGTCTATCCACAAGCCTGCGCCGTTTGCGGCGGCAGCGTTGAGTCGCGCCGAGACGGCGTCGCGTGCGAGGCGTGTTGGAAAGCGACTTGGCTGTTTGCTGACGACGACACTTTATGTTGGAAGTGCGGCGCGTTCACGCGCGCAAGAGTTACCGAAGACCGACGCCGGAGCATTCGCTGCGGCCAGTGTGATGAAGACAGCTTCACCGCCGCGCGTGCTTGCGGATTTTATGAAGGAGCTCTGCGCGCTTCAGTGCTGGAGTTGAAACGCGAACCTCGCGTGGCACCTCGATTGGCGCGTCTGATGTTTGCGGCGTTACAGCGCGAGCCTCTGAATAGCGCTAACTTGATCATCCCCGTCCCACTTCATCCCGGACGCGAACGCGAGCGCGGTTTCAATCAAGCCACCTTGCTGGCCCGCGAGCTCGCGCGCCGAAGCTGTCTGCCGCTCGATGAACACAGCGTTGTTCGTCGTGTTCAGACCGGACGGCATCGCGCCGGCATGGACTCTCGCGCCCGGCGCGAGAGCGTCGCCAATGCCTTCGCTGTTCGCCACGCTGATACAATCGCCACGAAGCGCGTTCTGCTGATTGACGACGTCTTCACGACCGGAGCTACCGTGTCTGCTTGTGCGGCGGAGTTGAAGGATGCGAGTGCGGAGGAAGTGTTTGTCCTCACGATCGCGCGAGCTTAGTCCTGCCAGGTAATCTTACGACTCGATTTGCAGAAAAGCTTCCAATTCAGTTTCCAGGCGCCGAAATGTGGTTTCGCAATTGAGGACGAGGGCCGACATCTTGTCCCAACGAAGATCGAAGGAATATGCCTGTCGAAAAACATGCCGAAAGGCGAGATATTCGCTCAGAGTCTCGTGTAGCGACTCCGAAATCAACGCGACGCGAAGGCTCGTTGGAGCAGCCGTCGCATCAAGAAGTTGCCGATGCCATGCGTCACCGCGCGGCGCTTCGCCATCAAGCTCAACCGCAACACGCTTGAAGATGTTTTCCACTCCGGTGTAGAAAGAGTGCAAAAGCGCGGCCAGTGCGGATAACTCGATGTCGTTGGGAGCTTCGGAAGCGCAATGGGCAAGCAACTGACTATGTATTGCGATCAATCGACGCAGTTGCTCACGCTCAACGTTGATTTGTTTGGCGAGCTTAGGCCACACGCTTGAGTTCGCCTTCTTCTTTTAGATATCGCGTGAAAGGAGTCGCTTCATCCAAATCAACCAGGTCCAGCGGCCCGGGCAAAAGACGGCCTGCCGTGCTTAGCGCTTTGAAGAAGTACTGGGGCGGAAGTCCGGCAACCGCGAAGTCAACATCCGAACTTTCGTCCATTGACCCTCTCGCCGCTGAGCCAAAGATGTAAACTTCTTTGGCGCCCGCAGCCTTTAGCACCGCGGCTGTTTGTTGAATGGCGTTCTCGATGTTGTAGCTCATCAGATTCCTCTTGACTGTTCGCCTCACCATTATGCGCGAATTTCGGAGTCAAGTGTACGCGATTATCGGAGGCTACTGCTAGACCGGATTCTTCCTCTTGACGTATCGGGTCAGTAGCCCGTGAGGGAGGGCTTGGGTACAGAACCCGGAGCGGTAGCGACGGGATGCTGCCACTCAAGTTGAGTTTGTGATCCGGTCGCATCCACCACCCCACGCGGGCTGCCCGCGCGGGAACCCCGGTCCGCTCCCGGTTCTGTAACGCCGATCTTCACGCTGAAGGCGTGAGATAAAATAGCCAGGGGTAAGCGACGAAGTCGCGCCACCCCTGGATCAAGTCATTAATTAATACCCAAGCCCTGTAGGGGCGGCATAATCCGCTTCGTGGCAAGCGACGCGCGAACGAGAATTTATTCTGCGCCTTCAGCGCTCATCATTTCTAATCACATCCCAACCCGGGCCGTTGGCCCAGGCTATTACATTTCGCGCCTTTCGGCGCTTAGGATAGAATCCTGACACCATGAGCCAACTCAGAGAACTCTACGACGCAATCGAGCCTTACGACACTGGCCGTTTGAAGGTGTCGGAGGTTCACGAACTATATTACGAACAATGCGGCAATCCGAAGGGCAAGCCGGTGGTGTTTCTGCACGGCGGGCCGGGCGGTGGGCTGGTGCCGAACTATCGCCAGTTTTTCGATCCGAACGCCTATCGCATCGTGCTTTTCGATCAGCGCGGCTCGGGGCAGAGCACGCCCAATGCATCGCTCGAAGACAACACCACGTGGCATCTCGTATCAGACATTGAGAAATTGCGCGAGCATTTTGGCGTCAACAAGTGGCAGGTGTTCGGTGGCTCGTGGGGCAGCACGCTCGCGCTCGCTTATGCCGAGAAACATCCCGATCGGGTGGCTGAGCTTGTGCTGCGCGGCATCTTTCTTTGTCGGCCGAAAGAGATCAAGTGGTTCTATCAGGAAGGCACGAGCTGGATTTTCCCGGATGTGTGGGAAGAAGTTTTGAAGGTGATTCCCGAGGGCGAGCGCGACGATATGGTGAGCGCCTACTATCGCCGCCTGACCAGCGAGGACGAGAAAGTTCGAGTCGAAGCGGCGCGCGCCTGGAGTATCTGGGAAGGCAGCACCTCAAAGCTCCTCTTTGATTACGAATCGATCGAAAGATTTGCCGACCCGGAGTTCGCGATGGCCTTTGCGCGGATTGAGTGTCACTACTTTATGAACAACTGTTTCTTTCCCACCGAAAACTATCTGATCGAAAACGTTGGCAAGATTCGACAAATTCCCGGAGTGATTGTGCAGGGGCGCTACGATGTCGTCTGTCCGATTACCAGCGCGTGGGACCTGCATCGCGCTTGGCCGGAAGCTGAATTGCACATCACGCCAGATGCCGGACATTCGATCACGGAACCCGGCAACCTGAGCGCGCTGGTCGAGGCGACAGACAAGTTTCGGTAGGAATACCAGGTGAGCCCTTGGTGTCCTTTGTGTCTTTGTGGTGAATTCCTGCCACGGTTGATTCACCACAAAGACACAAAGACACTAAAACAGGCAGAGGAAACCGCCCGATTCTGAAACGTGCTCGCAGCCCGTGCCGGCGCCACAATTTTGACACTTTCCGCCAGCCCGGCGTAATATCAGCCTCTACCATGAACGCGCGGGTGCTAGTTCTGAATGCTTCTTTCGAGCCCATCAACGTGTGCACTGAGCGGCGCGCGGTGGTGATGATCTTTAAAGGCGTGGCGCGCATGGAAGAGCACAACGGGCACATGCTGCATTCCGAGAGGCTAGCGTTGCATGCGCCCGCGGTGATCAGGCTGACTGAGTACCGCCACATTCCGTACGAGCGGCGGTCGCTTTCACGCAAGAACATTCTGCTGCGCGATCATTCGTCGTGCCAGTATTGCGGCAAGCAGTTCGCACCGTCTGAGTTGACCCTGGACCACATCACGCCACGTTCGCGCGGAGGAGAGTCGGCCTGGGACAATCTGGTGGCTTGCTGCAAGCGCTGCAATCATCGCAAAGGCAATCGCACACCGGAAGAGTCTGGGATGCATCTGCTGCGCCGGCCGCGCGCGTTTTCGCTGCACGTGAATCGCCAGATCATGCGCTATCTCGGCCGCACCGACGAAACCTGGCGCAAGTATCTTTTCTATGAATCGGACGGCAGCACAGAGCTGTGCGCGCGCGGATGATGACGCCGCACTGACGGCGTAAGGAGAATCGACATGAATGTTTTGCTGTTCGAGATCGCCAGCCCTACGATCATAATTCTGGTCGTGGCCGCAATCTTTTTGTTGTTCGGCGGAAGCAAGCTGCCGCAACTGGCGAGAGCGCTGGGCCAGAGCAAGAAGGCTTTCAAAGAAGGCATAGACGACGCGGACCACGACGAGAAACCGAAGTCTGATTCGCCGGGCTCACTCGCATCCGTCGATGATGAGGCCTTGTTTGAGGAAGCGCGGCGCCGCGCGCAACAAATGCGGGCGGACGAAACCAGGAAGATCGAACACTGATCGGGAGCAGGCAAAGCTTGAAGCGCCGTTAGGCGCGACATATTTATAGACCCACGAGATCAATCGAATACAACTCACCGGCGCGAAAGCTGTCGCTTTCGCGCCGGTGATTATTTAGCGTGCGTTGCGGTGGCTATAAATATTTAGTGAAATCTCATTTCTGTCGCCCGCTTCGCGGGCTCTTTTGTTCTTGTGGCTCGCTGATCCCCGGGCTTACGCCCGGGGCTACTTTCTGCCGCGCCTCCGGCGCTGGTAACTCGCCACGAGCCCTGTTGCTATCTTCGGAACTCTGATCTCCCTCGTAATAAACTCTTCCCCGTAACTTCTCCGGCAAACACTCCATTTCATCTTTTGCGGTTCCGTCGCTATGAACGTAGCGATAGTCTTTGCCATAGCCGATCCGCTTCATCAGCGGCGTCACGGCATTGCGAAGATGCAGCGGCACCGGCTCGCGCGCCGTTTCGACGGCATCGCTGTTGGCGGCAGAGTAAGCGCGCAGCACGGCGTTCGATTTCGGCGCGCGCGCAAGATAGATCGTCGCCTGAGTCAGCGGAAACAGCGCCTCGGGAAATCCGATCAAGTGAGTAATCTGCGCGGCGGCGGAGGCCTGAACCATGGCCTGAGGATCGGCGAGGCCGATATCTTCGGAAGCGAGAATGCAAAGTCGCCGCGCGATGAAAAGTGGATCGGCGCCGCCTTCGATCATCCGCGCCAGCCAGTAAAGCGCCGCATTCACATCTGAGTTGCGCAGAGATTTGATCAGCGCGGACGCCAGGTTGTAATGCTCTTCGCCGCCTTTGTCGTAAGCAAACTGCGCGCGACCCAGTGCTTCGATCAGCGTCTCGCTCGTGACCAAACGTCTGCCATCTTTATCCGGTTGCGTCGCTTCGACCGAAGCTTCGAGCGCGGCCAACGAGACGCGCGCATCTCCACCGGACGAATGCGCAAGCTGTGTGATCAGCTTATCGGAAACATCGGGATGCAAATTTGCGAGTCCGCGTTCTTCATCAGCCAGCGCACGGCGCAAGATCGTTTCCACTTCATCATCACTGAGTGGGTTTAGCACCAGCACGCGCGAGCGTGAGAGCAACGCGCTAATCACCTCAAACGAAGGATTCTCCGTCGTCGCGCCAATCAGCGTGACGGTTCCGTCTTCGACCGCCGGCAGCAGGGCGTCCTGCTGAGCTTTGTTGAAGCGATGAATCTCGTCGATGAACAGAATTGTGCGGCGGCTGCGACGGCGATCGAGTTTCGCCCCGGCGATCGCGGCTCGCAAGTCTTTTACGCCAGAGAAAACGGCCGAGAGCGCGATGAATTCCCCGTCGGTTTTCTCGGCCAACAGTCTCGCCAGCGTGGTCTTGCCGGCTCCCGGAGGGCCCCAAAAGATCAATGACGGAAGTGTTGCGCCGCTCTCAATCAAACGGCGAAGCACGCGACCTTCGCCGACCAATTGCTCTTGTCCGACAAACTCGGCGAGCGTGCGCGGCCGCATGCGATCGGCGAGCGGTGATGACACATCGCCCGCCATTGAGTCCGCCATTTCAGGAAACAGATTTGTCGCACTTCTGCTGGGCATCACTTTGCAAAGCAGCCTATCACACCTTGAAATCCTGAGCATCTGGATTCCGGATTGCCGCCAGCCGCGGAATCAGGTGCCGATGTTGCGGCCAAAAGTTTGGCGCTGGCACGTCGGATGATTCATAATGCGGGCGCCCTGAATTTACTTTGCGGAGGTTCGAAAGATGCCAAATGCAACTGCTTCGATTTCGCGTCGCAAGTTTGCGAAACTGCTGGGCGCAGGCGCGGCTTGCGCCGTGGCGAGCCCGGGAATTGCGCGGGCCGGCTCCCTGTTTTCTGGCGCGGAAACGCGTTCTACCGTCGGTTTCACGAATGCAGCTAGTGTCGTGCGTTTGAGCGCGAACGAAAATCCGTACGGGCCATCGCCGCTGGCGATCAAAGCGATGATGGAGGCGTTTAGTCTTTCCAACCGCTATCCGGACGACCACGCCGAAGTCTTGATTGATTCGCTGGCCAAAATCAACGGCGTCAGCCGCGATCAGATCTTGATCGCCGACGGCTCAGGCGAGATTTTGAAGCTTTGCGCGGCGGCGTTCACTGGGCCGATGTCGGCAACCACGAATCGTCCGGTTGAGCTGGCGGCACGTTCGCGCGGCGGCGCGATGCCGGCCTTCGTGCCTGGACGCGGGAAAATGATCGTTGCCGATCCAACCTTTGAAGCTATTCTCAATCACGCGCGCGTCAACATGGCGGAGGTCGTCAAGGTGCCGCTCAACGCCAGCTTCGGTCACGACGTGCCGAAGATGCTCGCCGCGGCCAGCGAAGGATTGATCTACATTTGCAATCCCAACAACCCCACGGCGAGCATCACTCCAAAGAACGAGATGCGTGAGATGCTCGTGAAAGCGCCACGCGAAACAATCATTCTGGTTGACGAGGCCTATCATCATTACGCCGACAGCTCTGACTATGAGAGCGTGATCCCGCTAATCAAGGATCATTCGAACTTGATCGTCGCGCGCACGTTCTCGAAAATTTTCGGCATGGCGGGACTGCGTTTGGGTTACTGCGTGGCGCAGGCGGAAACGATTCAGCGCCTCCGGCCGCATCAAACCTGGGACAGCGTGAATATCATGGCGATGGTTGCCGGAATCGCGAGCCTCAACGACGCGGACCAGGTCACCAGCGGCCGGCGATTGAATAGCGAAACGAAGAAGTTTGCCCTGGCTGAATTGGAGGCGATGGGTTTCAAGAGTATTCCTTCGCAGGCAAACTTCATAATGATCGATGTGAAACGACCGGTGCGGCCCATGCTTGATGGTCTACGGCAGCGCAGCGTCCAGGTTGGCCGGTTATTTCCCGCGCTGCCAAATCACATGCGGGTGACCATTGGAAAGAAACCAGAGATGGAAGCGTTTCTATCGGCGTTTCGGCAGGTCGCGGGGACAGTCTAAACTCCATACTTCCCGGAACAATCGAGCATGATCTCTTCTCAAATTGCGCGCCGCGCCGTATGGCGGCCCTTGTGGCAATTACCCGGAAGATTCGACCTCGTCGTGTCGCTCGCGAAGCGCGAACTCGCGGCGCGTTACAAAGGATCCGTGCTGGGTATTCTTTGGGCGCTGTTGACGCCGGTCGTGATGATTGCAATCTTCACCATCATCTTCGCGGGGATTTTCAAAGCGAAGTTCGGCGTCAGCAACTCGAGTTGGGACTATGCGCTCTATCTGTTTTGCGGGCTGCTGCCCTGGAACGCGTTCTCTGAATCTGTGCAGCTTTCATCTACGACAATCGTGGGTCACGCAAATTTGGTAAAGCGGGTTGTGTTTCCGCTTGAAGCTCTGCCGGTCTCTCAGTCGTTGGCAGCGATCGCGAATCAGATGTTCGGCACGTTGGCGCTGCTGGCGGCAGTGCTGATCCTGCGACGCGAATTGCACCCAACGATACTGCTGTTGCCGGTGCTGCTAGTTCCGCAGTTCATCGCGACCCTCGGGGCGGCGTGGCTGCTGGCTGCGCTCGGGGTATTTGTTCGTGACATCGTGCAGGGAATATCGCTGGTGTTGATGGCCTGGTTGTACCTGACGCCCATCATCTATCCCGAATCGATGGTTCCTCCTCGCTACCAGTCGCTGGTTAATCTGAATCCTTTCACGCCGCTGGTCCGCAGCTATCGCCGAATCATTCTCGAAGGCGCCCTGCCGGATTGGCGCGGCCTGGCCTACTTCTCAATCTTTGCCGCTGCGTCCTTTCTGATTGGCTATTGGTGGTTCGCCAAATCCCGCAAGAACTTCGCCGATGTCATCTAATCAGGCCGAAATTGAGCAGGTTTTGTCGCGGTTTCACCATGAAAAACTTCGTTGACACTCGCTCGTGTGCGTGTTAGCTTAGAAGGGCCGCTTGGCTCCGAAGCGGCATATTTTGAAGCTCGGGTCTCCTTCCGCGGCAGCACTCGCACGACCCACCGTTCCGGCCCTGAACAGTTCCAGTCATTAAGAGTTCATAAACAGATGATATTCGACAAGGCAAAGACTCTGCGCGCGGCTGAGAAATATCTCGAATTAGGGAAGATTCCAGCGGCCATAAAAGAATATACGCAGATCGTCGCGAACGAGCCGGACGATTTCGCCACGGTTAACACGCTGGGCGATCTTCATGCGCGCGTTGGTAATCAGCTCGCGGCGATCTCATGCTTTCGTCGCATCGCCGAGCATTACCGCGAAACGGATTTCGGGCTGAAGGCAATCGCCGTATATAAGAAGATCGATCGTCTTCAGCCTGGCGATACAGAAATCGCTACTAGCCTCGCGGACCTTTACGCCAGGCAGGATCTGGTGGTCGAGGCGCGCGCTCATTATCTGGCCGTTGCCGATGCTCATAACCGCTCCGGCGCCCGGCAGGAAGCGTTAGAGATCCTGCGCAAGATCGCCGATCTTGATCCGCAAAACACAGACATCCGAATCAAGCTCGCCGAAGGGTACCTGAAGGAAGGGATGCGGCCCGAGGCGGCGGCCTGCTTTACGGAAGCCGGACAGCGACTGCTAACGCACAACGCGTTCGACGTCGCGCTCGAAATGTTTGGTAAATCGTTAGAGATCCTTCCTGCCGACCTTACATCGCTGAAGGGCATTCTGGCAGCGCACAGTGCGCGCGGAACCGCGGACGAAGCAGCAGAAGTAATCGAAGGCGTGCTGGGCAACGATCCCGACAACCTCGATCTGCTGTCGATGCTGGCGAGTGCCTATGTTACCGCGGAGGACGCGCCGCCGGCGGAGCGCGCAGTCGAGTCCCTGGTTGCCAAAGAATCATCCGCGTATCTTCGATACCTCGATGTTGCCCGGCTCTATCTTCGAGCAGACAAAGTCGAGGATGCCGTGCGCGTCGCCGCTCGGATCACGGAACAGATGCTCGCGGAGCGCGAGGCAGAACAGTTACTCGCGCTCGTCGACGAGTTGCTCGCCTGCGACGCAGACAACGTTCAGGCTTTGCGCTTGCTGGTGCGCGCGCACTGGTGGCAGCGCGACATGGATAAGCTAAGAGCTTCCCTCGAAAGATTGGCAGAGGCGGCTCAGGCCGCGGGACTCGACGCGGACGAACGCTATGCCCTTACGCAACTGACCCGACTGGTTCCCGAGCAGGGACACCACGCGGAACGGCTCGAGCTGCTCGGCGGCGCGGAAGAAGCGGGCGCAGATGAGGTGTTGCCGGAATTTGCCGGCAATGATTCGCCTTCAGACGTGCTTGCTCCGACCACTGATCAGTTCGTATTTGGATCCGAGACGGTTTCCACCCCAGTAGGTGAGGTAGAGTTTGAATTCAATTCCGTTGCCGACGTAAATGAAGCGTGGACCGAGCCATCGGCCGAGGCTTCAGGTACCGAGGGATTTACTTTCGAGAGCATAGTAGCCGAAGAGCTGCCCTCAAGTTCCGAGCAGCCAGTCGTCGAGGACGACACCGAGTCGCGGAACGCCGCCCTGCGTGCGCGAGAACTCGAAAGCGTAGATTTCTATATAGCCCAGGGCTACGTGGACATCGCGGTCGACACGCTCGACTTGCTGGAACGTCAGTTTGGGTCGCAGCCGGACATTGATATTCGTCGCCAACGTCTTCAGCAAGCCTCCGAGGCCCCGATTGAGCAGCCAGACGTTCAGATAGCGACGATTGATTATGAAGTGGAGCGGATGCCGGCGAACGGATCGAGTGGTTCCCCGCAACCGTCGCCCGAGGTCGCCGCGCCGCTCAGTAACATCAACATCGCGCCGGCGCCCGCCTATCAAATTGATCCGGGCCTCGCCGAAGTTTTTGAGGAGTATCGCCTCTCGGCCGAGGGTGAAGCCGAAACCGGAAGTAACGGCGACTATGAAACTCATTACAACCTCGGCCTGGCTTACAAGGAAATGGAACTGTTCGAAGAGGCCCTGGAAGAATTCCAGGTTGCGGTGTCGATGGTCACTCCGGGTGATGGAACGCCGCGCTTCCTACAGTGCTGCAATCTCCTGGGCCATTGTTTCATGCGGAATGGAGTCCCACAGTTGGCGCTGAAGTGGTTCAGCGACGGACTGAATGCGGCGGGTGCGTCAGAGGACGAGCGCCAGGCTCTGCGCTATGAACTGGCCGCTGCCCATGAGCACGTAGGCGAACTGGATCGCGCCATAGCTCTCTTTACTGAAGTGTACGGAAAGAATGTTTCATACCGGGGAGTCAACGAGCGTCTGCGGGCGTTGCAACAGCGAGCCGGAGAATCGAAGAACGGCAAGCACGCGCCGGGACACAAGGTATCCAAAAGCGGGAAGCATCGTTCGAAATAGACTCGCCGTCGTCTAGGCATCCTCGGTCTCATCGCGTAAAATACTGGTTCGAGTTTAGAGTTCAAGCTTTAGCTTGCGCGTTTGCAAACAACAACCTGAAGGTTGAACCCTGAACTATTCAACCTGGTATCGAGCGAGGAGTAGATCGAATGTCTTCGCGGCTCTCGGTAATTTTCTACATCATTCTCTGTCTTGAACTCGGCGCGGCGCTCGTCGTCTTGCCGTGGATTCCGTATGGCTGGTTGGGTCTGAGCCTGAGCGATTGGGGTAATAACTATTTTCTGGTAATGGCGGCGCGCAAGACCGGCCTTTACGGGTTGCAGGGTCTGGTGGCGTCGGGCTGGGTGCGCGGCGCCGTTTCCGGCCTTGGCGTTTTGAATCTGGCCATGGGGTTTTGGGAGTTATTTCATTTTCGCCAGACCGTGCGAGCGCTGGACGCGGGGCTGCCTTCTGTGGAAAGCTCGCGTCGAGAGACTTCCGAAACCGCTGTAACCAATGCCGCTGTTGCTGCCAAAACCGATCCTCTATCTGATTACCCGCGGCGCAACCGCTGACGTAACCACTTCGGCAAGCAAAGAATTCCACTGGGTCCTGGACCAGATTTCAGCCGCAGTCGCTGCGGGCGTTCAACTGATCCAACTAAGAGAGAAGAGACTGACGGCGCGCGTCTTGTTTGAGCTTACCGCGCGGGCGGCCGAGATTACGCGTGGTACTTCCACGCGCCTGCTGGTCAACGATCGCGCAGACATCGCGGCCGGCGCCGGCGCCGACGGCGTGCATCTGACGACGCGCTCGCTTGAGGCGAAGATTGTGCGCAGGACTTTTGGAGATGGTTTTCTGATTGGCGCCTCGACGCATTCGCTCGCCGAAGCAACGAACGCGCGTGACGACGGAGCCGATTTCGTTGTCTTTGGACCGATCTTCCCGACGCCGTCGAAAGAGGAGTACGGATCGCCGCTGGGAGTATCGGCGCTTGCTGAAGTTTCGTGCGTGCTAAGGCCGTTTCCGATTCTCGCGCTCGGCGGAATTTCGAACGAGAATGCGTCTGGCTGTCTGCGCGCAGGCGCGAGCGGTGTGGCGGGTATTCGCCTGTTCAGCGATCCCTCAAACTTGGGAGCTATACTGAAGTAATCGCATACCAGGCGGATCAGGAAGTGAGAGTGTTGGCGCCAACTGTCCTAACCATCGCAGGCTTCGAGCCTTCCGGCGGCGCGGGAGTCATCGCTGATATCAGAACTCTTGCTGCCTTTGGTTGCACACCCACGGCGGCGGTTACGTCGCTGACATTTCAAAACGCTCAAGCGATTCAGGGCGCGAGACATCAGGCCGCAGAGACTGTCCGCGCTCAGGTATTGGCGATCGTGGCCGAATCGCCAATCGCGGCCGCGAAGACGGGGATGCTGCCAACGTCAGAAATTGTCCGCGAAGTTGCGCGACTGTTTCGCGAAGAGGAACTGCCGGCGCCGGTCGTCGATCCGGTCTTGCGATCGACTTCCGGTTACGAGTTGATGGAAGCTGACGCGATCGAAGTGCTGCTGGTTGAGTTGATGCCGCTGGCGCGCGTGATCACGCCAAACATTCCCGAAGCAGAAACGCTCACCGGGCTGCGCATCGAGGACGAAAAAGGAATGCGCGCAGCCGCGAGCAGGCTCCGCGAGATGGGCGCGCGCGCCGTGCTGATTAAAGGCGGACATCTCAAGCAGAGGCCAGCGGTCGGAGGTCAGAAGGCAGAAGGCAGAAGGCAGAAAGCAGAAAAAGCGGGTGCGACCCTTCAAGCCATCGACGTGCTCGACAATGAAGGCCGTGTTACGGTTTTTCGTGGTGAATGGATTGACTCTCCGCCCGTGCGCGGCACCGGTTGCATGCTGTCGGCAGCCATCGCCGCGTGCCTGGCTAAAGGCAAAGATTTGGAAGAAGCCATTCGCCTTGGAAAGCGGTTTGTTACCGATGAGATCCGCCGAGCTTCAGAGTTGCGCGTCAGATGACCAATGAAAAATGTCAAATGGCAAATGGAAAATGAAGCGTCGTAGCGAGTTAATCGAGCCTACTCGATTGTCACTTTCTCCATCTTCACTTCGGCCATCGGCCGATCGCTGCCATCGGTCTTGCTCGTCGCAATCGCGTTGACGACATCCTGACCTTCAGTCACTCGTCCGAAAATTGTATAGCTGGGCGGCAGACCGTAGTCGGAATGCATGATGAAAAACTGCGAGCCGTTGGTGTTTGGTCCGGCATTGGCCATGGCGACCGTGCCCGCTTTGTAGCCGCGTTTATAAACCTCTGAAGATGGATTGATTTCGTCCGCGAATTTCCCGCCCCATGCGGATTGTCCACCCCGGCCGGTCCCTTGGGGATCGCCGCCCTGAATCATGAAGCCTTTGATACATCGATGAAAGATCACGCCGTCATAGAAACCTTTTTCGGCGAGCAGGCGAAAGTTCTCCGTTGTCTTTGGCGCATCCTCCTCTAATAACTCAAAACGGATCGTGCCCTGGTTGGTTTGAATGACTGCAGTTCGGTTTGGCATCTGAGTGTCTCCCTTAGCGATTTTGCTTGCAAAGGAAATAGCTTAACCGCAGAGGACGCAAAGGTCACGCGGCCCGGTGTCGGAAGCCCGCGCGTCAGCAAGGGCAAGTATCGTATTGGTTCCACCATGAATGCTAACGCACCTTGCCCTTGCTGACGCGCGGGCTTCTGACACGACGCAAGATTCGCGCTCCACCTGACGGATTCATCCCAACCAGCTATGATTAGCGGCCCAGCCCGTCGCGGGCACGGCTCAAATACGCTTGAAAGGAATCACCCAAGAAAGACGATGAATGTCACTCATCTTGAATGCGCCGCGTGCGGCCTCAGGCACGAGGCACGACGGTTGCACAACCTCTGCACGCAATGCGGAAAACCGCTGCTGGTTCGTTACGATCTAAAACGCGCGGCGGCTTCTTTGACAAAGGACAGTTTAGCCGATCGCGAGCCGGATTTGTGGCGCTATCGCGAGGTCTTGCCGGTTGAGCACGACGAGAACATCGTCAACCTCGGCGAAGGATTCACGCCCCTCGTGCATGCATCACGTTTGGGAGCGCAGCTTGGGCTGAGCCAGCTCTTTATCAAAGACGAGGGCCAGAACCCGACCCAGAGTTTCAAAGCGCGCGGCATGGCGACGGCGGTTTCGATGGCCAAAGAATTGGGCGCCACGAAACTCGCGGTGCCATCGGCAGGTAACGCGGCTGGCGCGCTGGCGGCATACGCGGCCCGCGCGGGATTGGAAGCATTCATCTTCATGCCGAACGATACGCCGCGCGCGAACGTCATCGAATGCGAGCAGACCGGCGCGCAAGTGACGCTGATGAATGGATTGATTACCGATTGCGGCGCTGAAGTCGCGCGCCGAAAAGAAGCCGAGGGTTGGTTCGACGTTTCGACTTTGAAAGAGCCTTATCGCATTGAAGGCAAAAAGACGATGGGCTATGAATTGGCCGAGCAATTCAGTTGGGAGCTACCGGACGTGATCATCTATCCGACCGGAGGCGGCACGGGACTTATCGGAATGTGGAAAGCGTTTGACGAGATGGAGCAGATGGGTTGGATCGGATCGAAACGACCGCGCATGGTCACAGTGCAAGCCGCCGGCTGCGCGCCAATCGTGCGCGCGTTCGAGGAAGGGAAGCGATTCGCCGATGAATTCCCCAATGCCCAGACGACGGCGTCGGGTTTGCGAGTGCCACGCGCGATCGGAGACTTTCTTATTCTTGATGCGCTGCGTGCATCGGGCGGAACGGCAATCGCTGTGACGGACAAAGAATTGATCGACGCGACGAAAGAAATCGGCGCCGCCGAAGGAATCTTCTGCGCACCGGAAGGCGCGGCGTGCTTGCCGGCGCTCCGAAAGTTGATGGCCGCTGGTTCCGTAAAGCGCGATGAGCGAGTCGTGCTATTCAATACCGGCAGCGGTGTGAAATATGTCGAGAGCTTTTCGAATTGATTCACTTTGTGGGTCCGCTGACTGATGTGCGCAAGCAGAAGCGTGGATGGCGACTGCTAAGAAGAACGTGAGCGGAAAGGCTTAACGAGCCAGCGAAGCTGGCGACAGAATGTAGCCCCGGGCGTAAGCCCGGGGATCACGCGCACAAATTGAACCAAGCCCGCTTCAGCGGGCGACAGAAAGCAGGAGGAGAAACATGGGTAAGAAACTTTTGGCATCTTTAGTTGCAGTTTTGGTGCTCAATCTTGTCTGCGCTACTTCCGCGCCCGCGAAGCCTAGCGTGGACAAAGACGCGCAGTTCGCGGCAAAGGTGAAGGCCGCGATCTTCAAACTCGGAACTGGCCCGGCGGCACGTGTGTCAGTGAAGTTGCGCGATGGTACGAAGTTGAAAGGCTACGTCGCGGAAGCCGGCGACGATCGCTTCGTCGTTGTTGACGAGAAGAGCGGCGCGTCGACGGAGGTTCCTTATCCACAGGTGAAACAGGGTAAGGGCAACAATCTTTCAACAGGAGCCAAGATTGCAATTGCCGTTGTAATCATAGTCGTCGTTGGGACAATCTTAGGTATAAAACTTGCCAAGTGAGTTGGCAAATTGGACAAGCAGTGGCACATCAGGCGGCCGAGCCGCAGGAGGAGAATCATGACTAAGAAACTCTTGGCATATCTAGTTGCGGCGTTGGTGCTCAATCTCATCTGCGTGACTGCCGCACCTGCGAAGCCAAGCGCGGACAAAGACGCACAGTTCGCGGCGAAGGTGAAGGCCGAGATTCTAAGACTCGGAACTGGCCCGGCGGCGCTCGTTCAGATCAAACTTCGCGATGGCACGAAATTGAAAGGCTACGTCGCCGAAGCTGGCGATGATCACTTCGTGGTAGTTGATGAGAAAAGCGGCGCATCGATGGACGTTCCTTATCCACAGGTCAAACAGGCTAAGGGCAACAATCTGTCGAACGGAGCGAAGATAGCCATTGCCGCCGGGATCATCGTTGGACTTGTCGTGCTCATTTTAACCGTAGGAAAAATGGGCTGATGATGAGGTTCTAGAGTTGAATAACTTTGTGGTTCTGAATAATGCGCGGAAGCAATCTGACAGAGCCTTGGAATAGGCGACAGCTAAGAGGAACGTGAGCGGAAAAGGTCAACGAGCCAGCGAAGCTGGCGACAGAGTGTAGCCCCGGGCGTAAGCCCGGGGATCACGCGAATAGATTGAACCAAGCCCGCTTTAGCGGGCGACGGAAGATTCGGAGGCGTAGCCTCCTCAATTATCAACAAAGTCACGGTAAGGCGGAGCCTTACCGCACTGCGGGGCGGCAAAGCCGCGTTAGAACTAATGGCCCTTAGGTTTGTAAACATTGCGGTGGTCCTGGTTGCGATTTCGGTGATTACGCCCGCTCTCCGCGCTCAACAAGCAAGTTCCGCCTGGCTTACCGACAACGACCGCGGCAAATTGGAATCGCTCCGCGCTTCCGGCTTCGAAGCCCTGTTCAATCTTGATTACGAAGCGGCGCGCAAGAACTTCAGAGAGATTGCGCAGTCTTTGCCAAGTCATCCGGCGGGCCCGCAGTTTCTGGCCGCGAGTCTGTGGATTGAATCACTCTATCAATCACGGCGGCTGCAGTCCTCGCTTTACGACAGCGATTCGTTTTACTCGCAGAACGAAGACAAGGCCAACCCGCGCACGGTCGATCAGTTTCGCACCTGGACGCGCCAGGCGCGGCAGCTTGCCGAAGCGCGTCTGAAGCAAAGCCCGCGCGATCCGGAGGCGCTATATTTTCTTGGCGCCACCGAAGGCCTGAAGGCTACGTTCGAAGAAGCGGTCGAGCGCCGCCATTTCGCGGCGCTGAAAGACGGATCCGACGCCGTTGATCGTCATCGTGAAGTGCTCAAGCTCGATCCTGCTTACCATGACGCTGAGATCACGATTGGTTTGTACGACTACACGGTTGGATCTTTGCCGCTCGCCTATAAGATCCTGGCAGGAGTTGCCGGCTTTCACGGCTCGAAGAAGCGGGGGTTGGCGGCGATCGAGCGCGTCAGCAAGGAAGGCCGTTGGGCCCGCGATGATGCGAAGACACTGCTGATTGTTTTATACACGCGCGAGAAGCGTTTTTCGGAAAGCGCCGCGCTTGCTCGCGAGCTGGGCGCGAAATATCCGCGCAACTATCTGTATCGTTTGGAAGCCGCGGACGCGCTGGTTTCGCAAGCAGCGCTCGAACGCGAAGCGAACCATGCCACCGCGACTACCGCCACCGAGAATGAAGCTTTCGCGACCTTCGAAGCGCTGTTACGCGACAAAGCAGTGCGCGACACAGCGGTGCGCGCTTTTGATCTGATCCATTTCAAATACGGTGAGGCTCTAACGACCGCCGGCCAACACGAAAGTGCCGCGAAAGAGTTTCTGGCTGCCGCTGACATGCCAAACGCGCAAGCCGGGCTGGCGACAATGGCCCATCTTTACGCGGCGCGCGCGCTCGATCTCGCGGGCAAGCGTACCGACGCGTTGACGCAATACCGCGCCGTGCTCGCCCGACCAAATGTTTACGACGCGCATGAGCAAGCGCAGGCGGGATTGAAGGAAGCGTTTAGAAAGAAGGTTACTTGAGCGTTCTTAGGCTCCCTCTGTGTACCTCTGTGAATCCTCCGTGTCTCTGTGGTGAAGGGCGAACCATCACCACAGAGACACAGAGAGCCACAGAGAATGCACAGAGAAATTCCTGCCAATCATCCACGCACGCGCTCTGTTTCCTTTTCAAAAACAAACGCCAGCGTTTTGTAGATCAGTTTCGCGCAGAGAAACGCCGAGGCGCTTTGTCCCTCGACGTAGGAGTATTCAGTCAGATCCATCCCGACGACTCGGCGTTTACGCGCGAGCGTGCGAATCAATCCGATCGTTTCGTACCATCCGAGTCCCCCCGGTTCGGGCGTTCCGGTCGCCGAAACCAGAGAAGGATCGAGTCCGTCGATGTCGATCGTCAGGTAAACATTCTCGGTCAAGCCCTCGACAGCGTCGTCCCACCAATCGTCGCGCCCGACGATGTCTCTCGCCCAGAAGATTCGCGTCGGCAAATCATCGATAACGCGCGCTTCATCGACTGAGATCGAGCGAATCCCGATCTGGACGGCAGGAATGCGCATGTCTTTGACGACGCGCGCCATGATTGAAGCATGCGAATGCGGCGTCCCGTCATAGGTGTCGCGCAGGTCCGCGTGCGCATCGATTTGCAGGACTGAAAGGTTTGAATACTTCTCGGCATGCGCGCGAATCACCGGCGCGCTGACCGAATGTTCGCCGCCAATCATCGTAATGAACTTGTCGCTTGCGACTAATTCCTTTGCGCGATCGTAGAGCGAGTTCATCATCTGCTCAGGCGGCTCTATCGACGCCGATTCAGCGAGGGTGTGAATGCCGAGCTTGTAAACTTCGGCATCGGTCTCTTCGTCGTACAGTTCCATGTTGCGCGACGCGTCGATGATCGCCTGTGCGCCCTGGCCCGTGCCACCGCCGTACGAAACCGTACCTTCGTAGGCTATCGGCCAGACCAGAATGCGTGAGTTCTCGAGACTGGAAAATTCTTCTTCGGCGATGCCGCCAAAGTTCATGGGCAGGGAAGCGGACTCAGTCATGCGTCGCAGTTTAGCGAAGGTGAAGGCGAGAAGCCAGAAGCCGCGGATTAACGCGGCCCTGGCCTATCGGCAAGGTTGAATGCCGTTGAGCATGCGAGCATCTTGAGCCCGATTCATCGGGCTTGCCGAAAGGTTGTTAGACGAGCGCTTTTAGCGCTGGGCCAGCGCGAGAGTCAATAACAGTAGCGCGCTTCAGCGTGCTTACCATGACCTGCTTTAGCATCACGGCTAGAAGCCCCAAACAAACAAAGCCCGCTGAAGCGGGCTGAGCAAATTAGTTTCGCGATTGCGCCCAGCCGTAAAACGGCTGGTCTAGTAACCCTGCGGGCAAGCCGCGTGAACGCGGCTCAACAGACGACCGCTCTTAAGGCACTTCGATCGTCAGGTCTTTGCCGGCGAAGATGAAATTCGGCCGGCGGCGGCCTTTCATGAATTTCGCGGCGGTTTGCGAAAGCGCGGTGATAATGATTGGCAGAGCAATCGTCGCGTCGCAGTTGACGTAAGCAGTGAGCGCTCCGCGTCCAAGCTTGCCGTAAACCAGCGATTCATCAAACGCGACGGCGCTGGAACGGCCACCCGGATGCGGGGCGTCGGCGGCGATTTGAATCGCGTACTTGTGACCGTGGATCTGCTGCTTGAAAATGTGCGCCGACATCTCTGTCTGACGAATGAAGCTCTTGGGGATGCCGCCGCCCAGATTGATAATACCCGAGGAGCGCGCGCGGATGGCAATCTGCGCCAGATCCAAAACGTCCTGCACGACATCGAACTGAAAATTGTTCTTCTTTTCGAAGCGGGCGCCGGCGATGCCCACGGCGATGCCGCTGTCGGTGATTCCCGGACAGAAAACCGGCACGCGCGATTTGTAAGCCGCGGTCAGCACGCCATCCTCGGCGGCGATCTCCGCGAGTTCGCGGCCCAACAGGTGAAGAAATTCGCGCGTCGAATAAGGACGCGACTGATCCAACTGGCTGGCAAAGCCGCCGACCCATTCTTCGGCTTCGTGATATTCCTCTTCACTCGATAGCAAGTCCCACATGCGATTGATCTTCGCCGACTCAAGCTCCGCGTCAGTCATGTTGGGATGCGCCTGAAAGTGATGGCGCCCGAGCGTCTCGTGCAGATCGTGAAAGATCAGGGAGCCGGAGAGAACCAGCACGTCAACGAAACGGTTCTTGATCACGTAAGCCAGCAACCGTCGCATCCCCGCGGGGATCAGCGCGCCGGACGCCGCCACGGTAATCGTGGTGTTGTCGCCCAGCATGTCCAGCCAGATGCGATGCGCTTCGGCCAGTTGGCGGCCGCCAAAGCCCGTGCCTTCCATTTTTTCCAGCAGCCCAGCCACCGAACGATCGCGATCGACCTGAACCGGTCGCGTAGGAATCGTCAAGTATTTACTGGGTTTTGGTTTTCGCTGTGTCACCATAAGCTCGTTCTAACCTCTTTCTTGTCCGACAAACTTCAGTTTGTCGATATTCGCAGAAGATCCGTTTGTCTGGGCCAGCGACAAACTGAAGTTTGTCGGACAGCTCTTAATAATCATGACGACGCCGACCCTGCATGCGGTTACCATTAACTGCCACATAGGTGTAGGCATCAAAGCGCGACTCGTAAAAATTAACTAGCTCAGCGCCCGCGGTTTCGGTCAACTCGCCGTCCTTTATTCGCTGGGTCACCTGGCGGCGAAATCCTTCGTGCAAGAACCCACGCTCATAGCGCGCGCGCGCGGCGGCTTCGCCAACGGTCGTGCCGCGAATTACTTTCTTGATGAGATAGCCTTCTTCATCAATGTGAATCTGTGCTTCGTGCGGCAACCCGAACAGGTTGTGATTGTTTCCCATCACTTCCTGGTAAGCGCCGACCAGCATGAACGCGAGATAGTAAGGCTCGTCCGCGTCCAGTTTGTGCAGCTCGAGCACCTGCTTGACGTCGTGCAGGTCAACGAATTTGTCGACGACGCCGTCGGAATCGCAGGTGATATCGCAAAGCGTGGCAAATTCCGTGGGCGTCTTGTTCAATAACTGAATGGGCACAATCGGAAACAACTGATCGAGCGCCCAGTGATCGGGAACCGATCGGAACACGGAAAAGTTGGCTAGATACTTTACGCACATCAGCTTGCGCAGGTCGCCGAACTCTTCGGGCACGTACTTTGACTGTTGCGCAAAGCGATCGGCGAGTTCGCACACGTCCCAGAAAAGCACTTCGCCCTTGGCGCGATCTTCCAGCGAGATCAGGCCGAGACTAAAGAGCGTGAACAACTCTTCGCGATGCTCAAGGGCGTCGTGATAGTACTCGCGATAATTCTTGATGGTGATTGTCGTGCGCAGATCGCCAAGTTCGATCACGACTTGCGGATCGTCCGCTTCGATTTCGAGCGGCGTGATGGGCTCGACGACGGTTTCGATTTCTTCCAGCACGTTCGTCACCAGAATCGCGTGATAGGCGGATAAGAAGCGACCTGATTCCTGAATGATCGTCGGATGCGGAACGTTTTCGTCGTCGCACACCTGCTTGATGGTGTAGATGACGTCGTTGGCGAATTCCTGCGCGTTGTAGTTTGCCGAAGAATCAAAAGCCGTCTTCGAGCCATCGTAATCGACGGCCATGCCGCCACCGACGTCCAGCAAGTCGATGGGCACCTTCATCTGATAGATCTTGGCATAGACGCGCGCGGCCTCTTTCATCGCGTTCTTGATCCGCTTGATGTCGGTCAATTGCGATCCGATATGGAAGTGCAGCAGTCGCAGCATGTCGATCCGGCCCGCTTCCTTCAAACGATTGATCACTTCGAGTATTTCGGTCGTCGTCAATCCGAACTTGGCCGCCTCGCCGCCGGACTTTTCCCAGCGCCCCGAACCCTTGGAATAGAGTTTGACGCGGATGCCGATAATGGGCGCGTTGCCTTCCGAGGCGTCGGCGATGCGCAGCACGTGATCGAGTTCGCTCAGCTTCTCGACGACGATGACCACGCGTTTGCCCGACTTAGCGCCGGCAAAAGCCATTTCGATGAACTCTTCGTCCTTGAATCCATTTAGCACGAGTAAGCTGTCGGGCGATTGCTCGAGCGACAGCGCGGCGTACAGCTCCGCTTTTGATCCTGCTTCCAGGCCAAAGTCATACCGCGATCCTTCGCGCAGATACTCTTCGACCACCGAGCGCTGCTGATTGACTTTCATCGGATAGACGCACATGTGCGCGCCCTGATAATCGTATTCGCGGATCGATTTGCTGAAAGCGCGTTGCAGTTTGCGCACCTGCGCGGCTACGAGTTGGGGAAAGCGAAGCAGGACGGGCGTCGGGACTCCGCGCCTGGCCAGGTCTTCGATAATCTCTCGCACGTCAGCCGCGCGCGGGTCGCCCTCGCCGGGCCGCACGATCAGGTTCCCTTTGCGATTAACGTCAAAGTAGCCTGCGCCCCAATTCTCGATGCCGTAAGTTTCGACTGTCTGTTCGATCGCGGTGGTCAACTAGCAGGTCTCCTGGCTTGTCTCTCGAAGCATTAACCCGCGACGGCAAATTGCTGGATGGTGCTTATGCCGGCCGCGGAGCGGATTTTCTTTTGGAGTGAAACTCTAACGGCAGAATTTAACAGAAAAAGCGGGGTGGGTCTATAACTTTTTTAGCCAAACTGTTCATTTTCCGGCCGCTTAAGTCTGCGTTTAGTAACAAGTTAAGTTTTTGGGAAGCTTTTCCCGGATCCGGTCTGCCTTTGGAGACTGGTGGAGAGATCGCAGCAAACTCCTTGACACTGAAATTTGTGCCGCTATAATGCATGGTTTTTAGCCGCGCGCGTTGATGACGTTTTCGCGCTTTCCAAACTGTCCAGCCGCCAAAAGGCTTCGCGCCAAGAACGCTTCGGGGCGAAGGTCAACCACATCACTCACTTTTTTCGACAGGAGACCAAATGAACGCTAAAACTGTGCTGAAGTATGCCTCCGAACAAGGTGCAAAATTCGTTTCCGTCCGTTTCACTGACCTGCCGGGTTCGTGGCAGCACCTGACGTTTCCGATCGGTGAACTAAGCGAAGACTCGTTTGAGAACGGGTTTGGCTTTGATGCTTCGTCGATTCGCGGTTGGGCGGCGATTCACGAGTCAGACATGCTGCTGGTTCCGGATTCGTATCGCTGCTGGATGGATCCTTTCTCCGCCCAGCCGACGCTCTGTCTGGTGGCCAACGCCGTCGACCCGATTTCAAGGCAGGGTTATGCCTTTGATCCTCGCGCCGTCGCCGTGCGCGCCGAGAGTTATCTGAGGAGCGCGGGCATCGCCGATACGGCTAATTTTGGCCCCGAAGCCGAGTTCTTCGTTTTCGATAGCGTCAAGTATCACAACGAACAATACGGCGCCGGCTATTCCATCGATTCAGATGAAGGCCATTGGAACAGCGGGCGCGACGCGAGTGCTTCTCAAGGTCCAAATCTTGGCCATCGTATTCGACCGAAGGAAGGCTATGTGCCGGTGCCGCCGACGGACACGCTGACTGATCTGCGTGCGGAAATCTCGCTGACGCTGGAGGCCTGCGGCATCACTGTAGAGTGCCTCCATCATGAGGTCGCCACTGCCGGTCAGTGCGAGATTGATTTTCGTTATTCCACCTTGCTCGGTACCGCCGACAACCTGCAAATATTCAAATACGTCGTCAAGAACACGGCACACAAATGCGGCAAGACTGCGACGTTCATGCCTAAACCTTTGTTTGGTGACAATGGCTCGGGGATGCACTGTCATCAGTCGTTGTGGAAAGGCGACAAACCGCTTTTCGCGGGCGATGGCTACGCGGGGTTGTCGGAAATCGCATTGCATTACATCGGCGGGCTGCTCAAACACGCGCCGGCCATCGCCGCCTTTGCGGCGCCGACGACCAACAGCTACAAGCGCCTGGTCCCGGGCTTTGAGGCCCCGGTTAATCTTGCTTATTCAGCGCGCAATCGTTCGGCCGCTATTCGTATTCCAATGTTCTCCACGAATCCGAAATTGAAGCGGCTGGAGTTTCGTCCGCCTGATCCATCCTGCAATCCGTACCTGGCTTTTTCGGCCATGCTTCTGGCCGGAATCGACGGCATTCAGAACCGAATTGATCCCGGAGCGCCGTTGGATAAGGACATCTATGATCTGTCGCCCGAAGAGTTGAAAGACGTGCCGAGCCTGCCGGGTTCACTCGATGAATCGCTCAATGCTCTGGAAAACGACCACGAGTTTCTGCTGAAGGGTGATGTGTTCACGCAGCGAATGATAGAACGCTGGCTTAGTTATAAACGCGAGCGCGAAATTCAGCCGCTACGGATGCGGCCGCATCCTCTCGAGTTCGCGATGTACTATGACGTCTGAGCCCGCGGAGCGGGGCGTCAGCATAAAGCCTGGGGTGGAGCGAAGCGGAACCCCAGGATCGCTGGTATGAGATGCAAAGCCCGCGAAGCGGGCGACAGCCGAGAAATAGTTCTTAGCCCTTCCGCTGTCGCACGCTACGCGCGCTCGGATTGTTCTTCGTTTCATGATCCTGGGGTTCCGCTTCGCTCCACCCCAGGCTTTATGCCTCCACCCGCTCCGCGGGTTTACAAAGCCTCAAACCCTACATCCGGCTGGCTAGGCTCCTCACTCGCCGCGTAATATATCCGACGTGGCAGCAACTGATGAGTTGGTTGAGTTGGTTGAGCGTCTGCTGCGTCAACTGCCTGAAGCCGACGCACCCCGACGTCTTTTCGATCGGCTCGTGAGTGAGCAAGAGTCCGTGCGGCAGTTGTTTCAGCGCGAACCAGGATTGGTTTCGGATGTACTGGCCATTGCTGCCTGGAGTCCGCTGCTGGCAACCACGCTGGAACAAAGTCCCGAATACCTCACCTGGTTGTTGCGGGAACGGTCCAGCACCCGCGTGCGCAATCGCGAAGAGTTGGCCGAATCGCTCGGACGTTTTGCCCTGACTAACTCGCAGCTCGACGCGCACGTCCGGTTGGCGCGCTTTCGCCGCCGCGAGTTGCTCCGCACTTACTTGCACGACATCCGTCGCACCCGAACAGTTGTCGAAACCACGGAAGAGTTATCGAACCTGGCAGACACGATTCTTGAATACGCGCTGAACCTGTCGCGGCAAGAATTGGACAATCGTTACGGCTCGCCAAAAAGCACCGACGAGCGCGGCCGCATCTCGAGCGCGGAGTTCTGCATCGTCGCCCTGGGCAAGCTCGGTTCTCGGGAACTGAACTACGCGTCAGATATCGATCTGCTTTTTATCTACTCGGACGAAGGCCTGACTGCGGCTGGCGGCGCCCGCGGCCAACTCACCAATCGCGAGTATTTCGGAAAGCTGGCCGAATCCGTCTTGCGTGAAGTCGGCGAGCCCACCGGCGAAGGCGCTGCCTATCGCATCGACGTGCGCTTGCGTCCTCACGGACGGGTTGGCGCGTTGGCGTGTTCTCTTGATGAAGCCGTGCGCTATTACGAAACAGCCGCGCAGGACTGGGAACTGCAAGCGCTGATCCGCGCGCGGGCGGGTGCCGGCTCACAGCGTCTTTACACGAGCTTTGCCGGGCGCGTGATCGATCGTGTCTTTCGATCCGACGTAAGCGTCACCGCGGCGCTCGCCAATGTGCGCGAAGCAAAGCAAAAAATCGACCGCCAGCGCGAACGGGAAGAGAAGGGCTTCAACGTCAAGCTCGGTCGCGGTGGCATTCGCGAAATCGAGTTCATCGCACAGGCGTTGCAAATCGCCTATGGCGGCCGCGATCCATGGTTGCGCGCGTCGCACACCTTGATCACCCTCGGCCGGCTGGCCGATCGCGGGTTAATTACTGAGCGCGAGCACTCCCAACTTTCCGATGCCTACCATTTCTGGCGCGCGCTCGAACACCGGCTGCAAATGGAACACGGGCTCCAGACTCACTCGCTGCCCCTTGATCCCGAGCGCCGCCTACTGGCCGCCCGGCGCATGAATTTCCTTGGTAATAACGCGCTCGCTGACTTTGAAGCCGTGGTGGCCGGGCACACGCGGAACGTTCGCGAAGCGTTTGATCGACTGTTCGATCAGAAAGAACCTGGCGCGGCCGGCCCGCGGTCTGCGGCGGCTTTTGCTCCGGCTTTTGCGGATCCTGATGCAGCGGCGGCGCGGTTGGCAGCGTCCTTATTTCTGAACCGGCTCACAAATCCCCACATTGAAAAACTTGACGTCTCGGCGCTAACCAGCCGGCTTCGAGCCGCAGCCGACGCGTCGCCGAACTCTCACCGCGCGCTTTCATTCGCCGCGCGCGTTGCCAGTTCTCTCGACAAGGCAAGCGAACAGGAGACAATCGACGAGGCGGAGATTGAGTCCCTAATTCGCGTTTGCGGCACGTCTGAGTTTCTCGGCGAAATCATCGCTGGCAATCCGTCTCTGATCCACGCCTTGACCGCCGATGCCGCAGTGGTTCGCCAGCGCGACTACTTTCGCGACCTGAGTACCAAAGTTACCTTGCAGGAGAGCTTTCGCGCCGAGCTGGAAGCGTTGCGGCGTACCTGGTTTCGTCTCTTGGTTGAGATTGGTGCGCGCGATGCGGCGGGCGAGTTAGAGCTGCGGGATTTGAATCGGCTGCTGACCGAACTCGCGGTCGCAAGCATTAACGTAGCTTTGCTCATTGCGCAGCGAGAATTCGCGCGGCGATATGAACAGTTGAGGGCGAGCCCGCGTCTGGCCGTCCTCGGGCTGGGCCGGCTGGGAAGTGGCGGCATGGATTATGGGTCTGATCTCGATGTCGTGATCGTCTACGACTCAGTGGCGCCATCACCGGTTGCCAGACTGACTCATGAAGAGGTTTACGCTCGCCTCGCCGAGTTGATGATTGCTGCTCTGTCCAGCATTACGCGGGCGGGCAGTCTCTATCGCGTCGATCTGCGACTGCGTCCAGATGGACAGAAGGGCCTGCTGGTCACCGGGTCCGTAGCGTTCCTCTCGTATCTGCAAAAACGCGCCGATCTTTGGGAATGGCTGGCGCACGTAAAACTCCGGGCAGTTGCCGGAGACTTGGAATTTGGCCGCACAATTGAAATGGCCGCGCGCAAATCGATCCACGAGATGGCGCAGAACACTGACCGCGATCGACTTGGGGCTGAGACGCGTCGCGTGCGCGACCGCCTGGAGAAGGAAAAGGCCGGCCGGCGCGATGCCGACCTCGATATCAAGTATGGAGCCGGCGGTATGCTCGATGTTTATTTCGCCGCGCGTTACTTGCAGTTGCGCGACTTTGTGCAGGATGATATCGATGACAGAACTACGACCGCGACACTTGGCCGGCTGCGCGCAACCGGTTCGTTGAATGAAGCGGACTTTCTCGCTTTGGATGGGGGTTACGCGCTCCTTCGCGCAGTCGATCACCAGTTGCGCTTGATCGTGGGACGGTCGGCGCGTCTGCCTGCGCCGGAGCATCCCGCGTTTCGCGACATCGCGCGGCGTTTAGGTTACGTCGCCGCGGCCGAGCTAACGAAGGAACTCTACCTGCGCATGGCGGGAATTCGCCGGGCGTACGAAGGGATTCTGGGCTCAGAGGTCGATCGAAATGGAAACTGACGACCGATGCCCGCGTTGCGGCGCAGGGCGTTTGCAAACCTGGCGCGAGCTGGGCGAAGAAGAGTGCGAGATAGTGCGACGACTGCCGGCCGCTGCTGATTACAATCTTGATGAGCGCAAAGCGAGGCATCGCTGGTGTGTGCGCTGCTGGTATGAAGAGGTTTCTGGCTCGACGACTCTGGCGTGAAACAGTTAGAAGCCGTTTTCATAACGTTCACGTCTGACTTCTGACTTCTGACTTCTGACTTCTGATCTCTGATCTCTGACCTCTGGCTGCCAAATGTTTCGCGTCAAGTCTTCCTTCAAAGCCAAACTGGAAATCAAAGCGCCCTTGAATCAGGTGCGCGAGTTCTTCGCTGACCTCCACAACTTCACGGACTTTCTCGGCGGCGTCGAGAGCATTCGTCGCGAGCCTGGCGGCGTGATGCGCTGGACGATTGCGACAGATACTCCGGTCGGTCGGGTGCGCATGTCCCTTCCGGTGCGACAGACTTCGGCCAACTCAAATGTGATTGAGTGGTCGCCCGCACTTCACGAAAATCAGAACCTGATGCGCTACTCGCTGAAATTTGAGGAGCGAAACGGCACGACGCAGGTGCAGGTCTCGCAGCAGGTAGACCTTCGTCGCAAGCGCGCCTGGGACCTGCATCCGGGCGTGGGGTTGATGGGTGAGGCGCGACTCAGCTCAGCTTTGCAACGACGGATTAACGAAGCGATTGAGGAATTTCTGGGGCGAGTGAAGGCGCGACTCGAAGGTGCTTAGCCACAGAGACGCGGAGTAAAAGGAAGTACCAGCGACAGATGAACACGGATACGCACAGATATGAATTCGCATTTTCTTATCCGTGAGAATCCGCGTTTATCTGTGGCTATTTTCCTGAGTGCCCGTAGCTGATCATATTCGCCAGCATCCGGTATGCGCCGGGCACGCCGGCGCGCAACTCGCGATACCAAACCATGCTGGTGTAGATGTAATGCCCGCGGCCGTAATCCGCGACCAACAGCCCGCCCTTTAACGGCGCCTCGCCGGGATCGTTCGACTGCAGCAAGGCGTGGAATTGCGGGTCCCATTCTTTCGGATAGTAAAGCCCGCGCTCCTGGATCCAGTTCGCGAAATCTTCCTGCCCCATCTTGTTGGGAAAGTTAAGCAGCGGATGTTGTGGTTCGATGAAAGTTATCGGCGCTGTCTCATCCGTGATGCGTTCATTGCCGAGGATTAGTTTGTAAGGCGCAAGCTGCGGTCGTTTGCGACGCTCGTCGGGATTCCACTCATCCGACTTGTGATAGAAAACGATCAGCGTCCCACCGGCGTTCGCATAATCAAGCAGCTTCTGATTCGCCGCGATCAATTCCGGCTGGGATTCATAGACACGATTGTCGACAATGATCGTCGTGTATTTCTGCAAGTCAGCCGTCTTCACTTCGTCAACAGTTAGTTCTTTCGATTCGACTCCGAGCGCGGCGAGCGCATTAGGTAAACTGTAATCAAAGCCGCGGACGTAACCGACGCGAACGTTCGGTGTGACCCGCGCATTTGTGATGGTAACTGGCACGGTCATTGACGAGGAGACTTTGTTTCCGCTTGAGATGGAAAAGGTCAATGAGGTGGAAAATGTTGAACTGTTTGTTCCGACTTCAAGTCGGAGCGGCTCTAACTTCGTCGGGGTGAATTGAACAGGAACACTGGTATTTGGCGCGATGGTTATCTTCTTATTACCGATGTGGTTGCTGGCCGATTCGCTTGTAACATCCAAGTCTCCATTAAAAAGATTTGGCTGATGGTTAGTTATCTTGATCGTAAAAATTAGCCGGGACACAAAGTCCAGCCGTCCGTTCTTTGCCACCGATGTAACGACAGCTGGTGCAGGTTTAACGTCTGAGATCTCAATCGGCGGAATAACGTCCACGAGTTTTTGCACAATCAACGGAAATCTTGCGCCCTTGAGTTCGATGAATGCCGCTGCGATCACCGGGGTTCCGGCAAAATCTTTATCGTAAAGGTGCGCTGCGTGAGGGACAGTCAGCGGTGCAACCTCGGAAAGCTTGTAAGTTGTCGGGATCTTGACCATTTCTCCCGGGGGAATCGCCGAGTTGGGGCGACGTTTCGATGAAAGCAACAAGTTACCTTTATCATTGGTACCGGCGCCTAGGGCAGTCAAATCGACGTGAATCGGATCCGTGCCTTTGTTCGTGATGGTTAAATCGAACGAAGCGGATTCTGCGGGGATCAAGACATCGTTCGCCGTAGTCAAACTTGCCGACACGCCGCTCGCGACCGCCAGCGATTTGCTTAATCTCGCCCGCATTAGCAAGCGCCGCATATCCACAAACATGTTCGTTGCTTTTGTCTCTTCGCCAAAGATGTGCTTTTTGCTCGCCGCGATCAAAGCGTCCAGCACTTTGTCACGCTGATCGACAAATTCAGTCGGGGGTCTCCCTTCGATTGTTGGTGGTGAAAGCTGCTTCGCGACGTCATCAGGCAATCGCAGTCCATCAACAAAGATATGCGAATCCTTCGGCAGCGCCTCCGCGCCTTTCGCTTCGCGTGTGAGACGATAACGAATCGGTGGAAGCTGGCCGGGCGCTGCGCTTTGTCCGGTGAAAGCTCGAAAGCGCGCAGCGAATTCGGCGAATGTCTTTGGCCAGGGGCCCTGCGTCGCGTGCTTCTGCAAAGCACGCAAAGCTTCTTCCGCGAAGACCGTGTTGCGAACGGGATCGCGTTCATTGGGATCGATGGTGACGATCTGTTCGCCCCCTCCCTGACGGTCGGGGTTCTGTGCCGCGTTTCCGCGCGCGCGGACGAAAAGCCTCTGCACCTGCCAGACGGTTACGCCGTCTTTCAATTGCTCTGGAAAACGTTTCGGATCGGCGGCGGCATCAAACGCTTCCAGTTCGAGCCGGGCCGTGGCTTGATGATGACCGTGGTCGTTGCTGGTCGCTGAGTGGTTGGTGATGATCACATCGGGACGGAGCTTACGGATTTCCAAAACCATGCGGCGCAGAGCTTCGTCGTGTCCCCAAAACTTGAATGCCTCATCCGCCGACTTCGAATAGCCAAAGTCTTTCAAGCCGAGAAAGTGTGGTTCTGAACCCTGGATCTCAGCGGCGGCCATCGTCTCGCGCGCGCGAATCGCGCCCAGCTCTTCGTAAAGCTCTGGCCCGATCGCGTTCTGTCCGCCTTCGCCAAAAGTCGAAAACAGACTGACGGTGTGCGCACCGTATTTGCGTCGCATCACGATCAAAGAAGTACCGTCTTCGTCATCCGGATGCGCGGCGATGCACATCACCGTCCAGGGGTTCGTCAGATCGAGCAGCGCCTGATAAAGCGCGATACGATCTTCGGGCGATTGCTTGGCCGCTGCCGGCGGCTGTTGCGCGCGCGGTGCGGTTGTCAGGAGCGAAACGAAGAGAAGAGCGAGCGCGGTGCGAATGATTTTGTTGTTCATTATGGTTTCGATTTTCCGAGCGATAGTTTAACCGCAGAGGCCGCAGAGGTCACGCGGAGGACGTGGCAGTAGCCCGAACGCGAGGGAGGGCGTCCTCTCAAGCGAGCGGAGCACGCGCAAGCGTAAAGCCCGGGGTGGAGCGAAGCGAAACCCCCGGTATTTGGATGAAAATAATTATTGAGCTCGCGAAGCGAGCGGCAGAGGTTGCGATTGCGATCACGTAAGAACATTAACCCGCTGTCGCCCGCTTCGCGGGCTCCGTATAACATTTGATGACGCAACCCTGGGGCTTACGCCCCAGGCTCTATGCTGTCGTCCGCTCCGCGGACTTGAATCGTGAACTCGACAACCGCACTTTTTTCACGTAAAGAATCTGCTAATGGCCAAGCAAACAGAACTGCCTTCGTCCATTGACGCGAACGACACTGAGCCGCAACTGATCCGCGGCGTCGGCCTCTGGGGTGCGACGACGCTGAACATGATCGACATGATCGGCGTCGGACCGTTCATCACTATTCCGCTTATTATCGCAGCGATGGGCGGGCCGCAGGCGATGCTCGGCTGGATCCTGGGCGCGCTGTTGGTAGTCTGCGATGGGCTGGTCTGGGCCGAACTTGGCGCGGCCCTGCCCGGTTCGGGCGGTTCTTATCGCTACCTTGCAGAGATTTACGGTGCGCGAAAGCTGGGCCGCCTGATGTCTTTTCTCTTTATCTGGCAACTCACATTCAGCGCTCCGCTCTCGATTGCTTCGGGTGGCATCGGGCTCGCCCAATACGCCACGTACATCTTTCCCGGGCTCGGTCATGAAACAAAGGTTACCCTTCCCATCCTGGGTAGCGTCGAGATTAACGCGATTCCCGTTGCGCTCGTCGCGATTGCGGCCGTCGGTGTGGCTGTCTTCCTGCTCTATCGCCGGATTACTCTGATTGAACGCCTGTCAAAGTTCTTGTGGGTGGGCGTGATGCTGACGATCCTATGGGTCATTTTCGCCGGCGTCACACATTTTGATCCGAAACTCGCATTCGACTTTCCGCCCGGCGCATTCACTATCCGCCCGGAGTTCTTTACTGGATTAGGCGCGGCGCTGCTCGTCTCCGTCTACGACTACTGGGGTTATTACAACGTCTGCTTCTTCGGCGGCGAAGTGAAGGACCCGGGACGCACAATTCCACGCGCGGTGCTGCTTTCGATCCTGTTTGTCGCGATTATCTACATCGTGATGAACATCTCGATCCTCGGCGTCATCCCATGGCGCGAGTTTGCCGGTACGGCGAACACGCCTGCGCAGCGTTACGTCATCTCTTCGTTTATGGAACGGCTGTACGGGCCGAGGCTCGGTCTCGTGGCGACTGCGTTGATCATGTGGACGGCGTTCGCGTCCGTTTTCTCTCTGCTCCTCGGCTACTCGCGCGTGCCCTTTGCGGCCGCGCGTGACGGCAACTACTTCCGCATTTTCGCGAAGCTCCACCCGCGCCATCGCTTTCCTTATGTCTCTCTGCTGGTCATGGGCGGAATCGCAGCGCTGTTCTGTTTTTTCCGGCTCGCCGATGTAATCGCGGCGCTGGTAGTGATTCGCATTCTGGTGCAGTTCCTCGCGCAGATCGGCGGCGTGATCGTCTTACGCGTGCGCCGGCCCGACTTGCCGCGCCCGTTTCGGATGTGGCTTTATCCGCTGCCGGCCCTGGTCGCGCTGGGAGGGTTTATCTACGTGCTCATTTCACGCAAGAATTTTCTCAAGGAGATACGTTACGCGGCCGTCCTCGTCGTCGTCGGTCTCATTATCTACTTTATCCGGTCACGCATGAGAGGCGAGTGGCCATTCAAGACGACGGAACAAATTCAAGCATGAACTCTTCCAGCGGTATAGAGAGGAAACGAAGAAAGCGACTAATGCTTTCCAATCTCCACATCAGCAACAACCGGTACATGATCTGAAGCCAATGTGTTGACTAACCACGCGCGTTTTGTCCGTACGCGATCGGTTGAGCGAAAGAAAATGTAGTCGATTCGCCTGGCGGGTTTATCCGCGGGATAGCTGAAGCCTTCATCGGCGGCGCGATTTTCAGTCCATGCATCGCCGAACTGATACCGCATTAACTGGTAAGCCTGGCCCGCGGCGATGTCGTTGAAATCGCCGACCACGATCAGCGGACTCTTGAGATCTTTCAGCGCGCTCAAGAGCTGTTGAGCTTCGAACAACCGGCCGTCTTCGTACTGGTAATCCAGATGCGTAGTAACAAAGTTTATGAGCCGGCCGCGCACGCTCACTTCGGCGCGGATAAAGCCGCGGCGCTCAGATTCACGGGTGTTTTGATAGAGGCGATGATCGGTCGCCATGATCGGAAAGCGAGAGAGAATTGCGACGCCATATTGCCCGCCCTGATAGCGTAGATTGAACGCGAAGGCGTAATCCATGCGGGTCAGTTTCGCAATCTCGGCAATCTCGTTGACGCGCTGGGTGCGCGCGACGCCGCGATCGACTTCCTGCAAGCCAACCAGATCGGGATGCTGCGCGTTGATGACTCCGGCAATGCGCGGCAAATCAAGCTTCTTGTCCATGCCGACGCCGACATGGATGTTGTAAGTCATCACCCTCAGCGTTTGGGTGGCCGCATGCGATTCAGATGACGTTCGCGCTGCGGGCGCGCGAAACACAAGTACGCCCGTCAGCGCGATCAGAAATGCCGCGAAGAGAGATCTGCGGAGCATCGGCAATGCCGAGTCTTACTCGGCGCTCTCTGGATTGATTGTCTCAGCCGCTTGAAAGCCAATTTGGCTGTGGGTGCCGTCGCAAAAAGGCTTGTTCGACGAAGCGCCGCACCGGCATAAAGCGATCTTCGGGCGAGTGTCGGTGGCGATCTTGTTTCCCGCGGTGTCGTAAATGTCGACCGGCCCTTCAACCAGATAAGGTCCGTTGGGTTTCGGACGAATTGATGTGTCTGCCATTGGTTCTTCGCTCCCTGAGAATCTGCTTGTGAAAACTGTGGGCGCATTCTAACACGGGCAACCAAGAAGCGGGGGCAAGCCCGCCTTCCTGACCATGAGGTCATCCACATTCGTAATAGTCTAAGACTTGAAAGGCTTTCAAGGTCGGATAGGGAGCCTCGGTCGAAAGTTGCTCAAGCCCGGCTACCTCTCAGGTTAGGAAGGCGGGCTTGCCCCCGCTCTTCATAAAAGTTACATCCGCAAGCGATTTCTTCTACACTGTCGCTCTCAATATGACCCTAACGCACGCCGCACTGATGTTCATCGCCGCCTTCTTTGCGGGCGTGGTGAACTCGATCGCCGGCGGCGGGATGTTGCTGGTGTTTCCGCTTTTGATTTGGTTAGGAACGGATCCCAAGACTGCGAACGCGACCTGCACGGTCGCCCTGTGGCCGGGTTTGTTTGGGGGACTGTTCGGCTACCGTCGCGAGATGAGCGACAGCTCGCTGATCCTGATCCGGTTGGGCGTAGTCAGCGTCGTTGGCGGCGGCTTCGGCGCGTGGTTGTTGATCGCCACACCGTCCGCGACCTTTGCGCGCCTGGTACCGTTTCTGATCTTGTTTGCGACAATGCTCTTCATGGCCCAGGGGCCGGTGACTCGCTGGCTGCGTCTGCCTACATCATCAAGTGAATCAACGAAGGCGTGGTGGATCGGAGCCATGATCTTTCAATTCTTTTCGGCGCTGTACGGTGGCTATTTCGGCGCCGGCAACGGAATTCTGATGCTGGCGGCGATGGGCCTGCTGGGCATGCACGACATTCATCGCGCCAACGGCATCAAGAATTTCCTGGGCATCTGCATCAACAGCATGGCGGTGTTCAGCTTCTCAATCTCGCACCTGGTCGTCTGGCCAAAGTCGTTGCTGATGGCGGTGGCCGCGACCATCGGCGGCTATGTTGGCTCGCGCATGGCGCAACGCGTCGGCCGCACGTTCATCCGCCGCGCGATCGTGGTGATTGGGTTCGTGATCACGATCGTGATGCTGTGGCGGATGAGGTGAACAGGTGCTTCTGTTATACTAAGCAGGAAGGTTAATACCATGCCGAAACAAGCCCAAGCACGAACTGAGAAGAGATCGCTCACCGACATTCGTCCTCCGAAGGTGACAAAGCGTTCGTCTCGCAAAGGAGTGGCAGCGGAAGATAAGCACGACGTCAGAGACGCAAGACTGGCGCTAAAAGAGGCAGGGCCAAAGGGGAGTATCTCGTGGAAACAACTAAAGCGCGAACTTGGAATCTGACCCGTGGCATACGAAATCGTCCTCGCACCTCTCGCTGATCGCCAATTCCGGAAATTTCAGACTTTCATTCAAAGGCGATTGAAGCCGCACATAGATGCGCTAGCGATTGATCCACGTCCAGAAGGAACCGTGAAAGTTAAAGGTGAGCCGGACCTCTATCGCATTAGAGTTGGTGACTATCGAATTGTTTATTACGTCTGGGACCGAGAGCGCCGAGTGTTGGTCGCAAAAATTGCACATCGGCGTGAGGTTTACAGATGAAACCCCTGCCTCGCGAATTCTACACGCGCCGCAGCGTGCTTGAAGTCGCGCGCGATCTGCTCGGCAAGAAGTTAGTCGTTCCTAACAAGAATGGTTCGCGCGTTGCCGGCATCATCGTGGAAACCGAAGCCTATCGCGGGCCGGAAGACCGAGCCTCGCACGCTTACAACGGCCGGCGCACGCGGCGGACGGAAACGATGTACGCGATCGGCGGCACGGCTTACGTCTATTTCGTCTATGGCATGTACAACCAGTTCAATGTCGTGACGAACGTCGAAGACACGCCGCACGCGGTGCTGGTGCGCGCGGTCGAACCGGTCGAAGGATTGGACTTCATTCGCCGCCGCCGGCGCGGACGGCCGGAATATGAATTGACCAGCGGGCCAGGTCGTTTGTGCCTGGCTCTGGGAATCGATCGCAGATTGGATAAGGCCGATCTGTTGGGCGATCGAGTTTGGATTGAAGCAGGCGTTTCAGTCTCACCACGCCAGATCGCCCGCGGGCCGCGGGTGGGAATTGATTATGCGGAGGAATGGGTAGCGAAGCCGTGGCGGTTCTGGGTGAAAGATAATCCGTTCGTCAGTCGCACAGGCAGGGCGAAGTGATCTTTACACGCAGTCTTATCAAACGTTCTTCACCACAGAGACACAGAGGACTCACAGAGGTTCACAGAGAAGAACTCTGTGGTTACTCCGTGGAACTCTGTGTCTCTGTGGTGAAATGCCTGTTGAAAAACGGGCCAGATGGAGTTAGTTCGCAGCCAGTTTCTTCCACACGCTGGCTTCAGATCCCGATCGAATCAGATCAAACACCTGGTGATAGGCAAGCGAGTAAAGCGTGCGCATCTCCTGCTGCGAACCGGGCCTTGCCAATCTCTTCTCGATTTCATCAGTCGACAACTTTGTCTTTGTTGCGTAGCGAGCGAACATTTGTCCTTCGCCCGCCAGATAGATCGCGAAGCCCTCACCGAGCCAGCGCGGAGCGCGGTTGTGACTGACAGCATCAATTACCACATGCGCCAATTCGTGACGCAAAGTCATCGTTAGCGATCCGCGCCGCTTTAAGACGCCGACTGGCTGCAGCTCAATTCGATTTCCTTTCGTGGCGGCAGCCGCCCACCACGGTTGGCCGGTGCGTGAAGTGAAGTCTCCCGTGCTCGCGTTGATGCGGATTTCCAGCAGCGGAACATCGGTTGAAAGCGAGGCCGCGGATGTCCGGTGCAGGAAATCCGAGCGCCCGGACTCCAAAGTATTCAAAACCAAATTCGCGTCGCGGCGATCGGCGTCGGCGGGATACGTGACGCGGAAGTGTTCGCTGGAGATGGAGCTGAGACGGGGAGATGGGGAGACGGGGAGACGGGGCGAAAGGGCGACGGGAAGACGGGCGAAAGAGCTGAGATGGGGGGACGGGGTGATGGGGAGAAGCGGCATTAATACATCTGCCCAGAATGTTTCTCGTGAGCTCTTCCCATCGCCCCGTCTCCCTTTCGCCCAATCTCCCCATCCCCCTGTCGCCCCGTCTCGCAATCTCCCAATCTCCCTGTCTCTTCCTACCCGCGCCCCCGGAAAATACTTCTCCAGAATCCGCGTGTAGCTCGATCCGCGCGCGGCCATGACGTGCGCGCCTTCCTGACAAAGACCGAGGCCGTGGCCAAAGCCTTTGCCGTGAAAGATGAAATTAGATCCGGCGCGGGCGACTTCAAATCGCGAACTCTTCAAGACGTTCCATCCCAGCACGCGTCCGACGATGATCTTGAAATCCCAGCCGCGCAGTTGCTTGCGATGCTCGCCCTCGATCGTGATGAACTGCGCCCGGCCAGTTTCATCGCGCTTGGTAATCACCACTTGATCCAATCGCGCGCCGACGTTTGTTCGCACATCGCTTTGCAATGCGCGCAGCAAATCAGCGCGCGCGATCACGTCCGTCCACGTCGCATGCGGGCCGCTGGCGCAATATTCATCGCGCACGCCGGCTAAATACTGAGACGGCCGCGTGCCCCAGAGCGCAGCGATATTCGCAGTCTCGCCGCCGCATGATGCGCCGAAGTATGCGTCGACAGGTTGGCCGCGATCGTTGGTGAGCACCTGGCCTTCAGTCGCGCGAACCGCGGCCAGCATCGTGTCAGAAGCCCGACCGTTAGGGAGGGCCTGATCCGCATCGGAGCCCTTGCTTACGCGCGGGCTTCTGACACCGTCGCCAAAAAAGCGCTGGCAGTGTGTCGTCGTGCAGAAGTCGTAACCATCTTTCGCGTGCCGCCCGTGATTTTTCAGCGCATAAGTACGAATCGCGATCGCCAAAGCCTTCAAGGCTTCGGGTTCCGATTCCGTTGGGCCTTCGGCGCGCATCACGCCGAGCACGTAATCTTCCAGAGACAGCTCCTGCGTGACGTTTTCGGTGACCAAGTGAACTTTGATTGCGGATTGCGAGTTGCGGATTGAGGATTTGGACTCTGCGCTTCCTCTGCGTTCCTCTGCGTCTCTGCGGTGAATGCTGTTGGTTTCGTTAGCGAAAGTTTCAAAGATTGGTTTCGCCAGCGTTGCTGCTTCGGCGCCATGCGAACGCGGGAGAAAGATGAGCACCGCCAGATCGACTTCAGAAGGCGCGGGTCCTGATTCCCGGTAGGCAGGACCGCGATCCGGACTCGCGAAGCCCACGAACCACCCATTCGTGCGAAAGCCTTTCGCCGGAAGTGAAGTGCCGGTCTTGCCGATGATCGAAAGCGGCAGCGAATCCAAATGAGCGTTCTTCGCCGTGCCGTAACGAACCGCGCCCCGCATTCCTTCGGTGATAATCGCGCGGTGTTGCGGCGCAATGTCGATTCGATCCTGCTCAACGGGCTCAAATTCATTCGCATTGGCGACGCGCGGCTCGAGCAAGCGTCCGCCATTCACCAGCGCGGCGTAAGCGGCAAGCAGCTGAATCGGCGTCACCGTGAAATGGTCGCTTTCACCGATCGCTTCGCGCGCGTTACAGTCAGCCCGTGTTTTCTCTCCGGATCGGACTTTTGCATTGTTTCCCGCTTCGCACGGCAAAAGTTTGCCGCGCTCTTCGCTCAATCCGGTCGGCTGTCCAAAGCCGAACCCGCGCAGCTCGTCGATCAATTTGTCGCGTCCCAGACGCTCTCCGAGTGTGCCGAAATAGTAGTTGCACGAATAAGCGATCGCCTGGGACGGAGTAAACGGCGGGAGTTTGTTGTCGTGCACGCAAGCGACGGAAAAGCTGAGCCCGGTGAATCGTCCGGGGCACACCGTCCGCGAATTTGCGTCAATCAACCCGGAACGCAAAGCCGCCAGAGCGGTGAACGGCTTCATCGTCGAGCCGGGCATGACGGCTTCCGAAAAAGCGACTTTGGGATTTACCACCGCGCGGACGCGCCCGGTTTGCGGATCCATCACGATGATTGCGCCTTCGCGCTGGCCGAGCGCCGCGGTCGCGGCCTGCTGCAGGGCGGCGTCTATTTCATTCTCGGAAGCGACCGGCGGATTCAATCGGCGGGGCGTGGAGCCGGAGAGTGAGGTAATGATGCTCGCGGACAAGAGCACGAAAGCCTGGGCACGTCGTGAATTGAGGTGCGGTCGGACGGAAGCAACGAGAAGACTCACCGCAGAGACGCAGAGGTCGCAGAGTGGGCGCAGAGAATTACTCACGCGATTCAACCGGTTGGTTCCTCCGACAATTTCAAAGGCTTACTTTCGGGTTTTGCGTCCACCGCCGCAGTTTCGCGCGGAAGTTTGGCCAGCGCGCCGACGGTCACAATCCAACCGAACAAAGTGAAAACAAAAACGAGCACCAGCCTCAGAATGAAAACGACGAACTCGGTCTTGTTGCCTTTGATCGTGAGGGGAACAAATAGCAGCGCGTACGGAATCACGACGAAGACAATCAGGCCGAGCGCGTAGGTCAGGACTGAATTCGGCGAAAATGCACGCGCGCACCCGCGTCCGATTCGTTTGAGAATCGCCTTCGCGCCGCCCGCGAGCAGCGTTTTCAAATCGTTTCGAGTAACTTCAATCCATTTATGAATCAGAGCCAGCGGAAACACGATCCCAAACAGCAGAAATCGCTTCGTGGCAAAGAGCAGAGTTGGCCAATGAACCGGCTGTGGCTTGGGTGGCGCCGGCGGGAACGCAATCGCCACTTTCGGCGCGGGATAATGTAGCTGCCACTTGTTCAGCAGATACCAAAGCACGGAGGCGACGATGAGAATCGGAATCGTCACGACGAAAATCTTGAGAGCATCAATCAGAATCGCGCGCCAGCGGAACCCTGAATCGCGAGCCTGATCCAGAATCGCCGCTTGCAAAATGAAGAACTCAGCCGGGATCAGCACCAAACCAAACAGCGTGATCAAAAGTTGCCAAACCGTTGCCTCACGCGTCGCGATGAACCAGTAAAGCGTCCCGAGCAGCAGGGCGTAGAGCGCGGCGAAGATCGCCAGGGCGCGAATGTTTGTTAGCAATGCTCGCGTCGCTTCCGAGAAGTTTCTTAACGTGGTCATAGTCACTCTTTCCCAGGCGCCGCCGCCTGCGCTAACTCGTAGCCTAAAATCTTTCGGTGAATTCCGTTCTTCAATACGGCAACGTTGAAGTTGATTAGCAAACCGACACGCCACCCGCCGAGTTTCAGATAAGTTAACAATTGCGCGTCATGGACGGGAGCGAGTGCTTCCACAGACTTAACCTCAACAACGACACAGCCTGCCACGAGCAAATCGAGTCGATAGCCAGACTCGAGGTGAATACCCTTGTAAACCAAAGGCATCGGCTTCTCACGTTCAAATGAGATTCCTCGCAAGACGAGTTCTCGGCACAGGCATTCGACGTAGGCGGATTCGAGTAACCCGGGACCAAGTTGACGGTGAACCTCAATTGCCGCGCCAATGACTGCGTGGGTGATTTCGTTGATCTTCGTCGTAGTCATTCGAGAAGCCTTCTTGTTAACGCTTTTTCACCACAGAGACACAGAGTTCTCACAGAGGTTCACTGAGAAAAACTCTGTGGTTCTCTGTGCGATCTCCGTGCCTCTGTGGTGAAATTTTCTCACAATAAAGACTCCTTCAAAGGAACGCCTCACTTCTTATCCAATATCCGCAACCGATCGTTGCTCGTGTTTGCCTGCACGGTCGGCTGATACATCAGCTCGGCGCGCGCGGGTGCGACGCGAAATTCGCCCGGCACCTCAACGCGCATCGCGTATTGGAACGTCGCTTTGCCGTCAAAGTAATTCTTGAAAATGACCGTGCGGTTGTCGCGGAATTCGCGGTTGCTGTACCAGTCGGTCCATTGCCCGGTTGAGTAGTTCAGGTAGATGCCGCTTACTTGCGCCACCTGTTCGGCGCCCGCCGGAATCGGATCTTCGATCATCAGGTACTGGGCGCGACTGCCTTCCAGGTGCAGCCTTACGACGATCAAATCGCCCGAGCGCAACTCGCCGGTTAACGGTTCGACCTTCCAGCTTGATTTGCCGCCTTCGTTCTCGCTCACGCGCAGGCGCAGGTACTCGCGCGTGATCTTCAAAGCCGGCGATGATTGCGCGGCCACGTTGTCTTCGGCAGTAAAGTATTCGACCGCCGTCGAAACATAGAGAGCACCCTTACCGTGCTTGACGATCCGAATCTGATTGTTGTTGCTGACTTCGCCGGCCTTCTTGGTGATGACGAGCGCCTGCGCGTTCGTCGCATCGCTGGCCCCGACGTGTTGCGAAGCGATCTGCGCGCCGTTTAGATAGACTTCGAAGGTGTAATCCGGCGAAAGTTCGTGGCTGACTTTCAGGTAATCGGTCAAGCCATAGATCGCAAACGCCGTCTCTTTCGTCGAGAGCCAGTAGTAGCCGTTGTTGCGGTTCTTAACCAGCCAACGCGCAACCTTCGGTAGCAAGTCGCTGTCGGGACGGATTTGTGCCAGGGCCTTCAATGAAAGCGCCGTCGCTTCGTTATCCAGGTAAACGTCGCGGCCATAGTCGTTGACCCGCGCCGTCTGCCAATGCGCTTCAAATTCATCTTTCTGCGCGGCGCCTTCGATGGTGTTGGCAACTTCCTTCGCCCGACCGTCTTTCCGTTGCTGCAAAGACAGCGCGAGCAGCGCACGTCCGTATGGTCCGAGCTTGTCGCGTTTCGCGTAAAGCTCTTCAATGTAATGACCATCGCTTTCGCCGCTTTCAGTGTAAGCGTAAATCATGTAAGCACGCGTCTCGTCGTCGATCGGATTGCCGTCATCGCGCTTACCGGCGTTGAGCAGGGCCGAGAGTTTCTCGCGTCCAGAATCGCGGCGCGAAACATCAATCTGATATCCGGCGCCGCTGGCCATCGTCAGTCCATCAACGACGTAAGCCGTCATGAACGGATCGCTCTTGTCGTCTTTCCACCAGCCCCAGCCGCCATCGTCGTGTTGATAGGCGTAAAGCCGATCCATTCCGCGCTGAACTTTCTTGTCGAGATCGTTCGACGCGCGAATCTTCGCGGTGGGCACGTCCTTTAGAGCCTGCGCGACCACGATGTTCGGCAGGAAGCTGGACATCGTTTGTTCGGTGCAGCCGTACGGGAAGCTGGTTAGATAATCGAGCGCCCCGAATAGCGTGGCCGCGATCGAAGGTGACGCTTCGATGCGGAGGCTGCGCGCCTGCGCGTCGGGATTCTTCGACAGATCGAGCGAGAAGCTTTGGTCCGCGTCGTTCTGTGTCAGCGTCGTCGCGTTCCCCACGGTTTGCTTCAAACCATGCGGCACGATTTCCATAGACATCTCGACCGCGTCGGATTCCGTGTCGGTGAGTGCTTTGGCTAGCAGGGTTAACTTGCCTACCTGGTTAGCCTGTACGCGCCAATCGACGCGATGCTCGCCGTTCTGCTTGATCGTTACCGTTTCACTTGACGAATCGAGCAACTGCGCGCCGTTCAAGTCGAGCGAAATCTTCGTTGACTTGTCGCTCTTCAGGAAGTTGTGCACGACGCCGGAGATCGTCACCGTGTCGCCCTGGGTCAGGAAGCGCGGCATCTCGAGCCGCATGATCACGTCCTTGCGCGCAATGGTTTTTTGCACTGACGATCCGACGCGCGTGTCGGCCGTGACCGCGCGGGCCGTGGCCCGCCACGTTGTCAGGTTATCGGGCAGTTTGAAGCTGACCGTAGCTTTGCCGTCGCCGCCGGTGACGACGTCGGGTTGCCAGAACGCCGTGTCTTTGAACTCACGGCGAATCGTCGGCTCCGCGTAGCTGCTTTCGTTTTTGAAATCCGCCAACTGATAAGCGGATTTATTCTTTGCCAGGCTCGCGGGTTTTTCGCCCGCGTATCCGGTGAACGTGTAATGAATCGCGAGACTGGTTTGCACTTCGTCGAAGCGTTTGCCGTAAAACTCGCGTTTGATGTTGCCGGCGGTTTCCGGCTGAATGCTGTAGATCGCTTCGTCAATAATGCCGAGGCTGACTTCGGCGTTGGCCGCGGGCGAGCCGTCTTCGTTGCGCGCGAGGATTGTGTATGACGCCACGTCGCGCGGCTTGAATTCTTTCTTGTTCGGAACGATGTCGAGCTTCAGCATCTTATCGCGCGCAGGCACGGCGATAAGCTGGCTCTGGTTGTACATGTCGCTGTCTTTGACGAACGACACGTCAAGATACACGTTCGGTTCATACTTCCGATCGATGGGCACATCGATCACGATGCTGCGCCCCGGCGCATCGATTTGCCGAACGGTCATGACGCTCGCCAGTTCCGTCGTCACCAGCAAGTGCGCTTTGTCGGCCGGCAACATCGCCAGCACGTGCGCGGTCTCGCCGGGCTTGTAAGATTTTTTGTCAGGGACGAGTTTGATCATCTTCTCCTCCATGTCGCGATATTCGAAATCGGACCATTCGCCTTTCTTGTCGGGCGCCCAGAACGACCCGCCGCGATTCACGATCTCCTTGCCAGACTCGTTGATGATGGCCTTGACATAGATGCTGCCGGGTGAGGGAACCGTGAAGTCGTACGTCGCGTTGCCCTGGCTGTCGGTGTTCACATCCGCGGAAGTCAACTCGCGTTCGTGCAGCTTGTAGTCGTAAGTTTTGTACTTGTAGCCGTTGTACTCTTCGTCCTTCTCGATCTTTTCCCACTTCTGTTCAATGAACTTCAAAGTGACTTTCTGGGAAACCGGATGTCCGGAATAGTCGGCAGTCTTCACGCGCACTTTCGCCGCGTCGCCCTGGTAATAGAGATAGCGTTCCGGATAAGCATCGGCGACGGTCTTGCCGCGTGTGCCGATGAAGCTGGCCGCGCCCTTCATCTCGCGCCGCGATGCGTCTGTGACCTGAGCTTCCAGCCGGTACGAATAATCCCATTCATCCTTTTCTTCGGTCTTCGGCACTTCGAAATCGACCGTCGCCTCTCCTCGCGCATTGAGGCTTGCATCGCCTTCAGTAACCATGTCGTTGCCGGAGTAGCCGGAGTCTTCCGCATCGCCGCCTTCATTTTGCGGCCCCGCGGCATCGTCGAATTCGTCGTTCGAATCGCCGCCCCACCACCAGTGGTAATAGCGCGAGCGATAGACGTAGTAATGCACGTCGGCGTTCGTTACCGGCGCGCCGAAAAAGTAATTCGCGCTGATGGTGAACTTCACTTTTTCGCCGACGGCGGCGAAGTCTTTCGGACCCTTCACGCTGACTTTGAACTCGGGCTTCTTGTATTCCTGAACTTCAAAGTAGCCGCTCGCTTTCGCGTCGCCGATCGCCGCCGTGATGTTGTAGCTGCCCAGCGGAGCTTCGGCGGCGATGTCGAGGTCGCCGCTGAAACTGCCGCGCGTGGAAAGTGGCAGTTCCTTCTCGAACACTTTGCCGTTGTTTGGATCTTCGATCGTGACGTTGACGGTCTTGCTATCGACGAGTTCGTAGCCGTTGCGTCCCCAGTGCCGCAGAATGCCTTTGAAGAAAACCTTCTGCGCCGGCCGGTAGATAGGACGATCAGTGTAGATGTAACTGGTCAACCCCTCGCTGGTGAGCACATCGTCTTCGCCGCCCTCGCCGCTGAAATAGAAAGATTCAACGTCGGAGATCACGAAGTTGTCGCGCTCGTGCGCCATGATCAGATAAGCGTTCTTCGGCGCGGCCTCAGGATCGACGTCTTCGGGCGGCTGATTGGATGATTGCGGAGGTTTGATCTCAGCCTTGAAGACGCCGGTCTTGTCTGTCTTGCCATTCGCCAGAGTTTCTTTGGCGCGGGCGACTTCCACCGTCACGCCTTCGTGCGGCGCGCCGGATTTGCGATCGACCACGTAAACTACAACCTGGCCGCCCTTCGTCGTCTTTTGGACCATCGTCAAATTCGTAACGATCGCAATTGAGTAAGCGCGCATTCCACCATTGACGGCTTCGATCAGATAGACGCCCGGATCCTGCTTGCCCAAAGAGATCATGCGGCTGTCGTAATCGTGATCCAGCGCCGGTAGTTTCTCGCGCCAGTCTTTCACCTTCTGTTCGGGATTCAGCAAAGGCACGCGGGCGTAATCGGCGACATTCAAAGGCGTGCGGGTTGGTTCATCTTCTTCCTTGCGAAACTTCTGGTTGAAAGTTTCGCGATGCTCTTTCAACAGATGCGTGCGCACGTAGTCTTTCACCGCCGAGAACAGCGAAATCTTCAACGAATGGGCGCGCTCAAGCACGGAAACGCGGACGCCATAGCCTTGCGAGACCGCTTCCTTTTCTTTCTCGCCCATCTGGTGGGGATCATCGAGCTGCTTGAAAAACTTCGACGGGTCCTTGACGTGATACACGCGGAAATCCAGGTACTCGATATTTTGATAGCTGGCCCACAGCCGCGCCGTTTCATTCGGCGAGTAAGTGCGATTCGTCGTCAGCGAGAAGTATGGCGTGGTGCTGACCACGGTCGGATGATCCGGCGTCGCCGGTGGCGCGGCCTGTCGCGCGGCGCGCGAACGAATCACGTTGAAGCCGAAGACAGATGCGGCGACGGCGAGATAAATGGCGGCGGTCGCAAGATAGCGGCGCAGGCGTTGGTTGTTGTCAGACACGATCGATTTGCCTCCTCACAAGAGCGGATAGCGATTTACCACAAAGGCACGAAGACCGAAGGCACAAGAACTAGGAATCGAAGAAGAACTACATTGATCTCCTTCGTGAACTTTGTGTCTTTGTGGTTAATCTTCATCGCGCTCACCCGCTTGCTACCGCAAGCGGTTTCGGTAACTATTGAAGAATCTTCAGTCGATAAAACCCGAGAAAGTTGCGATTACTCTCAACCGGCCGCCAGCGCGGATCGGGATGATGATCGAGCACCAACAGCTCGACCTTCTTCACCGTTCCCTGATCCGTCGGCGACGAGCCGGTGTGATAGACGACCCAGTCCTGCGCGCCGCTGGGCGCAACGCGTGGGCCGCCCAGAAAAATCATTACGTGATAAGGAAATTTTTGAACCCAGGGTTGATAGAAGAAAAGAAGGTCACCGGGCTGCGCCTCGCGACGATCGCGGCTGACGAAAGCCGAATTGAAATTCTTCAGCGCGCGACCATCGGCAAACTCTGAAAACCTGCCGTTGCGCAGATCGTTTTCATGAAACGCTCCAAAGTCAGTGCGGAAAATTTTCTCGCCGAGCGGGTTATGATCCAAATCGAAGCCGGCGACATCGGGCGCGACCGTCTCGTAACCCGGGCCCATCTTTTGAAACCACGGGCGGTCGTGACGGCGCAGCGCTTCGCGCATCGCAAAACGGACCAGGCCGGCACAATCGCGCTGATCGACATTCCATTGCTCGCTCAACTGGTAAAACTGCACCTCGGCTATGCTCGTGAACCAGCGGCGAAAACTCTCGCGGTCCTGAAACGTGCGCAACTCGGCTGTGTCCGGAATGCCGTCGTTATCCGAATCCATCAACTGTGACCCGCCTGGCGAAACGGTTTCGTCACCGGCCCGGACGCTCTGGCTTTCTGCCTCCTGCCTTCTGCCTCCTGCCTTCTGCTTTGACGAGGCAGGCGCCCCGCCGAAGCCGCGCGCGTGCAGCACGAATCGATCAAAGCTCCACGCGATCGAGACGAGCGCTGTGACGAGGACGCCGGCGACGACTATCCAGCGCTTCGAAGGGGCGCGCATTTGAAAGGTCGGAATCAGCATTGCCGCCTATTATTACGTTGAAAATTGATTGCCGTGTACGCGGATGCTATCACGTCTCGCGCAGGTCAACCACTGTGGTCATCGGGATTGCCACGCCGCGCGAGAGTGTGGATTCCCTCAGTCGCGGATCGCGTGGTAAGCTGCGCCGCGGCGCCGAGTTCAGAGTTCAAGCTTTAGCTTGCGCCGGGCCAAGAGCAACCTGAAGGTTGAACTCTAAACTCTGAGCCTTAGCCATCATGCCAAAAGAAGACCTCAGGCCCGAAGCGATCCTGGAAGCTCTCAAGAAGGTCGACATCGTCTCCGAGCTGCTCGACGAAAAAAACAAGAACAATCTCAAGATGATTGCCGAAGGAAAGGTTTCCGGCGGCAAGCAAATCGGCCCTTATGCGCGGCTGCTGAATTACTCGCCCGGCGAAACGATCGTGCGCGAAGGAGAATGGGGCGGGAACACGTTCTATCTTTCAGTGGACGGAGAGCTGCGTGTCCTGGTCGCGGACGACAAGGGTGAGCAGAGAAGAGTCGGCGTCATTTCACCGGGAACGTGTTTCGGCGAGATGTCGGTGCTGGCGGGAGTTCCCCGGAATGCGACGATCGTCGCCGCGGAAGGCGGCCCGGTTACGGTTCTCGAGATGGTTCGACCTGCGCTCAGGCTCTTGCGGTCGCTCCGAAAGTTTGCCGAGAAGGTCGACTCAACCTATCGCATCCACGGGCTGGGCAACACAATTACTCAGATTCAGGAAGAGGCCGGCGACTCTTTGAGTGCCATCGAACTTATCTCGCTTGGGAACCTGGCGCAATTCATGGCTTACGGCAAGCATCACCTGCTGGTCGAAGAAGGAAAGCCGATCGATAGACTTTTCTTGATCAAAAGCGGTTGGGTGCGGCGGGTGCGCGGAGTCCCGATTTTTGCAGACATCACCGAGGGCGCCGGTGCCGGCAGCAGCACGTTGATTCCGGAAGATTTTCTCGGCGCCGGAAATTGTCTCGGGCTGGAGGCTCTGACGGGTCAGAGCGTCTGGCATTACTCCGCAGAGCTGATGGCCCGCACGGAAGTGTTGGAAATTCCGCTTGAGCAGCTGCGGTCTGATCAGCAACTCTGCGACCGGGTGCTGAAAGCGCTCGCGGATTTCTCAGTCGCCGACGACGACACGAGCCTGCGCGCGCGCGCCGACAAAGCGAGTCTCACGGCGGCGGAAAAGGAAATTGCCACCGGCATCGTTGACGGCGTCAACCTTTTGGTGATGGACATGGATTTGTGCATTCGCTGCGGCAACTGCTCGCTTGCGTGCCACAAAGTTCATGGACAGTCGCGTCTGCTGCGCAGGGGAATTCACATCGAACGCCCCATACGACTGGAAAGCAAAGCTACGCAGCATGTGCTTTCGCCCTCAGTGTGCATGCACTGCAAAGATCCTGAATGCCTGACGGGCTGTCCGACCGGATCGATCTTTCGCGATCCGAAAGGGCACGTGGACATCGACCCAGCGACCTGCATCGGCTGTTTCGATTGCGCGACACAGTGTCCTTACAACGCGATCACGATGGTTCCGCGCGACAGGCCGCCCACGGCGGCGCCGAACCTCGTTAACCGGATCAAGAGCTTGTTTAGCTTCAACGCGCCCGGAGCCGCGGCCGTAGCAGCCGAAGGCGAGGACATGGTGGCGATCAAGTGCAACCTCTGCGAAGCCACGCCGCTGAATCCGGCCGGCGCGTCACGTCCGGCCTATTCATGCGAAGAGAATTGCCCGACCGGCGCGCTGGTGCGGGTCAATCCGCAGGAATACTTCGGCGAGATCGAGAAGACGCTCGGCCTGGTTTTTCGCGATCAGACGCACGCCATCGGGCGCAACATTCATCAGAGCGATCCCATCGCCAGGTTCTGGCACATCGGCGGCGTGTTATTCACAATCGCGGTGACGGCAATGATCGCGTTCCTCGTGCTGCGTCACGGCTTCAACGAACACTTAAGAGGCACTTGGTTAACGATGCGCTGGGTCACCGGCCTCGTCGGCTTAGTCGGCATCGCCGGCGTGATGACCTATCCGATTCGCAAACCCGTCTATCGCCGGCGGGCCGGCGCGTTGCGTTACTGGTTGCTGGCGCACATTTATCTCGGCGTGATTGCCGGCATCGTTTTGTTGATGCACGGCGGCAGCCATGGCGGCGGTTTGCTGACTTCGACTCTGATGGTGTCTTTCGATCTCGTGATTCTTTCGGGATTATTTGGCCTCGCGTGTTACCTGATCGTGCCGCGCATCATGACCAGCATCGAGGGCGACCCGCTGCTCGTCGAAGACCTCGAAGCGCGACGCAACGAACTGCGCGAAGAGTTGGCGGCGATCGCCGGCAAGGGCGACGACCAAATTCGCGGGCTGCTGGAAGTGAGCGTGCGGCGCCATTTCTTTTCGATTGCTTATCTGCTGCGGCAATACACTCGGCGCGAGGAGCTGACCACGCTTTTGGCGCGGGCGCGCCTTCAGTTCAAGTCCGAACTTTCTGCGCTCGATGACAAAGAGAAGCGCAACCTGCTCTTAAAGGCCATCGAGCGCACGGCAACTCTGCGGCGGGTGGAATCGCTAGTCTACCTTCATCGTTTGCTGAAAGTCTGGCTGGCGCCCCACGTCGTTTCGACGTCGCTGATGCTGGCGCTGTTGTTGGTGCACATAGTTCAAGTGGTGTTTTTCAATGTGCGGTGAGGGCGTGAGTGCGAGTTGGAGTCTCATTAACACCTCGCTTCAGCGAGGTGTACGCGGCGCGGCGCTTCTGGTTGAGCCGTTTTAACGGCTTACCCAGAAACCGTTGAAACGGTTATGGGACCTTGCGTGGACGCTTGGCCACCTTGCTGAAGCAAGGTGTTAATGAGACAGACCACCAACAACTGACAACGGACCACTGCTATGCAAGGCACTTTCATCATCATTCGCGACGACCTGCAAGTCGATCCGGCGACGATCGTCGCTGAAGGCTTGCTGGCCGGGCGGCTGCCGACGTGCGAGCTTCTGCTCAATCATCCTTCAGTGTCTCGTTTGCACGCCGGCATTACCGCGACTGAAGGCGAATACTACATTCGCAATTTGCGGCCCGCGAATCCGATCATGCTCAACGGCAAGCCACTTGAGCAGTACGAAGCTTTGACCGACGGCGACGTCTTGGGCATCGGCCCGTTTTCGCTGAACATAGATTTCAAAGACGACGCGTTGGTAATCAACGTGTCGTTGCAAATCGGCGCGACGCCCGGCGAAGCCGTCGCGCGCAGAGCAGATTCCGGCATGTGGGACTTGGCCACGACCATGAATCTGGAATTTCCCATCACGCCAACGGAAGGGCAACCCGAAGCCGGCGCGCACAAGAAGCCTCCGCCGCGAAAACCAAAGCCCGTCGGCACGAGCTCCAAAGCGCTCGACGTTTTCTGGGACAAGCGCATCACGGCGGCGACCAAGACGGTAAAGCCATCACCGCTTTTTCCGATGACTGGCAGACCTGCGGGCAAGGCGCAGTCGGTGTGGACGCCGACCAGCGACCTGAAACGACGCTGGCCCGTCTCAATTCTGGTATGGGGAGCGATCGTCGTCGGATTGTTGTCGGTGGCGGGCGCGCTTTTTTACGCGAAGGCGTTTGCGCCGGCGCCTATCTCTAACTCGCACACGCGAACGAAAATGGTCTTGTCACCGCCGATCGCTCAGCGCGCGAATGCCGGCGCTTGCACTTCGTGTCATGCGCTCAGAACCAGCATGGAAACGAAATGCGCGTCGTGTCACGCGACTGATGCTTTCACCGCGACTGTGATTCAGCCGCACGTGAACGCCGGGATCGGCTGCACTCAGTGTCACGCAGAACATCGCGGCGCGCAGTTCAGCGCGATTGATGGCGCGCTGCTGTCATGCGCTGAGTGTCACAGCGACAGCAACACACATCTCTATAATGGAAAGAAGGTCAGCACTCCACACGGCGGCACGTTTGGGTATCCGGTAGTTGCTGGTCACTGGAAGTGGACTGGCCTGGACGAGCAGGAAATGGCGGTTAGGAAAGAAACTTTGAAACTCGAACGCCTACCGACAGACAGCGACGACCAGTGGCGGAGCAAACAATTTCATACTGTGCATCTTTATCGAGTGCGGGCGATTGCCGGTCTTCCGGCCAACAAAGACGGAGAATTAAGTTGTTCGAGTTGTCATGCGATGCGCGACCCGATTGATCGGACTACGCCGCGCACGACCTGCGCGAAGTGTCACAACGGTCAACCCGATCCGCGCGCGGGTCGTCAAGTCATCGCTGCTGACAAACCCAACTGCACGTCTTGCCACGTACAGCACGTCAAGGATAAGCGGCACTGGAATCCGGGGTTGCTGGCGCAGTGATAATGTCCGACAAACTTCAGTTTGTCGCTTCAAGTTGAGATGCTATACAACCTTCGACAAACTGAAGTTTGTCGGACATCATGTTTTACTTCGCGACGTGACACTTCACACAGCTCTTCGGATCTGAGCCGGCGGTCTTCGTCGCGACGTCGGGCCTGGCTTTGATTGCGGCGTCGTGGCAGACAAAGCAGTTCGTGTGGTAAGCGACCTCGTTATCCATCTTCAAGTCTTTGTCATCTTTCTTGATTACGGGAAGCGGCTTGCTGTCGTCGCCGGCTTGCAGATGGCACGCGCGGCAGGTCTTGACGGGGGTGGCGGCGGCATCCTTCAGTAAGTCCGCGGTCAGGGCGACGGTTCTTTCTGAAGTTATCAGGGGCGCTTTCAAATTCTCTTTTGGCTGATCGGTGTGATGGCACTCGACACAGGTGATGAGGGACTTGCCATCGATGCTGTAGTTCTTGGTGGTGTGGTTTGTGTGATCGAAAGCGACCTCGCCCCACTTGTCATCAACGCTGTCCGTGTCCAGCTTGACCTTGGCCGGCTGTTCTTTGCTTTCCTTCGGGATCTGCGGTGAAGCCGTGCTGAGCGACGCGCTCGAAACGATGATGACGGCGGTGAAACTCAGGATCGCGATCAGGATTTTAATCGGCTTCATTCTTTGGCGCCCTCCGCGTTGCTGATCTTATGAACGTGATCGAAAGCTTGTCAAACCGACTTTGTTCGATGCCTGAGGGAGCTTGTCGGTTTCCTTTGAAGTGTTTGACACCCCGGCCATCCGAAACTGTCAAAGACAACCGCGCTCGTTAGCATGACGGTGTACAGAGTACCGACTTTAGTCGGGTATTCCTGTTCCGAGAAAAGCCCGACTAAAGTCGGTACTCTATACGCCGCAACTTGCCTACGTGCCCATCCGGAAACTCTGACCCGTGTGACAGCGCCGGCAATCTTTGAAGTTCAGATCGCCACCGAAGGATCGCTTGCCATTGTGACAGGTCGCGCAAGTGTTGTTTCCGTTCGGGAAGTGCTCAAAGGCGCGCGTTGAGCTGACCTGGCGCCGTTGCGGCAACCCGGCGGTGTAGTTGTGGCAATCCGCGCAAGCCAGACGTTGGCGGGGGCTGTGTTGCGCGTGACTGAAAGCCAGACCAAACGCGGCGGCGCTGGTCGGAGTTCTCGCGTAGGATTTCTGATCGTGGCACGTTCTGCATGACGCGAGGTCGCGTCCATTCGCTTGGAGTTTCGGAGTGTGACAGGTGTAACACTGATTGTGCGCGGACAACCCGGCCGGGATGGATAAGGCGACCCCGCGTCTCAGCGGCGAGCTGTGACAAGCAACGCAACCGCTCTTTGGTCGCGCCGCGCCGGTCAGGTGCTGCGCGTGATCGAACTTCATATTGAAGCTCTCTTTGAAGTTGCCAGGGAAAGCCTTCCGCGGCGGATCGGTGCCGTTCACACTCGTGTGGCAAATCGAGCACAACGGCGTGTTAGGCGTGTGGACCTGTGTTTGATGGCATTCGAAGCAATCTTTGTGACCAGGAAAGATCGGCTGAGCTGAGTTGTCATTGCGATGATGACATGCCGAACACGCGACCGATGCATGACGCTGACTGGTGTGCAAAAACTTAGAGTAGTCCTGAGCAAAGGAAAAAGGCAAAAGTAAAAAGGCAAAAATAAAAAGGAAAAGACAAAACGAAAAACCTCTTGTGCGCATGAGCGTCAACATTTTCATTTTTTGCCTTTTTACTTTTTACTTTTGCTTTGCTTTACTGCACCGCCGCCTCATGACTCGCCGGCGGCTTCTTCTTACCGACATCTGACGTGTGGCAATACGTGCAGTTGCTCGTCCTCTTGAACTGCCCAAACTCATCTTCAATCGTAGTGATCTTCGGATATGTAATCTTCTTGTTGTCCTTGTGACACGTCGCACAGGCCGTAATCGGCACGTCGGGAGTTAGACCCTGCAGCGTGCTCGCTCGGGTAATGTTGATGTGACACGTCGTGCACTCCGCCACATGATTGTCTTTGCCACCCTCGTGACTGAACATCGCGGACTTGCGGGGCGGCGAATCGATGCCAATAAACGTGGCGGCCGGCTTATGACAACCGCTACAGTCGTCACTGGCCGGCTTCAGATTTTTCCAGTGACAGTTAAAGCACGAGTCATGGCTGTGCGGCATTGTCTTGAAGAATTTGTTCGATTGCGCGGACGCGTCGGGCTGCGGGGTGAGTGGCACGATGAGCAGAGTGTTATTCGTCTGATGACAGATCGAGCAGTTGTTGTAATCGACTTTCGGCTTGTCGTCGAAACGCCGGAAGGAAGCTCGGACAAAGCGCGGTTCGTCCTCCGACGGACCGGATCGGCGCAGCGACGCGATCACGCTTTGATGTTTGTCGTGCGGGAACTCGATCGTGAACTGCCGTTCGTCTTTCGGCTTCGCCGCTTGGCTAGCATTATTCGGCTTGCCAAAAGCGAACCGCACATCTTCGCGCGGCGCGGCGCGCACGTGACAGACGGTGCAGATTGTCGGGCCGGCGCCGGCGAAAGCCTGCCGCGTGAAGAATTGTTGCCGGTGACAACGCACACACGCATCGTGATCGGGAAAGTCCGCCGCGTCGGGAAAATCTTTCTTCGCCGTCCACGCGGTTGGCAGTTTGTGACAGGCGTTGCACGCCAGGCTCTTGTGTTTGTCAGACGAATGCAGAAACGCCGAATACTTCACGGCGGATCCGCGCGGAGCTTGCTGCGTAGGTGAAGCTGTTGTTTTTACGCGCTTCGGATGGCGAGTTTGTGCCGGCGCTGGTTGAACGGCGATGATGACGGCAAAGATAAAAGCTTGAAACGCAAAGGTCGCAAAGATATTCGCAAAGGAACGCAAAGTGAAACTCTTCGCGCCCTTTGCGGGAAACATTGCGTTCTTTGCGGTTGGATTGTCTTCGTTCATTGTCACGCAAGTGTCGTCTTATTTCGCGGTCTTCTCACAAACCGGCAGCGGCCGCTCAACGATCTCGCACTTCAACTTTGGATCTTTCTCGTTCGTCAAAGTGAAAGGCCGCTTCATCGCCACCGCCAGATCTACGGCCTTCACTTCTTTCTCGCAGACCCAGAGGATGCTCGTCTTTTCAGTTTCACTGCCAACCAGATTCGAGATCGTGTACGTGCCCGGCTCGATGTCGGTGAGATAGGCCGTGCCTTTGCGATCAGTCATTACCGACATCACTTTCGTCTTGCTTGCGCTCTCAGCCTCCGCAACCAGCGCGTTGATAACTCCCTGTTTCTGGCTGTAAAAGCCGGCGCGCAATTCCGGAGAGAGATTGACAGCGAGCCAGCGACGCGCGAGTTCGGCACTTTTGAAATCGCGCAGCCCCTGACTGTAGGCCGCTTGGAATTCCGGCACTGCCTCGCTGCCGGTGACGTACCTTTCTTCGATTCCGCGGCAATAGACCGACTCGCAATCGTTATCTTTCAGCCACTTGATGAGGGCTTCGCTGGCGCCAAGGCTGCGGTAATAACACTCGCGCGATTGCAGCGCTGCCTGCTTAATCTTTTCGATCAGACCCTTGTTTTCTTCGAGACTGCCTTTGATCAGAAAGAAGCGTTTGCGTGGAAGCTCCTTCGTTACGTCGCCGGTTTTGTATCTGACCTTCAGGCGAATTACCCCGCGCTTCGGAGTCTCAGGCGCCTGTGTCTGGGCCACGAAGTTAGCACCGAGCAGCACGCCGGAACAGAATGCAAAAAGAAAAACTTGAAAGAAACGAAACTGGGTGCGCTCAGTCATAGGCTCAAGTTGTACGGCGGGCGCTTAGAGTACCAACTTTAGTTGGGCTCTTCCGCGGCGAAAGCCCGACTGAAGTCGGTACTCTATACACCGCTAATGGTTCGTCAAAGGTTCGGGCTGCGCGGAAATTTCACGAACGGCAGCCGCACGCTGCGCACGAAGAATTGATCGGAGCGAATGCCGACGGGCGGCGTGTAGCCGACGGCGCCTCCCGCGGCGATCAGATCGTCCTGGTCGATGCCATCGCCGCTGATGCCGATCGCGCCAACCAACTCGCCGTTCTTGTAGAGCGGGATGCTGCCGGCAAAGATCTGAATGCCATTCGGCAAGTTCGGTAGCGCAGTGCATGGCGCCACGCCGCCTGACAGCACTGTTTGCAGATTCGTCTTGATTAGATCGCCTTGCAGACCGACGTTAAAGACGCTCCACTGATCGATCGGCGTACTGAATGGACCCGGCGCGGTGTTATTGATGCCGTCGGGAAAGAACGGGCGATGCAGAAATCCAATCGCGCGATCGCTCAGGGCGATCGCTCCGTTAAGCAGCACGCCGTCACTCGCTGCACGCGTGACGTACGAGCCGAATCCCGCGCCGCTTAACAATGCTCCGGCATTCGCGCGCGAGAAGAACGCGGCCGTGCGCGCCTTCTGCACTGACACGTCAAATCCAAACACCGGCGCGTCCGACGTGCGAAAGACGCCGAGCACGACGCCATTCGTATCAACCACGGCAATCGTCACGCGCGCGTTGCTACCGAGCGGCTGCCGGATCGCCGCGCGCGTAATGTTTGCCTGCTGCGCGCCGTGCGAGATGATCGTGCCGACGTCGGAGGCGGTCAGCGAGTTTGCCGTAACTGTCGGGCTGGCGATGAATGGAAAGAAACGCGTATCAACCTCGCCGGCGATGCCGCCCACCACTGCGGCGGTGAATTGGGAAGGCTGCGCGCTGCGAATCGGAAACAGCGGATCGACTGCGCCGGGCAGACTGCCGAACGCGATCGTTAGCGGAGCGGGCGCGCTGTTCACGTTATGATAAGCGAGCCGAATTCCGTCAACCAGAATGTTGTCGCCGCGAACCAATGATGGCGCTTCAAAACCCCGCGCACCCGAGACTGCGATCACTTCTTCAAACGGCTGATCGAAATCCGACGGGTCGCGATCGACTGTGTAAACGCCGTCGCCCTCGATGCCGACTCCGCCAACCGCTTCTCCGTTCTTGTAAATCGGAACGCTGCCCGGATCGCCGCTCAGGCCGAGCGGCAGTCCGGGAATCTTGATGTCTCCGCAAGGCAGCGACGAAAACTGCACGCCATAAAGCGGGCCACCGGCTTTGAAATCGACTCCGGGCGGAAAGTGTTCCTGAATGATGAAGCTGGCAGTGCGCGAAGTGAACGCATTGCCACGCGTGCTGAAGATGGACGCGGTCGCCGCTTTCGAAATCGCGGCGAGCTTTGCGGGCACAATCGTTCCGTCGAGGCCAACCGGAACGAAGCCGGTAATCGGATTCGGAATTTGCGAAGGCCCCGGCCCGCCGCCGCGAAACTGCGTTGTCACCGGCGCGCCGCTCATCTTGAAAACGCCAAGCACGTTAGCTTCTCGATCGGTGACTGCGACGGTTACGGGATGACCCAACTGCGCGGCAGCCGAAACAGCTTGCGCGATGATCGTCTGCACTTCGGCCGTCGTGAGCGTCCCCGCCGTCGTTGCGGGTTGCGGCGGCGGCGCGATCGCTCCGGGCGTCGGAACTGAACCGGGATCGTCTGGTGGCCCGTCGCCGACGTGACCAATACCGACGCGCACGCGATTGCTCTGCAACCCGTGATAACTAATTCCGATCAATACGTCGCCGACATCCGCCATCTGATCGTTCAATCGGACGACGATTGAAGTTGCCCACTCCTGTTCCGGAACGACCCCGACGTATTCGACTGTCAAATGATAGATGTGATGCGCGCCATCTTCCGCGTCGGCGGTGACTGCCGACGCATTCTCGCCGGCTGGCACGCCCATCGCGAAGAGCATGATGCGAGTTCGGTTGTCGCTGCCCGAGCTTACCGGCGAAGTGATCGCGAATGGTTCGCGGGTTTGCGTCAGTGATTCGATGGCGACTGCGCGCGTAGAAGTCTCTTCGCTGATTAGCGTTACCTTGGTGCCTTGCGCGTGCGTTGGTGGTGGGACGTTCCGGTCGCTGAGAAGCAAGAGCAAGCAGGTGCATGCCGCGAACAGGAAGCGAGTACGTGTGCCGAAGAGCTTAGCTGTCATCGGACGGGCCTGTCGTACTTTGGTGCGATGCCGAAAACCGGTTTCGGATTCCGTGGAAATCTATCACTAATCGATGGTCAGTCAAAGCAAGTTTTTCTTAGACTTTTCGTCACGCGATTTTGATTGATAGCGCGCGGCGCGTGTGCTACAAGTCGCTTACTGAAATGTTTTCGCGAATTGCGATGGTGACGGTTTTGATGCTGACGCCTGCGATCTGTGCCTTTGCCCAGAAGAACGGATCGATCACGGGGACAGTTCGCGGCACAGCGCCGGGCGTCGTGGTGGTCGCGACTAATCAAGTTACCAGCAAAGTCACGCGCGCGCGCGTCGGCGCCGACCGGCGCTATGCGGCGCGAGTTCCCGCAGGCGCTTATCGCGTCGCGGTGGCCCTGCCGTACGTCGCGAAATTCGATAAGGCGAAGAATTACGGCGAGCACGCTTTGATCCGCGACGACGTGCTGGAGAACGTGATCGTCAGCGAAGGCACAGAAACCAAAATCGATTTCGAAGTCGAGAAAAGAGAAGAGAAGCCGCTCGTCAGCATTCCCGAACGCAAGCCCCCCGGTGCTGCTGGACAGCAGAGTGTCAAGTCAGAACCACAGACGCAAACGGATCGACGCGCGGTGCGCGATCGCTGGCGCATAGGCTTTCCCGAATACGATCGCTACGGCGACAAAGGCGCGCGTGGCCGCGATATTCCTTTCACGAAAGGGCATTGGTACGACCCTTACCACCAGAGCAAGCTGAAAGGCGACTATCCGATCATCGGCAACAAGACGTTCATGATTCTGTCGGCAGTCAGTTCAACTGCCGTCGAGTTAGGCCGCACGCCAAAGCCTTCGGATGTCAGCAGCGCTCGTCCGGGCAGCGCAGAGTTTTTTGGCCAGCCGGAAGCGCTCGCGATCAATCAGATTTTCCAATTCACGTTTGAGATGTTCCACGGTGATTCCACCTTCAAGCCGCGCGACTGGGCGATCAAGATTTCGCCGACGTTTAGTCTGCCGAACTATCTGAACGCGCGCGAAAATGGCGTCGTCAACATTGACGTGCGGCGCGGCACGAACCGCACCGACACGCAGGTTTCGCTGGAAGAAGCGTTCGGCGAAGTGAAGCTGGCGGACGTCAGCGCCAACTTCGACTTCATCTCCGCGCGCGTCGGCATCCAGCCATTCGTTTCCGACTTTCGCGGGTTCATCTTCTCAGACAACAATCTGGGTGCGCGCATCTTCGGCAGCTTTGATAACAACCGTTACCAGTACAACGCGGCTTACTTCGCGCAACTTGAGAAGGACACGAACAGCGGGCTGAATCGTTTCGATCTGCGTCATCAGAATGTTTACATCGCGAACATTTTTCGTCAGGACTTCATCAAGAAGGGTTACACGATTCAGACCGTGGCGCTTTACAACGACGATCGCCGCAGCCACAAATTCGATCGCAACGGGTTTCTGGTGCGGCCCGCATTGATTGGCGACGTGCGCCCGCACGCGATCAAGGTTGGCTATGTCGGCGTCAACGGTGATGGGCATCTCGGCCGGCTTAACCTGACGAACTCTTATTACTACGCCTTCGGTCGCGACGATCTTAATCCGATCGCGGGGCGGCCAGTTCACGTCAGTTCGCACATGACGGCGGTCGAAGCGTCGATTGATAAAGACTACTTTCGTTTTCGCGGGTCGTTCTTCTGGGCGCAGGGTGATAAGAACCCGACGGACGGAAAGGCAAATGGGTTTGACGCGATCTTTGACGATCCGAATTTCGTCGGCGGACAATTCTCGTTCTGGAATCGTAACGGCATAAGGCTGACGCAAACCGGAGTCGGTCTGGTGCAGCCGAATAGCATTCTGCCCTCACTGCGTAGCAGCAAGATCGAAGGCCAGGCAAACTTCGTCAATCCGGGAATCCTGATTTACAACGCGGGAGTGGACGTGGAAATCACGCAGCGTCTGAAAGCGGTCTTTAATGTGAACTATCTGCGCTTTCATCGCACCGAGTCGCTCGAATACGTTCTGTTTCAACCGCACATTCGTCACGAGATTGGCTGGGACTACAGTCTGGGCGTCGCGTACCGGCCGTTCCTAATTAGCAACGTGACGATGACCTTTGGCGCCGCGACGTTGAAACCGGGACGCGGCTTCCGCGATATCTACACGACGGCGGCGACGGACTGTCCGCCAAATTTGAGAGACTTTTGCACCGCGGACAACACGGTAATCAATCCGAGCAAGCCGTTGTTCAATTTGTTCGCGCAAGTGAAGTTTATGTTTTGAAGAAGAATGGAACCACAAAGACACAAAGACACGAAGGTGAAAGAATTTGCCACAGATAAACGCAGATTCTCACAGATAAGAAAGATGAAATTCCGATCTGTGTGTATCCGTGTTCATCCGTGGTTCCTTCTTGCTTTCTCTCTGTGTCTCTGTGTCTCTGTGGCAATCATCTCCCACACCCGAGCGGAGAACACGGCGCCCGCCGCGCCGCTCGAAGGCTGCCTGAAGTGTCACGACAAGATTGAGCCGATGCACAAGTTTGGTCCGACGGCAACGCTCGATAAACTCGATCATGGCAAGGACGCTCTGGGGTTGACGTGCACTGCATGTCACGGCGGCAATCCGGCGGCGACTGAGAAGGACGCAGCGCACGTGCGTCCGCGTTTTCCGCGCGAGTGGATGCACGATGGGAAGTTTCGAGTTCCTGAACGATCCGGCCCACTCCTTGAAAAAGAGAGCTTGGAGTTTGTGCGCTTCATCAATCCCGGCGATTTGCGCATCGCCGAGAAGACTTGCGGCAGTTCTGATTGCCACAGTACACAGTCGAACGGCGTCGCCAAGAGCATGATGCGACATGGCGCGATGCTTTGGGGCGCTGCGCTTTACAACAACGGGGCGTATTCCATCAAGGACGCGAACTTCGGTGAAAGCTACACAGAGACCGGCGCGCCGCAGAGTCTAGTTCAAATTCCACAGCCCACGACGGAGCAGAGAAGGTTGAAGGGTATTCTGTCGTTTCTTGATCCTTTGCCACGGTGGGAAATTTCACAACCGGGAAATGTCTTGCGCGTGTTCGAGCGCGGCGGCAAGCGACGTTTGGAAGTCGGACTGCCCGACAAGGATGAAGACCCGGGCAAGCCGGACAAGGGTTTGAGCGCGCGCGGATTAGGAACGGCGCAGCGCACCGATCCGGTCTATCTCGGTTTGCAAAAGACGCGCCTGCTCGATCCGACGTTGAACTTTCTGGGCACGAACGATCATCCCGGCGATTATCGTTCGTCAGGCTGCACAGCGTGTCATGTCATCTACGCGAATGATCGAGACGTGCGGCATTCGGCTTTCTATAACTCAGCCGGAAATCTCGGCATGTCGCAAAGCGCGGATGTCAGCATTCCCAAAAACGAATCGGGCCACCCGATCAAACATCAGTTGACTTCGCGCATTCCGACCTCGCAGTGCATGGTCTGTCACATGCACCCCGGTGAGAATATGGTCGCGTCGTATCAAGGTCTGATCTGGTGGGACAACGAAACGGACGGCGAGCGGATGTATCCGGCGCAGCAACACAATCCTTCGCAGACGGAAGAGCAGCAAAAGCTGAACAGCAATCCGGAAGCAGCGAGTCTGCGCGGGCTGTGGTCTGAACCTGACTTTCTGAAACAGACTGGCTCGGCGGAATTCAATGGCCAGCTCAAGCGGACCCAGTTCGCAGACTTTCACGGACACGGCTGGATGTTTCGCCAGGTTTTCAAACGCGATCGGGAAGGGAACTTGCTCGACGCAAAGAATGCGATCGTCTCACCTGACGATCCGGATCGATTCAAGAAGGCCGTCCATCTTAACGACATCCATCTTGAGAAAGGCATGCACTGTGTCGATTGTCATTTCCGGCAGGACGCGCACGGCAACGGTGTGCTCTACAACGAACCGCGTGCGGCTATTGAAATAAACTGCATCGATTGCCATGGGACAATTCGCGAACGGGCGACGCTGCTGACGTCCGGACCCGCCGCTGGATTTGGCGTGAAAGACGGCAAGTTTGATCAAGGCAAGGCTCGCCCCCTCGCCAACATCCGCTTCCGCGATCCGAACGGCGGCAAGGTCGCGCTGTTTCAGATCATGAGAAGCGATACTAAGAAGAAGGACGAGAACGGAAACGAGGTCACGCTGAAAGCTGGAGATATCATCCAGAATTCGATGGTTGTGCCCGGCCGCTGGTGGCGCGTCAAGCAAACGACCGACACCATCAATCCCAACGCGTTGCATCCGGAAGACTACAGTGTGAAGTCGCGCTATGCGAAAACGATGCGCACCGACAACTCGACCTGGGGCGATGTGCCGACGGACGACAAGCTCTTGGCGCATCGCGATTCGAACATGACTTGTTTCGCGTGCCACTCGTCATGGATGACGAGCTGCTTTGGCTGTCACTTGTCGATGCAGGCAAATCGAAAGATGCCAAACCGGCACAACGAAGGCGGCGAGACGCGCAACTTCACGACCTATAATTATCAGGTGCTGCGCGACGACGTGTTCATGCTCGGCCGCGACGGTACTGTCACGGGGAATCGCATCGCGCCGGTGCGTTCATCGAGCGCCGTACTGGTCAGTTCACAGAATCAGAACCGCGAATGGATTTATTCCCAGCAGCAGACGGTTTCCGCCGAAGGCTTCTCGGGCCAAACTTTCAATACGCACGTGCCGCACACAGTGCGTGCGACGGAAACGAAAGGCTGCACCGATTGTCATGTTTCAAAGAAGAACGACAACAACGCGTGGATGGCGCAACTGCTTTTGCAGGGGACGAACTTTGTCAATTTCATGGGCCGTTACGTCTACGTCGCGTCGGGCGATGCGCTCGAAGCCGTGGTCGCCACTGAACACACTGAGCCGCAGGCCGTGATTGGCAGCACGCTGCAAAAGGTCGCGTACCCTGACGATTACCAGAAATTTGTGAGCGATAATCGCGAGCTTCGTGCTGCGTTTGAGCACAAAGGCAATCCGCGCGTCTTGCAGGTACAGCTGCGCGGTGAATATGCGTACGCGGCGGCGGGCGAGGGCGGCTTGCGCGTTTACGACGTCGCGCAGATCGATCAGAAAGGTTTTTCGGAACGCATCACGACCGCGCCCGTCTCGCCATTCGGGCAAAAGTTTTATGTGAAGACCAGGTACGCGACGGCGGTGGCTGCGCCCTCAACTCTGGCGGTCGATCCGGCGCGTTGGCGTTTGACGACGGACGGACGGATGGTCGATCCGAACACCGCGAAACAGATGAGCGCTGACAAACTGATTAATGAAGAGCAGCCGATTCATCCGCTATACGCTTACCTTTACGTCGTCGATAAATTCGAAGGCTTGATTCTGGTTAACGCGGCGACGCTGCTGGACGGCGATCCTTTGAATAACTATTTGAAGCGCCAGCTCGACGCGTCGAAATACTCAAACGGCGCGTTCAATCCGGATGGCGACCTCACGGGCGCGAACAACATCGCGATTGCGGGCACGCGCGCTTACATCACGACCGATCGTGAGTTGGTGATCGTCAGTCTCGACGATCCGCTGAATCCGAGCATCGTCAGCCGCATCGCATTCAATCATCCGCGCGCCGTCGCGATTCAATTCAGGTACGCCTTCGTGGTTGACGACAATGGCTTGAAAGTGATCGATCTCAACGATCCTGAGCGCGCGCACTTAGTCGAAGGCGCGAGTGTTCCGCTTCGTGACGCGCGCGATGTTTACGTGGCGCGGACGTACGCATACGTCGCCGACGGGAAAGACGGCGTCGCGATTGTTGACGTGAAACAGCCCGACAGGCCGCGTCTCGATCAGCTCTACAACGCCGAAGGGAAGTTAAACGACGCGCGCCAGGTGAAGATCGCGATGACCAACGCGAGTTTGTTTGCCTATGTGGCTGATGGCAAGAATGGCCTGCGGATTCTGCAGCTCACTTCGCCGGAAACGATGGCGACCTATGCGGGATTTAGTCCGCGACCTGAGCCGCAACTGATCGCAACGTTCAAGACGAAAGGCGAAGCGCTGGCCGTTTCAAAAGCACTCGATCGCGATCGCGCCGTGGACGAGAGCGGTAACCAGATTGCCGTTTTCGGTCGACGCGGAGCGCGACCGTTTACTTTTGCGGAAACACAGCGGCTGTTGCGAACGAATGAAGGCCGAGGCGAGGCTTTCACCGTGACTGACGATCCGACCACCGAGCCGCGGAACCCGAAAGCCGCGAGTGCAACGGCGTCGGTCTCGGCAATCTTGAATTCGGGGCAGGCGTCTGCTGCGATAGTCGTCGCCAGCGTGTTATTTGCCGCCGTCTTCATGGCTCGCCGGCAGGCGCGGATGAGATTGCTGGCTCGCGATGAAAAAGTTATTGCAAAATCTGCCGTGCTAAGGTTAGATTGACGGCGGTTCTTATCCGAGACCTTACCGCGGAAAGCGTACGGCTCTCAGGCTGCGCCGATAATCGAACATTTACTGGAGGTATGAGAAGTGCCGACCGGAACATGCCCAGAATGCGATGCCGACGTTCATGTTGATCTCGATGTGGACAAAGGCGAGATGGTGGATTGCGACGAGTGTGGAATCAAACTCGAGGTCGTCGGCCTCGATCCCGTCGAGCTGGATGTCGTTCAGGATGAAGACCTGGACGATGATGACGACGAGGATGAATTTTGAGGTTAGTCGAAAGTAAGGATGATTAGATCATTTTCCATTTGTCATTTTCCATTTTTCATCTGCCATTGCGCTCCAGCGCAATCCTTGATTCCTTCATCTTGCCGGTGAATGGGAATTGCGCATCGAAAAATGACCAATGAAAGATGTCAAATGACAAATGGAAAATGAGTTTTTGATCGTGCTGACTACTGCCTTCTTGCCTCATAGCCCGGTCGGCTTTGCCGCAGCGTCATCCCACCCGGACCTTCGATCCTGATTGTGTGAAACTTACCGTCGTTCCGCTTTTCTTCCGGCGGATAGAATCCCAGGACATAAGCCGCCGCAACTTCTTCGGCAATCGCTCGAAACAACGGCCCTAAATCCTTTTCGTTTGCGTAAATGCTTCGGCCCCCGGTCTTCTCGACTAATCCGCTGACATCGAGCGGCGTCGGCAACGGCGTCACCTGAGCGGACGCGAGCAGGCGAGTGTACGACGGCATCGTCACGACATAGATGCTGGTGTCGGCAGCGTTGGCGCGTTCGATCACGGTGTCGGGCGAGACCGTGTCGCCCACGGGAAAGCCATCGGTGATCACCACGACGGCTCGCTTCATCAATTGATGCTGGCGCACGAGCGGTGCGTGGCGCACCAACATGCGCACAGCGTCATCGACGGCGTCGTAAGTATGCGTCGACATGCCGTTGGGCTCATGCGCCAGACGTTCGTAAGCGCGCTCGAGTTTCTCGCGATCGCTGGTGAACGACTGAATTGTTTTCACGCGCATGCCGAAGGTCATCAAGGCAAACACCGCCGGATGTTCCGACAGCCGGCGCGAGAATTCGCGCATGGCGTCGGCGACGCGTTCAATCTCTTCGGGCGACATGCTGCCGGAAAGATCGAGCGCGAACACAATCGCGGCCGGGCGCGGCGCGCCTTCGATTTTCTCGACATTGAAAGAAGCGATTGGCCGCTCAATTCCATCTTCGTATAGTTTGAAATCTTCTTTTTTCAGGTTGCGAACCAAACGGCCTTTGGAGTCCGTGACTATCACGTCAAGCGGCACCAGATCCGTGTCGATCTTGAGAATGTCTTGTGGTTCGGTTTCGGCCGGAAGCACGCGGCGTGGGCGTTCTTTCTTCGCGGGGTCGTCCTGGCCGAAGCCGTGATGCGGTAACGCGGCGATCACGGCAATTGCGAAGACGAGCACCACGCTCGTTCTCAAAATAGTGGAACGAACTGACATAAGCGAGAGAGATTATACGCGCGGGACAACGCGGCGCGCCACGTAGTGCCTCCAAGGCAGGATGGCGATGATTTTTGAAAACTGATTAATGTTGGTTAGCGGCGTTTAGAGTACCGACTTCAGTCGGGCTTTGCCGCGCGAAAGACCCAACTAAAGTTGGTACTCTAAACACCGGTTTCGCAGCTATCTACAAATTCCAGGCGCACTGCTAATCAGCCGTCGTCAAACTAGTCGGGCGCCTCGCCTTCATGATAACTTAGGCGACAACGCAATTGAGGTTGAGATGAGATTAATCAAAGCGAGTTTCACTTTCTCTCTGCTATTTCTTCTTTCAGTTACCTGTCTCGCCCAGGACAAAACCACCGGCGCCATCAAGGGCAAGGTGCGCGTTGAGAAGGGATCGCCCGCGGGCGTGGCCGTGATCCTGCGCCAGGGTGAACGCGAAGTGACGCGCACCGCAACTGATAAGAAGGGCGACTTTGTGATTGCGCGCGTTGCTCCCGGCGTCTATGGAGTCACGCTGCGCAAGCCCGGATTGAGTGTTGGCTCGATCGAGCCAGTGGAAGTGATCGCCGGCAAGACTCGGACCCTCGGCGACCATCTGGTTCTTTCGATTGACGAAGGCTCGATCGCTTTCATTCGCGGCAGCGTTTTCACCGAAGGCGGTCGCAGCGTTCCCGGCGTCCGCATAGAACTGGCCAGAATTGTCGGCGATAGCTCGATGCAGAAAATCGATTTTCGCATCACGGGCGAGACCGGCGAATTTGTTTTCCGACTGCCGCCTGAGGCGGCGAAGTATCGGCTGACTCTGAAAGGCGACGGCGTCGAGCCGGCTTCACAGGACGTTGCCGTCGACAGCGCGGCCGTCTATCGCGTGGCCTTTACCGCAAAACCCATCCCGAAATGAGTTGAGGTTTCAGAACCGGGAGCCGTAGCGACCGGATTAGAGAGACACCCCGAAAAAAAAGCAGCGCAAGATCGTGATTTAATCCAGGTTGGGTGATAGGATCCGGTCGCATCCACCACCCCACGCGGGCTGCCCGCGCGGGGACCCCGGTCCGCTGCCGGTTCTGAAACACTATGTCTGACCGCGAAGAGTTTCTGACGGCGAAGCAGCTTGCCGAAGTCCTGCAAGTGAGCGAGTCTACCGTGCGCCGTCTGGCTGCCAAACGTCGCATTCCCTCCGTGCGCCTGACACCGCGCATCATCCGTTTTCACCTCGACGCAGTGCGCGAAGCGCTGGAAGTGCCGCGCATTTCCAGTCCGCACGGCGTGCAGATCGACGACGCGCAGTTGTCGTTTGAAGATTTACTTTCGAGTTAAATGAAGCTACGGAGTTAGCGGTGTTTAGAGTACCAACTTTAGTTGGGCTTTTCTGACGTGATAAACAACCCGACTGAAGTCGGTACTCTATACACCGCGATTCCAGGTTGGACCTTACTTTCCCTGGGGCGCTCTCGTATTGAATTCCACCCACTTGCCGTCCTGTTTGATGAAAGCGCGTGGTCGCTTGATCGGAAACTTTCGCGCGAAACTCGGGTTGCTTTTCAGGAAGCGATCAATCGTTGCGCGGTCGCCGGTCGCCATGCGCCAGCTTCCTTCCTCGCGCACCAGGTATTGCTGCACGACCAGCTTGCCATCGGCGTTGAAGGGTGGAGCGATGTGCGCGTACATCACCGTGTCAACGGCCGCCAGATTTCCCGAGACGCGCACGGCGCCGATTTCAATCCGTTGCAATTGATATTGGTTGCTGGTTCGCTGAAGGCCTTTCACAAGCTGATCTCGCGACAAGCGAGCCCGTGATGATGAGGGAAGGGAATCGTAAAGCGCTTCGTACTGGCCGGCCTTCAGTTGATCGAAGATGCGCTGGACTGCGCCGCGCACGTCGGATTCATCGGAAGGTGTCGCGGCCATCGAACCGGCAGACACCAACAGGTTGAAGCCGGAAATCAAAAGGAGCAGCGAAAGAATTGTTCGTTTACTCTTCATCAGACTCTTCAGAAGTTTCCTGATCACCAGCATCTCGTTCGGACGCTGCAACGTGTGCACGCAATTTACTTCGATAACTCAGGAACCACGCGACCGCGCCTAATGCAGCACTAACGAATCCGGCCGACAAATTGTTTCGCCAAAGAAAAACAGCGGCGCCTATCATGAGCAGCGACGCAGCGATGAGCCAGATACGTTCCATCGCTGATTCACTTCACATCCACCGCAATCGTGGTTTTCAAAGTATCCGGGGCATAGCACTTCTCGGTGTCGCAGGCTTGCACTCGCACCTCGATCGGCAGCGACCGCGCGCCTTTGCCGGCGTTTGCTTCCATGCGCAGCGGCAGCCTGATTTGCACTTCGCCTTCGTAAACCGCGAGCGGTTCCTCCGCGAACTGAAATTTCTTCTTCTGCGCGACGGGATAGATCGGCTTGCCGGCGATTATTCCCTCAGCCTTGCCTGGATTTATGGCCGTGGGAATCAGATATGCGAAGGTCGCCGGGTTGGCGTTGACGTGATAGCCCGGCGAGATTGAAAGCGTCACGGTCGCATCAGCATTGCCGCCCGCTGGAATCGAAATGTCCGCGGCGCGCACCTTCACCACACTTGCCGATGATGAAATGCCCGCTTGAACCGGGGAAGAAGATGGGTGCCCGTCGTCAGTCCCAGAATGTATGACGGTGTGACCGCCGCTACAGCCGGTCAGCGCCGATCCGATTACCAAACACACGATGGCACGAAACGCTCGGTTCATTCTTCCTCTGCTCCTTTACCGTCAGACTTCTTAATTCCAAATTTTTCCAGCCGATACTGCAACGTGCGAAACGTGAGACCGAGGAGCTTCGCTGCTTTCGTGATGTTGTAATCGGTCTGATCCATTGCTTGCAGGATCAAATTCTTTTCGACTTCTTCGAATGAAATGCCTTCGGGCGGCAGCTTGAAAGCACCGGCGGATGTGCCGCGCGATTCTTGTTGCAGTTCGGAAGGCAGATCGTCGGGCGTGATCAGATCGCCTTCGCACAAAAGAATCGCGCGCTCAATTGCCGATTCAAGCTGGCGCACGTTTCCGGGCCAGCCGTAATCGTTCATTATCCGCCGCGCCTCAGTGGTCAGCCCCTTCACCAGCCGCGAAGTGTTGCGCGTGTGCTTCTTCAGGAAGTGATCGATCAAGACCGGAATGTCGTCGCGGCGCTCGCGCAGCGGCGGCACGTCGATCGACAAAACGTTGATGCGATAGTAAAGGTCGTCGCGAAATCGTCCGTCCGAAACCATCGCGCGCAAGTCGCGATTGGTGGCCGCGACCACGCGCACGTCAACCGGAATCTCGTGCGAACCGCCGACACGGCGCACGCGGCGCTCCTGCAAAGCGCGCAGAAGTTTTGCCTGCATACCCACGTCCAGTTCCGCGATTTCGTCAAGAAAGAGCGAGCCACGATCGGCGACTTCGAACAGTCCCTTCTTTTCCGCGTGCGCGCCGGTGAACGAGCCTTTTTCGTGGCCGAAGAGTTCCGATTCCAACAGATTCTCGTTAATCGCGGCACAGTTGACGGCCTGAAACATCTCGGAAGAACGCGGTGACTGGTTATGAATCGCGCGCGCGACCAGTTCTTTGCCGGTGCCCGATTCGCCGCGGATCAAAACGGTGGAACTCGAGCGGGCAACCTTCAAGATCATTTTCTTGACTGCTTCCATCTTCAGAGAAGCGGATTTGATCTCGACATCGATCTGATCGAGATTGCCCAGCGCGCGTTTGATGGTTGCCAGCAAGACGTCGCGGTCGAAAGGCTTTTGCAGATAGTCAAACGCGCCGCGCCGCAGAGCATCTTTCGCCGAGTCGATTGTGCCGTGTGCCGTCAGCAGGATGACGATGATCGAAGAGTCGAGCGCCAGCAGTTGCTGCAAGAGCTCGATGCCGTCGATGCCGGTCATCTTCAGATCCGTTAAGGCAAGATCGAAGCTGCGCTCTTTGGCAAACTTGAGCGCGGCTTCACCGGAAGCTGCGGAGGTGGCATCGTAACCGGCGCTCGTCAGGATTTCCTGAAGGATGTCGCGTTGCGGTTTTTCGTCGTCAACTACGAGGATGCTTTTTCTTGTCATGATTGAATCCCAACAGTGAAGGCTCGTGTCAGAACCCGGAGCGGTAGCGACGGGATCCTGCAACTCAACTTGATCTTATGATCCGGTCGCTATCGCTCCCGGTTCTGACACAGGCAGCGTAATCGTAAACGTTGTGCCCTCGCCTAATTTCGATTTTACTGAGATCGTTCCGTGATGCTCGTCAACGGCTTTTCTCACGATGGCCAGTCCGAGTCCCGTTCCAGTCTCCTTCGTTGAATAATAAGGCTCGAAAACTTTCGAGATGTCTTCGGGCGCGATGCCGCGGCCGGTGTCGCTGATTTCGATCCGCACGCGCCGGCCCTGCTCCTCGCCGGACAGTATGATCGAAAGCTTCCCGCCAGTTCCATCCGTTGCTTGCAGGCCATTAATAATGAGGTTGGTCAGTGCGGAACGCAACGACTCAGGGTCGGCCATGACCGGCGGCAAGTTGCTTTGCCTGTCGACGCGAGTCTCGACATTGCTGGCTACCGCCTGTGGTTCAACCAGGCTCAGTGCATCGCGAGCGACGGCGTAGAGATCGATGGTCTGCAGTTCGAGTGTTGCCGGCCGCGAATAATTGAGGAACTCAGTGACATGAGTATTAATGCGCGCCACCTCAGACTTTAGTTGGGTGGTTAAAGCCGCGAACTTTTCCTGCCGGGCCACGTCATTCGGAGCAAAATTTGCCCGCAAATGGTCGAGCGTCAAGTTGATATAGTTAAGCGGATTGCGAATCTCATGCGCGATCGCTGACGCCAGCCGGCCCACTACAGCTGCTTTCTCGGCTTCGTGAAGTTTTGTTTCCAGCTCGCGCGTTCGGCCAAGTTTTACCGTCATCTCATTGAACTGCTCAGTCAGCTCGCCCATCTCGTCTTGCCGGCCGCTGGTGGGAACCCGAAAAGAAAAATCTCCGCCCGCGACGCGCCGCGCTCCCACCGACAGTGACTTGATGGGGCGAGTGAAACGCCAAACGACGATTCCCGTCAGACAAGTTGTGACCAGCAGGACTGCGAGCGTGTAAAGCAGAGACTCTTGCGCCTGTGGTTTCAAGAGCGCCGCCAGCGTGTTGGCTGAATCCAGCACGACGATCACGTAGCGATGACCAATCGTAGTTTCAACGGGAAAGTAGAACGCCGCCGCGTTCGCTGTCCGATGTCCCGGCCCGACCGTCATTCCCTCAGGCAGAGGCGTGTTATTGGGCGGCAGTTCGACCGCACTGTTCAAAGGCGGTAGCGAAATATCTTTGACTCTTATATGGCGGAGTGTCTTGTCGGGATTCTCGCGCGGTTGCTGTTCCTTGTCGAGACTATCAAGAATATTCCCCTGATCATCGATCACCAGAACGTTCTTGACGCGTTCGGACTGCTCTCCCAGCAGCGGCTCCCTCGCCTGTTCCCGTATCTTGTCGAGATACAAACCACTTGAAAGACTATCAACGCCCAGGGCAACGCCAGCCATGATGGCGCGTTGCTGCTCGATAATGAATTGGGAGTTGCGTCGCACCGCGCGCAGATTGACGTAGTACTGCACGCTGAGCGTCAGCATCAGCAGAGCCGCCAGCAGCAGCAATAACCGAACCCGAAAGCTTTTTAGTAGTCTTGATCGAGGCATTTCTTCGAAGACCCAAACGACTTACGCGCTTGCCCAAGGTAAGCAATTTCCAAGCAATTTCGAAGCCATCATTTCTATTTGCCCTTTGCTTAAGCTGATGTTATAGTTGCCTCGGGTTCAAAGCAAACTCCCCAGAAGCTGCCCCAAGGGAGGTAATCCCGCCTCACGTTGTTAGACTGGTAATGGAAGGAATTCGAGGTCTGGGCAACTGGAATTTGAGGGCTCCTAACGGTTTCTGGACTTAGAAGGACGAGCAACGCGCGTCGCCCCTCGGCGTGCAAATCAAAGCAACGAGACTTTATCTGGTTTCGCCTCGAGCGTGCTGGATTTGCAGAATTTTCAGAACGAGGAGTTGCTGATGAATTTAATACGTTCCCCCAGGGTTGCACGGGTTGCATTTGCTTTCTTTCTTCTCTTCACCTTAATCGGGTTTACCACAGCTGAGACGTCGGCGCGCGGGAGACACTCGCGAGGCCGCGCTGCGCGTCGAGTAGCGCGCGGCGGACGGTTGTCGAGACATGAGCGACGCCTGCTGGCGCGCTCGGGACGCCGCGGACGCGTGCGTTTGTCGAAAAGAGAAATGCGCGCTGAGCGCGCGCGAATGGCGCGTGAAGAATCCGCCTACATGGCGAAGCTCGAGCGACGCGCTGGCCACAAGCTGAGCAAGCGCGAGCGCGCGGCTGAGATGCGAAAGTTTTCGTCAAAGCACCGGCGTGAAATTGAGGAAGCCCGTCGTCGCGCCGAGGCCGCGAGACTTGCGGCGATCGCTCGGCAGCGAGCGCTGGATGATGGATTGCGCAACGAAGTCCAGGCCAACATCGCCAGGGACAGCACCGTCGGCGAAGACCTGGAAGTTCGCAACGCCGCGATCGCTGCGTTGGGCAATCATGCCGGCACGGTCGTCGTGATGGATCCAAAGTCGGGCCGCGTGTACACCGTCGTCAATCAGGAATGGGCGCTGCGCCGCGGATTCAAACCGTGCTCGACGATCAAGTTGGTTACGGGCGTCGCCGGCTTATGCGAAAAGGTTATTCAGCCCATCGAAACTGTCAGCGACGGCAGTAATTATCGGATCGATCTGACGGACGCGCTGGCTTACTCAAACAACTCATATTTCCAGAATGTCGGCGGTCAGGTCGGCTTTGACAAGATGGTTTCGTACGCGCGCCAGTTGGGCCTGGGTGAAAAGACGGGCATCAATTACGCGAACGAGTCGCCGGGCAAAGTGCCGCTTTTCAAGTCGGGTTATGCCGTGAATCACATGAGTTCGCATGGCGACGATTTTGAAATCACTGCGATTCAACTGGCGAGCCTAGTTTCGGCGATGTCCAACGGTGGCAAGTTGCTGGTTCCACATCTGCCGCGCACGCCGGAAGAGGACGCGCACTTCAAGACCGAGCTGCGGCGCAGAATCAATATCAGCGATGAAACCTGGAAGCGCATGGTTCCCGGAATGATTGGCGCCGTCAACTACGGCTCCGGCAAGAAAGCTTATCGTCCGGAACAAACCGTCGCGGGAAAAACCGGCACGTGCATCGGCCAGGGAGCATGGCTGGGATTGTTCACTTCATACGCGCCGGTCGTAAATCCGCGGCTGGCAGTGGTCGTGATTACGCGCGGCACGGACGCCCATGGTCACTTGCCCGCAGCCGTCGCTGGTAACATCTACCGTGCACTCAGCCCGCGCTTTGGCACCCTGATTAATTTCCAGATTGCGGCGGCGGATGAGGGTGACGAAACGCCGAACGGAAATGGCAGTAAGAAGGCCGCCGCGCTGAACGAAGAGAATGCGGAAACCAAAGCCGCGATCGAGGCCGAAGAGAATGCTGACAACTCGGCCGACAATGGCAATACAAACGCGAACGCAAACAACGCGGCGGGTACCGATTCCAAGACCAAGGTCAAGCCAACGGTAATGACCATCGAAAACAAGGCAAAGCCGGCTGTCAAGCCGACTACGACCCCGGCCAAGACGAATTCGAAAGAAACGAATGACGGTCGGCCGCGTCGAATTCAGCCTGACCAACGGTGACACCATTTCGGTTTTTCGAGATTGGTTTGGTGTATAGAACCATGAACGCCGAACTCGCGCATTTTAATTGCGAGAGTTCGGCGTTTTTCTTGTAATCGTCGAGTCAGCGACGACCCGCGCTCCTTTCCAACTTGCAGGGCTTGACACTCAGGCGACTGTTGCATGATTATTGCCGTTCGCGTTGGCAACCTCTCTTTCCGAGAAGCGGGCGAAGACCCAACAGTACGACAACGAGCGGCTTGGGAATTGCATCTTAATCGTCGGCGAGGTGACGGCAGTCGGCAACACCCGACTTTGATTCGAGAAGTTTAGCAGGAATCGATCGGAGGCTTTTAAAAACCCATGAGACGGACGATCAAATTAGTAACACTTGCTGCGATGTTGGCGGTATTCGCGGCACCCGCGTTGGCCCAATCCAAAGAGTGCAACGACGAGAACAAGGCGGCTTGGTATGACACGTTTCTTAAGAATTTCAGAGGAGATCCGCCGCAACAAAAGATTGCCTACGATGCCGCCAAACTGTATCTGACTTCTTGTCCGGAAGACCCGGCCGACGCGCAGGCCGCTTACATGAAGAACAAGTTTGTCATTCCGTACGAAAAACTCAAGGGCGATGCTGATGTTGCCAAGCAGTTGGAAGGCGCCATCAACAGTAAGAACTATGCGGAACAAATGCGGCTGGGTAAGTTGGTGTTGGCCGGCACTCCTGACAACACAGCCGTTTACATCATCATGGGCATGGCCGGCTTGAGCGAGCCATCGGTTCTCTCTGAGTCAGTGCAATATGCGAAGAAGGCCGTAGAAATGATAGAGGCCGGAAAGCCGGCCGCGCCGTATACCAGAGACCAGGCGCTGGCTTACTTAAATTGGGAAATGGCGAAGGCCAGTCTCAAACCCGCACCTGCCGACGCGATTACCTTCTTACTGAAGGCTGCCAAGTTTGATAGTGATCTGAAGAAGAATCCGCTGTTTTATCTCGATCTCGCGACTGCCTACAACGACGGTCCGCGCGCCAAACTCACTAACGAATACAAGGCGAAGTACACAGTTGAGAGTCCTGAGAGCAAGCTGGCGTTGGCGAACATAAACCAATTCATCGATCGGCAAATCGACGCCATGGCTCGTGCGGCTGCCCTGGCGGGTAACGCCGCCGACAAGAAGGCCGTTATGGATGCTCTCACCGAGCTCTATAAGGATCGAAACAACAAGACTGACGGCTTGAATGAACTGGTTGCGGGAATTCTCTCCAAGCCCTTGCCGGAATTTCCGACGCCGATTACATTGCTGCCGACGCCGGTCAGTACTCCGGCGACAAGCGGCTCGCCGGCTGGAACAAACGGCACGACATCGAACAACACCGGCACGAACGGTCAGGCCAAGACGGGCTCAACCGGCGGAGCGGGAGTTCAGAACGGCAGTAAGACAACCAGCGGCGCTAAGCCGAGCCCAAGTCCGACTCCGGGCAACAAAAAGCCCCGTCGGGCTAATCATAGCCGCGGGTAAACTGAGTTATCGGAAAGTTCGCATCTTCGCATGCGGCTTTCAACTTCCAACGCCGAGCGTATCGTCACTTCGACGCTGCGTTCGGCGTTTTGCTAGAATCGTCACGGTGAAAGCAACCATCCTCGAAAAGTCGGACACCCTGGAAGAAGTGATCGGCTATCGCTTCCGCGATCACAATCTGCTGACGCAGGCGATGACGCATCGTTCGTGGGCGCACGAACAGGTGGCGCCGCGTTTCACGCACGACGCCCGGAATCTGCACAACGAAGCGCTTGAGTTCCTGGGTGATTCGATCCTGGGTTTGGTAGTCGCGGATTATCTCTTCAAAGCTTATCCGCAAGCTAGCGAGGGCGAGCTTTCGCGCATGAAGCACCGGCTGGTCAGCGCGCCCACGCTGACAAAGGCGTCGACTGAATTAGGTCTGGGCGAGTTCGTTCGTTTCGGGCGCGGAGAAGAGAAGAGTGGCGGCCGGGGCAAGCACGCTCTGCTGGCGGATGTCTTCGAAGCAGTTACTGGCGCGATTTTTTTGGACGGAGGATTGGAAGCCGCAACCAGGTTTGTCGTGCACGCCCTGAACGAAGAGTTGCGAGACGTTAATCCGGTCGCGGCAGCGGCGGCCGATCCGAAGACCATGCTGCAAGAGAAACTGCAGGCGGCTCGACAGTCCGCGCCGCAGTACACCGTGGTCGAGACTTTGGGCCCGCCGCACCAGCGCCGGTTTCATGTCGAACTGAAATGGAATGGCGGCAGCTCGCGCGGGGAAGGCAACACGATCAAGGCCGCGGAAGCCGCCGCCGCACAGTTGGCCCTCGAACAGATGGAACAGAAAGAAGTAGACTAACTTGACCACGGCGCAGAGCAACCTCTACGATGTCCGCAATGACTGAGTCTGCAACCACTACGGAAAAGAAGTCGAAGGAAACAACTGGCGCATTCGGTTCTCGCTCAGTAAATCCCAACGGCCACGAGCCTGCATCAGACGTCGATGCTGAACTCGCAGGCCCGCCGAAAACCGTTTTTCGCGAGTACTTCGAATCAGCAGTCGTTACCGTGATCATGGCGTTGTTCGGCATGACCTTTATCGTCCAGGCTGTCAAAGTCCCTACGGCCTCGATGGAGAACACCATCACCGTCGGCGACCATCTGCTCGTCAATAAATTTATTTTTGGGCCAGGTCCGCATTTTCCTCTTCTGCCACAGCGCGACATCCGGCGCGGCGATATCATCGTTTTCAAATACCCCGGCAATCCAAATAACAAAGAGCGCGACCAACAGGAAGACAACATTCCTTACAAGGTTAATTACGTGAAGCGGGTGATCGGCCTGCCCGGTGAACTGGTGGAAGTGCGGGGCCTGCACGTTTACATCAACGGCCAGCAGTTGCCGGAACATTTGATTGTTGTTTCCGATGATACCAACGACAAAGCGCCGCTTGAGATTAAGGAAGACACGCCCCGCCAGGGAAACGAATCCTACGACGTCTACTACACTGCCAGGAATGTCACTGCCGCCCGCGAAGGGCAGGACCTGCGCGCGGGTTCCGATTTTCACTATGCGGTCAACGGCAAGCCGGCCAGAGTCCCGGACAACTCATATTTCGTGATGGGCGACGATCGCGACAACAGTCTCGACAGCCGCGCCTGGGGATTTGTCCCGCGCGATCTGATCATTGGTCGGGCCATGTTCGTTTACTGGTCGTTTGATGAAACCAAAGACTTTGGCCCCGCAAACTTTTTCACGCAAACTCGCTGGAGCCGCACCGGAACGATGGTGAGATAGCTGCCCGGAAACGCCTGTGGCTAGCCGTCTGATATCGAAAGATTTTCTCTGGCGCGTTTGGGCCCGGGCGGAAGAAGACGAAATCTTCGGGCGCTCCGCGCAGTTGTCCTATTATTTCCTGCTGGCGCTGTTTCCCCTCCTGCTTTTCCTGATCACGCTATTCGGCTATTTCGACGGCGCCGGCTCACATCTTCGTCACAAACTTCTTTCCTATCTCGGCGATGTCATGCCGTCTTCCGCGTCACAGCTTGTCGTCGCGACGATCGATCAAGTCACCGCCGCGCGTGGCGGCGGCAAGTTGTCATTCGGATTGCTGGCGGCGATCTGGGCGGCCTCCAGCGGGATGAACGCGCTGGGCCAGTCGCTGAACGCCGCTTATGATGTGCGCGAAAGCCGGCCCTGGTGGAAGGTTAGATTGATCTCGATAGCTTTGACGTTCGCGTTATCGACTCTGATCACTTCCGCTTTAGTGATCGTGCTCTACGGAGGGCGACTGGGTCATTCCCTCGCCGCCATGATCCACGAGGGACGCGCGTTCGCCGTGACCTGGAAAATTCTACAGTGGCCGATCGCGCTGGCCTTTGTCTTCATCACGTTCGCGCTTATTTATCATTTTGCTCCCGACCTGGCCGCGAAGCGCCGCCAGCGACGCTTGTCGGCTTCCGACTATCGTCGGCGCTGGGTGTCGCCGGGAGTTCTGGTTGCGGTCGCGCTGTGGCTGCTGGTGTCGCTCGGCTTTCGTCTCTATCTGCATTTTTTCAATTCATACAGTGCGACGTATGGCTCGCTGGGCGCGGTCATCAGTCTGATGCTGTGGTTTTATCTTACGGGCGCGGCAATTCTCTTGGGCGGCGAAATCAACTGCGAGCTGGAGAGTCGAGAAAAGCCGCATAAAGATTCCGCGTAGGTTCTTTTTCGTGATAGGCTGATGCCCTCAGCATGACTGAAAAGAGTCGCAAGGTTCTCTCGTTCCCGTCCCCCGTTCCCCCAAAGGCGGATTACCAACGTGTCAAATCCAGCTACTCGGTTCGCGAGATCAAACAACTGTTTGGTCTGAGCGAACGAACCGTTCGTCGCTGGACCGAATCCGGAATCATTCAGGGCACGCCGGCTGCGGACGGCGCAGACTTCACTTACGATTTCCAGGCGCTCACGCTCTTTCGGCGCGTGCGCGAAATGCGCTCGCAGGGTTTGACGATCAAGCAGATCGAGGCCGAACTCCAGGGTCAGCTCAGTTTGTTTCGACCTGTCGGCGGACAAATTTCGCGCTTGCTGACGCCCTTCGAAGAGGCCCTCATGCTGCACGAGCAAGGCGACGCAAAGGCGGCCGGGTTTTACCGCGAAGCGATTTCGGAAGGCGACAACGTCGCGGAAGCGTACTGCAATCTGGGAATCATCGATTTGGATCGGGGCAATTCGATTGGCGCGCTCGACAACTTCACGCAGTCTTTGAAACACGATCCCCGTCACGTCGAAGCACACTACAACCTCGGCAACCTCTACTACGACGCGGGCGACTTTCCGCTGGCGCGTTTGCATTACGAAGCCGCGGCGCAAATCGAGCCGAACTTTTCGCTGGTTTACTACAATCTCGCCCTGGTCTATCACCGGCTGACGGATGTCGCCGCCGCCACGCAAGCCCTGCATAAGTACAAGGAACTCGAGCCCGGCGACGAAGAAATCGAGTTGGTCGATCAGCTTCTGAAGGCGCTGGAAAGCGGCCGACCCGGCCACTGATCGTTGGAATGCTGAAGCTGGAGTCTCAAACCTGAATCTTCAATCTGAAATCTTGAATCTGTAATGCTGAATCTTGAATCTTGAATCTGAAATCTGAAGCTTTTCCTTACGCCTTCGCCATACCACTTTTGCCCTTCAGTTGTCGCAATCCGAAATTTTCGCTTCCCCCTTTTCTCTTTGCTCCTTATAATCAGTTTCCGTGGCGGGGTAGCTCAGATGGTTAGAGCGTGGGATTCATAACCCCAAGGTCGGCAGTTCGATCCTGCCCCCCGCTACCAAATCCCCCACATTATCAATGATTTACAGTTCGCAGGGCGCGTGGCGATTTCCTTGTCGGGGGAAAGATGGGACAGGAATGAGCAAGTCCGACTCAGATTCAACCGAATTGCTCGACAAGCTTCAGCCTAAACTGACAACAAAATCAACCAACTGGAATTTGAAGGAAGGCAACGAACCACTGAGGATCGCAGGGAGAATCCCAAGGTCTCAGCTTCGAAGCCGCCCCGCGATCTCAATAAATTCAATGGCTTGCGACCCACGATGCAATTGACCGTGGGGTCGAAACTCCGACGGTTGGGAGTTGGAGAGACGCCGTTGCGCACTACAGATACGTATTGCACAGATCACGCCAAGCCTCCAGGTCTAAATCCGTCGAAGCCTCTAGCGCGTTCAGTCCAACGTCGGCAGAATGTGCTGGTTAGTTTGATCAAGGCTTCGACTTCCTGCGGTCATTCAACACGCACCCTACATAGACTTGGCAAATGGCAAGTACTGTATTATTCCTTCCGTTCTAATAACGAGTGTAGGTAGTTGTTGGCGGATTCGTACCGCGCTTGGCTGAACACCAAAAGGTGACTACCATCACCCTCCGCGGCAAAGGAACGCGAGTCGTATGCAAGAGGGCGAACAATCAACAACGGGGTTCCCACGCGCGAGCCCGGTGGTCCCGCTGCTTCACATCGGGTTCGTGCTGATCGGCATTGTCAACACGTTGCTTGGCCCGATTCTGCCTCTGCTATCGGCCCGCTGGCGGCTCGACGATGCGGGCGCGGGCGCTCTTTTTTTCGTTCAGTCCACCGGGGCCATTGTGGGCTCCGCGCTTTCCGGCCCGCTCATCAAGCGGTTTGGTTTTTTGCCGCTGTTGATGGCGGGCTTCGGCGTGATGTCCGTGAGTACGGCTTGTCTCGGCTTCGCGCCGCGGGTGGTCGGCGTGTTGTCAATTTCCGGGACGGGCTTGTCACTCGGACTCACCATCCCCACGATTAACCTGCTGATCTCGGAACTTAATATCGGGCGACGGGCGGCGGCGCTTAATCTCTTAAACCTCGCCTGGGGAGTGGGGGCGGTCAGCGGCCCCATACTGGTTCCTACGCTTGCGCGCTCCGTTGCGTTCTCAGTCGCGCTATTCTGCGTGGCTGCCCCCTTGATCGTAATCGGCATCTTGATCGGGCGCAGCAGCGTCCTTCTTCCCGCCGCTGTGGGAGCCGGAGAGGCGACGCGTTCTGGGGCCATCCGCCTCTGGCTGACTCCCTACGCGCTACTGACAGCGGCGCTGGTTTTTGTGAACATCGGAACAGAGTCGGCGACCGGAGGTTGGATCGCCTCATACGTTCAACGCATCGGTCCGTCGTCCCAGTTTTCCTGGGCGGTTGCGCCGTCACTCTTCTGGGCGGGTTTGCTGACGGGCAGGGCTGCAGCTCCGTTCGTTCTTCGGCGCGTCTCCGACACCCGCATGGTTCTCCTCGGCATGTTCGTCGCCGTGAGCGGCTTGGTCGTTATTCTCCTGGGTACGACAATAGTGCCTGTCCTGATCGGAGTAGGTCTCACGGGCCTGGGCCTAGCTTCCGTCTTTCCCACTACCATCGCGCTCTTCACTGAGCGATTCGGGCACGATGCGTCGCGCCTGACTGGTGCCTTGTTCATCCTGGCCGGATTGGGCGCCGCAGTGTTTCCGTGGTTCGTCGGACTCGCATCAACTCACTACGGCGCGTTACGCGCCGGGCTGGTCATTCCCTTGGTGGGCGGGTCGGTGATGATCGTTTTACACACGGCGATCATTGCGTCATTGCCATCTCGCAAATGACGCGTTAACACACCGTCGGCGTTTATGAGTCGAGGTCTGGGACTGATCTCTCGGACAGATATTTCGTCAAGAAGTTTCGAGCAAAGATGGTCGTGCTGCCGATGGGACCTTCACGTCAGCGATGAGCTCGAACCTTAAGATTTGCAGTACGCGCCGTGGCGGGCACAGATTGTCGTCGAGACGCTGCTCTCGCAGTGAGAGAGACAACGGCTGTCTGGGCATGGCTTGTGGACTGGCGGACGATCAATTCAGGCACGACCGTCAACAGCTTCGGATACTCCTCGCCTTTGCCAGCGGTGAGACGGCGTAACAAGGTCTCAGCCGCCAGTTTGCCCATCTGCCTGAGGGGCTGTCTGACAGTCGTCAGCGGCGGGTTCTGGTAAGCAGCGCTATACACGTCATCGAACCCCACGACAGAGATGTCTTCGGGGACCCCATAGCCAGCCTCGTTGAAGGCGCGAATCGCGCCAACGGCCGAAACGTCATTGAACGTGAAGAGCGCGGTGAAGGGTTCACGCGCCGCCAACAAGTTTCGCGCGGCGACATAGCCTAACTCGGGTGACGGAGAATTGCCCTCCATTTGTGCCACGAGACTCGGGCGCACTAAAAGGCCCAAGCGCCGAGCCGCATTGCGAATCGCCCGCCACCGCACCTCGGTGTCCGAACTAAAGACCTGGCCTTTGATAAAGGCAATTTGCCTGTGACCCAACTCGAACAGGTGTTCGAGAGCGAGAGTCGCGGCCCGATCGTGATCGAGCGCGATGTTAGTTACGCCTTTCCTCTCATCATGCCGAGAGATCGCTACGACAGGCAGCGGCCAAACTTCCTCGCAGGGGGTGTCGACCGCGATGACTCCTTCGACCTGACGCTCGAAGAGAAGCTTTCGGTACTGCTTGATTAGTTCGGTGTCATGCCTGTGGCTGGCAACGAGATAGAAATATCCTTTTTCAAGAAGGTGGTCTTCGATCCCGTTCAAGACCATTGCCGAATACCCGTCGCTGAGTTCCGGCACCAGCACGCCGAGCGTGTAGCTGCGTTGGGCCCGCAGCGATCGCGCCAGGAAATTGGGCCGGTAACCGAACTCTCTTGCCGCAGCGAGAATGCGATCCTTCGTCTCTTGCGGAATTGAGCTAGCCGCTGGTGAATCGTTCAGCACCAGGGAAAGGGACGTTGGCGAGAGGTCCAGATGGCCGGCTAACTCTTTGAGGCTCACCGGGCGGTTCGGCAAGGTCTTAGGTCTTCTCCCATTTCTACTAATTTTCTTCCGTGGCATGGCCCGTAAGTCTCTCACATCGATATTCTCAAATCAACACCATAATTCCAATGCCGTTTTGAGAGTTGGCCAAACTCAAATCACCGCTCTTAAAAAAAACACTTGACCACGGTTTCAACTCTATGCTATAAGCCGCGCTCTGTGGTAAATCGATTTAGTAGGAGTAAACGGTGAGTCGCCCGGCGGGTAGCGTCGGGTAGTGATCGGTGCCGCTAAACACGCTAGAGGCACACGACCGTCAACCATCACATCAAACTGAAGCACTGAGTGCGTTGACGCAATACTGCAAGGATGCGCACTCGCCGTCACCCGGCATGCTTCACGGAATTGAGGAGGAAGCAGCAATGCGTTTGAGAATTTCCGGTTACCTTCGTGTTTTGTTTGTCGGATCAATTCTGCTCGGGTTTGCCGTCACGGCAAGCGCGCAATTCAAAGCGAGTATCCAGGGCACCGTTCAGGATACGGGAGGCGCTCTTATTCCCCAAGCGGCGATCACCGTGACGAACACCGAAACGGGAAGATCCCAAGAGACCAAGAGTAGCGGTGAGGGGTTTTATCGGGTCTCGGGTTTGGCGCCAGGCGTGTATTCGATCACTGCCGAGAAAACCGGCTATAAGAAAAAAGTCCTCGAACGCGTGTCTGTCAGCGCTGAAGCTGTTCAGGGTATTGACATCGCCCTCGAAGTTGGCGAGGTGACGGCTACTGTCACAGTCTCTGGGGACGCGGCGCCGCTCGTAGAAACTGAAGACGCTAATATTAGAAAGACAATAACTACACGAGAGGTTTTACAACTCCCACAAGTCGGGCGCGACCCGTATGAACTTGCCCGTTTAACTCCGGGTGTTTTCGGCACCGGAGCCAGAAGTGCAGACGGCAGAGGAACGCTGTTGCCAAACACAAGCGGACCGGGCGGATCAGATAATTCTATTTTTGCGACTGAAAACCGTCAGCCGATTTCAGCGAACGGTCAGCGTGTTTCGTCGAATAATTATCAAATTGACGGTTCAAGCGTGAACAGTCAAACATGGGGCGGCGGTGCAGTCATCACTCCAAGTCAAGAAAGCGTTAAAGAAGTTCAAATTACTTCGAGTACTTATTCGGCGGAAGACGGACGCAACAGCGGCGCGCAAATAAAGGTTGTTTCTCAGAACGGAACAAATCAATGGCACGGCAGTGGCTTTTTCAAACTAAATGACCCGAGGCTTAACGCGTTTAATAAACTGCCGCAAAATATTGGTGTCGGACCAACCAGAGTTGAACAAAAGTATAAGTCGTACGGCGGCAGTTTTGGTGGTCCGATTATTAAGAATCGTTTGTTCTTTTTCTTCACCTACGAAGGATTGAGAAATACGACAAATAACATCAACCCGACACCGGTATTTGTAGAGACCGCTGCGTATCGTGCGGCAGTAATCGCAGCTCGTCCTGGATCATTAAGCGCAAAAATCTTAGGTGGTCCCGGAATCGCACCCCGAATCGCATCGGTACTGACTCCAAGTTGTGCCGATTTGAGCGGAAACGTAAACAATGGATGTCAGGTGGTTGGAAATGGATTAGACATCGGCAGGATTACCAGTGCAACCGGAACTTATGTTCAATGGTTCAACACAGGTGGCGCACCTACGGGCGGCGGGCTCGATGGCATTGCCGATCTGCAAAGAGTTTTGGTATTTAATCCGGCCAGTTTCAGAGGTAATCAATTTAACACCCGCATCGACTTTGACGCGACGGCCAAAGATCATTTTGCGTTTTCGTCTTATTTTGTGCCAAATACGGCGACTTCGGCAGACGCCAGCGGTCAGGGACGACCAGGGAATGATATTAATTCAAAACGCTTGAGTTACGCTTTAGGCATTATCTATTCGCGTACGATTTCAAGCACGATGCTCAATGAAGCACGGTTTAACGTGACGAGTTGGGGTTTTGACGAAACCAAGACGAATCCGAATTCTAACTTTGGTCTTCCGCGAATTGAAATTGAAGGGATGTGGTCAGATCGTTTGCGATTCGGCGCTCAATACGGGTCAAATACGCCCGGTCAAATCACCGAGAGACAATTTGAATTTCGTGATGCTCTCACCAATGTTATCGGGAACCATGCCTTAAAAATTGGCGGTGAATACCGGCGCGACTTGAATAGCAATTCTGAAATCGGTTTCGCGCGTCCTTTGTATTCGTTCTTAGGTTTGTGGAATTTTGCTAACGGCACGCCGATTTTCGAGAATATTGTTGCTAACCCAAGCGGCAAACCTGTCAACAACAATGCTAAATTCCACACCGGCGATTTGGGACTCTTTGTTCAGGATGATTGGAAATTCCGACGAAATCTGACGTTGAATCTGGGTTTACGTTGGGAGTATTTTTCTCCGATAACGGCCGATCAGGGAGTGATCGGAAACCTGATTTTGGGACCAACCGGCAGTTTGACCGGAGCCAGAATTTCCACTCAAAAGAATATTACTGATGGCAATTTCAAGAACTTCGCCCCGCAACTTGGCTTTGCCTGGAATCCGAAGATGTTTGACAGCAAACTCGTGATTCGCGGCGGCGGCGGAATCGGCATTGACCGTCTGCCAAACGCCTTGCTGGCAAACGCCCGCCGGAATCCGCCGAACGGCAGCATTTATGGTATCTGCTGCGGAACAAACGGAACCACCGATGGATTTGGAACGCCTTTTGTCGACGGATTGATTACGTACGTCCAAAGCAGCGACGGCACAATTACAGGTTATCCGGCAAATCCCCTTCTCGGCGGCGGCACTAATCCGACGACCGGTTTACCAAACAACGGGGGAATTGAAATTTACGGAACCCCACGTCGTTTACCGGATGCAACCGTTTATCGCTATTCACTTGAAGGTCAATATCAACTTCCGGCTAATCTGGTGGCAACAGTCGGCTATCAGGGAAGTATGGGACGGCATTTTGTCAGAATCAATCCCATTTTCATTACCACAGTGGGTACGAATCCGGGCGTTGGGGCGGTGTATTTTGCCAGCCCGGACGTTAATACAAACTACAACGCGATGATCACTCGGTTACAAGGCAGACTTATGAAACAGGTCTCCTTCGATATGAATTATCGCTGGGCTAAGAGCATTGACACGGCATCTTTTGAATCGCCCTGTGGTTGTACGAATCAAAGTTTTCCGATCGATCAAAAAACAGAACATGGTCCGTCGGACTTTGACGTAAGACATAGTTTTGTGGCATCAGCCACTTGGGATCTTCCTTTTTTCCAAAACAAGAGTAGTCGGAGGGGCAAACTTCTCGGCGGGTGGCAAATCAGTTCCATTGTTACCAAGACCGGCGGTTTCCCGTGGACCCCGAAAATCTTTAATGATTTGCGGTTGACGGGCGCACAAGGAGGTTTTGGTGATCTTCGTCCGACTTCGTATAACGGCACCCAGCCAGCCGCTAATACTAATGCTAATTTCTTGCGACCCAACGGGATTTTCGGTGCATCTGGAACGTCAATTTTTGGAACTGCTACCGTTAGTCAAAACCCGTTCGACCCGGCCAACAGACCCGCTATTGGCAGAAATCGATTTCGAGGTCCGAGATACTTTGATGTTGACATGACTTTTGGCAAGAAATTCCTTTTGGGAGTTTTGAATGAAAATTCCAGCGTAGATGTACGTTTCAATTTCTTCAACATTTTCAATAATCTGAATCTCGCTCCATTTAACGCCAACACTGATCCGACTCGTGTTCAATTGAATACATTCGGCAGGGCAACAGCGGCACTGGCAGGAAGAGTGGGTGAGTTCCAGGTAAGGTTTAGCTTCTAAACACGCCTTTTCGGGGAAGGGCCGTGAACATCGCGGCCTTTCTTTAGCGGTCGGGCTTCTGCATTTTTTCTTTTTCCAGCAGTTGTTTGTAGATTTCTAATTCGTGGTCGGCCTCTGTCTTTCTTTTCAGGCGCGAGAGCGCGAGAAAGATCTGGTAATGAACTTCTGGGCTGTTTGACTTAAGCTCGGCGGCGCGTTGCAGCAGCGGCAAGGCTTCCGCGTAACGATGTGTTTTGACCAGCAGTCGCGCAAGATCGTAATGCGCGTTGAAATGTTGTTGATTGACCGCGAGGGCGCGGCGCAAGAGCTTCTCAGCTTCGGTGATATTCGCGCGATCGAAATTGATAGCGCCGGAAAGCGCCAGCGCATCCGCACTGTTCGGCTGCAAGGTGAGCGATTTTTGCAACTCCGCAAGGGCTAGATCAAAGTTTCCCAGTCCGTGCGCGGATATTGCTGCGAAGTAATGAATCTCTGCGATTCCAGGGAAGCGTTCGGCGGCGGCTTGAAAAATCCGTAGAGCTTGATTGAAGTTGCCGAGCAAGAGGTAAGCGCGGCCCAAACGGATGTGATGAACCGGCTGTGAAGGATCAAATTGCAACGCCCGTTCGTAGTGTTCTTTGGCAGCCCCTATGAGATTACGTTTGCTCAGCAGTTCCCCGAGCATGAAATTCGCCTCCGCGTAATTCGGACGCAGGGTTACTGCTTTTTCCCAAAGGTCGCCGGCCGTTTCATCCTGGCCGCGCGCCAAAGCAATCAAGCCCAAGAAGTAGAAAGGCTCGGCGGAGTTGGTTGAAAGCGATGAAGCGGCTTCGAAAGCGCTGGCAGCCTCGTCGAGACGTTTCAAGTTATAAAGAGAGACGCCCAGATAATAAAGAATGTCGAACGTATGAGGCTGTATTCTATTAGCTCGAGCGAGCAAATCGGCAGCGCGCTCGTACTCGCCGCGTGAAGCATAAACCACGCCGAGGTTGATTGTCGCTTGTGGATGGTCGGGCGCCAGCCGGAGCACTGACTCAAGAGTTTCGATGGCTTCATCTGCCCGCTTCGTGCGCGCCAACAACACGCCCAGGTTCGCCAGCGCCGAGATCGCTTTCGGATTCAAACGCAGCGCGGTTCGGTATTCGCGCTCGGCCTCTTCACCATGTCCGCGTTGGTCCAGTACGATGCCAAGCAGATTGTGCGCATCGGCGTTGCCGGGCGCGGCGGTCAGCGCGCGTCGTATCACTGCCTCTGCTTCCGCGGCGCGACCCGCCTGCAGTAACTGCGCAGCCTCACGCAGCAGACTGGCTACGTGCTGGTTGTCTTTGTCGACACTCGTGGTCGCAGACTTTGTGGTAGTGTTTTGCTGTGCTGTGGCATTCATTACGCAGGAGGTCAATGCAAGGGCCAACAGGAAAACGCAATGCGCGAGGGGGGAGCACGAAAGCACGCCTCGCATCAATTTTAGGATGTCGGCCATTTGCGGTGACCTTCTTGGAGCGGAACTGCGGAGACCATATTATCGGATTTCGCCCGACAGCAGCAGTCTGAAACTTATTTCCGGGCAACGAAGAATCCGACGGACCAAAGTCGCCGAGTCTCTTCGGCTAATCGGTAAGGGAAGCATAGCATGAAAGCAGCACGTACATTCCTGTTGCTAATTCTGGCTCTCATCCTCTTGGTGCAGCCCGTGCCGGCACAAGCGCCTCGCGGAGCTGCGATTGAGCGGCGCATTAACGAACTGCTCGCTCGCATGACGCTCGCGGAAAAGCTCGGGCAGCTTCAGATACTCGACGGCGAAGGCGACGGTAACTTCCGGCCCGAGCACCGCGATCTCATTCGCAAAGGGTTACTAGGTTCGACGCTGAACGTGCGTGGTGCTGCCCGCGCAAACGAACTCCAGCGGATCGCGATGAACGAGTCGCGCCTCAAGATTCCTGTCCTCTTCGGCTTTGACGTGATCCACGGCTATCGCACCATCTTTCCAGTGCCGCTTGCTGAAGCAAGCAGTTTCGATCCCGCGGTCGCGGAACGCTCGGCTGCTATTGCCGCCGATGAGGCATCCGCTGCGGGCGTGCGCTGGACGTTCGCTCCGATGGTGGACATAGCGCGCGACGCGCGCTGGGGACGCATCGTCGAAGGAGCGGGCGAGGACCCGTACCTCGGCGCCGTCATGGCTTGGGCGCGGGTGCGTGGCTTTCAAGGCACGGACTACAGCGCCCCCAATCGCGTAGTCGCCTGCGCGAAGCACTGGGTCGGTTACGGCGCGGCGGAAGCGGGACGCGACTACAACACCACGGATATGTCGGAATGGACTTTACGCGAAGTTTACTTCCCGCCGTTCAAAGCAGCGCTCGACGCGGGTGTCGGTACCTTTATGAGCGCGTTCAACGATCTCAATGGCGTGCCGGCTTCAGGCAATCCCTTCACGCTGACGAAAGTACTGCGCGGCGAATGGAAATTCGACGGGTTTGTAGTCAGCGATTATGAATCAGTGAAGGAGTTGATCAAGCACGGCCTGGTCGCGGATGAGGCCGGAGCAGCGCGCGCAGGATTGAACGCCGGCGTCGATATGGAAATGGTCAGTCGCCTATATAACCAGTACGGCGAGCGACTGATTAAGGACGGGACACTCTCTCGGGCCACGATTGATGAAGCGGTGAGACGCGTCTTGCGGATCAAGTTTCGACTCGGACTTTTTGAGAGGCCTTACGTCGATGAATCGCGTGAGACCACTTCGCTCTTGAGCCGTGAGCACCTCGCGGCTGCACGTGAAATTGCTGCGCGTTCGATGGTGCTGTTGAAAAACGATCACGAGACATTACCTCTTAATAAGAGCGTGAGATCAGTCGCAGTGGTTGGGCCGTTAGCGGACAGCCAGAAAGATATGATCGGTTCATGGTCGGGCGATGGTCGCGCGGCAGATGCGGTCACTCTGCTGGCCGGACTCAAGGCCAAACTGCCAGGAACGAGGATCACTTACGTTAAAGGCTGCGAAGTCACGGGCGATAGCTGCGAGGGCCTTGCAGATGCGGTGCGCGCCGCGCGCGAATCAGATGTAACCATTCTTGCCGTCGGGGAATCAGCAGAGATGACAGGCGAGGCGGCCTCGTGCAGCTCGCTCGATCTGCCGGGCAGACAACTCGATCTGGTCAAGGCGATTCATGCCACAGGCAAGCCTTACGTAATCGTGCTGATGAACGGGCGACCGCTCACGATTAACTGGTTGGCAGAAAACTCTCCCGCCATTCTGGAGACCTGGTTCGCCGGCACTCAGGCGGGCGCGGCCATCGCCGATGTGCTGTTCGGCGATGTTAATCCCGGCGGCAAGCTGCCGGTTACTTTCCCGCGCGCGGTCGGTCAGGTGCCACTTTACTACAACCATATGAGCACGGGCCGGCCCCCCGCCACCGACAACAAATACACTTCAAAATATCTTGACGTGCCGTGGACACCGCTCTTCCCGTTTGGCTACGGACTAAGTTACACGCAATTTCAGCTTTCAGATTTGCAGCTGAATTCGTCGCGAATTCTCGCGGACGGTCGAGTCACGGTAAGCGTCCAAGCCGAAAACACCGGCCAGCGTGCCGGCGATGAGGTCGTGGAACTTTACATCAGAGATGTCGTTGCCAGTCGCACGCGGCCCGTCAAGGAGTTGAAGGGCTTCCAGCGAGTCACTCTTCAGCCGGGTGAACGTCGGCGAATTCAGTTCACGCTGAGTCCAGAACAACTCGGTTTCTACAACCGCGACATGCGCTTTGTCGTTGAACCGGGCACGTTCAAGGTGATGGTCGGCACAAGCTCCGAGGGCGGGCTTGAATCAAGTTTCGAAGTTGTAGCGAAGTGATTTCAAGCTGCTTCAAATATTCAGAATGTCAACCGCAACGCGGTTGCGCCCTTCAGCCCAACGTTGCCGCTTCTGGGCTACGTTGGGAAACGGAATTGATAATTAACGATCAACCGCAACGCGGTTGTGCCCGTCTTAAAGGGTGTTTTGATTTCACCGCCGATTGGCACTGGGCGTAAACCCTTTCAGGGTTGCAATTATTGTTTATCGACTCAGTCCCAGGGTAGCCGAAGCAACCCTGGGCTGAACGACTTAACCGCTTCGCGGTTCAGCACCAGACAAGTACTTAGCATGCTTACTTCGTTAAGAGTACATCTCTTTGGCCAGCTGTGGCGCGCCGTTCTGCTCCTGCTGCTTTTTTCGGCGATTGCTACTCCGGCAGCACCACTCTGGCAGGCGGCAAAGCCGCAAGCCAGACCGACACAATCACTTTCTCAGCGCGACGCTGCTTTTCTCGAAGACTTATCGCGCCGCTCGTTCCGGTTCTTCTGGGAGAATGCCGACCCGGCGACGGGCCTCGTGCGCGACCGCGCTCGTGCCGACGGGACACCTCATGACGCGAAACAACGTGAGATTGCCAGCATCGCAGCTACCGGCTTCGGTTTGACTGCCCTGTGCATTGCCGCCGAACGGCACTGGATCAAACCCACAGAAGCTCGCGAGCGGGCGCGCCGGGCCCTTCGCTTTCTCGCGGAGCGCATGCCGCAGGAACACGGTTGGTTCTACCACTTCGTGAGGCTGGGAACGGGCGAGAGACTTTGGCAGAGCGAACTTTCATCTATCGACACGGCGCTGCTGCTGGCGGGCGTGCTGACTGTGCGCCAGTATTACCGCGACGACAAAGAGATCTACAAGCACGCAACGGCGATCTACGAGCGTATCGATTTCCCCTGGATGCTCAACAATCACCCAGCCTTGCTTTCGATGGGCTGGCATCCCGAGAGTGGTTTCATAAAGTCTCGCTGGGACAACTACAGCGAACACACGATGCTCTATCTGATGGCCATCGGCTCGCCGACGCATCCAATAGCGCCGGATTCCTGGTACGCGTGGGAACGCAACTGGAACCACTACAAACAGTACGAGTATCTCGGCACCGCGCCGCTCTTCACCCATCTGTACTCGCAGGCCTGGGTCGACTATCGCCATCGTCGCGAAGCAAAAGAGTCGCGCGTCAACTACTTTGAAAACTCGGTGACAGCCACGCGCGCGCATCGCCAGTTCTGCATTGATTTATCCCGGGAGTTCCCGGGCTACTCCGAGAACGTGTGGGGCATCACTGCATCCGACAGCGCCAAAGGATATGTGGCGTGGGGCGGGCCACCACGCGACCCGGCGATTGACGGCACCGTTGTACCGTGCGCCGCCGGTGGTTCTCTTATGTTCACGCCGGACATCTCCTTGCCGGCACTCAAGACCATGCATGAGAAATTTGGCAAGCGCATTTACGGGCGCTATGGATTTACGGACGCGTTCAATCCAAACACCGGTTGGATCAACCCGGACGTCATCGGCATTGACGTTGGCATCACGCTCTTAAGCGCAGAGAACTTGAGGACGGAAAATGTTTGGCGTTGGTTCATGCGCAACACAGAGATTCCGCAAGCAATGCATTTGGTCGGGCTCAATGTCGAGCAGAGCGCGAGTGTTCGCACGCTGCCAGTGATCCCATGCCGTAATGGGCTGACAACAGGGACCATGAGCCTGTCGAAAAAAGGCGCCGTAGGCACGGAATGTTTATAGACAAAGTCACCATCAATTGTGAATTCATCCGGGCGTGGCGAAATGTTAAGCATTTCGCCGCGCTCGGATGGAATCGTGTGCGTGCGATACGGGCTATAAACATTTCGCCGCTACGCGGCTACTTCTTCCGACAGACGCGCAGGAAAGAAGTTTTCTCACTCGTTCTTCTGCTTCTGTTTGCCCTGACGTTTGAAGCGCATGCGGCTTGGCGCGCGGCCGGTGATGTGCGCAGCGTCGCACGAAACGACGATGGCGTCGTGCTAACGTTGACCAGCGGCGCTCGCGCGTCCGTCACTTTCATTTCGCCCACCGTCGTGCGCGTCCGGCTGGCGCCGCGCGGGACATTCGAACGAGACCAGTCTTATGCGATCGAAACCGCACCGCGCAACGCGGTCCACGCCGTGGTGCGCGAAACTGCTGAGGCGATCACCATTTCCATGCCTAAGGGTGCAACCGTTAGTGTGCGCCGCCGCCCGTTCTTAGTGACTCTGCTGGACAGCCAAGGGCGGATAGTGGTTGCGGATGATCCGAAGCGCCCCGCCTCTTTCGACCCTGAGACGGGCGCGGTCGAAGCCACGGAGCGGCGCGCCGAAACCGAAACTTATTACGGGTTCGGCGAGAAGGCCATGCCGATGTCGCGCCACACGCAACAGATCGTGATGTGGAACACGGACACTTATGCTTATCCGACCGGGCTCGATCCGATCTATCAGTCGATCCCTTTCTTTATCGCTTTGCATGATGGACGCGCCTACGGTCTGTTCTTAGACAACACCTACCGCACGTATTTCGATATGGGCAAGACTGCGCCCGGGCGCTACACGTTCGGAGCGGCGGGTGGTGACTTGAATTATTATCTTTTAACTGGAGGGTCAGAGCGCTCGCCGAAAGAGGTGCTCCGCGACTACACAGAGTTGACGGGGCACACGCGCTTACCGCCGCTGTGGGCGCTTGGTTACCAGCAGTCGCGCTGGTCATACTTTCCCGAATCACGCGTGCGCGAAATCGTCCGACGCTTCCGTGAAGATCGAATACCAGCCGATGTGATCTACCTGGACATCGATTACATGGACGGCTATCGCGTTTTTACCTGGGACAAGTCGCGCTTCCCCGATCCTGCCAAGATGATCAGCGACTTCCGAGCTGACGGCTTCCGCACGGTGATGATTGTCGATCCCGGTGTCAAGACGGACGAGAATTACGACGTCTACCGGCAGGGTCGCGCCGGCGGTTACTTCACGAAGGCCGCGGATGGCCAGGAGTTTCACGCTCGGGTTTGGCCCGGCGCGTGTGCTTTCCCAGATTTCACCAACCCGCGCGCCCGCCAATGGTTTGGCTCCTTATATAAAGGACACACGGACGAAGGAGTCGCCGGCTTTTGGAATGACATGAACGAACCGGCGACTTTTCTTCCCGACGATCTACAGGAGCCGCGCATCTTTCATCATCCCGGCAAGACATTTCCCCTCTCCGTGCAACACGCAGGCGACGGACTGCCGGGCGATCATGCTCGTTATCACAACGTCTACGGCATGCAGATGGCGCGCGCGACCTTCGAGGGTTTGCGCCAACTTCGGCCCGATGCGCGACCGTTCGTGCTAACGCGCGCGGGCTATGCCGGCGTACAGCGCTACGCCGCCGTCTGGACCGGCGACAATGTTGCTAGCTGGGAGCACCTCCGCCTCCTAATTCCGATGCTCACGAACCTCGGCGTGTCTGGTGTCCCACTGGTCGGCGCAGATGTTGGCGGCTTCGTTGGCAGCCCTTCCGGTGAGCTTTACGCACGATGGCTCCAAGCCGCAGCGCTCACGCCGCTGGTGCGCTCACACACCAATGCCGGTTCGAAAGATCAGGAACCCTGGTCGTACGGCCCGGAGTTCGAACGCATCAATCGCGCGACCATTGAGCTGCGCTACAAACTGCTTCCTTATCTCTACTCAGTTTTTCACGAACACACCCAGACAGGCGCTCCGGCGATGCGTCCGTTGTGGTTCGAATATCCGAAGGACGTGCGCGCTTACTTAATTGAAGATGAGTACCTGGTCGGACGCGACATCCTGGTGGCCCCAGTGCTAAGTGAGGGCGAAGTGAAGCGGAGCGTTTATTTTCCGAAAGGTGATGCGTGGGTTGACTGGTGGACAGGTGAGCGGCACGAAGGCGGGAGCGAAGCAGAGATTGACGCGCCGCTTGATCGCCTGCCGCTGTTCGTGCGAGTCGGAGCAGCGATCCCGATGCAGCCTGTCGTTCAGCACACGGGGGAGATGGCAGGCGTGCCGCGCACCATGCTGATCGTCTCTGGCCGTGACGGCACGACTGCGTTTTATGAGGACGCGGGCGAAGGCTACGACTACCAACGCGGAGCATTCAGTATCACGACTGTCACCGAGAACAGAAGCAAGATCCGCCTCGAAAAATCGGGAGTGTACAACTCGCGACCGATCGTCTCGGTTGAGCTTCTGGGTGTCAACGCGCGACCACGCGAGATACGCGTCGGTAATCGGGTTGTCGAAGACGCGTCTTTCGATGCGAGCGCGAAGCGCCTTCGCATACCGATACGGCCAGGCCGGGTTACGGAAATCAATGTATCTCAATGAGGAGAGGTCTGATTCTGTCAATGAAGCATCGCGCGCGGTGCGCCAAGAATTTGTCGGTAAGCAGTTTCTTATTCCCTCTCCCTCTGGGAGAGGGCGTTTGGAAGACAGCGACTTAACCTTAACTACCGACAAATTTTTGGCGCCCTGTCGGCGCGGTAGTGTCCTAATAGGAGTTGCTATAAATGTACGCCATAAACTCTCCAAGCGACGTTTACCATTTGCTTGCTCCGACTCAGGACCGCGCCCTATGCGGCCTTCCGGTTGTGCCTATTGTGATTGATCGCGCGGCCCGTACTTCATCACTTCACTTGACGTCCGAAAGGCCGACTGGACGCGAGTTATGTAAAGACTGTGCCAAGGTTGAGCGGGAGAGGATTTTGGATTGAAAAGAAAGGTTAGCGCGTGGATCGTCAATGATCAGTTACGCTAAGGCAACTTTACCAATTCTTCTGGCTACGTCACTCCTGGCCGCCGGGTGCGTGTGCGGACCGGGAGTGAACTGTCAGCAGGGCGCGGCTCCGGGCAAGCGCGTCCGCATTGGGTTTTCCATGGACACCTTGAAAGAGGAGCGCTGGCAGCGGGACCGGGATCTGTTCGTGGCGCGCGCCAAAGAACTCGGCGCCGACGTCGAAGTTCAGGCCGCCAACGGCGACGACCGCACCCAAACACAGCAGGCTGAGAATCTGCTGACGCAAGGCGTGGATGTACTCGTGGTGGTTCCGCACAACAGCGAAGTCGCCGCGTCTATCGCCGAGTCGGCGAAGCGCCAGTGCGTGCCCGTGCTCAGCTACGATCGCCTGATTCGCAATAGCGATGTCGACCTGTACATCTCTTTCGACAACGTGAAGGTTGGTGAGCTACAGGCGAAGTATCTCCTTGACCGGGCACCTCGTGGGAACTACGTGCTGATTGGGGGCGCACCGACGGACAACAACGCGAAGCTCTTTCGACAAGGCCAGATGAATGTCCTGCAGCCGGCGGTCGATCGCGGCGATGTTCACATCGTCGCCGACCAGTGGGCGAAGGACTGGCAACCGAGCGAGGCCCTGAAGCACACCGAGAACGCGCTGACACAGGCCAGCAACAACGTCGCGGCGGTCGTCGCCTCGAACGATGGTACAGCGGGGGGCGCCGTGCAGGCGCTGGCAGCGCAAGGTCTGGCTGGCAGGGTTCTCGTCTCGGGCCAGGACGCAGAACTCGCTGGGGTGCAGCGCGTCGTTGAAGGCACGCAGTCAATGACTATTTACAAACCGATCAAGCCGCTCGCCAGCCAGGCCGCCGAGGCCGCCATCGCGTTGGCGCGCGGCGAGCAACCCAAAGCCAACGGCAGCGTGGACAACGGAACGAAGAACGTGCCCTCCATCCTGCTTGAGCCCGTGGTCGTGGACAAATCGAACGTGGTCGACACTGTGATCAAGGACGGCTATCACAAACTTGAGGAAGTCTATCGGAATGTGCCGCGGGCTCAGTGGCCGAAACCGCAGTAGTAAGCAACTGCAAATTGAAAAATGAAAATTGCAAATTCAGTTGGACGAACAGTCGTGACGCCGGGTGACCTGGTATTACTTAAGCTACGCACACTGTCGAGCAAATTTTCAATTTTCATTTTGCAATTTTCAATTTTCAATGGTTTGGCGAAATTCCCAACCCAATTCTCGTAGTGGAGACGATAATCAAAGATGATTTCCTCGCTTCTCGAAATGAAAGGCATCACGAAGACCTTCCCGGGTGTGCGTGCGCTCGACGGCGTGTCCCTCGATCTTCACGGCGGAGAGATTCACGCGCTGGTGGGCGAGAACGGCGCGGGCAAATCAACTCTGATGAAGGTGCTGAGCGGCGTCTATCCTTATCCAGAATACGGCGGCGAGATTCTCATCGACGGCGAGCTCCGCCGCTTCGGCCACATCCGGCAAGCGGAGGAAGCGGGCATCGCCGTTGTCTATCAAGAACTATCGCTCGTTAAAGACATGGATGTTGGCGAAAATATCTTCCTGGGCCGCGAGCCGCGCCGCTTCGGCTTTGTTAACTGGGAAGAACTCTACCGTCGTGCGGGACAACTCTTAAGTGATCTTCATTTAACTATCGACCCGCGCACGCCGGTGCGCAACCTCGGTATCGGCCAACAGCAACTCGTCGAAATCGCCAAAGCGCTATCGCAGAACGCGCGGATTCTGGTGTTGGACGAGCCGACCGCCGCGCTCACTGATGCGGAGGTTGACACACTCGTAAAGATTCTCGGCAGCCTGCGCGAGCGCGGCGTCGGGATGGTCTACATTTCGCACAAGCTGGAGGAGGTTTTCCGCTTGAGCGACCGCATCACGGTGTTGCGCGATGGGCGCACGGTGGGCACGCAGCCGACCACTGAGCTCGATGAACAACGCGTGATTGCGATGATGGTCGGACGCGAGGTGGGTGACCTGTTCCCGCAAGTGACGCACAAGCCGAGCCAGACGGTTTTCGAAGCACGCAACATCACCGTCGAGGATCCAAACGTGCCGGGCAAGCTGTTAGTTAACCGCGTGAGTTTTGCCGTCAAGCGCGGCGAAGTCTTAGGGATTGCGGGTTTGATGGGCGCTGGTCGGAGTGAACTCTTGATGGCGATTTTCGGCGCGTACCCCGGACGCGTCAGAGGGGAAACGATCATGGAGGGCAAGCGGGTTCGCGTTACGAGTCCAGGTCAGGCGATCAATTACGGCATCGGTTTCGTCACCGAAGACCGCAAGAGATACGGTCTTGTGTTGGACCAGACGGTTCTGCACAACATGACCCTGGCGAGCCTGTCGCGTGTCTCAGGACGGATCATGACCAACCGAGAGGTGGAGTCCGCTGCGTGCGAACAGATGTCGCGGGATCTGCGAATTAAAGCCCGCAACGTTGACACCGTGGCCGGCACACTTTCAGGCGGCAATCAACAGAAGGTCGTGTTGGGGAAATGGCTTTTGACGCGGCCGCGGGTCCTCTTTTTGGACGAGCCGACTCGCGGTATTGATGTGGGCGCCAAGCAGGAGATTTATGCGGAGATTAACAGACTGGCGCGAGCAGGGCTAGCTATCGTCCTCGTCTCGTCGGAACTTCCTGAAGTGCTAGGCCTCTCCGATCGGGTGCTGGTCCTGCACGAAGGACGTGTCACCGGCGAGTTCGCGCGCACCGACGCAACCCCTGAAGCCGTGATGTCATGCGCGACGGGCCACACAAGGTGTGCGGCCTGATTTCAGTGTCCGACAAGTCAACGAGCCGGTCTTTTGGCTCACCGAATGAACTCAAGATCTAAGAGTTAGTCCATATTGAAGCGAGGCCTCTGATGAGCGAAGTACCCAACGAGCCCGTCCTCGATCGTCCCCCGGTAACGGCAGACGTTAGCCGCTTGACGCATGTTGAGCGGCTCAGATCGCTGGCCGTCGAATGGCGCGCATACACCATGTTGTTTGCACTCGCCGCCATTTGGCTCTTCTTTCATTATCTAACTGGCGGCGTCTTTCTGAGCGCGCGGAACTTCTCGAATCTGATGCTGCAAACATCAGTTACGGGCGTGCTTGCCGTGGGGATGCTGATGGTGATTATCACCGGACAGATTGATCTGTCGGTGGGATCGCTGGTCGGCCTGACAGGCGGCATCTCGGCGGCTGTCTTGACGTGGTTGGGATGGGGACTTGTCCCGTCGTTAATTGCAGCGGTGGTTGTCGGTCTTTTGATTGCCGGTTTTCAGGGTCTCTTAGTCGCTTACGCAAATATTCCTGCCTTCATTGTTACGCTGGGGGGGTTGCTGGCTTGGCGTGGGGCAATCCTCGGTATCAGCAAGGGAAAAACGATTCCAATCTCGAGTCAATTGTATCGGTCGATAGGCCAGTGTTTCGTTGCTCGGTATGCGGGCTGGGCACTGGCAGTCATGGCCGTGATCGCCGTTGCGTTGCTCGTCATTCAGCGCCACCGAGCAGAGGTACGTCATGAGCTTTTATCGCAAGGCTGGGGCAGCGTGGTTTGGCAGATCGCGGTTCCTTCCGTTGTCATCGTCACGTTCGTCTATGCGCTGAACTCTTACTCCGGCGTGCCGATCCCAGTCATGATCTTGCTTGTGGTCGCTCTTGCCGGCGTGGTAGTCACGCACAACACGACCTTTGGGCGTTACCTCTACGCAATCGGTGGCAACCCCGATGCGGCGCGACTGTCCGGCATCAGCCTGCGCAAACACATCCTGGCGGTGTTCTGTCTCATGGGCACTCTTGCCGGCGTAGCCTCCGTGATTTACACAGCGCGCGTAGCGAGTGCCTCTCCCGATGCCGGAAATCTCTTGGAGCTGGATGCGATTGCCGCTTGTGTGATCGGCGGGACGAGCTTAATGGGCGGGCGGGGAACGGTTTTTGGCGCGATCGTTGGCGCGCTGATCATGGCTAGCCTGGACAATGGGATGTCTCTCAAGAGCGTTGAACCTTACGTGCAATACCTCGTCAAAGGCGCCGTGCTGGTTACTGCCGTTGGCTTCGATATGCTTGGACGCCGGCGAGGCTGACGCTCTAAGATACTCGCAGCAGCACGATATGCCGCCTTGGAAGTGTGACTCCATGGCTGTTTCGCTATAGAAGGTGCAGAGGTAGTCTTTGAAGAACATACAGATTCGTAGGAGGACTTCCCGGCTGCTCGCAGTTCTGCCGTTGTGTGTTGCTGTCTGTATCAGCTTCCACTCGGTCGTTAGCCAAATTAGCAATCCCCGATCAAGCTATACGGACGAAGTCTCGAAGAACTACGATTTCAGATTCGGTCCTAATCCCTTTTCACCGAGTAACGCCACCAGCACAACCGGGAGATTTATTCCGGGAGAGATGTTCATACCCTCGGCTCGTTGTGGTTATTGTCACACGGACGCGCACGCCGAGTGGCGGCAGTCGGCCCACGGCAACGCTTTTCGCGAGCCTTTCTATCAGAGGAACGTTACGGATCTGGTCTCGCAACGGGGCCTCGAGTTCACGCGCCACTGCGAGTCGTGCCACAATCCGGCCGCGCTCTTCTCCGGCGCGCTCACCAAGAATTCGAAAGTGAAACGGCCATTCGACGAAGACGGTGTGTCTTGCATCGCCTGTCATTCGATCCAATCCGTCAACGGCCGGGGCATCGGCGGGTATGTGATGGGCGAGCCGGCGCTGCTCGTAAAAGAAGACGGCACGCGGCTGTTAGCCGTTACGGATCAGCAGATCCTCAACGATATTCCTTCGCATCGGCGCGCAACGATGCGGCCGCTTTTGAGAACTCCGGAGTTTTGCGGCGCTTGTCACAAATCCCAGGTGCCGAAAGAACTGAACGACTATAAATTCCTGCGTGCCTTTATGGTCGCCGATGAACTGCAGATGTCGTCATTTTCAAAGGAATCGCCTCACCCATTCTATGTACGCGACAAAGAGACCTGTCAGACGTGCCACATGAAGCGCGAGCCAGCCCCGCTCTTTGACGTTTCCGCGAAGCAGGGCAAGTTGGCGTCGCACCGCTGGGCGGCGGCAAACACCGCGTTACCTTTCTTTTACAAATGGCCTCAACAACTCGAAGCCGTAACGAAGTTTCTCGAGGACGACAAGGTAGGCGTGGACATCTTTGCGATCCGCCGGAAGTCGCCGGGAGGCGGCGCGGAAGAGTTTATTGCACCCCTCAACCACAGCGGCTTCTCGATCAGCCCCGGCGATCTCCTCACCGCCGAAGTTGTAATCACAAACAAAAACCTCGGCCATTCCTTTCCGCCCGAGTTACGCGACTTCTATGAAGCGTTTGTTGAGTTGATCGTCAGCGAAGAAAGCGGGAAGGCCCTTTATCACTCCGGCTTCCTCAAGCCCAACGGCTATCTCGAAGAGTCCGCACACAACTACAAGACGTATTTGGTTAAGGCCGACGGCACTTCCAACGAAAAACATTACATCTGGCGGACGAGGGCCTTTGCCCAAAATAATCAGATCAACTCTGGCCGCTCGGATCTCGCGCGTTATCAGTTTCGCGTGCCCGCGGAAGCAAAGGGTTCGCTGCGCTTGACTGCGCGGGTACGTTACCGCCGGTTTACGCGGTTCTTTAACGACTACGCGCTTGGGAAATCTGTGGACTATCCGATTGTCACGATGGCCACCGCCGACTACGTGATGCACATTGGCGGGAACGCCGCTGCGCCTTTAAATGTGGCCGACAAGGCCGCAGTGCCGGACTGGAAGCGCTGGAACAATTACGGCATTGCGCTGTTCGATCAAAAGCAATATGCGCTGGCGATCGATGCATTTATCCACGCCGCGGAACTCGACGAAAAGTATCGGCCGATGGCCTTAGTTAATCGAGCCATCGCCCACATCGAGCTCGATCAATATGATGAAGCAGCGAGTATTCTCAATGCGGTTGTCGGTGCCAACCCGGATAACATGCGCGCTCTGTTTCAGCAAGCCCGGATCTTCGTCAAGCGTGGGCAATTGGACCAAGCCGAGAACAATATTCGGCGCGTGCTTGCGGTCTTTCCCCGGGATCGCATCTCGCTGCAACAGCTTGGAGAACTGTGCAAGATCAAGCGCGATTACAAAGGCGCGCTCGATTCCTACGACAAAATTCTGCGGATCGATCCCGAAGATGCCGGTGCGCATTACAACTTGATGCTGATCTACCGCAAGCTGGGCCTGAACGAAGACGCCAAACGCGAAGCGAAGATCTTTGCGGATCTTAAAGAAGATCCCTCGGCACTGCCGCTGGCAAATCAGTTCTTACGCAAGCATCCCGAAATGAGCAACGAGAGTGTCTTCTGGCACATTCATAATTTGAGTCGGGCGCCGGGAGAATGAGGAGGATGGATAAGGCAGTAGCATGAGAGCAAACGCGAAGCGCCTTATTTTCTCCAGCCCAATTCTTTTGTTATTCGGATTGATGTTGTTTGACTTAGGATTAGTCGCAAGGTCCGGCCAAACCGGGAAGTCCAGTTCTGCGATGGCATCCAGGCGAATGCAGCAAACCGATGAGCTGTTTCGCCGAAATTGCGCGCGCTGTCACGGCGCTGATGGTCGCGGTGATACTCCGTCGGGTCACACTTATCACGCGCCGAATTTCACCGATGAAGGGTGGTGGCTACAGCATTCCAACATCATCAGCAACAGGCGCCTGACGACCATCGTTACACGGGGCAAAGGCGGCATGCCCGCATTCGGTAAAAAGCTGGCAAGAGTGCAAATCAAGCAGCTCGTCAATTACGTCAGGCGTTTCAAGAACCAAGCCGCGCCGGCTGGATCTTAGTCAAACTCAAAAGCGAGGTCCATTGCTTAATAAAATGTTCAAGACAAAATCGCGTCGTGCGCTTGTTTTCAAAGCGTCTGCTTTATTTGCGCTTCTATCGCTGTTAGAAACGTCGCTCACGCTGTTCGGTCAAACCCCTCCGAAGAAAACTGAGCCGCAAGGAATGGGAGGCGTCGCGACTGGAGCGCCAGTTAACTACACCTCTCGTCGGACGACGGGCATCGTCGACCCGAAGGCACCTGTGATCTTCGAAGATATTACGGACAAGACGGCGCTGGCGAGTTTCAAGCATCGGTCAGGAGGCGCAAGCAAGGATTACATCTTCGAAACACCTTCGGGAGGAGTCGCGATCTTTGATTACGATGGCGACGGCCTTCCGGATATTTACCTCCTGAATGGATCTACCATTCCGGCGATGCAAGGAAAAGAGAAGCCACCCCGCGCAGCGCTCTACCACAATCTGGGCCACTGGAAATTTGAAGATGTAACTGACAAGGCCGGTGTCGCAAACGGGCGCTGGGGCTTCGGCGTTGCCGTCGGCGATTACGACAACGACGGGCGTCCTGACATTTACGTTTCCAATTTCGGGGTCTCCCGCCTTTATCACAATAACGGCGACGGCACTTTCACTGACGTTGCGGAGAAGCTCGGTGTCGCACGTAAGGGCTGGAGCACAGGCGCCTCGTGGGGCGACTACGACGGAGATGGCAGACTCGATTTATTCGTGCCCGGCTACGTGGATATTGACCTGAACAATCTCCCGCCCACACCAAGCGAGGCGCGCATGCCGGGCGGTGTTGGACAAAACTTCTGTCAGTTTCGTGGCGCGCCGGTGATGTGCGGACCACGCGGCCTGACCGGAGAAGGCGACACCCTCTATCACCAGAAGCCCGATGGCACTTTTGAAGACGTCAGCGTCAAAGCAGGAGTCAACGATCCGCAAAAGTACTACGGCTTCTCTTCTGCATTTGTCCACGTTAACGACGACAGCCTTCTTGATTTGATCGTGGTGAACGACTCGACGCCGAAACAGCTTTACATCAATAAAGGAGACGGAACGTTTGAAGAGACGGGTTACCCTTCCGGTGTCGCCTTGAACGAGAATGGACGAGAGCAGGCGGGCATGGGACTAGCGGTTGGTGATTACGACAACGACGGCCGCGTCGATTTCCACATCACAAACTTCTCTGACGATGCCAACGTGCTCTATCACAATGACGGTGACGGCAACTTCACCGATATAACGTTCCAGGCAGGCCTTGGTGAAATAACAATCCCGTTTCTCGGCTGGGGCACCAGCTTCCTCGACTACGACAACGATGGCTGGAAGGATTTGGTCGTCGCCAATGGGCACGTGTATCCAACAGTTGATGAACATCAGTGGGGCACCAGCTTTGCGCAGCAGCCTCTCCTTTTTCATAACCTGCGAAACGGCAAGTTCGAGCGGATCGGCGCCGCGCCCGGAAGTGGCCTGGCCTACGCATGGCCGTCACGTGGCCTTGCCGTCGGCGACCTGGATGGCGACGGCCGCCTTGATGTGGTCATCAACAATCTGGATTCCAAGCCAACCGTCCTGCGGAATGTGACAGCAACAACAGGACACTGGTTGGAGTTGCGGCTGGTCGGAGACGTTACGAAGAAAAGCCCCCGAGACGCGATCGGCGCAATCGCTTACGTCACGACGGGAAAACTGCGACAGCGACAAGACGTAGTGAGCGGCGCGGGCTACTGTTCCCAAAACGATATGACGCTGCATTTTGGTCTGGGCCCATCGACACGCATCGACAAACTTGAGATTAGGTGGCCGGACGGTTCAGTTGAAACCGTAGCAGGCCCGGCTGTGGATAAGAAACTGTCAGTGATTGAGAGCAAGGGCATCGCCAAGTAGAGTGTTAGGATTGCTTTTAAGCTTGCGAGGGGTGAGCGCGCGAGGCCACTCGCTTGCCCCTGCCAGGTTACTGAAAACCGCTCTGCATCACGTTCGAACACGGCAGCGGTACGCCGGCGATGTCGCGCGGAGCGAACGGGCTTGCTTCTGCCTGATCACTTCGTGACAAACCTCTACTTCGGCCTCGACCTAAAGCAAGGTTTGAGTAATCAGTCCCGCATTTTCAGCGCGGCAGATCGCTTCGAGGCGGATGTACGGATCGAGTTTATGCAGGCGGCGCTGCACGCGCGAAACGGCGCAACCATTGCGGGGAAAGATGGGACAGGAATATGCGCCAGTAGGCCGAATTAGGATCTAGGAGGTTCACTCCTTGCAGCCGCAACCCGTAATAAAATTCATTAGTTACAAATTGGAAGGAACTGGATCAACGGGTTGGCCTGCATTCATAACCCCAAGGTCGGCAGTTCGATCCCGCCCCCCGCTACGAATAATTGCTCATATTGCAACAAATTACGGAGCTCCGTCGCCTCAGCTCCTTTTTGTTTTGCCGAGCTTTTGCCGAGGACGAAAAACTTTTACCCAAAATTCGAGCCTCAACGATAGCAGCCTTCTCAGTAGAATCAATAACTTAGAGTTGATTCAGGCGAGACCGTGGGGTCGGAACTCCCACGGTCTCCGGCTGAACTATTGGTACGATCGGAGTGCAGACCTAGGCACAGCCGCACATAAGTGGCACGTTGCCTTATTCGATCATCAAGCTGTCTCGTTCTACTTCGCCAGAATTATTTGCAATGAAAACAGGGTGCGGCCAGGCACTTGCTACCACAGCAGCGTTTACACGGTAGGGGTCTGGGGTTCAAATCCCACGCCCTACCATTTCTTTACCTGATATGACGTCGAGACCGAGCCTCCGGCGCTTTTGAGATTGCAGGGACAAGCAATTCTGCTTATTATCTACGATCCCGGCGAGTCCCAAATGGCAAGCTTGGCCGATTTCTGTTGCAGCCGGGGAGCTTGACTGGCGGACCCCTTCAGGGCTCCAGAAGTCTCCGTCACCGTAAAACTGGTAGGGCCGTAATCGCGAAAGGCGACGCGCGAGCAATGCGGGAAGGCTCTTGACTGGAAGGATTTAGGAAGAGTATTTGGATTAGTGGTTTTCAAGGTTTTGGAGTAGGTGTGAACGTTCGCTCGAAAAGAGCCGACAAGTGCGGCACCCTCCGTTACGGAACTTAGAAATCCCAAGCGCATAAGAGTGGAGTCCGGGATGAAATACATCCAGGGGCATTTGTCTCCCTGCGGGCGGGATATTCCACTCAACGATCCGGCGTTGGGGCTAGATTACTTGGCGGATAAAACTTGATGCGAATGAGTCAAGTCTTTCAGTCAGTATCAAATTAGCGAATCGTTGATGGTGTCAGAACCGCGAGCGGTAGCGACCGGATCAAGGGTGCCAGCTTTTGATCAAACGTTCGTGTTCGATCCGGTCGCTACCGCTCGCGGTTCTGACACGCACTGTCGCGCCGCATAGCTCGTCGGTCTGAGGCTTTAGCCTCGCTAGTCATTTACTTGAAGTTGAGCCGAATGCTTCTCGTGGAATCATTACGATTAGGTTAGGCGCGGCAGTGAGAGAAAGCAATAGCGATTTAGGAAGAAGGTTTGAAAGGAGACATTATTGTCTTGCCCCCGAGTCCCAGTGCGTTAGAAGTCAGGCCTGAGCAGTCTCAACTCCTTACCGCAGATCAGCGGCCATGCGTGCGCGGAAAGTTTATCTTCGGCGGCGGAGAGAAGCTTTACATTCGCGGCGTAACCTATGGTCCATTTCGTCCGGACGATCACGGCGGTGAATACCGTGATCCAAGCATGGTCGCACGCGACTTTGCCCAGATGGCCGCCAACGGAGTGAATGCCGTGCGAACGTACACGGTACCGCCGCGCTGGTTTTTGGATCTTGCGGAGCAGAACGGACTGCGCGTAATGATTGGTCTGCCGTGGCAACAGCACGTTGCGTTCCTCGACGATAGGGAGCAGATACACGAGATTTTGGAACGTGTCCGCGCCGGTGTGCGAGCATGCGCGGGACATCCGGCAGTCCTTTGCTATGTAATCGGCAACGAGATCCCGGCGCCGATCGTGCGCTGGCATGGCGCACGGCGCGTGGAACGGTTTCTTGAAAAACTTTATCGTGCTGCAAGAGCCGAAGATCCCGAAGGCCTCTTCACGTACGTCAACTATCCCTCGACCGAGTATCTAAAACTCCCATTCCTGGATTTTGTCTGCTTCAACGTCTATCTCGAAGAGCAAGAGAAACTCAATGCCTATCTTGCGCGATTGCAAAATCTCGCGGGCGACAAACCTCTGGTGATGGCCGAGATCGGTTTGGACAGCAGACGCAACGGCGAAGAAAGACAGGCCGAAATCCTCGAGTGGCAAGTTCGAACCGCTTTTGCTGCGGGTTGCGCCGGGGCCTTTCTATTCTCCTGGACTGATGAATGGTTTCGCGGCGGATTCGATATTGAGGATTGGGATTTCGGTTTGGTAACTCGCGACCGTCAGGCCAAACCAGCGCTTTCAACTGTCGGTAGAGTCTTTGCCGAGGTGCCTTTTCCGGCGCAACAGGAATGGCCGCGCATCTCGGTGGTAGTGTGCAGCTACAATGGAGCGCGCACGATTCGCGATTGCTTTGCGGGCTTGCGCAATCTGGAGTATCTGAATTACGAAGTAATCGTCGTCAACGATGGTTCGAAGGACCGCACCGCAGCCATCACAAACGAATACGGCTTTCGATTAATCAATACCGAAAACCGTGGGCTGAGCAGCGCGCGCAACACCGGCGCCGAAGCTGCCATGGGCGAGATCGTCGCCTATATTGACGACGACGCCTATCCCGATCCGCATTGGCTTACCTATCTGGCGAATACATTTATGACCACTGACTACGCTGCGGTTGGTGGTCCAAACATCGCACCGCCGGGTGACGGTGCGCTCGCTGAATGTGTGGCCCATGCGCCTGGTGGTCCGGTGCACGTACTCCTTAATGATCGCGACGCGGAGCACATTCCCGGCTGCAATATGGCGTTCCGAAAAGCAGCGTTGATGGAGATTGGCGGTTTCGATCCTCGCTTTCGCACCGCTGGCGACGACGTCGATGTATGCTGGCGAATCCAGGAACGTGGTTGGAAGATCGGTTTCAATCCGGCGGCGATGGTCTGGCATCATCGGCGCAATTCGCTCCGCGCCTACTGGCGACAGCAGAAAGGATATGGCAGAGCCGAAGCTTTGCTGGAAGCTAAGTGGCCAGAGAAATATAACAGCGCGGGACACGTCACCTGGGGCGGCCGGATTTACGGAAACGGTCTCACCAGGGCACTAGGTTTTCGGCGTGGACGCATTTACCAGGGAAGCTGGGGCGCGGCGCTTTTTCAATCGATCTATGAACCAGCGTCGAATGGTTGGTCTTCGTTGCCGTTGATGCCAGAGTGGTATCTGCTCATCTCGGTCTTGGCCGTGGTTTCCACGCTTGGGCTTTCATGGCGACCTTTGTTTCTTGCTTCGCCGCTTCTGGTGCTCGCCGTGGTCGCAGTGTTATTTCAAGCGATTCGCAGCGCGAGCCACGCGGCTTTGGCCAAACATTCGCGGGGAAAAATTCATAACGTCTTTTCGCTTGGCTCGATCGGTTTCTTGCATTTGCTACAGCCACTCGCGCGTTTGATCGGTCGGGTGCGCTCTGGCCTAACCGTGTGGCGGCGCCGTGGTCGGGCCGGAATGGTTTTGCCCTGGCCGCGGAAATCCTCGATCTGGAGCGAAGAATGGCATTCAAGCCACGAGTGGCTCGCCGCCGTAGAAGAAGATCTCGTTCGAGACTGCGCGGTGGTCCAACGCGGCGGCGATTTCGATCGTTGGGATTTGGAAGTGCGCGGTGGATTGTTTGGCTGTGCCCGGATGTTAATGGGGATCGAAGAGCACGGCGCAGGTAGGCAGCTCGTGCGGTTCCGCACTTGGCCCAAATTCTGGCCGCTGGCGATTATGGTTGATTTGGTTTTTGCTCTCCTCGGCGTGGGAGCCGCAATGGATCACGCGTGGTTGGCGTGGACGGTTCTTATGCTGGTTGTGGGTTTATTCAGTTTTCGATTGTTGCGGGAAAGTGCCGCTGCCCAAGCCGCCATCCTCTACACTTTGGATGACAAAGTCAAAGGAAAGTCTTATGGGATTCCGGCGCTTGAGCCTTCGAAAGTTAGAGAGGCATGATGTCTGCTGCCGCACATTCTGATTTGAAGCTCTACCGCCGGCTGCTGAGCCAAACCAGGGCCTATTGGCCGCAGATCGGATTGATCTTTATACTCGATTTGCTGAGCGCGCCTTTGCTGCTGCTCACACCAATTCCACTCAAAATCGCGGTTGACAACGTGATCGGATCGACGTCATTGCCGAGTTTCCTGGCCCTGGCATTACCGAGCTTCATGGCTCGCTCGGCGATCTGGTTGCTCTTCACGGCGGCATTCATGCAAGTGTTACTGGTGCTGCTTGGCCAGCTAAAGGAAACCAGCAGTTATGTTCTGCAAACGTCGACCGGCGAGAAATTGACTCTGGATTTCCGTTCCCGATTGTTCGAGCGTCTCCAGCGTCTTTCGCTGGCATTTCATGACATGCGCGGCACGGCTGATTCGATTTATCGCGTGCAATACGATGCTCCTTCAGTTCAGTACATCAGCATTTACGGCGCTATCCCGCTAGTATCCGCCGCAGTCACGCTCCTGGCGACGATTTACATCACCGCGCGAATTGATTGGGAACTGGCCGTGGTCGCTTTGGCAGTCTCGCCGTTTCTCTTTCTCTTCTCACGAACTTATAGAAGACGGATGCGCCCACGTTATAAGGCCGCCAAGCGTCTGGAGAGCAGCGCTCTGCATGTGGTTCAGGAAGTGCTCACCACTCTGCGCGTGGTAAAGGCCTTTGGGCGCGAAGCCGACGAGCAGGAGCGCTTCATTCGTTATTCCGGTGAAGGTGCAAGGGCGCGCATCGACCTGGCGAAATCCGAAGGGCTCTTTGGTCTGCGCATCAATCTGACAACGGCCATCGGAACGGCCGCGGTGTTGTTCATTGGGGTGCTCAACGTGCGCAGGGGCGTGCTGACGCTCGGCGAGTTGCTGATGATTTTGACTTACGTGGCGAATCTGTATTCGCCGTTGAAGACGATCAGCAAGACGGTCGGCACGCTGCAGTCGTCTTTTGCGGGACTGGAGAGAGCGTTCGACCTATTGGACCATGTAAGTGAAGTTAACGAGTGTGCCGATGCGCGTGCGCTGGAGCGCGCTCGTGGTGCAATTGAGTTTCGAAATGTTTCTTTCGGGTACGATAAGCGCAACCTGGTATTGCATGACCTGTCATTCAGCATCCCCGCCGGAACTTGCTTGGGCATTGCCGGCAGAACCGGGTCCGGCAAGACTACTATCGCGAGTCTGGTGACGAGATTCTATGACCCGACGCTGGGCCAGATCCTCCTGGATGGTGTTGACCTGCGCGATTATAAGTTGACCGATCTCCGTAGTCAGTTCGCGATTGTTTTGCAAGAGCCAGTGCTGTTCTCGACGACGATTCAAGAGAACATCGGGTACGGCCGCACGGGCGCGAGCGAAGAGGAGATCATTGAAGCAGCCAAAGCGGCCAACGCGCATGATTTCATCGTGCAATTGCCTGAAGGTTATCAAACTGTCGTCGGCGAACGCGGCATGCGCCTGTCCGGCGGCGAGCGCCAGCGTATCTCACTGGCTCGGGCGTTTCTGAAAGACGCCCCGATTCTGATTCTCGACGAGCCGACCAGTTCCGTGGATGTAAAGACCGAAGCGGGAATCATGGACGCGATGGATCGCCTCATGCACGGCCGAACAACTTTCATGATCGCTCATCGTCTAAGCACGCTCGACAATTGTGACGTGCGATTGGAAATCGAAGAGGGGAGATTGGTTGCGCCGGTTTCGGCCAGGGCAATCGCTGCCGGGTGAGTTATTGAATAAAACACAAATTCGAGCCGCTTCGTGAACTAAATCCAATGTTTGCACATACCACCGTCGAGACAGATTTATCCGAACATCCGGCCATCAAGGCTTGGGGCAAGATTCGACCACACTCTGTCATTCCGCAGGCGGTTGAAACGCTAAAGAAGACGAAGACGTCGTCGGCCTACCGCCTGATGAGCGTTGGGCCTGCGGGCTTTCCAATCATCGCGAAGCGTTGCGAGCGCGAGACGGCGTTAATTGAACGCATCATGTACGAACAAGTGCTTCCCAGCTTGTCGCTTTCTGCTCTCGACTATTATGGCTTCGCGGAAGATGATACTGGTGACGCATGCTGGCTGTTTCTCGAAGATGCCGGCGAGAAAGAATATTCGCCTGTTGTCGAAGAGCATCGCGATTTGGCGGTAAGCTGGATGGCGACAATTCATACGGCGGCGACGAGAATGGATCTACGCGACCGTTTGCCGGATCGAGGGCCGACGTATTATTTGGCCCTGCTCCATTCGACCTGCGAGCGAATTCTTCAAAACCTTTCAAACCCATCATTAAGTGGCGATGACCGAAAAGTATTGCGAACCATTGTGTCTGAGTGTGAGGTCTTGCAGTCGAGCTGGGATCGCATAGAAAAGTCCTGCGACGTCATGCCTCAAACACTTGTCCATGGTGACTTCGTCGAAAAAAATGTGCGCGTCCGAAGCGGGGAATGCGGAACCTCGCTTGTCCTCTTCGACTGGGAGGTCGCGGGCTGGGGAGTTCCGGCTGCCGATCTTGCTGAGTGCCCAGACATCCCCGCCTACTGGTCGCTCGTACGCCAACACTGGACCCACCTTAGGTTTGAAGAGATACGGGAATTGGCGGAGGTTGGGAAGATCTTTCGCCTGCTCTCCGCCTTAAGCTGGGCAAGCTGGGGGCTTGAGTCCGAATGGACAAATAGACCAATGAGGTACATGAGGTGCTACGCGGCTGATTTGCCCAACGCAATAAGGAATGTCGAAATCGATAATTGAATATGAAGTCCGTACGATACCAATTTCCTGACATCAACACCTTGAGATCCGGCCTCGCTTCCGTGGTTGCTGGCAATGGCTCCAAGGGTACTCAAGTGAAGATCCTCAAGCGCCGGCGCAATATCAATTCGAGCACCTTCGCGAGCGAAATCGTTACCTGCCGGCTCCACCAGGGAAACGATTTGCTGCTCTTGTGCAAGTATGGGGGCGAGCATGACGACAACGTCTACGGTCATAAAGGCGGCGTCGCGTACGAGGCCGCGGTCTACGAATACCTCCTCAAGCCGCTACGAATTTCCACGCCGAAATTCTATGGTTCACATGAAGAGTTGAGCGCCCGCAGAACCTGGCTAGTTATTGAGTACTTGAACACGAGCGAGCGGCTTAGTATTACCGCCGACACGACTGCGGCGATTACCGCGGCAGCCCGTTGGATTGGAAACTTCCATAGAGCTACTTTCATGACAACGCACCTCCGCAAAGCCTCGCACACTTTTAATACGTATAACGTTGACTATTATCTTGGTTGGGCACGACGAACATTAGCGTTTGCTGAAGTCTTGCACGACCGATTTCCGTGGTTATCCCCGGTCTGCGAACAATTTGAAGCAGTCGCTAAGGAACTGTTGGCAGCACCGCAGACTGCGATTCATGGCGAGTATTATCCCAAGAACATCCTATTTCGCCGAGGCGTCGTTTACCCGGTCGATTGGGAATCATTAGCCCTCGCCCCGGGCGAAATAGATCTGGCGAGCCTAACAGAAGGTTGGCCTGCAGAGATCGTACGACGATGCGAGCGTGAATACAGAAGCGCACGCTGGCCCAATGGCGCTCCGCCGTCGTTCGACCGAACTCTGGCGGTGGCAAGACTCTATCTGACCCTACGTTGGTTGGGGGATAGGCCCGATTGGACCATCGCTAAGAGACATCTCTGTCACTTTCGACAATTGCGTTCCATCGCTGAACAACTGGAAATGATATAACGTGAAACCCCGTCGTCTAATTGTGATTGGCACTGTTGCCTCTAATCCTTATGCCGGCATGGCCTGGATGCACATGCAGTTTGCAGTGGGCCTCAAGCGGCTGGGACACGATGTCTACTATTTTGAAACGACTTCGACTTGGCCTTATGACCCAATTCGCCAAACGCCAGTCTGCGACTCTGAATATGCTCTGCCATACCTGACTCGTGTAGCGGAGAGCTTTGGGCTTAATGATCGCTGGGCATACCGGCGTAGCTATTCCGATAAGCAGTGGTTTGGTTTGAGTAGGGCCAAAGCGGAGGACCTACTCGCAAACGCCGATGCAGTGCTGAACATCACCGGAGCAACCCGCTTGGCGGAAGAAGGCCTGAAAGTCGGGCGGCTTGTCTATGTTGGTACCGATCCGGTGCGTCACGAGATTGCTTACTCAAAAGGCGATGATGAAGACGCGCGAACGCTAATCGAGGAACACGATGACTTCGTAACGTACGGCGAAAATATTGGCAATCCAGATTGCGCTGTTCCGCCATTACCAAATCTTCGGGCAAAGACGCGCCAACCTGTATTGCTGGATCTTTGGCGCAATGGCCCACCGACCAGAGACGTCTTTACTACCGTCGGTAACTGGAAGCAGTGCGGAGGCGATATTGAATTCCAGGGAGAAGTCTATCGCTGGAGCAAGCATCATGAATTCCTCAAATTCATTGACGTGCCGCGACGCACAAGACAGACAATCGAACTCGCAATGGGCCCGGATTCGGACGCGCAGGCGCTGCTGGCATCGCACCAATGGCGTGTCGTCGATGCTCATACGTTTACAACTGATCCCTGGGCGTACAGGGACTATCTGCAAGCTTCACGAGGCGAATTCACCGTTGCCAAGGATCAGAACGTGCGCCTTCGCAGCGGCTGGTTCAGCGAGCGAAGCGCTTCTTACCTTGCTGCGGGAAGGCCTGTGATTACGCAGGACACCGGGTTCGGCACCGTGCTACCAACCGGCGAAGGTCTCTTCGCATTCAACACCATGGAGGACATCTTGGGAGCGTTTGAAGCAATCAACTCCGATTACCAAAAGCACAGTCGCGCCGCGAGTGCGATTGCCGAAGAGTATTTCAAGGCCGAGAGGGTGCTGGCGAAACTGATCGACGATTTAGGCTTGTGACCAATGGCTGACAAGAAATATCTGGTCGTTAACGCTGACGATTTTGGACAGAGCCCGGGCGTGAACCGCGGCATTATTGAAGCGCACGAACAAGGCATTGTGACCAGCGCGAGTTTGATGGTGCGCTGGCCCAGCGCAAAAGAAGCCGTCGATTATGGCAAAACGCATCCAAGTCTTGGTCTGGGACTTCATTTTGACCTTGGTGAATGGGCTTGCCGTAACGACGAATGGGTGCGTCTGTACGAAGTGATTCCCAAAAACGACGAACAGCACATTGCTGACGAGTTAACCGGGCAATGCGAACTCTTTGAGCGATTGACGGGCAGGATCCCAACGCATTTAGACTCGCACCAGCACGCGCATCGTGACGAGCCTCTACGTTCGATGATGCTTGCACTGGCGGAGAAACTGAACATCCCACTACGCGACTATAATCCGAGTGTTCGTTACTGCGGAGACTTCTACGGGCAATCCTCAAACGGATATCCGTATCCGGAGGCGATTAGCGTTGAAGCTTTGATGACACTACTTGAAAGATTGCCCGCCGGAATTACGGAGCTTGGTTGTCATCCGGGCTTTGCAGACGATCTCGACACAATGTACAAATCAGAACGCCAACAGGAAATCAAAGCGCTGTGCGATGGGCGGATTAGAGAAACCATCGGCGCGATGGGAATAGAACTTTGCTCATTCGCTGATTTGCCGGTCAGAGTATCGATACGGATTGAGACCAGCTAAGCAGCGCCGATCTTTCATGATCACAATGACGAACCTGTTTGCAAAAAGCGCGCGATTGTTGATTGGCATTGGCGTCATCATGGCGGCGGGTCTCAGCGTGCGGCCTCAGACTACCGACTTACATCTCGCGCGACCGCAACATCACATCAACGACTTTGCCGGAGTGCTGGATACTTCAACTGCAATCCGAATCGAGAACGTGCTCGCCAATCTTCAGGATCGAACTGGTATCAACTTCGTCGTAGTTACGATTAAGACGGTCGGTAAGCAGGACTTATATGATTTTTCAATTGACGTCGCCAACGAATGGAGGATCGGTTCGCAGGCAACGCAGGAGATGAGTGTTTTATTGTTGATTGCCACGGACAACGCAAGGTTCTATACGCTTCCGAGCCGGGGCGCGGCGCGAGAGTTGCCAAACGGCCTGGTCTGGTGGATGGGCGGGCGCATGCGCTTAAAGTTCCAAGAGGGCAATTACAGTTCCGGCCTGGAAACCGGGATTCAACTGTTCGTCGATGTTCTGGGCGAGGGTTCGAAATTCACATTTGCAGCGTTAGATCGCCCGCGCCTTGGCTCTTCGCAACCTGTGTTTGAGCCCTCGATGCCGGCGATTGCGAACGCTGCATTTAGACCAACCGAAAATGGCGCCCTGAAGAAGACACCAGAGCAAGTCGGGACAATGAATAGTTCTGTCGCTGCCCGCGGCGAAACAGGTTCATCTCCACTACCTTCGACTTCTACGGATCGCACTAAATCGCGATCGATTTCAGATTTTGCGGTAAGAAAACCTTCGGCTGGCCGGAGTCCGATTGCGCTTCCCGCAGAGAAGGCTCTTCCGATACGGATCCCGCGATTCAAAACGCGACCGGTAATCGACGGCCATCTCGACGATGAAATCTGGAAGCAGGCGACGGTGCTGAACAATTTCTATCAAGTGCAGCCCGGTGACAACATTTCGCCTTCGCATCCTACCGAGGTTCTGCTGGGCTACGATGACAAGTATCTCTACGTCGCGTTTCGGGCTCATGACGATCCCGGCAAAGTGCGCGCGACGGTTGCGCAGCGCGATAACATTTCTGACGACGATATGGTTGCAATGATCCTTGACACCTTCAACGATCAGCGCAAGGCGTATCAATTGTCTTTTAATCCGCTCGGCGTGCAGGCCGACGCGATTATGACCGAAGGCGAAGGCGCAGACTCGAGCGTTGACATCGTCATGGAATCGAAAGGAACGATCGCCGCTGATGGTTACGTCGTCGAAGTCGCCATTCCTTTCAAGTCGCTTCGCTACGAAGCGGGCGCCGGCAAGCTCTGGGGTGTGCATTTTCAACGGCACATCAAGCACCTGAATGACGAGCTTGATTCATGGATGCCCATTTCGCGCGACCAGTCAGGTTATCTAATCCAGGAAGGCCACCTCACCGGATTCGAGGGAATTTCAACCGAGCGTACTTTAGAAATCATACCGACCCTAACGATTTCTGAGCGCGGCCGGATGACCAGTGCTGCAACCGCCACGTCACCGGACGCGACTCGCTTGGTTAATGAAGCGCCGCAATATAAGCCCGGGCTCACCATGAAGTACGGCATCAGGCCAAACGTCACGGCCAGCCTGACGCTCAATCCAGATTTTGCTGACGTCGAGGCCGACCAAACCGTGATCACTGCAAATCAACGCTTCCCAATCTTTTTCGAAGAGAAGCGTCCTTTCTTTCTCGAAGGGATCGATGTGTTTCGCACACCGCTGCAAGTGGTTCACACTCGCGCCATCTTTCAACCGGACTGGGCCGCCAAACTCACTGGCAAAGTTGGACGCAATAGCTTTGGGTTCCTGGTCGCTTCGGATGCGGCGCCCGGAAACTTCAGCGAGGAAGAGCGGAACGATCCGAAGAACAGCGCGAAGATCGCAAAGTTTCTCGATAAGAACGCGTACGTTGCCGTATTGCGCTTGAAGCGCGATTTGGGTCAGCAATCAAGCATCGGAATGATTGCGACCAGCTATAACTTTATTGAGAAACATAACCAGGTAGCGGGAGTTGACGGACGGTTTCGTTTGGATCCGCAAACCGTAATCAGTTTTCAGGTGCTTGGAACCACGGCGCGTCGATTCTTTTATGATCCCGTTCTCGATGACAACATCCATCGCACTGGCAACGGACTTGGCTATTCGTGGAGTTACGAAAAGAGTAAGCGTCACTTTTATCTCGGCTCGAACGGCGAGGGCCGGTCGCGGGATTACGTGGCCGATGTGGGCTTTACGAAGCGCACAGACACGAACTCGGAAAACCTGTACATGGGTTACAGCTCCGAACCTAAACCTAAGGCGCGTTTGGTTTCGTGGCGTGCGGCGAATTCATTGGGGACGAATTTTAATTGGCAGGGACGCAGCCAAGACTGGGACAACTACTCAGAAGTAACCTTTAACTTCCAACATCAGACTTATTTTGGCATCGCCTATGATGAAGGCTACGAGCGGCTTTTTGAGAACGAGTTTGGCGCGAGCCGTACCGCGACTCGCGCAGGCGCCTTCTTCGGAACCGATCCCGAGCGCTCGACGCGGAAGCGAAGTCTCTTCTTCAAGGGCGGAACCACGGCCAGCAAGAAATACTCAGTTTACGCCTTCTTTGGCCGCACGTGGGGAGCCTTTGATTACGATTTTGGCGCGAAACCTCGGTACGGGCGCGTCAGCCCCGCGGCTCTGATCAGTCCGAATGCGCCGCTCGATCCTGGACCCGGCAATTCATCGGACGCGAGTCTTTTCTTCACCTATCAACCGACGCAGGCGTTGCGCACTTCGTTCAGCTACACGCGAAGCAAGCTTACTCGTAATGACACCGGCCGCGTCGCGTTCAGCGATCAAATCTATTCGCTGCACACGGAATATCGTTTTACGCGTTTTCTGTTCGTGCGGGGCAGGCTTGACTACGATTGGCTGGCGGCGAATGTGTTCGGACAAATACTCCTGGGCTGGACGCCAAGTCCCGGGACGGCGGTCTATCTCGGTTATGATGACAACCTCAACTACAATGGATTCAATTCCGTGACCGGCCGGTTGCAGCCTGGCTTGCAACGCACCGAGCGCGTCTTCTTCCTAAAAATATCTTATCTGTTTCGTCGTAGCTTCAAGTAGCAAGTCAGGCCACGGTCTGAAGCCTGGGCACGCGGGCGGTGAAGTAATCGATGGTGCGTTCCAATCCCTTCCGCAATTGCACTGTGGGATTCCAGCTCAGAAGTTCTCTGGCCCGTGTGATGTCGGGTTGGCGCTGTTGAGGATCGTCTTGAGGCAACGGGCAGAATTTGATCTTGAGGGGTGCGCCGCAGATTCGTGAGACCTCTTCGGCAAGTTCTTTGATGGTGAACTCGTTCGGATTGCCGAGATTGATTGGGTCGTGCAAGCCCTCGGTACTCATCAATCGCACCAAACCGTCTACCAGATCTTCGACATAACAGAACGAGCGCGTCTGGTCGCCGCTGCCATAAATCGTCAGTTCTTCGTCTTTCAATGTCTGCACGATGAAATTGGAAACGACGCGCCCATCGTGTTCCAGCATGCGCGGGCCATAGGTGTTAAAGATGCGCGCGATGCGAGTGTCAACTTTGTTCTGGCGGTGATAGTCCATCATCAAGGTTTCCGCCAGACGTTTGCCCTCGTCATAGCAACTTCGCAATCCGATCGGATTTACGTTTCCCCAATAGCTTTCCGTCTGTGGATGAACCAGCGGATCGCCATAAACTTCAGATGTCGAAGCCTGCAAAATTCGGGCGCGTACACGCTTGGCTAAGCCAAGCATGTTGATGGTGCCCATCACATTGGTCTTAACAGTCTTCACGGGATTGTACTGATAATGGATTGGCGAAGCAGGGCAAGCCAGATTATAAATCTGATCCACTTCGAGCAGGATCGGTTCGATCACGTCGTGGCGAAGTAATTCGAAGCGATGATTATCGAGCATATGAGCGATATTCTCGCGGCGGCCGGTAAAAAAGTTGTCAAGACAGATTATTTCGTGTCCATCCGCCAGCAATCGTTCGCTCAAGTGTGAACCGATGAATCCGGCTCCGCCTGTAATCAGTATTCTCATATGAACTGCTAAATCCTTGCGTTACGCAGAACGCGCAGACCTTTCTTTCGGGTATATTATTAACAGCAAACGTTAATTTCTGATAGATTTCCAGTAATGGCTTGCAAATCGTTCGTTAGACAAAGCTATTAAACTCAAATGTGGAAGGCTAATTAATCGATGCGAATTCTGGTTACCGGTGGGGCAGGTTACATCGGCAGCGTGGTCGCTGAGGAACTGATCAATGCCGGCCACGAGCCAATCGTGTACGACAATTTGGTCTATGGCCATCGTGACGCGGTCAGCCCGGCCGCAGGCTTCGTGAAGGCGGATTTGCTGGATGGCGAGACCTTGCGTCGTGTATTCAAGGAGCAGTTGATCGAAGCTGTGATGCACATGGCTGCTTACGCTTTGGTCGGCGAATCAGTCACGCATCCGGCCAAGTATTATCAAAACAACCTGGTAGCGGGATTATCTTTGCTCAATGCGATGCGGGAATGCGACGTTAAGCGTCTAGTCTTTTCCTCCACTTGCGCAACCTATGGCGAACCCGCGACACTCCCAATTAGCGAAACCGCTTTGAACAATCCTACGAATCCCTATGGTGAATCAAAACTCGCGTTCGAGCGGGCGCTCCCCTGGTACGAACGCGCGTACGGTCTACGCTACGCGAGTCTACGCTATTTCAACGCCGCGGGCGCGACCATACGTTGCGGGGAGTGGCACGATCCGGAAACGCATTTAATCCCGCTCGTGCTCCAGGTCGCCAGCGGCATGCGGGCCGAGGTTTCGATTTTCGGCGACGATTACCCAACGCGCGACGGTACGTGTGCGCGCGATTACATTCACATTGTCGATCTGGCGCGCGCCCACATTCTGGCGCTGGGCATTCTCGACGAGCGCAGTGCCATCTACAATCTGGGTTGTGGCGGTCAAGGTTACACCGTGCGCGAAGTCATCGACGTAGCCCGCGAAGTCACCGGTCGTGACATCAAGACACGCATTGCGCCGCGCCGTCCGGGAGATCCAGGACTGCTAATCGCCAGCGCAGAAAAAATCAAGCGCGAACTTGGTTGGCAACCACAGTTCCAAGACCTTCGCGTGATCATTCAAACTGCTTGGGACTGGTTGTCCGCTCATCCGCACGGTTATGAACACTAATCTCTTTGGTCCGCGGATTGACACGGTAGGGGTCTTGATCCCCCATTCTCCCGTCCGGGAATTTTGCCGAGATTTTGCCGAGATTCATATCGAAACCTGTGTCATATAAAGCACATAAGCGCATCTTTTCCGACCGCGACCCATTGTTTTATTGGTTTTTTGCTTCGGATAGAATTGATGCGGGCACTTGTTTGGTCTTCATAACCCCAAGGTCGGCGGTTCGATCCCGCCCCCCGCTACCAATCCTCCCCAATTATTTCAACAACTTAGAAGCACGCTCCTTAACGCAGCTCTTTTGCTTTGCCGAGGTTTTGCCGAGGATGAAAAGATTTTTGCGCAAAAATCGGCTTTCCTGGCTGTCACGCACTCAATAAAATCAATAACTTAGAGCGTCGGCTGCCAAGACCTTGGGAGCGCTTCTCCCAAGGCCCCCATAATCGCGTGTTATCGTTCAATGCGCCATGAGAATCTAGATGGATACAAATCATATATGCGGCGCGATTCAGCTGATTGGCTTGGTATATGGTCAGCGATTCGAATTCACTGACCAGTAAACGAAGAGCACGAAATAAAACAAGGGTGGCGAGGTTGAGAATCCCGCCGCTGGGTGGTTGCCCTCTCATACAGAGGTGCACAGTTTATGAATTTGTGAAGACAGTTTCCGTCGGTCATCATATTGCCAACAGCCGCTCGAGTCAGCGGGAGCCGATATTGGTTGTGTCTTCTCTTAACACCCTGCGCACTGGCGAGGGCGGGGTAATTAATTTTGGACCGCGACGTCAGGCACCTGGCAGACCGACAAAGGATCGCTCTGCATCAACCGTTGTTCGGCGGCGCGTATGATGTAACCAAACTTCCTCGCTCTACACCTCACTGCCAACGAAACGCAATGGCTGATAATCTCGGCGGGGAAGTGATGACGATGGTAGAGAGAGACGGAGGTGCGCATCAGTGGAGTCTGCCGCAAGAACAGTCCGATTACATCCTCCGCCGTTTAACCTGACAATACCGTTGATTGTTTACAAGCCCCGATTTTCATTTGCGCACTTACATCCATAGCCGGAATTTCCTCGCAATCTCGGTGAGCCGATTTCTCTCCATGCTGGCCGCACTTCAGCCGCCACGAACTTTGGCGGAACGGCTGGTTGTCTAAACCGCATAGACGGCTGTGCGGAACAGTGGTAAGTTGTTGCCACCATGAGCACCACTACACTAATAATCATTATCGTCGTGTTACTACTCCTCTTCGGCGGCGGCGGCGGCTACTACTACCGCCGTGGGCGATAAGGACGACCGCGCAAGAGGCGAAGTATTACTTCTAAGTGGAGGCGATTTGCTTTTATGATGGCCTCTCTTTCGTCCTGTCAGTAGTTCGTCAATTCTTTAAACTCGACAACCTGTCCCTACGGCGCCGGTGATCATTCTGCAATCGACTCAAAGCTCCGCTCGCGTCTGTTCGCGTCCCTGCTGTGCCTCATGCAGGCAGAACTCAGCTGAATATGCCTGAGCCGTTACGCGATCCTGATTTTTAGCAGGTCCCAGACAGGTGCCGCTTGTCCTCTCGCAATTTCTCACTTTCAGAATCGCGAAGATCCTTCCGCGCCTCGCTACCTTTGAAGTAGAATGGCGTTCAAAATCTCTAGCAATAAAATCGTCTCAGGTTCGCAAGGGGTAATAGAGTGGTTACGACCGCCCAACCGTCTCAACGAGCAGGACCAAAGCAATCGAAAAGTGCTTTTAAGCGCTGGCTGCTCGAAGGCTCTGTCAAAGAGATCGAAGGACCCTTCGAGCGCGAGAAGGAGCATCACCGCCATCACGCCTGGTACAAAGTAATATGCTTGACGGGGGTTGACGCTCGGCTACCAGCCAGGCATTGCCTTTCTCGCCGCGGGCGCCCTGGCGCCAGTGGCAACAATAATCCTGGTTCTGCTGACGTTGTTGGGCGCACTCCCAATCTATCGTCGAGTCGCGGAAGAAAGTCCTCATGGTGAAGGCTCGATCTCAATGCTGGCGGCACTCATGTCGTGGTGAAAAGGTAAGCTCTTCATCCTTATCCTGCTGGGATTCGTCGCCACGGATTTCATCATTACCATCACGCTGTCAGCGGCAGACGCCACCGCTCACGTTGTCGAAAATCCGGTCATGCACGATCTGCTTCATGGCTTCAGGGCGACACCCGTGAACGTCGGTATCACGGTCGCGCTCATTACTCTTCTTTCGGCGGTCTTCATCAAAGGTTTTAAGGAGGCCATAGGAATTGCAGTTGTACTCGTGGTCGTTTACCTCCTGCTTAACCTGATCGTAGTTTGTGTGGGTTTGTATCACGTGGCGCGGCACCCGTCAGTGATTTCAAATTGGCAGAAGGCTTTGCTCAATCATCCAAGAGTAGGAGGCAATTGGACGATGATTATATTCGTCGGACTTTTGGTCTTTCCGAAACTCGCGTTGGGACTCTCGGGATTTGAGACAGGTGTGGCGGTGATGCCGCTCGTCAAGGGCGATGCGAACGACACGGAAGAGAAACCGCGCGGACGCATACGCAACACGAAAAAGCTGCTCGTCGTCGCTGCGCTCATTATGAGTGTCATGCTCGTCGCCAGCAGCTTCATCACAACTCTCTTGATCCCGGCCGAGAAGTTTCGCCCGGCGCATGGTGACTTGCCCGCTAGAGAAGCGTCGGGCCGGCCCTCGCCTATCTGGCGCACGAGTCCCTCGGTAGCGTCTTCGGCAGCGCTTACGACGTCAGCACAATACTGATTTTGTGGTTTGCCGGCGCGTCGGCAATGGCCGGGTTGCTCAACATCGTCCCGCGGTATTTGCCGCGCTACGGGATGGCGCCGGATTGGACGCGCGCGATGCGACCGCTGGTGATTGTCTTCACGACCATCGCCTTTGCCATCACCCTCATCTTCAAAGCCGACGTGAATGCACAGGGTGGGGCGTATGCTACGGGCGTTCTGGTCTTAATAAGTTCGGCGGCGATTGCGGTGGCAGTTTCGGCGTTGCGTCGGAAGGAGAAGTTCTGGGGCTCAGCTTTCGCACTGATCGCGCTCGTGTTCGCTTATACGACTGTAGTCAATGTCATCGAGCGACCGGACGGTATAAAGATAGCTGGTTTCTTCATAGCACTAATCATCCTGGTTTCCTTTCTCTCACGAATTGCCCGCACGACTGAACTGCGAGTCGAGAGTATTGAGATAGACGAAACAGCGCAACGCTTCCTGGACGAGGCGGCGAGCCAGGGGACGATTCGCATTATCACCAACCGCCCCGAGGAGGGCGGCCCGGAAGAGTATCGGCGAGAAATAGCAGAGAACCGTCAGGATCACAATCTCTCGTCTCAAGATCCTATCCTGTTTCTCGAAGTGGAAGTATGCGACGCTTCCGACTTTGCCAATAAGATGAAAGTTGAAGGGATGGAGGTGGGCGGCTATCGCGTGCTGCGCGCGGAAGGGCCGGCTGTCCCCAATGCCATTGCTGCTTTTCTGCTCTATCTTCGCGATCGAACGGGAAAGATTCCGCAGGCGTATTTTCACTGGGGCTCGAAAAATCCAGTGGCCTACCTTTTCGACTACGTAGCTTTTGGACGAGGCGACACTGCACCGATGACCCGCGAAGTGCTCAGACAGGCCGAGCCGAACGAGGAAAAGCGACCTTCAATACATGTCGGCGGTTATTAAGTCCATCGATTACTGATTCGTAGTCGACTTGCTATCTTTTCTGGATCGATCCTTTGATTCTTCCGCACTATTTCGGCTTTGTGTGCTAGCGCACAGACCACGAATCTCTAGAGCCATACACTAGCCGCCGCCGCCGCCGCCGCTCTAGATCTGAATATGGCTGGAAGTAGTAATGACTGTTACCGACGTACGAGCGGTCTTAACTGGATCAGTCAATTCCGCAGCCACAAAGGCGAAAGCCGAGCAGATAGTGAAGGGTGTTCGAGGCGTGAAATCAGTCGACAATAAGATTGTCGTTTCGGGCTAGTATCACTAATTGGAAGAAGGAGAATTATGGCAGACAACGGGGGTGGTGGAAGCAGCGTTGGAATAGTCGCGATCGTGGTTATCTTTCTGATTGTCGTGCTCGCGGCGCTGTTTGTTTTTCGTGGACGCATCTTCAATCGTGGCACAAATGTCAATGTCAACGTAACGACTCCGTCAAGATAGGCAACAGTGGAGTCTGCAACTCGCCGGTTTATTCCGGCGCACAAGGAGAAATGTGATGGCTTATCAAGAACAGCAGACAGAAACAAAACGCACAGTAGTTGAAACGCCGAACGCGAGGCGTGAGGTAGTCCAAACGGAGGCCGTTCGTTATCCTGAGAGAAGCGGCATCTCGGGCGGGGCGATTGCCGCCATTATTGTCGGCGTGATTGCGCTTGCGGCGATCGTTGTTTACTTCGCTATGAATCGGCAGCAGGACGTCGCGTCACAATCGCCGCCGCAAACAACGATTGTGCAACAACCCGCCCAGCAACCACCAGTCATCGTTCAACAGCCTGCTCAAGCGCCAGTGATTGTCAATAATCCGCCGTCAGGCGGCCCAAACGCCGGCAATGTTCCGGACGGCTCGGCGATTCAAGCCGCAATCGACAAAAAGTTGAGCGACGATCCGAAATTTTCGTCGCTTGGTATCGTGGCTTCCGTGGCGAACGGCAAAGTCACGCTCACCGGCAGAGTCAAAACCGAAAGCTTGAAAGCGGAAGTGGAAACGGCAGTGCGGAATCTAAAGGGAGTAAAGGCAATAGATAATCAAATCATTGTCGGGTAACTTCGTTGGCACCGTCAATTCCGTGGCCATAAAGGCGAAGGCCGAGCAGTTGGTCAAAAAGGTTCGAGGCGTGAAATCGGTCGACAATAAGATTGTCGTTTCGGGCTAGTAAACCGTTCGTTACAGGAATAGCGGCCGCGGCGGGATGCCTTGATTCCAACTTTCGCAAAGCGAGCCCGTTCAATTTCTGCGTTCTTCGAATGGCGCGGCCTTAAGCAAAGGAGAGTGGAATTATGTTGTGGACAATACTGGTAATAGTGCTGATCTTGTGGTTACTGGGATTCATTGGTGGCATCGGTGGCAACCTGATTCACATACTGATCGTGGGTGGCTGTGATCATCTTGATCTTCAACCTGGTCTCTGGCCGGCGTTCGGTCTAAAGCGCGTATCCTGGCAGGAAAGACACGCAGAGGATGAAGAGTGGTTTTTGGCGAGATCAAGACCATTCTTCGAGAGGCTAAGAGGTGTCTGCAAGAGTCAAACGGCTCTGAACGCCGGCTACCAACTAGCGCATCTTAGAAAACCTTGGTAGAAGCTTTTGACGCTGAAAGGAAGAAAAATGAAGAATTCAAAACGTATAGTATCTGTGCTTTTCCTAGAAACTTTATTGAAGAAACTGAGCAGCGGGTCAAGCAAGCCTGCGCGCGCGCTCCTCACGCTAGCCCTTGCGAGCTCGAGCCTACTCATAGTCAACTCCGCTCACGCTCAAACTGCAACGCCAACTCCTGCTGCAACACCAACTCAAACTGCAACACCAACTCAAACTGCAACGCCAGCTCCTGCTGCAACGCCAACTCCTGCCGCGGCGCCAACGGGAAACGATAGCTCTGTAAGGAGCCCTACTAGCACGTCAACGGAAGTAAGGAGCCCTACTTCAACGTCAACGCAAGCCCATACGTCCGGCAACGTCACGGTAACGGGCGGGGCAGGCGCCGGCGCGAATACCACAGTCAATATCTACACCGACCCGAAGTCGGAGAAAAAGGGGCAGGGCGGTCTACTCAGCGAATGGGTGAACACGCTCGGTCAAACGGTACAGCGCACGGTCGACCCGACCGGCAATATCGTCGAACACACTCTCGACACCACGGGCAAAGCGCTGAATGACAAGACCGTTGGCCAAGTGCTCGATCTTCCGGTTATCAACCAGACGACGAACGCCGCCGGGCAGGCCGTGAAGCAGGTGCGCGACACCACCGGCGCGGTGGTGGAGTGCACGCTCGACAACACCGGCAAGATCATCAACACGCGCGTCGTGAGCGAAGCGACCGGCGCGTCGAAGACCGCCTCGAAGCCGGCGGAAAAGGGCCTGAGTAAATCTCCGAAGAAAAGTCGGAGAACAAGTCGGAGAAAACGGGCCAGAGGTACGGCAACGATTTCCGGCTTGCGTTTCGCAGTGCGCACATAATTCATACTAAGCAGAAGAGATGAACACCAAGCCGGCAGCCAAACTCATCAACGGGGAACGTACCGGCGCCAAAGGTCTCGGCGGACAAGTCCGCCGTCTAAACGTCGATTAATTGATATGTGTGTTAGCACCCCAGCTATTAAGCTTAGGATTCTCTGGTGCAATCAATACTCTGCGACGTGTGCAAGCAAGCCCGCCAATGGCCGCACGGACCCGCAAATCAAGATCTACCAGCGATCCGATTGAATTTGCGCCGCGTGTTTTGGCAACGCTACCCGGTTAACACGCGAGGCGTTCTTGGTGCAACCTTGAACGCCCATGTTTTCCAAATCCAATACCAGATAAGAGCGGCACACTTTGAATGACGCAACTTGAAAGACTGCAAAAGCACGGCATTCGCCGACTCAGAACGTCGGGGCGAGGCTTTCGTTACGCTGCCTCTAACGACGCAAAAGCCGGTCGCGAGGATCGGGCTCGGATCAATACTCTGCGAATTCCACCAGCCTGGACCGATGTCGCCATCAATCGATCTCCGGGCGGTTTGCTTCAAGCCGTCGGCATGGACGCTGCCGGCCGATGGCAGTATCTCTATCACGCGAACCACATCGCCCGAGGCGAGCGGAAGAAATTTGATCGGCTGTTGCAGTTTGCGCTAGCGTTGCCAAACATGCGCAAGGCTATCGCCCGTGAGTTGAGAAAGTCCGGACTCGGACGCGAACGAGTAATGGCCTGCATCCTGCGCATCTTGTCCACCTGCCTCATCAGACCCGGCAGCGAGGTCTATGCCAGCGAGAATGGCAGTTATGGAATTGCCACTCTCCGGCCCAAACACGTGACCCTTAAAGGTGATCTGGTCGCCTTCGATTTCAGAGGCAAGAGCCGGGTACAGCAGCATCAAGAGTTGAAAAATCGCCAAGTGGCCAGAGTTGTTCGTGAACTGCTCAAGCATCCGGCGAAGGAAGTTTTCAAGTATGAGAACGGCGATGGTGAGTTCGTCAATATCAAACGGCCTCATATCAATGACTACATCAAAGAAGTGATGGGCGAGGGTTTTAGCGCGAAAGATTTTCGCACCTGGGCCGGCACGCTCGTCTGCGCGTGCGCTTTGGCCCGCGCCGGGATTGATTTGACAGACACTAAGACGGTCAAGAAAAAGAAGATCGTGGCAGCTATTAAGGAGACCGCCGAAACCCTTGGCAACACCCCTGCGGTTTGCCGCTCGGCTTATATTTGCCCGGACGTCCTGGACAGTTTCGAAAGAGGCAAGGTGATCGAGCGCTACTTTGAATCTGTGGAGGAGCTGGTAAATTATCGCGGCAGGCACCTGCACCAGGCAGAGCGAGCGTTGCTCCGTCTGCTCAAGCGCAAGATTAACGGCAACAGTCGGACTTAGACTTAAGTTCTAACCAATGGCTGCAAGGTTCGAATCCTGTTCGGCTGCGGCTAAATCAGCGCCGCACCCGTCATCCCATCGTGGCAAACATTCCGATTGCCGCGGCCGCCATGATTGCCGCCGTGGCCCAGCCCAGCCACTTGAGCACGGGAGGATTGACTCGCTTACCCATCACCTTCTTATTGCTGGTCAAAAGCACGACCAGAACGATCAATGGCGGCGCGAGGACTCCGTTCAATACCGCCGCCAGGAACAACATCCTCACCGCATGGATGCCGACAAAGTTTAGCAATAGACCCACCAGCATCGAGACAGCCACAACCGCATAAAATTTCTTTGCTATCCGCGGCTTGTCTTCAAGCGTGCCGCGCCACACCCGCGCTTCGGCAATGGCGTAAGCAGCCGAGCCCGCGAGTACTGGGACGCCCAGCATCCCGGTGCCGATCAATCCCAAGGTAAAAAGCAGGTAAGCGAAGTTGCCGGCGAGCGGCTTGAGAGCCTCGGCTGCCTGCTGCGCCGTATCGATGCTGGTTTTACCTTGAGCGTGCAAAGTTGCGGCGGTCGTGAGGATAATGAAATACATCACGAGGTTCGAGAAGAACATTCCGGTGAGCACGTCAGTCCGAGACTTGCGCAGTTCCTTGTCCGTCGCTCCTTCACGTTCTTTAACCGTACGGTGTCCTTTGTTGCGTTCCTCTTCCACCTCCTGCGAGGCCTGCCAGAAGAAAAGGTAAGGAGAAATCGTGGTTCCCAAAATCCCGACGAACGCCGCGAGATACTTACTGGACCACTGAACATGCGGCACAAACGTCGAGCGCAACACAGCTCCCCAGTCAGGATGTGCGAGAAACGCCGCGATGATGTAAGCGAACAAGATCAGCGTGAGCCATTTGAAAATTTTGGCAATGCGGCTATACGAGGTCCAGAAAAGCAGCGAGATAATCAGCACTGCGAAAATCGGCGTCCAGATGTATTGACTGACGCCGGTCATCATCCCGGTGGCTTCGGCCATGCCGCCAAGGTCGGCGCCGATGTTGACTATGTTCGCGACAATTAATAAAGCGCAGGCCGCCCACAGGATTCCGCGCGGATAGTTGCGACGCAAGTTTGAGGCGAGGCCTCGACCGGTAACCATTCCCAGGCGCGCGCACATCAGCTGCACCGCGGCCATCAAAGGAAATGAAAAGAGCGCCGTCCAGAGCGGCGCGTATCCAAACGAAGCACCCGTCACTGAATAAGTCGAAATGCCGGAAGGGTCGTCGTCCGCCGCGCCCGTGATCAAGCCCGGTCCCAGGTCAGCGAAAAAGTGTCGAACGCCGCGAGGCGTGACGCGGTCGAGTTTGCTTTTCTTCTTTTTCTTTGCCATTCAGTTGCCGCGCCATCGCGCAGCCAGCCACCGCAAAAGCTGCACGACGAAGCCCGTTGATTATAGTTGATCACAGTTGTATAGGCGCAACGGCGCATCAGCCGCCAACGTAATACTTGCATTCAACAAACAAGAGCAGGGAAAAGCTACTTCGCATATGTGTGTTGTCGCACGGACGGGTTGAGTGTCCAGGCGTATATTGAATTGAATCAAAGACCAAATCTCCAGCCTATGCGTCAGGTGAGACATGAACAAACGCCATGGCCCCGGTTTGCTCGGCGAGATCGATCAAACTGGTTAGTATGACTCGCGAGCCGAGGCGTAATGGAAGAAGCGACGGCCGTCACGGACGTTGATCCACCCGCGCAAATCGTAAGCGAGCAAGAAAGTTGCTTTAATGACTAGAGAAGATGACACAAAGCTGGCCGTCCTCGTAGTGGAAGATGTCACGGAGACCCGCGACGGCATTGAGAAGTTGCTGAAGGCAGACGGCTATCGCGTGGCAGTAGCCAGAGACGAACGAGACGCGATAGAGAGTGCCCGGCTAAAGCATCCCGATCTGATTCTGGTGAGCCTGGCCGGGTTACCGAGCGAAGTGATTGTTACCGCGCGTCGCATTCGCGAACGTGCGGGGGTAGGAGAGCTGGTACCGGTCGTGGTCTTTTGCGTTGAAGGTATGGGTGAAGGTGGTGAAGTCGCGATCGGCCAGAATGTCCATATCACACAACCTGACAACTTCAATCAATTGAGAAGGCTGCTCACTCGTCTGCTGCAAGAGATTCCAATTGCCGCGTGAGGTATGTCCGCATTTTTGACCACAGACCTTGGGTACCTGAGACTTTGAACCGCTCCGTTCGTGAACCTACCGAATAAACAAAAGCGGCGCGACTGAGAATCCCGCCACTGGTTAGTTGACGCCTAACTGGAGTGCCAAATCTATTTTAGTAAGTCCCACGAGCGCCAGCCCTGTAAGCGGGTGTAGGCAAGCCCAAGACCGTGCTCATCGCGATCTGGCTTTTCACAGGGAGTCAGACACGCGGGCGACAGCGCAGTGGCGCAGAGCGGTGACGCGACGGGCGAGAAGTAAAGGACAAAGCTCGTGCTTGCGTTGTCCTCTCCGAAATCCCATCCGCTGAAGATGGCAAAACCCTCAGGGTGCCCCGCTTTTTCGTCTACCTCAAACGCCAGCAGGGAAATATCAACAGCCACCTTTACTGGCTCTTGACCGTAGAGTGAAAATGTTAGTTTGTGCCAACCAGGATCTGCGCTCATTGGGCGAGAGGGTATAGCGGTTTTGTTTTACTGTCCGTGCGGTAACACACATAAAGCAAACAAAAGCGCGGCGAGATCGCCCAACGACCTCGCCGCTATATAAACTTTCGGCTAGAATAGTCCCCCAACCGTTCTTGCCGAAATTGCCATCTATTAAAGCGACTAGTCGAGGGCGCGTCTGTGCGGCAGCGCACATAATTACGGTCTATCTCGACGCCTTAGCCGAGCGCAATTCTCACGGAGGGTTTTATCTGGCGGTCGGAGTCTAGAGACCCAAAGGGCTGTTTGACGTCATCGATAGCTTGGAACCGGTTGCACACAGTTAGATCGGTATCCGAGTTGAAGAGGTGATAAACGCGACTCCGAACTTTGAAGGCGTACATAAGAGTGGCCTTATATCGCAAACGCCTTATATCACTAATCAAGAAGCCTATCCAAGCAATCGATCGAACTCGGTTTTGACTACCTGATAACACTCGCAGACTGTCACTTCGAGCTTCTGGCGGTCGAGGATCTTGATGTGACCGCGGATGTACTTAATCGCCCCGGAATCTTGCAGGCGACCCGCCGCCACGGTCACGCCTTCGCGGCGAACACCCAGCATATCGGCGATCAATTCCTGGGTCATGATCAACTCGTCTGCTTGCACTCGGTCGTGGCTTAGCAACAGCCAGCGGCAAAGTTGCTGCTCCACCGAGTGAAGACGGTTGCAAACGGCCGTCTGTGAGATCTGAGTGATTAATGCTTGTGTGTAGCGCAGCAACAAGTATTGGAACTTGCCGCCCATCGCGAATTCATCTTGCAGCACCTTTGCCTTCATCCGGAGGGCGCCGCCGGCGCTTTGTACGACGGCCCGGTTGGGCATGGTGCCGCCTCCCATGAAGAGGGCAATCCCGACTACGCCGTCGCTACCTGTCAGACCCATTTCAGCGCTGGTGCCGTTTTCCATGGTGTAGAGCAAAGAGACGATTGAGTTTGTAGGGAAGAAGACATAGTCCAAGTGTCCGCCGAATTCGTAAACGACTTCACCGAGAGAGAACGAGACTGGCTCCAGGCGCGGAAGGAGGCGTTCATACTCCTCACTCGAAAGCGCAGCGAGCAGCCGGTTTTGAGCGGGCTCATTAGCTCTTGCGATAACAGTCATGAGTAAGTCTTTATGCTGCGGTCACCTTTGAAAAGCGACCAATTCGCATGAGGAGAGTCCCAATTCTACCCCATGGGAGAAGGGACTTCAAGAGCCATCACAACCTGAATACCTCAAGGAGCAGCTCATATATGTGGTCTAGCGCACAGACGTTTCTATTCACTTAGTCCACTCTGGTAGGACAAGCACGCAAAGGTTGCGCAGAGAAAACATTCGAATTTGGGACGGTATTAACAAACGGAGGGATTGGTCATGGGTTTGATACTAGTGATAATTCTGGTTCTGTTGCTCGTGGGCGCGGTGCCCAGATGGCCCCACAGCAGAAGCTGGGGATACGGACCTAGCGGCGGTATTGGGTTACTTCTTATAATCGTGTTGATTCTCGTGCTGCTTAGAGTGTTTTAGGAAGCAGGAACTGCAATCAGCGGAGGTTTCAAACCCTCGCGCAAACGTCGGAAGAGTTAGTCGAAAGTCCGCAACGGGATGTCGAGTCCTAGTGCTACTCTAGAGGAGGAGATTTATGGGATTGCCGAACAAAGACGAAGTAAAGGGGAAGTTGCACCAAGCAAAGGGACTGGTCAAAGGAAAAATCGGTCGCTCTCTGGGTGATCGGAAAATGAAAAATGAAGGCGACGCGGAACGCACTCGCGGTCAGATTCGAGAGGGGTTCGGAAAGTCGAAGCGCAAAGTCGGAGAAGCAGTGGAGAAGATTGGCAAAGCGATCGCGAAGTAACCGATAGGAAAAAGGCAAAATTGGAAAGCGGCGACCGGTGTCGCCGTTTTTGCCCTCTTGCATTAAAGACATTAACTAAAAACCGTCCAAAGTGCACCCCGTGTTAATCATTCGATGTGACGGACTGACGTGGAGCGGACGGATCGAGAGGATCACAAGAATCGCCATGGGAGCGTGAAGGCGCCGCTCACCAGGCAGAGACCCACCGTTAAATGAAAAGGAGCGATGAAAATGATCAGTGCGAATTCATATCAACCAAAGCAATTCAACCTCAGCGGCTTGAATGGCATCTCGGATAGGACGCTGGAGATGCACTTCAAGCTCTATGAAGGTTACGTCAAAGAGACGAACAAGTTGAATGAAAAGATCGCGGAGTTTGTAAAAGACGGTAAAGTCGATCACGATGAGTTCGCCGAGTATTCGGAACTGACCCGCCGCCTTGGCTTTGAGTACAACGGCATGGTTCTGCACGAATACTACTTCGGCAACATGAAGCGCCGTGGCGCCGGCGACCCTGAACCAAACACTGCTTTCCATCGCGCAACAGAAGAGAGCTTCGGCAGTTACAAGATTTGGAAGGCGGATTTTGTAGGCGTTGGCAAGATGCGGGGCGTTGGTTGGGCCATCTGCTTCCAGAATCCAGCCAATGGTCGACTCTCAAATCATTGGATCACGCTGCACGAGACGGGCAACGTGGCGGGTTTCAATCCAGTGCTCGTGATGGACGTGTGGGAGCACGCCTTCCTGCTCGACTACAAACCGGCAGAGCGTCCCAAGTACATAGAAGCTTTCTTCTCGAACATTGACTGGAACGCCGTCGAGGCACGACTGAAGCAGAGTGCGACTCAGCATTCGGTCGCCTGATTTTCGGAATCAGTGACAAAACGATTGGCGCATCATTTCACCTCACTCAGAAGGCGAGTGTCGGAGACCCGCTCTCTATTAGTGTCGTGCGCATCAACCTGACGTCTCTTCGACAGAAGCCATGGGCACTGTCGTGCGTGACTTCGCCCGCTTTTTATGGAACCGCGCTACTCGGTTTGCGAATTATCGACAAGAGTGACGCTTGGACGCGTTTGGTTGTTTCCTGGGTCGCTGATCAGCAGGTTCGGTTCTAAGACATAGACATGTTAGTTATCGCTTAAATCGACGGCTTCGTAAAGGAATTGATCGTTCGGGCTGGCGTGTTCATATAATGGAAGGACAGGTACAACACGCTGACAGGCGGAACCGAGCTCAGGTGAGGACGAGCCATCTAATAAGGCCAATTTGGAGATCCACATGAATCAGATTGGTAACACTCTTTCAGGACTAGCTATGGCTCTTGAGCTTGCTGAACTGTCGCGCAAGACCGGCTTGGTGGTCAGAAGGTCTGATTCAGCGACGGTAGACATGCTTTTCGACGAACTCGAGAAATACGATTCTCAGGAGCGGGCCGAGACTTTCGAGTATCTGAAACGCGCTTTGGACGAAACTCGCGCTTCGCTCAGGGCGAAACCTGCTTTCGATAATGAGTAGATTACAAAATAGTGAAAGTCAGATTTTGCCGGAACGCGCCTCGCATCTATACAGCTTTAGCAGCGTAGGTTGACTTCTCTAGCCGCTGGAATTAATTCTTGCGCCGTAAAAAACGCATTACGCGTTTTACGCGGCGCTTAGCGCTAACCTTGACACGGTAGTGGTCTGGGGGTCGATCCTCGGTTTTCCCGTCCGGGAATTTTGCCGAGAGTTTGCCGAGATTCATATTGAAACCGATATCAAATAAGGAACATAAACGCATCTTTTCCGACAGCGACCCATTGTTTTATTGGTTTTTTGCTTCGGATAGAATTGATGCGGGCACTTGTTTGGTCTTCATAACCCCAAGGTCGGCAGTTCGATCCTGCCCCCCGCTACCAACAGTTTCCACTCGAAAAGGCGTGCCCATGTTGTGCGGGGTGCTGCGATGCTCTTCCACTCAATCGCACAATATGATTCGCTTGAACTTCACTTGTCTGACAGGAGTGTGCGATGGCCGATAATCCCACGGTACGTTCTCGAGTAAACTCAACTTACGACTGGCGCCAGCCCGAAATCGCAAAGGTCTCGCAAGTCATACTCGAAGTCGTTCTTCCTTTCTTCGCGCCCGAGCCAGCTTGTTCAGGCTCTCTTGTGCGCGAAGGCTCGCCGGAGATCAGGCAGGAGCATAGTTCGTTCGACTCGTGGCGTGCGGTACTTTCCCAAGAGTGGGACTGGTTCGATATCAATCTTGATACTGCCGATCGGTCGCGGCACGCAAGAATTCAGTTCAATCTCAAGATGCGACAGGTCAACGCGTGGACGGACATAGCCGGCGCCGATACCGAACCACTGACCGAGCTGTTAGGAGCATTGCAAGAATCGATGTCTCTGGGCGCTCCGCGCTCCTCGATTCCAAGACAAAAGGAACGGTTGGAAGGCCAGTACCACGTCGAACGCCCGCAAGACGTCATCTGGTTTGAGAAACTGCTCGAACTCGTCGAAAACTGGGTGGGCCCCAGGAACTACTTCAACGGCAACTTTTCTTTGGCGACCGCTCCGCAATTCCGTCATTCTCCCTCCGAGTATGCCGATTGGAAGAGCCAGTGCCTCAGCGGCTGGAAGGAAATCCTTGACCTCTCCACTAACATTCAGAACGAGGCTCGCGAATGCTCGGTGCGTTACGATGCCAATCGCGCCGACCTTAGCGTGTCATTTTCATCTTACGATCGAGCAGACCTCGCCGGCCCGTTTACGCTCCTTGAGGAGGAACTGCCGATCGTAGCTTCGAAGAACGCCACCGCGCCCGATTCTCGCAAGTCAGAGCGTCGCCGCTACTTCGCATCGGACCCCATTAGCTCCGATTGGTTTGAGCAGAGTGCGGCCCTGATCAGATCTATTGCTGAGGGCAACGTAACCTTCCAGGGAAGCTTCCGCTCAGCCGCTAGGGGTGAGGACTCTTCACGAACAGACTTCGAAGTCTGGCGCAAGGAGGTCAAGTCGAAATGGAATGATCTTGTGTGGGTTTATTGCTGGATTTCTGCACGCGAGATTTCCATTACCATGAACATCGACCTGCTTCGTGACTTGGTCAGCCTCGACCTGCAATCGGCGAGCGAAGAGACGATCACGCGAGATCTGAACAGGCTGGAACTGGCGCTGAAGCTCAACAAAGTTCAGGGAAATCCCTACCAGTATCGACGCTTTCTTCGCAGCTTCACGATCAAGGAATGGACTTCAAACCAGCTTTACGCCGACGCGGTACAGGCCGCTGTGGCTCATGCTTTCCCTGACCGAGTGCCCGGACAAAGAGTCGCTATGCCAACGGCCTACGTCGCTGTGGGCGATAAATCAGAAGACCTCGAGAGTTTCACCAGCTACGAGAAATTCTGTGCGCAGATCAGTGCACAGGCGGAATTCGCACGCTCCGAGTTAGTGCTCGAAGGTCCTCACGGGCGCACGCTTGGCATCCAGGTGGATCGCAAGACGAAACTCCTGACCCTGCGTACTTCGCTTGAGCGCGACCGTCTGGATAGCCTGACGGGTCCATTCCGAAATGCGATGGATCTAACATTAAAAGAGTCGGAGGACGCGCCCGAAAAGGAGAAGGCGGAAGGAAACAGGATCTCCAAAGCAATCGTGTTCACCGCTGCGGTGTCGATCTTGGGCGCCTTGTTGAGCGTGGGCGGCGTTGTGCTCACATCCCAGCGCGGACTGAGTCCGTTGCGAAAGCAGTATTCCCTTGAAATCATCTATCCTGCAAGCCAGAGTGGCGTGCCGGTGAAGGTCGTCGGACAGGACTTACGCATAGAATGGAAGCTGATTGAGAAAAACCTTACCGGCGACCATCCCGATCTACACAGCAAGGCTTCGGTTGTCGTGGTGCCCGAGGCGGACCCGCATCAGCTCCATACCTATCCGGGATTTGATGGCGCGGCTGTCATACGGCTCGCTCCCGGATCCTACTGGGTCAAGGTGGTCTCAGATGTTGATCCCAACAGCGAGGCGGCAATCAACGTCATCGCGCCTGACAGCAAGGAGACCAATACTGAGAGTAACGACACCAAGTCAGCAACTAAGACACAGCGGAAGGCTCATCGCTAACCTTTTTCTTGTTCCCGGATTTGGGACTAACCTGTAAGAACCACTTGGATACTGTTACAAACTTGTGCGGGACAAATCTCAGAGTGTAAGAAGAGTTATTCAAGTGTCGCGTTCAGACGCCTTGTTCTAGTCTATAAACCCCAAGGTCGGCAGTTCGATCCTGCCCCCCGCTACCAATCCCTTACCGGTTCCGGTCCCACAATCAGGCGCTCATCCATGACCCGGCGAAGCTTTCGTGCACCCGCTCGTAGACTCCCCGAACGGCACGCGACCACGCGCAGGTCATAGAGCTTCATGTCGCGATTCTTTGAGAAGTCCGCGAAACGTTCGCGTAGATTCCGGTGAACTGATCCCTCTACTGCGCTCGGGCTCGAACCGTTATCCAGCTCGACATGTAACTCAACCACATCTCGCGCATTTTCGCGCAGGACGACTGCCTGCCAGTCTTCGCCAGTGCCTTCGATGCCGCGGAGAAGTTCTTCGAATACCCAGGGGCCGACGTTGCCCATCCCGCAGACGACCATCTCGTCGCAGCGGCCGCGTATTTTCCCAATCCGCCCGGCAAATATTCCGCGGTCGCTCGCAATTTCCGACAGACGCACCATCCATGAAGGCTCGCCAAAGATCACGGTGGGCTTATAAACCTTCGCGCGCTCGTAGAAATCCGAGGGGTCGATCTTGCCTGCTTCGACATGAAAGCACTTCAGGTATTCGAGGCCGGACCGCAGCACCCAGGGCGAGACCCAGAACGAACAATCAAACGCGCTGAGAACGCGATCTTCGCAACGCAGGCCGAGAAGATAGAGCCACATCGCGGTGATGCGTCCCATCGTCGCGACTTCATCGCGCGAGAAGAAGACGGTCTTGGGAACCGGCGACGTGGTGCCCGTGGTCTCGAAAGCAGTATCGGCGTGTCCGGCGAAGAACTGTTCCGCGCCGTAGGAACGCAGGTCCTCTCCGGTCGTATAGAAGTCCCCGAGTTGTGACGGATGCGTGATGCGGCGCACGTCGATTCCGCGTTGTCGAAACTGCTCGCGATAGAAAGGGGAACGCGCGGCGGCGAGTCGGAGTGTGCGCCGAAAGCGCGCTTCCTGCATTTCTGGAATTTCCGTGGCCCGGAGTATATAACAGGTGTTACAGAACCGCGAGCGGTAGCGACCGGGATAAAGATTCAAGAGTCGTTCTTGAAAATCGCTGAAATTGGATTTGTAATTTCTCTGTCAACCTCTGTGACCTCTGTGGTGAAAATTCTCAAGCAGGCTCAATCGCCGGAAGAAATCGAGATCGCGCGCGGGCTTTTTAGGGAGTACGCCGCGGAGCTGAACATCGATCTCTGCTTTCAAAACTTCGATCAGGAAGTCAACGGTTTGCCGGGCAACTACGCGACGCCGGCGGGACGTCTGCTGCTGGCAATCGAAGATGAGCAGGTTGCGGGTTGCATTGCGTTGCGTCCGCTTGGCGAGTATCAGAAGCCCGACCGTGAGGGAGGGCAAGTTACGGATTGCGAAATGAAACGACTGTATATTCGGCCGGAGTTTCGCGGCCAGGGCCTGGGGAAGAAGTTAGTGACAACGCTTATCGACGCCGCGCGCGAGATTGGTTACAGACGCATGCTGCTCGATACGCTGCCGGGAAAGATGGATGAGGCAATCGCGCTCTATCGCGCGCTCGGCTTCCGCGAAATCGCGCCTTACTATCACAATCCGGTAGCAGGCGCGTTGTTCATGGAGTTGTCATTGAGTTGAAGAATTGATGTACCAAAACAAACGCTGACCCGAGTTTTGGATCGGGCCAGCGCTTATCCGAGAGATGACTACGTCGGCGCTCGGATCTAGCGACGCGTGATCCTAATCTGCTGTGGTGCGTAACTGATTCGACGCGTCTCGTTCATGCGGCCGTCCGCGACGTTGCCTTCAACAATCTCATAGCCAAGCAGCGCAAACATTCGCCCGCGAATGAACAGCGGCCGCGAATTCCCGTACCAGTCAACGCACGAAGCACGACACGCATCGTCGGTAGCCTTCTCAGATTGCGCGCCGAGTTCACCAATCTCTTCGAAGTGCAGAGACTCGTTGCGCAGAAACAGGATTGCCGCTGAGTCTTCAAACAGATGACGAAATCCGGCGCGTCCGGGCCTGCTAATCGGCAAACCCAGCACGCCAGAGTTTGCTCCGTCAGGTTTGTAGAAGAAACCATGACTGCGCAGCTCACCCTGCGAAGCGTCTTTGCGGATGTAGTCGTCGGCGACTTCCGGTGATTCGCCGAGGCGGATCGAGGTAAAGTGCAGGTCTTTTCCGTCGGTGCCCACGACGACCGCGTCTGAGCCCAGAGCTTCAATCCGATCGACGCCATGCGCGATCGAGAGTCTAACCAAATCACCATCGGCCCAACGCACCGCGAACAGGTTCGCCTGGTTCTTTTTCTCAGGCGCGCCCCAGCCGCTGCCAGTGCCGTACAGCAGATAGTCGCCGACGAAGCGGTTCTGGAAAGTGTAACCGCTGGGTTTCGGCAGACCGTGATAGTCCCAGGACGAGACGCTGTTGCTGCCGTCATTGAAATTCGCCAGCGAGATCCGCATCAGCGCAACATCGCCCGCAGCGCCTTCCGCGCTCCACATCGCGTCGCCGTTCGCATCGGACCGCACCAGCACGTTGAGATGTTTGTCTTCGCTCTCGAGAAACGAGAACTGATCGACCGGACTGCCGTTGACGCCGATCGCGCTCGGGCTCGATCCATCCAGCGGCATGCGATAGAGCAGGGAACGCTCGGCATTCTTCTCGCCATAACGCGTCCAGTCAGTCGTCCAAACATAAACCGCGTCCGGCGAGACATAGAACACACGACCGGGCGCGCCCAGAACCGCCGTGCCTTCGCATTTCAAATCTTCCTGCGCCAAATCGCACACCGTGACCGTGTGCAGCGCCAGCCCGCCCGTCGTACTCAGCGCGCGCTCTGGTCGATAGACATGAGTTGCCGAAACAATCTGCTGAAATTCGCTGGCGGTCGCGCCCTTGTGCCACTTGCGCACAGCCGGGAATTGCGCGAACGGATTTTCGCTCTCGGGCGAAAGGTAAAGCGGCGTGTAAAAGATGAGCTTGCTGCCAATCAGGCGGCTGGCATAGTTGCGCGACGAATAATAATCGTTCGAGCGCAGATGATAAGTAGATCGATAAGTGAGATTGCCGGCGCTATCGATTCTGAATAAGCCGACTTCCGTGCCGCCGCGTTCATAGCTATAGCCGATTACCGCGACCGTGTCTTCCGATACGAGCATTTCGTCGTACCAGGTGTAACGCGGATCGATCTCCGGGCCGAACGCATCCGCCATCGAGATCGGTTTCAGCGCGCCGCTGCCAATCGCCACCGTGAACAAGCGCCCGCGTCTCAGCACTACGAGATGGTCGCCGTGCAGCTTGACGATGTCGCCTTCGTCAACGCCGGTATGTTGCGTGTTGGTGATCGATTCATCCTTTGAAGCGAGTCCGCTGGCCGCTTTGGCGGTCGGTGCACTCGATGCGACTTGATCAAGCCCCATCGGCGATGGCGGATTGGCATTGGCTTCGCGCCGCGCGCGAGCCATTTCTTTTTTCCGCTCTTCCAACAATTTTCGGAAGTAGTTTTTGAGTTCGTCCTCAGAACCGAAACTCCGCATAGTCTTCTTCGCGTCTTTGTTCCAGGGAATTGGCGGTGCGGGCGCGCTGCTGACCGGCCGTCCGGCGCACGCTGCCAGCGCAGTGATTAGCACCCCTGTGGCGATGGCGGAAAAGATAAGCGGCGTAGTGCGCGTGGCTCGAATAAAGTTTTTCATGGCTAACTCAGGTCTCCTCGGGTTTCGGAATAATCGAACAACCGACAGAGGAACGCACTAGGCGGGCGGACTTGCGCACATTTCTGTCGTTGGAATCGACTTCGAGGGAATGGAGAGGCAGTCAGCGAAGCTGACGGCATATCATTAGCCCACAGCGCCAGCTGTGGGTTACGAGCGGGAAAAGAGAGAAAAGAGCCCGCGAATGCGGGCGTCATGAATCAAGACCAGATGTAACGCTCGTTGTATTCAATCTCGTGCTTGCGCAGCAAGTCGATAAACTCTTTCTTGAATGTGATTCGCCCGTGATGCGCCTCCTGATTCCTTATGTACCCTAGAACTTCTGGAACGCTAGACTTGCTCACGCTGAAGGCGCCATAGCCTAATTGCCAGGCAAATGATCTTCTGCGCGGCCATTTATCGTGCACCCAACCCGATGAGTTCGATTTCAAGAACCGAAGAGCATCCGACATCGAAACAACCGGTGGCAAACTTAGCAGCATGTGAATGTGATCCGGCGTGCCATTGATGCCGTATGCCTTCCCCTTCAGTTCGCGAGTCAACCCACCGAGGTACGCGTATAGCTCCAATTTCAGTTCGGGAACAATCAATGGTTCGCGATCCTTTGTACTGAAGACGATGTGCGACAGAAGGTTGGTGAAGGTTCTGCTCATTTTATGTCGCCCCTACGGGGCTCAGTTTAAGTTGTGGGTTGCGAGCGAGAAAGGGAAATGAGCCCGTGAACGCGGGCGACATAAGTCAATTCAATTCGTAACTTCGACAGCTTAACCATATTTCTCGGCGGAGCGCTCGCTACTTAGCGCGCGGATCTAACTTGACCGGAAGCGGTTGAGTGTCGACAACTGAATTCATCTAACGCCTCTTCCCCAACAGCCACGTCTTAAGTGTGCCGGGGTTCGCATCGTCAGTTGAGAAATATTCCTGGATTAGCTTTCGGTACAATTGCGCGCGCTCAAGGTTTTGCAGTTTGGAACCCAGCGGCATCTGGCCGCCCTTGACGAAAGAGCTAATCAGGACTCGATCCATCGGCCAGTTCAGCGCCCCAAGTCTGTTCGGCTGGTGACAGGCGGCGCACGCTGTGGTATTCCCGGCCACAATCTTGCCCACGCCAACCGGCGAGTGCAGCTCGCCTCGGATCGTCGAGCCGAGTCCCGGCCCAAACTTACTGGTGTCAAGGTACTTATCAAAGCGCGCCGGAATGTATTGCAGAAAACGTTCGTTGACCACTTCCACCACTGGCTTCTCGTCACGACTCACGCTGCCATTGACGGGAAAGATTGGAAGAATGCCGCTCTTGTGGCACAGCGCACAGTTGTCGTCGCCTTCGCCCAGCTCCCAACGACCGTTGATGGTTATCGACCCGTCGCGACGATAGGTGCGGTAGTAATCTTTGAAGTAGACGTTTGTGATTTGGTCCGGAGCGGGCACCGCCGCGACTACTGAAACATTGCGCACTGTCGCGCGGGCGCGCGGATCGGGTATGCCGAACTGCACCCACTTTTCCGGCAGATGCTGCGCCGCATTTCCCGGCACCACGATCAGCAGGCGGCGAAAGCTGTTGCGGTTATCCGGCGTTCCCAGATGTCGCGATTTGTAGCTGAAGAAGAGAAGCTGGTCGCCGGCTGATCTGTCGGCATTCATTTCGCGCAGCAGAGCCTTGGCCTGCGGCAAAGTCTCGAAACGACTGACGGCCCGCAGAAATCGCGGCGTCAGCAGGAAATCCGGAATCGCAACATATTTGCTGGTTTCGGCGAAGTACACTTTGTCCGGAACGATGAAGCCGAGTTCGTGATCGCTCAGTTGAGAAATAGAAAGTGCCTTCACGTATTCGACGAACTCGGGATAGCGAGCAACGAACGCGCTGTCATCCGCCATTCGGCAGCGCTTCATCGTGGCGGAAATGTCATCAACCACTCGCTCGTAGGCCTTTTGCGCTTTGTCATTTTCATAAAGAGCGCGCGCCGCGCGAATCAGCGCATCAACTCTCTGCGTTACCCAAGCATCCCTTTGAGAGTTCGTTTGGCTGCACGGCGCAGCCGACACGCTCGATGCCGCGAGCCAGAACGAGAAGAGCAGCGCGCCTGCTCGGAATCCTCGCCGGCCGGCGAATGAAACGGGAGCAAGAAAATTCATCGGCTTCAATGCCAAGGGTTTCACCGGATCATCATTTGCTTACTTCGCTCGCGGATCCATCTTCACGACCAGCGGTTGCGTGTAGCTTTTGCCACCCGCGGTCAGCTTCACCGTGTATGTTCCGGGCAGCACGGCGGAAACACCGCGACCTCCGAAGCCACCGCCGCCGCCACCTCCTGCGGGTCGCTGAGGCGGAGTCGGACGCAGATCCCAAATCCATCGATGCATGCCCGCTGCGGCCGAAAGCGGTTCAAGCGTGCGCACCCAGAACGTTGGAATGTTGAGCTTGTCGGGATCGACTGGCGGCGACTTGTCTTCGCTTGAATAACGACGAATCACTTCGCCCGAGGGATCGAGAATCTCAAGCGTGACCGGCCCTGAAACCTCTCGCTTCAAGTAGTAATCAATCAGCGCCCCGGATGGTGGATTCTCGGCCAGAGGTTCGTCGCGCGGCATGGGCGTGCCGTTGTCGCTGCCGGGCGTAATGTTTACGGCATCCGCCGGGCGAAATAGAAACGCGTCGCTGGTCATGACCTCGCTGTTCATTTGTCGCAGCGGGGTGATGTCGTCAAGCACCCAAAAACCGCGTCCGTGTGTGGCCACGATCAGATCGTCATCATGAAACGCGAGATCGCGCATCGACGCCGGCGGCAGATTTAGTTGCAAGGACTTCCAGTGATCGCCGTCGTCAAACGAAACGAAGACCGCGCGCTCGGTGCCGGCGAACAAAAGCCCGCGCCGTTGCGGATCTTCTTTCACGGTTTGCACGTAAACGCCGCCCGGCAATCCGCTCGTGATTTCAGTCCACGTCCTACCCGCGTCGCGCGTGCGATAGATGTGCGGCTCGTAATCTTCGAGTTGATGCCGCTCAACCGCCGCGTAAGCTTCGTCGACATCAAAATGCGACGCTTCGATCATCACAACCTTGCTCCATGAAGTCACGGCCTGTGGCGTCACGTTCTTCCAGGTCTTGCCATCGTCATTCGTTCCCTGGATCAGACCATCGTCGGTTCCGATCCAAATCATCGGCGCGCGCAAAGGCGATGGGGCAATCGTGTAGATCACGCCGCGACGTTTCTCTGTCGGCGCGTCGGCCGCCGCGGTTTCATTCAAGTTCGACGGCACGCCCGGATCTTCACGCGTCATATCCTGGCTAATCTGCGTCCAGCTCTCGCCGCCGTTTGCCGTCTTGTAGAGAAACTGATTGCCGTAATAGAGCGCGTGCGGATCGGCTTGCGAAAAGACCAGCGGCTGCGTCCAGTCGTGCCGGTAAACTATCTGACCGCCGCCGCGCTCAGGCGAAACGTTCTTTGTCTCGCCGGTGATGACGTTGCAACGCGAGACCGTGCCGCCAAAAAGAATTTCCGGATGCAGCGGATCGGGCGCGGTGTAACCAGATTCACCGCCGGAGCACAAACCTTCCCAATCGCGATTGGAAATCTCTGAGTGCCGGCTGCGCGAGGGCGAGCCGACCGCGCCGCTGTCCTGTTGCGCGCCAGTGACCCAGTAGGGAATGCGTCTGTCGGCAGCGACGTGATAAATCTGGGCCGTCGATTGGTTGTACCAGGAACTCCACGTCTCGGCGCCGTCAACGGTTACGATCGCGCCTTGATCGCTGCCGAGCACCATGCGCCGCGGATCGTCCGGATAGATCCAGAGCTGATGATAGTCGTCGCCGCCGGGCGCGCCCTTGATCGCCGTCCAAGTTTTGCCCGCATCAGTTGATCGATAAACGGAAGTGTTCGACGCATAAACGATATCCGCATTCTTCGGATCGGCAGCGACTTTGGAAAAGTACCAGCCGCGATCCCAAACCCGCTTGTCGCTTGAGTTCCGGGTCCACGTCGCGCCGGCGTCATTCGAAACGAAAAGCCCGCCTTCCTTGGCGTCGACCATGGCATAGACGCGATTGCGATTCGTGGGCGCGACGGCGATCCCAATGCGGCCGCGATTCTCTACCGGAATTCCTTGCGAAATTTCTTTCCAGGTCGTGCCGCCGTCGGTGGATTTGAAGATGCCGCCGCCGGGGCCATTCGCCGGCGCGTAGATGAACCACGGGGGACGGCGAACATTCCACATCGTCGCGTAAACGATCTGCGAATTAGTCGGATCGAAATTGAGATCGATCGCGCCGACGTCATCGTTCTTGAACAGAACCTTTTGCCAGGTCGCGCCGCCATCGCGCGAGCGATAGACGCCGCGGTCCGGGCTCGGGCCGTAAGCGTGACCCAGCGCCGCGACAAACACGAGATTCGAATTCTTCGGATCGACAATCACGCGGCCAATCTGGCGCGTGTTCTCGAGTCCGATGTGCTTCCACGTCTTGCCGCCGTCGGTGGATTTGTACATGCCGTCGCCGAACTGGATTGAATCGCGCATGTCCGCCTCTCCGGTGCCGACATAGACGACATTTGGATCCGACGGCGCGACCCCAATCGCGCCAATCGATGCCGCGGATTGCGAATCAAACACCGGCTTCCACGTGCGGCCCGCATTGCTTGTCTTCCAAACTCCGCCGCCGACCGAGCCAAAGTAGAACGTCTCCGGTTGTCCCACTACGCCGCTGACTGCGTTAACGCGCCCGGCGCGAAACGGACCAATCATCCGCCAGCGCAAGCCGCCGGTGCAGGTACTCGGGTCGCACTGCGCGCGCACCAGCGGCGCCAGCATCAACAAACAGGCGATCGCAGCGACTGAAACCGCTGCTGATTTGCGCACGCTCATTCGGGAAATTGTGGGCATGGATAGGCTCTCCAAAGAAATTCGGTTTTAGTTATTATCGCGGTCGCTGAATTGTAGCACTCGCGGCTGATTTGATGACCCGAAAAATCAGCGACAAGCAGTCGGCGGAGCCGACGGCATAACACTATCCCACAGACCTTCAATTTGGCTTTGAACGTAGCTGTACCCACGAACGATAGTTTTTCGGTACATCTATTTTCTTGATCTCTTCCCACGCTTTTATCGCCTGCTCTCTGGTAGCATTTTTCTCTGCCGCGAAAAAATCGCTAATAAAATTGATATATCTCCCGTGTGGGATTTGAGCGAAGCGCTCCCTGGTTTGATTCAACTTAACATACTGGTTTACCAAATCCCTGTAGGTTATCTTGATGCCGTTAGTGAGCTGCTCTTCTCGCCAGCGATTCAATCGATAGCGTGCGCCCGATTTTCTTTTTAAGTTGGGCGCGATTTTCCGAGCCTCTTTTTCGAGGAAATCTTTTGTCTGCTTGTCGTTGGTGTAGTTGACCACGCGAAGTTTGAGGCTCAGCCCCTTTTCGACATCTCTGATCCCTATTTTCGAGAGGCTTCGCCGGTTTGGGCTTTGGATCGTTCCGGTGTCGAGAAAAGAAATGATCGCTTTTTCAAGTTCGTCTTTTCGCAGTCTATTTACCGATGGAATTCCGATCGCCTCAGCAAAATCTTTCAGTTCCGTGGCATACCAATAGCCATTTTCAAACTGAGTGATGGTCATCGACTTAGTGAGCTTCGCTTTTGCTTTCAGGGTATGGCCACCAGGGTTATTTCTACTAGACTTTTGAATTGACCGGGCGCGGCTATTATCAACGATACCGAAACCGGGAGCGGTAGCGACCGGGTCCCGGCATAACTCGGGGTGTCTTTTTACATGGCCATCCAACCAAGTTGCGAGCTTCAATCAGCCGCGGAGCGGCGGCAGAGTTTAGCCCCGGGTGAGCGAGCCGCAGCGAGCGTAACCCGAGGATCACGTCCCCTAAGAGATCCCAAGCCCGCAGAGCGGGCGACAGAAACGGTTGGATGCTGAGATTCAAGTTGAATCTATGATCCGGTCGTTACCGCTCCCGGTCCCGTGGCGGCTTACTTCTCCTTCTGCTGACCAGGATTGCCACCTTCGGGGTGCTTTGGCGCGCTGGCTTTGGAACCACAAAATATTCCGACTACATGTTTATCGTACTCGTCTTCAGCTTTCGCCACTCCCCAGGCTCCCCACCAACAAAGTCCCCATACTGCGACTCCAATAACGAGCACCATGACAAGGCCATGAATTGCTTCTTTCGACCGGCTAAGAATTATTTGCAAGGCAACGAAGGAGAAGACTAAAAGAGCGCTCAGGAGGAGCCATATATTGGGTACAGCCCAACCCTCCCACTGATGATAGAGTCCCCAAACTATGATTCCCATGACGAGCACTATGACAAGGCCCTGAATTCTTGCTTTCGACCGTTTGAGGATTGCTTCAATCAACGCAACGAAGAAGAGGAGTGAAAGAGCGCCCAGCAGCAGTGTTCGAGGGTGTGTTCCCCAACCCCACCGGTGATAGAGTCCCCATACTATGATTCCCATAAAGAATATCGCTAGGCCATAAATTCTGTCTTTTGATCCTTTAAGGATTGCTTCGATCAAAGCAACCAGGAAGAGGAGTGAAAGAGCGCCCAGAAGGAACAATCCATTGAGTACCGCTCCTCGCAACACGATTATTCGGCTCTGAAGCGGTTTAAGGACTTCATAACCGTTGCTCGTATTGTAGTCGTAGTATTTTTGATAGTTATAGATCGAGTGGATTGGGTCGCTGAGCTTTTTATTTAACGCCACATTCACGTCTTCAAGACTCACATCTTCATGATCGCCGTTCTTGTTTTTGGCTGCAATCTTTACTTTAGCTGCGTCATCTCCGAGAGTGTTTGTTTTGCTGATAGTCGCTTCAGCATTTCCCAGACCCGGAAAATCTGCTCCCTTCAAATGGTAATACTCGTGTTCAAAGTAAATCTTCGTCAGGGTATCAACTCGTATGGCATCGTCGTCTTTTACGTATACCGGAAAACGATGCACCTTATTGAAGTACTCATCAGCAATGGGAAAGAGGATTGTGCCACCGCAATAGGCTAAGCCGATGATGAGTGGCCCAATGAGAGCGACCGACTGGTGACTATCTGCTAAGAATTCACGGGCCGTAGTTAAGAGACTTTTTCTCGCGATGAGGTAAAAAGCGAGATGGAAAAGAATAAGAATCCAGGGAATAGCCAATAAGCCAACGATGATCGTTTCGAACGCAAGCTTGATCTCATCCATGATTCAACCCTCAATTCATGATTCGTCGAAAACGACAGATTGAGTCCGACAATCGTTTAGTTTGAACGGCTCAACCTGGGTATCGTAATCCAAAGATACCGGCTTCCATTATTTTCACCACCATCATCACTGATCAGCAGCAGACCATGTTTGCCGTCCCGGTCGAGAAGGCAAACGCCTTCCAGGTTCTCTAACCCGAATAAATCAACTTTCGCCTCTTGGGGCTGTTTATTAGGCTTGGTCAAATCCCAGAACCACAGGGAAGAAGGCATCTGACCCGAAGAGATGTCCGGATCCGCAGAACGTCCCGCAACGATCCAGCAGCCTTTTTTCTTAGCATCATAAGTCATGCCCCGAATACCCAGCCCGCCGAGGTTCAAATATCTCGGCCGGGGGTCAAATTTCGGCAGGGCGGATGGTCTATCGAACAACTTATGGGGATTCTTCAGCGTTAGCACAACCGCGCAAGGCTTACCATTATGTAACCGAGTAGGCGAACGCAACCCGATAAGCAGAGCACCGCTCTTCTGATCAAAGGCCAGACCTTCAATATTAAACGTCCCGGCGTTACCGCCTTCCTGATGCGGCCTTTTCATGGCTGCGCTCACAAAGGGAAACCTCTTGAGTGCTCCTGCCAGCACATCTGTCTCCTGGTGAGGAGACTCAATACTGCCGGCCTTCACGATTAGACGGGCGAGTTGGTGGCGCGCGGGCTTGGTTGCTTTTGGATCGGGTACGTCGTCCTGTTTCTTACTGCGGGAATGAGACGTAATCACAAAAGCAGCCTGTCTGGTATTGTCCCAGGCAACATCTTCGATGTCATCGAGAACGTCTTTGCCACCTTTTGTCCCTAAAGCCGCCGGCCTCATATTACTATTGAAGCTACCAGGGTCACCCGCTGTGAATGTCGCTTCGGCATTAGAAACAACTTCTACTTGATAACCCTCATCTGCAATAAGGATTACCCGATCGCTGCCGATGTTTACCGCGCCCGATACCTCGGATAGCGGAATGGTCTGCGTCTCCTCAGATGGCTGGACCGGCCACACATTTAAGGGTATGAGAAAAACTCCAAGGACAAAAACTATTCGGCGCATATCACCTTTCCTTTTATCCAGCTGCGGTGGTGACCAAAAGACGGCGAGCTAACTAATTGGACCGCACGGCATAGTCTAAGTAATTAGCACGGAATGTTATAGCCCGCGCGTGGCTATTTCTCGCCAACCTTCTTCTCATCCTTCTCTTTTTATTGGCAACTCCGGCGCGGTGAAATCCGGCAGCCGTGTCAGAACCGCGAGCGGTAGCGACCGGATCAATGCGCAACTGTGATTATCAAACACGCAGTGCAAAACTGATCTGAAAACCGAGCCAAGCATAACCCCAAGTTTGTGGCCGATCCCATCGCTACCGCTCCGGGTTCTGACCCTGAAATCCGGCAATGGATCGCCCCAGAGGTAACGCTCGAGCGCCGGCACAGCTCACCGAGTGATGACAAAGAGAACCGGGTCGGGGAGAACCATATTCCTCATCAGTGCATCCGTGGGAAACTGCAGCGCGTCAAGACTACGAGCCAGGTAACCAGCATTACTCTTCCTGTAGCCTTTCCAGTCGACATTGCATTTGGCCAGACCTTCGCTCTTGGTGAAATAGACTTTCTTGTCAGCCAGGCCTTCGCTGCTGGTGAAATAAATTTTCACGTCTGCCAGGCCCTCACTGCTTACGAAGTACCACTTGGCGTCGCCGCTCGCCAGGCCTTCGCTGCTGGTAACATATATGAGACAGTCGGCCAGCCCTTCACTGCTCGTCTCGTAAACTTTTACGTCGGCCAGGCCCTCACTCTTAGTCCGATAGACTTTCACTGCCTCAGCCGGCGCCGCTGCCAGCAGGCCTATTAAAACGCTTATGAGCACCAGTTTCTTTTGCATGCCTTTTCCCTTTCTTATCTCGCCGAGATCCGGCTAACGGCGAAGTGAAACCCGGCAGCGGGTCGGCTCAAAGGTTCGGCGTCAAAAGCCCGCGCGTAAGCAAGGGCTGGTCTGGTAACGGTCAATCACCATTTCTCAAACTAGATTGGTCGCGCGTCTTGCCCTCCCTGACGGTCGGGCTTCTGACACGAGAACCACTTGGACTACTTCTCATCCGCCTTCTTCTCTTCCTTCGTTTCTTTCTTCGGCAACTCCGGTGCGGTGAAGTCCGGCAGCGGATCGCCCCAGATGTAATGATTGAACCAACTGAGATTGTGTTGCATGACGGCGCGCATCGACTTTGGCTTCGTGATGCCGTGGCCAAAGCCTTTGTAGACAACCATCTCGACTTTCACGCCGCGATCTTCCAGACCCTGGCACATCTCGTACCTTCACAGCAGAATGTGGAAACCTTCTTGACTGAAATGGGTGTCATGCGTAAGCACATCGGTGATGCCGCGCTTCCTCATGATATTCATCGCGATGCAGTCGGTGAGGCTGTAGGCTTTGTCGGAACGCGATTCGTAAAGCGTCAGACCATCCAGGAATGTTTGACGGGTTTCGGATAAGACTTCCACTTGCTCATCACTGAGAACAGTGCGGATTGCCAGAGCGACCTTGCGCCGCATGATATCCCCGTATTCCGCAAAGAAGTTCGCCAGCTCTGTGAGCACGCTATCAGTTGTTACCAGGCGCGCATCGCTGAGATCTGCATTGATCGAGACGGCACGCTGGTGCCACTGGTCCCGCGAGTTAATGAGAGCAATCCAGTAGAGCGTATCAGCAAAGACTGTGCTCATGGTTGCTTCTTAGAGGCGCCATAAAGGTAATGGTCGACATTGATTGAGCCGTCCGTTGGGATACTTGCCAAAACTTCGTCTGGCACGTCACGCATGATCTCTTCAATCTTGTCCCAGATCGCGACGCGCTCGGCCGGGTGCCCGTTATCTGCCTTCGTCTCGATGCCCGCCAAGTCCTCGACGAACTTCAAGACCTCCGCCTGCTGATCCTCGGGCAGCACACGTAGCTTTTCGATTACCTTCTTTTCAATATTTGCCGCCATTAGCCGATCTCCATGCCGTTATCATACCGTTTGCCGGGATGGGTTGTCAGTATTTGAATCGGTTCTCCCGCGCTGCTGCGAGCAGCCTCAAGTTACCGCCACTCATTAGGCCGCGGTGAGCCGGACTTTGGCTACATTGCTGAGATTTATGCGCCGCTTCGCTTGCCACAAATCGTAGCTATATTGCAGGGCAAGCCAACTCTCTGGAGAGCGGCCGAGCGCCTTGGAAAGCCGCAGCGCCATTGCGGGGCTGATGCTGCCGGCGCCGGTAAGGATTCGATTCAGAGTTGAGCTTGCCACACCGAGCTTGGAAGCCAGCTCGCGACCGCTGAGGTTGTTGGGCTTCAGGTAAACGTCGGTAATGAACTCACCGGGATGGGGTGGATTGTGCATAGCCATTAGTGATAGTCCTCATAGTCCAGGAGGTAAGCTTGTCCAGCTTCGAACTCGAATGTTAAGCGCCAGTTTCCATTTACCCAAACCGACCAGCGACCCCGGTCTGTTCCCTTGAGCGGGTGAAGGCGAAACCCGGGAACATTCATGTCTGCTACGGACTGGGCAGTATCGAGAGCTGCCAAAAGCATCCGCAACCGCTTGGCGTGCCGCGGTTGAATGCCCGCCGCGCTTCCCGACTCAAAGAACTTCTTCAGCCCTTTGTGCCGGAATGATTTGATCACACGCTCATGTTAACGCGTTGTACCCAACAAGGCCAGACTCGCACATCTGTCTAATTCCCATCCGCCTTCTTCTCGTCCTTCGTTTCCTTCTTTGGTAGTTCCGGCGCGGTGAAATCCGGCAGAGGATCGCCCCAGATGTAATGATTGAACCACGACAGATTATGCTGCATGACGGCGCGCATCGACTTTGGCTTCGTGATGCCGTGGCCGAAGCCTTTGTAGACAACCATCTCGACTTTCACGCCGCGATCTTCCAGACCCTGACGCAGTTCGTACGCGTTGGCAATCGGCACGCGACGATCGAGCTCGCCGTGCTGAATCAGCGTGGGCGTCTTCGCATTCTTCACATAAGACATCGGCGAAGTCTTTTGATAAATTGCCGGATCTTGCGCCGGATCGTTGCCGAGATAATTGATCGTGAACGGCGTGATGTCAGTGTTGTAGTAGTAGGTCGACCAGTTTGAAATCCCCGCGCCGACCGAAATCGCCGCGAAGCGATCGCTCGAAGTCGTCAGAAACGCGGAGATATAGCCGCCCTGGCTCCAGCCCATGCAGACGACCTTCGTCTTATCAACCCAGCCACGGCTGATTAGGTAATCGACGCCAGAAAGAACATCCCACGCGTCGCCGACACCAAGATTGCGCACGTTAAGTTTGCGAAACTTCTCGCCGTAGCCGGCGCTGCCGCGATAATTCACTTTCAGAATCAGAGCGCCGCGCGCGGCCCAAATGTCTGAAGGGTAATAACGCGAATCGGGAGTCAGGAGCAGCGGCCGATCGACGCCGGTTGGGCCGCCATGAATAACGCAGAGCAACGGATACTTCTTAGTCGCGTCAAAATTCGCCGGCTTGATCAGCACGCCTTCGATTGTCGCGCCGTCCTGACTCTTCCAGGAGATCACTTCGCGCGTGCCGAGCGTAAACGCCCTCGCCTGCTCCGTCATGTTTGTTAGCTGATGCGGCGAGAAGCTCCGCATGTCTGAGACGAATACCTCATTCATGCTGGCCGGCGACCCGGCGATGAACGCCATGCGATCGCCCGCGCGAGTCAAAGAAAATGATCCGGCCATCAGATCGTCGGGACCAGAGACGCGAGTGATTGTTCCGCTAGCGGGTTTGACCAGGAATAAGTGCGAAGCAGTCCGTTGCAGGCCGGTAAAATAAATTCCTTCGGCTCGCCACTCAACCAAACCAGGATTCTCGTCGAATGTGTCGGTGATCGAATGCGGCGTGCCGCCATCGACTCCGACAACCGCGAGCCGCGAATTGCTGGCAAAGTAAAGCTTGTCGCCCATCGCGGAGGAAAAAACAATCTGCTTTCCATCCGGCGAGAAGCGAGGGTTGTTGTCTGGTCCGGGTTGCGCGACGATCTTTTTCACCGAGTCGTCGCTAAGCTTTAGCAGGTAGATGTCCGAGGTCGTGCCCTGAATCAGATCGGGATTCAGCGTCGCGCTGAACACGATGCGCGCGCCATCAGGCGACCATGAAAACGAATCGACGCTGAAATCTTTTTTCTTCGTGCGCTGCTTGCCGACGACTGGCGCGTTCGTCGCGTCGGCAACACTTAACGTCCAAATGTGCACGTAGCTGTAGCCTTCGCGCACCACGTCGTAATCGCCAAGATAGTCTTTGCGATCTTTCAACGCCTGCGCGTTTGGTTCGGTGGCCGTGTAGGCGATGGTTGTGCCGTCTTCCGACCACGCGAAGTTGCTGATCGCAGTTTCGGATTTGGTTAGCTGTTGCGCTTCACCGCCGAGCGGATTGATCACAAAGATTTGGTTCTTGTCTTCGATGCGATTGCTGAGAAAAGCAAGCCATTGTCCATCTGGCGACCAGCGCGGAGCTGTTGCGGACTTGTCGCCCCGGGTTAGTTGAAACTTCCGGCCGCTGTCGCTCTCGGCCAGCCAAATCTGCGTGACGAAAGCATCCTGTTTGAAATCGCTGTAGCCAAGTGTATAAGCGACCCACTTTCCGTCGGGCGAAATCTGCGTCCCACCGACCGATTTCACCGTCAGCAGATCGTCAATCGTCGGTACGCGCCGAGCGTCGGCGGCAAAGATCACCGCGGTCATTAAGGCGAGCAGGCCCAGAAGGGCAGGGAATCGTCTAGTCATGGGTTGGTCCTTTCGAAGTAGCATAGACTTTAGTTTGTGGCACTCAACGGTCAGTCCCGTAGGGACGAAATATCTATAGTACCCGCTACGCCCCATAATTCCTTTAGCCCATTTTATGGGCGGCAGAGCGATGGCGCTCCTAAAGGAGCTTTGAAATTCAAATTCGTTCGCGGTGCTATAAATATTTCGTCCGAGCGCCAAGAGAAGCTGGGTGTTTCTAACTGGGTGGAAGTCCCAGTCGAACAAGGTCTAACCAACCACTCGTACCGAGTGTTGCAGCCGTGAGGAGGTGGAGTCAACGCCGAACGTAA